>JAABUQ010000922.1_pt1 | contig 66636 bp, 62 predicted proteins | sample 5560001 | NCBI WGS metagenome assembly JAABUQ01 (sample SAMN10711888, study PRJNA513371) | rock metagenome | isolation source: Antarctica rocks | place: Antarctica: Victoria Land, Finger Mt nord | collected 2015-12-18
AAACATCGCGGTCGTTTGTAATCGACTACCCATCATCGCGTTGCGTCGGTCTCCGCAGCGGTCGCGCTATTGGTTCAATTGTAGCGTAAACGGCATCCGATCAGGGCATTTTTCAACAGCCACGACCGTTTTCGGGACGCCAAGTCGCCCAGGAATGAAGGCGTGATCAAGTTGCCAGCGATCATCCGTTCGGCATGCACGACCGTGCCATACGAGTCGTCGTGCACGACGTGCGGCTCTAGCCTTAGCCGTTGCGTCGTCGCGCCAGCGTGACCGTGGCCACCGCGGTGGCGATCGCGGCTGCGGCGGCGGCCGTTTTGACGTGGTCGGGCGGCGGCGGCGGCACGGAAGCGACGCCGCGCTCGTCCGCGATCGCCGGCTGTGCGACGTAACGTCCATGGCGTGGTGGCCGTAGACACCGCGCGAAGTCCGTTAGCGCCGTCGCGACATGCGCCCCGCTTATCGGCGGCCCGTGGCCCGCGCTCACCGTCGTCGGCCGCAGTTCGGCAAGACGCTCGACGCTCAACTGCGCTGCGCCCCAGTCGGTCGTGAACGGCGCGGGCGGCCGGCGAAACTCCGCCTTCTGCACGACAATTCCGAGCGGCGAGTCCTGGTTCACGGTCGCCAACGCGTCGCCGGCAAGCAACGTTCGATCTGCCTCGCGCCACAGGCAGATATGGCCCGCGTATGGCCCGGCGTGTGCACCGCGCGCCAGCCCGGCAACGCAGGGACGGTCTCATCCATGGGGAGCGCGCGGACGCGGTCGCCGAAATCGTAGCCGCGATCTGGAAAGGTGCGGGCCATCTGCGCGAGCACACCGCCCACCGTCGGGTCCTTCGGCGGATAGTCGGATCTGCCGGTCAAGTACGGCATCTCAAGCAGATGCGCGTAGATCGGCACGTCCCAACCCCTCGCAAGCGCGAGTGCCGAGCCGGCGTGGTCGAAATGTCCGTGCGTGAGAATAATCGCTTCGGGTCGAGCGTTGCGGCCGTAACGCCGCTGCGCCGATCGACGAATCCATCCGGCGCAATTCGGCAGGCCGGTGTCGACGAGCACCCACGACGTGGCCGAAACGTCGATCAGATACGCATTGACGAAGACGACCTCAACCCGAGCAACGCCCGGTGCAATCTCCGTGGACGCAAGGGCGCGGTGGCGGGTCTCGAAAGGCGTCTCGGACAGCACCCTGGACCTTTCCAGTTGGTCTTAAGGAGAATGGAACGCCTGTACCCCAAATCGATGCCGGCGCACGTACGGATGAAACCGCGAACGCAGCACATCTCGAAGTCTTCGTAACGACTGCGTGATCAATCATATAGCGTAACGTGAGAGTCGGCGAGTTCGAACGTCGCGCGGTAAGACTTTAGGCGACGTTAGCCGACGTGTCTGTTGACGGCATAGAGCGCTTGCGGGAAGATGACAAGAGCGCAGCGCTTGATCGAGCTTATCGATGCGTGTCGACACGGTCGCCCGATTTAAATGCCTTTCAGCGGCACGCATGCGCGCTAGCGCGTTCGTTTCTGCTTCGTGCTGTAGCGCTCTCAAAGTCGAGCCGTGTCCTTCGGCTGCCACATTCCGCATCGACCTTGATCCCGTGCGGGCGGCCGTTCTCGACGACGTCGCACATCGCTTGACGTCATACGGCTAGTAGTATGCTAGCCGTATGATTCGGACCTTGGTACGAAGGATACCGAGCAGCTGTTTGCACGGCAACGAGTCGCAAGATTTCAATCTGTTGAGAGAACCGCACAACGCCGACTTGCATTTCTCAATCAGATTCGACCGCTCGATGACCTCAAATCGCCGGGCTTCCGACTTGAGGCTCTACGGGGAAATCGGACGGGCCAGTACTCGATCCGGATCAACGATCAGTGGCGCATTTGCTTCCGCTGGGAAGACGGGGACGCGCGCGATGTCGAGATCATCGACTATCACTGAGAAATCATCATTGCGAAGACTTTGACGCCCGTTCACCCCGGTGAAGTTCTCGCCGAGGATTTCATGGCACCGGCCGGGCTTACTGCAAACCAACTCGCATTAAGTCTGCGCATTCCGGCAAATCGTATCACCGCTATTATTGCCGGTAAGCGCGGCATCACCGCCGATACGGCCCTCCGTCTCGCTCGCTACTTCGGCACGAGCGCTGAGGTTTGGATGGGTCTTCAGGCTGATTACGACCTTCAGACGGAACGCGACCTCCACGGCGCAGAGATCGAACGCTCGGTCTTGCTCCCCGCATAGCGCCGAGAACGCGCCTTGTCATCCTGGTCGTATGCCGGAACGCTCGGCGATGAAAATCACGACGGCGCTACTTCACGGTGCGCGGACGCGACATAACACGATCGGCTTTTCGGCCCGAGATTGCGATGGAGGAGCCAAAGGGCTCGCGCTTCGACGACCCGGCGGGCGACCTGCAGTGGCTTCGCGCAACGGCATTCCTACAGCAGAAGATCGCGCAACCGAGCTCTTCATGACCAAATCCGTTGCCACCATCCGCAACCGCCAGTCAGTGAATTCGATGCGCCCGCTTCGTAGCGCGCAGCCGTAGAAGGTCGAGCCGGCGGTTCCTTTCCGGCGAACATCACGCCGGTGACTGGGCAGCGCAGCAGCGGGACACAGAGGGGAGCCGCGATTTCTATGTTGGGCTCCTAGGTTTCGAGCTGGCGATGGACATGGAGTGGATATGACATTTGTATCGCCTAGGAATCCGACCGCGCAGGTGAACGTCATGAAGCAAGACGCGATGGCACGGTCGATCCGCTCTTTCATTGCGGCGGCTTAGATTTGTGCCCCGCCCACACGAAATCCTGAAGCCCCTCTTAAACGAGCGTCCGGTAACCAGCAGGTGCGGCTACGAGTCTGTTACCGCGCGTGAGCCCGGGGTCCCATCTCCGTCCGCAGCGATGAAGAGCTCGATCGGGTCATCGATCGGGTCGTCCGGCGGCAGATTTTGTATGATCTCGATCGCACAGAGCAAACCGTGCGTATTCACCGCGATCATCGACGAGACATCGACCGCATCGCAATCCGCCGTCGCGCCGTGCCGGACTCCCGGTCCCCGCCGACGCGATATTGAATTGTTGACGGCGGTCCATCAGACGTACGGATGTCCAGCCATCCCGTTGGATCGTAGTCGGCAACCTCACAGAACGGTAGTTGTTGCTCAGTTCCGCGTTGCGCGAGAATCGGGCCGTTGGGACTTCGCCGGAAGCGGGCTCATGTCAACAGTTTGGCTTGCCTACGATAAAGGCCGTATTGTTGTCATAACGGTCGAGCGGCGGGCCGGGAGATACATGGCTGCCGACCCGGCAAGGCTTTGAAATAGTTTATCTGCGTGACGTAGTCGGCCTAGCGGCGGGAAATCGCATTCGCTGTCCCGGGATTGTCGACGGTCGGTCGCCTCGCCCCGGCCCATTTGACATCGTTATGGTTTCCGAGCAGGCGCAACGTGTTGGAATTGCGTGCAACGATCCCGTTGTCATTACCGCTGATCGTGATCACGGCGCAATCCGCAAGCGTCACGTGGTTGTGATTTCCGCCAATTCGCGCGTTGCGGCCGCTGCAGTTGTAGGTTCCGACACGGCCGTTCTCGACGACGTCGACAGCAACGTTCTTCGCGCCGTCGAGGGCCTTGAGCTGATCTAACGCACCGCCCAACGATTGGGCGGCCACAGCCGGTGGAATAAGTGTTGCGGCGATGATGGCAAGGGCTGGCACGACAAGTCGCATGGATCACGGCTCCACAATTCGTTCTGACGAGGCTCGGAACGTCTGTCCTCCACCCGTGTTCGCGCTAGACTTCGCTCGAAGACTTTTTGATATGTGGCCGCGCGACGGGCGTACAACGCTGACTGCTCGGCAAGAGTGTTTCCGAAGCAGTGTTATTTCCTGCAGGCCACGGGCACCGGAAACGTCCGACCAATCGAGCGGAAGTCTCCTGCTGCATCGAAGAGTAGATGTTCTCACGTCGGCAAAGCGCTGCTCTGTCGATTGATGAAGCGGCTTGGTATGCGTCGAGGATGCGCGCCTTTTGATCGGCCGTAAACCGCCTACGCGATGCCTTCGCGGGAACCTCAGGATCGAGAGCCGACGAGCTGAATGCGAGGTCGTGCCGATTTACGGGGGCGTGGTAAAAAAAGCGCAGTCGAGTTAAGATGATTATCTCACGCAACTTTTTTCTTTGCAATATCCGTGACGGGTGCGCTTCGAGCGATGAGTTGGTGATGAACGTCGCCGAGACGGTGATAGCCGTTGAATCGCCGCCAGCGATCGCTCCTGCGAACCAAGAGCGCGTACACGAGATACGTGGCAGATGTTCCATTGCGTAGACGTTTGCAGACATTGGTGCGTGAGCGGACCGGATCGAAGTTCGACTCGATGATGTTGGTTGTGCGCAAGTGGCGCCAGTGCTCGTCGGGAAACGCGTAATACGCGAGCATTCGTTCCGAGTCGTCGTGCAGGCATCTGGCGGCCTTTGCGTAGTCGCGATCAAGCGAAGCGGCAAGCTTTTCGATCAGCGATTGCGCGAGCTTGCGATCCTCCGCGTGCATGATCTCGCGCAAGCTGGCGTGAACCTCGGGCTCGATCCGCTCCGACACCTTGTCCAAAACGTTCCGCATCTTGTGAATCCAACAGCGTTGCTGTTTCGCTCGCGGGTACGCTTTGCCAAACGCGGACCAGATGCCGGCGGCGCCATCGGCGACAAGTAGTGCGACGTTTTTGAGCCCGCGATCGCGCAGGCTCTCAAAGACCGCGGTCCAGCTCTCTTCGCTCTCGGCGAATGCGTCGTCGATCGCGAGCAAAGCCTTGTCCCCATTGAGATCAACGCCCATCACCACGAGCATGACGCGCCGCTCGTCATTGGGGCCGGCGCCAAGGTACACGCCGTCGGCCCAGAGATACACGAATTCGTTTGCGATCGGGCGCTTGTACCAGGTCTTGTACTCGTCGTGGAACTGTTTGTTCACCCGAGAGATCGTCGATGGCGAGAGCGGCGTCGTCTGGCCGAGTAATGCGCGCAGCGACGGCTCGAAGTCGCGCGTCGACAAGCCTTGGATCCAGAGCTCGTGCAGCGTCTTGTCGAGGTCCTCGAACCGGCGGCGATAGGGCGGCAACACTTTAGATTCAAAGCGCTCCCCGCTCCGACGCACACGTGGCCGGCGAATCGATAGGATGGCTATGATAGGTGACGGTTCGCGCATCTTCATAGCCATCGCGATGACCGCTACGCTTTCGGCACCGCTCTCCGCGAACGCGCCCGAGGAATTCGTCGACCTCCGCTTCGAGGACGGCTTGCAGAACCTCGCTGATCTTCTCGCGACACATCGTCTCGAGGATGGTCAAAACATCTTCGCCGGACGGCTTGGCGATCGCCCGCGGCTTGGGGTATACTTTCTTCACGGCGTATCTCCGGTTTGGTGTAGTGACCTCGGAGCTACGCTGTTTTCTTATCCGCTACCCCCGGAGATCGGCCCACCCTCTACTCTCTGTTTCAGGCGGGATACGAACTCGTTAAAAGACTGCGTCATATCGGGAATCGATTTGCCCATCAACGGTGCCAAGGGACCCGTAAAGAACTCATGCGACAGCACCGCAGTTTCCCCGTCGCTCGTAACCCTCGCGATCGCGCTCGGCGCGTGGCGCTGGGGCTACGGCAACGGCAGGGACGCCGCAAGCTATAGCCGACTCATAGGGTACGACGCGTACGCTTGCCGCGCTCTGGCGAACGTCCGCCATGCTGCCGCCGTGCGGGCGGCGACGCGCGAACGCGGTCGCCTTCGTTTCGCAAGAGATGACCGCGCGGGGATGCCGGTAATGCGCGACACCATCACGATCGAAGACGTCGGAACCAAGCCTTTTCTCATACACTCGATCGCTGCACTTCTCGTCGCTGGATTTCGCGAGCACTGGCCCGATGCATGGCCAACGCTCGACGATGCGATCGTTGAAGTCGAAGCATCGCTGGAACCCGGGCACATCTCGCGCGTTGCTATCGAGGACGGTGAGCCCCTCGGCTGGATCGGCGGCATGCACGACTACGATCGCGTATGGGAGCTGCACCCGCTCGTGGTGCGTGAAGACCGCCGAAACCGGGGCATCGGTCGAATCCTCGTCGAGGATCTCGAACGTCTCGTCGCGGCGGAACAGGGCCTCACGCTTCGTCTCGGCACGAACGACGACGACGCGATGACCTCTGTTGGCGGCGGCGACCTGTACCCCAATCCGCTCGACCATCTCGCCGCGCTGACGGATCGCAAGGGCCATCCCTTTGGATTTTATCGGCGGCTAGGCTTTGTCGTAACGGGCATCATCCCCGACGCTGACGGACTTGGGAAGCCGGATATTCTCATGGCGAAACGCGTCGCCGGAGCGTTCTTGAGATGACCGCGCAAGGGTGCCGATGATGGCCTCGAGCCGGGTACGCGCTATGCGGCCCTTCGGGACCGACATCCAAGGACACCCGGTACATCACGGACGGTCGCTAGCCTTTCGGGCAGAAACGCTATATAGCACAGCGACGATGGCGTTTCGCCGTCGATGTATCTCTCAGGATTGCCGCAACGTCACTCGCGCGGTTTACCTGTCGAGCGGATCGCGTCCGCAATCCCGTCGCGCATCGCGTCTGCACCAAGCGTTAGAGCACCGTCGTCTTCGCGCACTTCGACCGGAACGGGAAATTCAGTATCGACCTCTCCGCTCTCAGTCTGGCGTGTGACACGCCCTTTCGCGCGCAACTGATAGCGACCCGTTTCCGTAGCCTGGTCCTGGTCGGAGCGCACGTCGATGCTCACCGTCGCTTCGACCGCGGGATCGCGCCGTTTAGCGTTCACTTGAACCGCTCCCGTTTCCGAATGCATCCGTTTCGTGACGGGTGTTCTCTCCGCCGTCGCGCCCTCGTCGAAAAACGGCCCGGACATTGCGTCCAGCGCTTGCGCTTGTAGCGTTTCAAGCACCTCACCGACCGGGCGGGCGTGCGCCGTCGGCTGTTCGGCCGTCTCGGCTCGGCCGCTCTTCTTCTGCGAGACCGGCGCTTCGTCCAGCGCACGCGTTAGCGGATCATTCGTGCGCTTCTTCTTGCCCATGTGCTACCTCACCAATTCCGATTCCCGGTTCAAACAGCTCGCAGGACGTTCGCCGTCCGTTCATTCATGCGTGCCACGTCAGTGTGCCGTCCTCCTCGATGGCCCGCACCCGGGCGTCGTAAAAATCTCGTGCATCGAACACCGCAACGCGCTGGCCTACCCGGCTTTGCGCCCAGCGGAATATTGCCGCTTGGAAAGCCGGCACGAGGTGCTACATCGGTCGCGCTCGGTTGTCAGATGCGTGCGTTGCACGTATTTGTTCTTCGGCACGATCGAGTGAAGTCTCACTGCGAGGTGTGCGCCGCGCGCTGTCGCCGCAGGTCTCGCTCACGGGAAGTAATGGCTTCGCTTCCGCAAGCAGCGGCGGCTCGTTTCGCAACAATGGCTCGGCGGGACCCAGTCTCGCTGCGATCCGGCTCGGTCGCACCGCGGACTGGAAGGCGGACTGCAAGATACCTAGTCTTCGGTTGATACGGACGATCGCCTTAATTCAAATTATTGGCGATCTAGAATCGACGACGGTGCCCTATTTGTCATAACGTACAGCGATTGCATGTTCGCTCGTGCCGACGTGAACATTATCAGCGACGAATGCGCTGATCACGGTCTTCGGGTCCATTGTCTTCTGCCGCCCATGTGCGAGGTTATGGCCGAATAAGCCGCCGACCCCAAATGTTGCGATGCCAATAATCGTCGCAGTTGATGAAGCACCTTTGCGATCTTCTTCGGCTTGCTTTTGCGGAGCCTGTGACAGCCTCACTCGGCCTCCATCTGTCGCATAAATATAGTCGAGCGCGAAGGCGATCACGCCTGAGTGGCCGTTTCCGCCTGCCGAGTCTGACTCGACAATATGGCCTTGCCCTCCGCTTCCCTTACGAAAGACGATCATATCATTTATCACGACATCCTCTGCCACTTGGACCTGGAAGAGCTCGTCGACCTTCGCAGAGCCCGAGGACACATTCCCAACAACGTGCAGGGGGACTGCTGTTCCGGCTGGCACGAGAATCATCATAATAGTAGCGCCCTGAGGCGGCGATGCAACGGCGCTATTTTGAGCGAGGCATGGCATCGGCAGCGCGAGGGCGGCCAGAAGCGGCAGCAGACCGGTGCGAAGAAGCACGATGTTCGACTCTCATTTTACAAAAGTGCGCAATATCGGATTAGCCCCTCGTTCGGCTCCCTTGACAGCGAGCCGGAGTTAGAAACTCGGTTTGCGCCGTAATGCATCCGGCATCACAGCGCCGGAGGCGTTCGCGCCGGGCGTATCGGCAGTAGACGACGCGATTGCCCTATCGACACCGACCGAAGGTGATATCCTGTTCTTCGCAACTCTGTGAAGACGACCTTATGAAGGCGAGACGACGCAAATTTCTCGTGCGCCCTGACACGTGTAGCGGTTAGCGTCCGCTATAGCGGGGAGGGCGCTTGTCCAAAAATGCGTTAAGCCCTTCGCGAAAATCGGCGCTGCCGTACGCGAGCCGGATCAGGTCTTCGTCGAACGGCAGCGGCTGCGCGGCGCGCAGCCGGCGGCACATCTCTTTGGTCGCGCGCAGCGTTATCGGAGCGAGGTCCGCGAGTTTTCCCGCCGCGGCCGCTGCTTCGTCGGCGAGCGCTTCTTCCGACGCCGCGATGGCGGTGAGAAAACCCGCCTCTCGCGCGCCGTTCGCATCGAGCAACCCCGCGCTCAGGATGAGGCGCTTGGCGGTATCGAGGCCGATGAGGCGCGCAAGCCGCGCCATGTTCGCAGCCGAAATGCAATTGCCGAGCGTGCGCGCGACGGGAATGCCGATGCGTGCGTTGGGTGCCCCGATGCGCAGATCGCACGTCGCGGCGATGCTGACGCCGCCGCCCGTGCAGGCGCCTGCGATGGCGGCGATCGTCGGGACGCGGATCGCTTCGAGCGCCGTGATGGCGGCTTCAACGCGCTTTTCGTACGCGACGCCGTCGGCGCCGTTTTGGAACGCACGAAATTCGGCGATGTCGGTGCCGGCGACGAACGCGTGCGGGCCGGAACCGGTGATCACGACCGTCCGGACCGCCGGGTCGCCGTCGAGGTCCAGAGCGATCTCGCGCAGGCGGTCCCACATCGGCAAGGTCAACGCGTTGCGCGCGTGGGGCCGGTCGACGATGACCCAGGCACAGCCGCCGTCGCGGAGCTCGACGCGGATCATGCGCTCACCGCCGCCCCGTCCTGCAGCAGCGCCGCAATGTCGTTTTCTTCAAAGCCGGCCTCACGCAGGACGGTGCACGTGTGTTCGCCGAGCAGCGGCCCCGCGCGCTCGAGCGTGACGGGCGTCTGGGAGAAATGCATCGCGCAGCCGAGTTGGCGCACGGGCCCGAGCGTCGTGTGCGGTGCGTCGGCGAAGAAGTCGCGCTGCGCGAGATGCTCCTCGGCAAAGACGCGGTCGAACGTCAAAATCGGTCCGCAGGGAATGCCGGCGGCGCTCAGGCGCGCCGTCCAATGCGCGGCGGGCTGCGTGAGGGTGACCGCTTCGATCGCCGCGATCAGCGCTGGACGGTTGATCATGCGCGCTTCATTCGTCGCGAAGCGTGCGTCGTCCACGAGTTCGCCCAGCCCGAGCGCGGTGCACGCGCGCACCCAGTGCGCGTGCGAATTCGCACCCAGCGTGAAGTAACCGTCGACGGAGCGCACGGCTTGGTACGGCGCGATCGATTGATGCGCGGACCCCGCGCGCAGCGGGACTTCGCCCGTCGCGAAGTAACGGCCGGCTTCCCATACGGCGAGCGACACGGCGGATTCGAGCAGCGACACGTCGATGAATTGTCCCGTACCATCGCGATCGCGCGCACGCAGTGCGGCGACCACTGCGAGCGCCCCATACAATCCGCACGTAAGATCGGCGATGGGCACGCCGACTTTTACCGGCGCCCCATGCGGCTCGCCCGTAATGCTCATCAAACCCGACATCCCCTGCGCGATGATGTCCAGTCCCGGCAATTCGGTGTACGGGCCGCTCGAACCAAAACCCGTCGCGGCGAGGTAGACCAGTCGCGGCATGTCGCCGCGCAACGTTTCGTAATCCAAACCGAGACCATGCATTGTGCCCGGGCGCAAATTCTCGATCAGCACGTCGGCCGTCGCGACGAGCTTGCGGAACGCAGCTTTGCCGGCCGGAGATTTCAAGTCGAGTGCGACGCTGCGTTTGTTGCGATTGAGGCGAATGAAGTTCGAGCTTTCGCCCTCGATGAAGGGCCCGGTGGCACGCGTGAGATCTCCGCCGCGCGGATTCTCGATTTTCACGACGTCGGCACCGAGATCGGCGAGCTGCATGCCGCAAAACGGAACGGCCATGAAATTGCCGACCTCGATGACGCGGATACCGGCCAGCGGCGCGTGCGAGTTCATGACGCTCGCGCCAGCAGCCGTTCGGCGTTGCCGCCGTGCACGGCGGCGCGCTCCGCGGCGGTCGCCAGGGCCGCGCAGCCGTCGATGAGGCTACCCGGCGGATCGTCCATGAGCACGTACGGATAATCGCTGCCGGCCAGCAACCGGTTTGCGCCGGCGCGTTCGACCAGCAGCCGTAAATTCTGCGCGTCGAACGTCAACGTGTCGTAATGAAAGTCACGCGCGTGATGCGACGGCGCCTCGTCGAGTACCGCGTGCATGTCTGGGAACGCCGACCAGACGGCATCGAGCCGCGGCAGATTCCACGGCAGGCTGCCGCCGCCGTGCGCGAAGACCCAGCGCACGCGTGGGTACCGCGTCGTGAAACCGGCCATGATCAGTGCCGCTGCGGTCGCGCCCGTTTCGTTCGGATAGGCGACGGCGAACGCGAGGCGCGGAGCGGCGTAGCGCGCGAAACCCGGCGCGCTTTCGGGATGCACGAACACGACGACGCCCAGTGCGTTGCAGCGTTCCCACAGCGACGCAAACGCCGGATCGTTGAGTTCCCGGCCGGCTGCATTGGTGCCGATGAGGACGCCCGCGAGTCCGAGTTCGCATACGACCCGCTCGAGTTCCGCACACGCGAGATCGACGTCTTGCAGCGCGAGCGTACCGAGGCCGGCGAAGCGGCCCGGCCGCTCGCGCACGATCTCCGCGATCGCATCGTTCTGCAGCCGTGCGAAACGCTGCGTATCGCCAGGCGCGAAGTCGTAGGCGAACGTTGCGGGCAGCGGGCTGAGCACTTGCACGTCCACGCCCGCCGCATCCATGTCGGCGATGCGCCGCGCGACGTCCCAACTGCGGTCGTCGAGCGCCCGGATTGCGGTGCCGTTGCGCGCGAGATATCCGCATGCGGGTGTAGCGAGCACGAGTTCCGGCCAACTCGGCGCGGGCGGCGCGAAGTGCTCGAGGACGCGCGGCACGACATGCGTGTGAAAATCGATGCGGCGTAGTGACGATGGGGGATTCATGATGTTCGCGGTAATCGCTGCCGCGCTCTTCTTCCCTGCAAAACAGATTTCTGTTGCGGCCGTGGAATAGTTCGAGGAGATTGCGCGCGCTGACCACGCCGAAAGACACGAGCGCGATCGTTAGGCGGCCGTCTTTCGCGGACGACCGCCTTTGATACCGTTCGCGCGCGACGCCGCTGCCCGGGCTGGCGATTTTTTCGCTGCGTTAAGCCGCCCGCCGATCGTCCAAGCGTCGTCGCGCCGGCGGCCAAGACGAGCTGCTCGAGCAGAACGCCGTCGTCAACGGCGTCCGACCACAGCCCCTCGTTTGCTGGGGTGATCGCAACGTCGACGAGCTCGCCGGCCGACGCTTGCGCGAACCCGGGACGCCAACATGGTTATCGTCACTGACATGCGGCGGCCGATGTGCGAGCGTGTAAATCTCTGCCGCGCACGCCTTGCTTGCAAAAAAGATTTCCGTTGCGGCCGTGCAATACGCGCCCAAAGTAACTGGAGGACGATCCATGTCCGGGTTCCGCAGCGGCGTGCATTTCTTACAGATACCGGGGCCGACGAATGTCCCGGAGCGGATTTTGCGTGCGATCGACCGCGCGACGATCGACCATCGCGGCCCTGCGTTCGGCCGGATGACCCTTGAGATCGACCGGCTGCTACGGCCGCTGTTTGGTACGGACCGCCCGGTCGTCATCTTTCCGGCGTCGGGCACGGGCGCTTGGGAAGCGGCCCTGGTCAACACGCTCTCTCCTGGAGACCGCGTGCTCATGGCGGAAACCGGCCACTTCGCTGTGCTGTGGAGTAAGCTTGCGACGCGGCTGGGGTTGCGGATCGACGTCCTGCCCGGGGATTGGCGCCACGGCGTCGATCCGGCTGCGATGGCCGCTCGGCTCGCCGACGACCGCGAGCACGCCATTAAAGCTGTGGCGATCGTGCATAACGAGACGTCGACCGGCGTGACGAGCCGCATCGCGGACGTTCGCGCGGCGATCGACGATGTAGCGCATCCGGCGTTGTTTCTGGTCGATACGATTTCATCGCTCGCCTCGCTCGAGTACCGGCATGACGCTTGGGGAGTCGACGTGACCGTCGGCGGGTCGCAGAAAGGCTTGATGCTGCCGCCCGGTCTTGCGTTCAATGCGATATCCGAAAAAGCGATGGCGGCGTCGCGCTCGGCGCGGATGCCGCGTGCGTATTGGGCGTGGGACGAGATGCTCGCCTCCAATCGCGACGGTTTTTTCCCGTATACGCCTGCGACGAACATGCTGTACGGTCTGCATGAAGCACTGAACATGCTGCACGAGGAAGGGCTGCCGGCCGTCTTCGCACGTCACGCGCGTTTCGGGAACGCGACGCGCGTCGCCGTTCGCGGCTGGGGGCTCGAGTTGCTTGCCGCCGATTCGCGCGAGTACTCCAACACGCTGACGGCGGTGATGGTGCCCGACGGCGTCGACGCGGACGCAGTGCGCACGCTCATCCTCGAACGTTTCGACATGTCGCTCGGCACGGGGCTGGGACGACTCAAAGGCCGCGTGTTTCGCATCGGGCACCTCGGGTCGTTCAACGACTTGATGCTCGCCGGTACGCTGTGCGGCGTGCAAATGGGACTGCAGCTCGCCGGCATCCCGATCGGCGACGGCGTGACGCCGGCACTCGCAACGCTGACCGCACCGGCGCAGACCGCGGCGCTCGCAGCCGTCTGAGTGAGCGCTACCGCAGATCCGCCGCGGGCCGCTCCGGTTCGTACACCGCTGCTCTATGAGCGCCTCGCCGGGCGTTTGCGCGCGGACGTGCAAGGCGACGTGCTCTTCGATGCAACGTCGCGCGGGATGTACGCGACCGACGCGTCGATCTATCAGATCGTTCCGGCCGGCGTCGTGGTGCCGCGGACGGCAGCGGACGTCGAAGCAACCATTGCCATCGCGCGCGAATTCGGCGTGCCCGTCACGCCGCGCGGCGCGGGCACCTCGCAGTGCGGACAGACCGTCAGCAGCGGCCTCATCATCGACGTCAGCCGTCACTTAACGTCGATCGTCGAACTCGACGTCGCGGCGCGGCGCGCGCGCGTGCAGCCCGGCATCGTGCTCGACGCGCTCAATCGCACGCTCAAACGGCATGGATTATTTTTTCCGGTCGATCCGTCGACCGCCAGCCGCGCCACCATAGGGGGCATGACCGCCAACAATAGCTCGGGCGCACGCTCGATTCGCTACGGCATCATGGCCGATAACGTGCTCGGCATCGACGCGGTGCTCGCCGACGGCACGCGCGCGTACTTCGGCGAGACCGGCGCGACCGATACGCTCGCCCCGGGCCGCTACCGCGACCTCGTCGCGCGCGTCCGGGCCATTGCCGCGCGCGAATCAACCGAGATCGCCGCACGGATTCCGAGCGTGCAGCGGCATGTCGGCGGGTATGCGATCCAGACCGTTCGGCCGGAGGCGAGCAACATGGCGCGGTTGCTGGTCGGCTCCGAAGGGACGCTCGCGTACTTCACGGAGATCGATTTGGCGCTGCAGCCGCTGCCGCGCGCAAAGGCGCTCGGGATCGCGCACTTCCCGACGTTTGCGGATGCGATGCGCTCGACGCAGGCGGTCGTCGCGCTCGGCCCCGTTGCGGTGGAACTCGTCGACGGCACGATGATTCGCCTCGCGCGCGACATCGCGGCGTTCGCGCCGACGATGGCCAAGTTCGTGCGCGGAGAACCGGGTGCGTTGCTGCTGGTGGAATTTGCCGGCGACGAGCCCGAAGCGCTGCGCGCTCGGCTCAGCGCGCTCGATGAGACGATGGCCGATCTCGGTTTTCCGGGCTCGGTCGTGGCGCTGGGCGACGCCGCGCAACAAACCGAGATGTGGGGCGTTCGCGCGGCGGGGCTCAACATCATGACGTCGATGCGCGGCGATGCAAAGCCCGTCTCGATCATCGAAGACTGCGCCGTGCCGCTCGAGCACTTGGCGGATTATACCGAGCGTTTGACGGCGATCTTTACGCGCTACGGCACGACGGGGACGTGGTACGCGCATGCGTCCGTCGGGTGCTTGCACGTGCGGCCGGTCCTCGATGTCAAACGCGACGACGATGTCGCCAAACTGCGCGGAATTGCCGAAGAAGCGTTTGCGATCGTGCGCGAGTACGGCGGGTCGCATTCCGGCGAGCACGGCGACGGCATCGTGCGCTCCGAGTTTCACGCAGAGATGTTCGGCGCGCGCATCGTCGATGCGTTCCACGACATCAAGCGCGCCTTCGACCCGGACGGCACGCTCAACCCGGGCAAAATCGTCGATGCGCCCAAGATGGACGATCGCACGTTGTTCCGCTATGGACCGGCGTATCACAGCGAGCCGCTCGCGACGCGGCTGGACTGGTCCGAGTGGGGCGGCTTCACCTCGGCCGTCGAAATGTGCAACAACAATGGCGCGTGCCGTAAAGACGAAGGCGTGATGTGTCCGTCGTACATGGTGACGCGCGACGAACATCACGTGACGCGCGGGCGCGCAAACGCCCTGCGGCTCGCACTCACGGGCCAGCTCGGACCCGATGCGTTGGCGTCGGACGAGCTCTACGATGCACTGGATTTGTGCGTTTCGTGTAAGGCCTGTAAGCGCGAGTGTCCGACCGGCGTCGACATGGCGAAGATGAAGATCGAGTTTCTCGCGCACCATCGCGCGAAGCACGGCACGCCCGCGGCGGACCGGATGGTGGCCGACTTGCCGCTGGCCGCCCATCGCGCCGGGCCGCTCGCGCGCTTGGCGAATTTGCGCGACCGTCTTCCCGGGCTCGCCCGGGCACTCGAAGGCCCGACCGGTTTCACGGCGCAACGCGCGCTGCCGCGCTGGCACGAACGCCCGTTTCGCGCGCGGCGTGCGGCGGCGGGCGACGTGCGCGCGCGGCACGGCGAGGTCGTGCTGCTGGTCGACACCTTCAACCGGTACTTCGAACCCGACGTCGCGCGCGCCGCGGAAGGCGTGCTGCGGGCGGCGGGCTACGCACCGGTTACGGTGTCGGCTGCGGATGGCTCGCGGCCGCTGTGCTGCGGGCGGACGTATCTGAGTGCCGGTATGCTGGATCGCGCGCGCGAGGAGGCGCAGCGTACGCTTGCGGCGCTGGAACCGTACGCGCGACGCGGCGTTGCGATCGTCGGCCTCGAGCCGTCGTGTTTGCTGTCCCTGCGCGATGAGTTCTTGTCGCTCGTTCCGGGCGAGCCCGCGCGCACGGTTGCGGCGGCGTCATTCTTATTCGAAGAGTTCGTCGCGCGTGAACTCGATGCTGGCCGCTGGGATCCGCCGCTGGGGCGGTTCGACCGCCGCGCCGTCGTGCACGGTCACTGCCATCAAAAGGCGTTCGGCGCGATGCCCGCCGTCATGCGCGCGCTCGCGGCAATACCCGGCTTGGAAGCCTCGGCGATCGAATCGTCCTGCTGCGGCATGGCCGGATCGTTCGGGTACGAGCGCGAGCATTACGACGTGTCGATGCGCATGGCCGAGCGCAGCCTGCTGCCTGCCGTGCGCGACGCGGGGCCGGACGTTCTGGTCGTCGCTGACGGCATGAGTTGTAAACACCAGATCGCACACGGCGCGAACCGCCGGCCGTTGCACGTCGCCGAGGTGTATGCCGCGGCTTTGGGAGAGACACGTTCATGAAAGTTACGCGCGATACGTTCGTCAAGGGTTTGGGCGCCGCTGGTGCCGGCATCGCCGCGGGTGTGCCGGTGACGGCCTTCGCCAAACGAAAGAATCAGATTAGCGACGCGGACGTCTCTAAACTGTACGACGCCGCCAAAAAAGAAGGCACCCTCACGTGGTGGACGGGGCATTACGCGCAAGACGCGGCCGAAAAAGTTCGCGATGCGTTTAAAGCGAAGTATCCCGGCGTCGACGTCCAATTGCTGCGTCAAACGGGTCAGGTGCTCTTCCAGCGTTTGACGCAAGATCTCAAGTCCAACGTGCACCAGGTCGACGTGTTCGCCTCGACCGACGAAGCGCACATGCCGATTCTCAAGAAGCAAAACGCCCTCGCGGCGTTCGTGCCGGCCGACCTCGATAAATTACCGTCTAAATTCCAGCACCTGGATCCGGACGACGCGTATCAGCTTGGCGATATTGCGCTTATGTGCATGAACTACAATCCCAAGAAAGTCCCCGCGCCCAAGAAGTGGGCCGACCTGCTCGATCCAAAGTTCAAGGGGCAGCTCACCGTCGGCCACCCCGGCTTTAGCGGTTACGTCGGTAATTGGGTCATCGCGATGAGCGACAAATACGGCTGGGACAATTACTTCAAAAAGTTTGCGGCGAACGAACCGAAGATCGGCCGCTCGGTGTTCGATGCGACCAACGACATCGTTTCGGGCGAACGGAGTCTTGGGCCCGGGGCCGACAGTCTCGCGCTCGACAAGAAATCCGGCGGTGCCTCGATCGCCATCGCTTTCCCGCAAGACGACACGATTCTGGTCACTGCACCGGTCAGCGTGCTGCGCGAAGCGCCGCATCCCAACGCCGCGCGGCTGTTCATGAACTTCTATTATTCGCGCGAGTACTCGCAGACGATGGCCAGGACGTTCAACTTGCCGCTGCGGACCGACGTCCCGGCCGCCGGCGACGTGCATCTGGACCACCTCAAGACCTATCGCGTGACGCTCGAACGGTTAGGTACCGGCGTCCCCGAAGTGATCGCGAAGTGGCGCGAAACCTTTAACGTCTAACATGGTCGACGCATCGGCGCCGCCGCGGGTCGAGGCGGGATTCCGCTTCGACGAAAGCCGGCTGCTCTTTGCCGGCGCGGCGCTGGTGCTCGGGGTGCTCGTGATCGTTCCCCTGGCCTGGCTGCTGACGATCAGCGTGCAGCGACCGGAGACCGGCGGCCTGACGCTTCACAACTACATCGAAGCGTTCACGACGTCGATCTACCTGCGGCCGATTCTCAATTCATTCGCGTTGGCGGCATGCGTTGCGTCGATCGCCGTCGTGCTCGGGACGCCGCTCGCGTGGCTGCTGGCGCGCACGAACATTCCCGGCCGTCAAGGCATTCGCGCGCTCATCACCGCGGCGTTCGTGACGCCGTCGTTCATCGGCGCCGAGGCCTGGATCATGCTGGCGGCTCCCAACAGCGGCTGGCTCAATCGCGGCTTCGTGACCTTGACGCATGCCAATCAGGGTCCGCTCAACATCTTCTCCTTCGCGGGCGCTGTCTTCGTGATGGCGCTCTATAACGTGCCGTACACGTTTACGTTCGTGGCGGGGGCGCTCGAACTCTTACCGATCGAACTCGAGGACGCGTCATCGACCCTCGGTGCCTCGGCATGGCGCACGATGACCCAAGTGACCTTGCCGCTCGTCGCCCCCGCGATCATCGGCGGCTTCATCATGTCGTTTCTCGAAGCGCTGGCCGAATTCGGCGCGCCCGCGTTTTTGCTCATTCCGGCACGCACGCAAGTCGTGACGACGCAACTCTACCTGTTCTTTCAGTTTCCCGTGCGCACGGAGCTGGCCGCTGCGTATGCGATGCCGCTACTTGCCGTGACGATCGGGTTGCTGCTCGTGCAGCGCCGCATTCTGGGCCGCAAGCGCTACACCGTCGTGGGCGGCAAAGGCGGGCATAGCCGGCTCGTCACCCTCGGGCCGTGGCGCTGGCCGCTGCTGGCCGCGGCCCTGGTCGTGCCGGTGTGCTCGGTGTTTTTGCCGTACCTGACGTTGCTTGCGACGTCGCTCTCGCATGCGTGGTCCGGCGGCCCGTTCGGTTCGAACTTCACGTTTCATTGGTACGCCTGGGCGATCTTCGATAATCTCGCCACGCGCATGGCGATCGTTCACAGCCTGACCTACGGCGGGATCGCCGCGACGCTCGCGACGCTGATCGCGTTCCTGATCGCCTACACGGCGAACCGTCAGCTCTTTCCGGGTGCCTCGCTGCTCGGCATCGTCTGCATGGCGCCGTTCGTCGTGCCGGGCATCGTGCTCGCGATCGGCATCTACGCGGCGTACTCGCATCCGCCGCTGGCACTCTACGGTACGGCGGCGATCTTGGTGATCGCCTTTACGACGCGCTTCTTGCCGATCGCCTATTCGAATCTCAATACGATGATCGGGGCGGTCAATCCGGATTTGGAGAACGCGGCGCGGACGCTTGGAGCTTCCCGCATTCGCGCGCTCTGGACCGTCACCGCACCGCTGCTGCGCCGTGGGATTCTCGCGAGCTGGCTGCTCGTTTTCATTCCGGCGATTCGCGAGTTGAGTTCGGCAATTTTTCTCTTCACGCCGCGCACCGCAACGATGACCACGCAGATTTTCGATTTTTCCGATGCCGGCAACTACGAAGCGGTCGCGACCTTGGCCGTCGTGATCCTCGCGATTACGCTCACGATCGTGACGCTGGCGTATCGCCTGCTGGGCCGCGACTTCACGAACAACGGGAGAGTTTGATGGCACGAATCACGATTGCCGGCCTGTCGAAGGGGTACGGCAAACGCGGCGCCGCGCGCGCGGTCGACGGGATCGATCTGACCATCGCCGATGGTGAAGTGATGGCGCTCGTCGGACCGTCGGGTTGCGGCAAGACGACCACGTTGCAGCTGCTCGCCGGGTTCATCAAGCCCGACGCCGGGACGATTACCGTCGGGGACCGGATCGTCTCGTCGGCTCAGTCCGTCGTTCCGCCCGAACGCCGCCGCATGTCGCTGATCTTTCAGAGTTATGCCGTCTGGCCGCACAAGACCGTGTATGAAAACGTCGCGTACGGTTTGCACGTGCAGCGCCTAGGCCGCTCGGAGATCGAAGAGCGCGTGCGGCGCGTGCTGCAGACGGTCCGCATGACCGATCTCGCGCAGCGGTATCCGGCGGAGCTTTCCGGCGGCCAGCAGCAGCGCGTCGCGCTCGCGCGCGCGGTCGTCGTCGAACCGGAAACGTTGCTGCTCGACGAGCCGCTCTCGAACCTCGATGCGAATTTGCGTGAAGAGATGCGCTTCGAGATCCGGCGCGTGCACGATACGACCGGGATCACGATGGTGTACGTGACGCACGATCAAGCCGAAGCGATGGTTGCCGCGGACCGCATCGCGATCATGCAGGGCGGCCGGATCGCGCAGGTCGGCAGCGCCCGCGAACTCTACGAAAGTCCGGCGTCCGCCTTCGTCGCGACGTTCCTCGGCCGCACGAACACGCTGGCCGCGCAACTCATCGGCCCCGGCTCCGCCGATGTGTGCGGCTCGCGCTTGCGCGTGCGCGCGGATGCGTCGGCGGCGGCCGACGGCAGCGCGACGCTGTGCGTGCGCCCGCACGAAGTCCGCTTGCGCGCGGCGGCGACGGACGATGCGGCCGGCTATTTCGGCAACGGCAGCAATTATCTCGTCGGGCGGATCGTTCGGGAAACGTACCTCGGCGATGCGCACGACTACCTCATTGCAATCGGCGATGAAGAATTTCGCGCTGCATCTTTGCCCGATCAGCGCTACGCGATCGGCAGTCGCGTTGTGCTCGAGATTCCGATCGAGGCTTGCCGGCTCGTCGCGCGTGAAGGTTAGGCGGCCGCGGACCACGCGAGCCGCTTCGCGCGGATCAGGGCAAGCCGGTTTAGGCGTCGCGGTGAGTGGGAACGACACACGGTCGAGCCTCGGTTTAGGCTACGTTGGTCCGGAATAGCTCGATCTCGTGGCAGCAAGAAACTTTTGGTGCCAGCGTGCATATCAGGCCCACGTTGGTTTCGTTCGCACGGGACCCTCCTTCAACGCACTCACTCGAGGTATTCGCATGCCAGCCACTCTTTCGCGCAATCGTTTCGTCGTCGCGGCAATTCTTACGGTAGCCCTCCTCGTCGGGCTCGCACGGCCATCCTCTGCGTTCCTGGACAAGACGCGCTTTGCGGCGCATTTGGGCGTCGCATATTTTTGCTTCCACCATTTCGTACTCCAGCCGTATCAACTCCACAAATTCGATAACGGCGCGGAGCATCGTACGAGCTCGATCGTGAAGGGCGGCGCCGCGCTGCTCTTCGCCGTCCATGAGGTCCAAGTCGCGCAGAAGATCGCGCACGAGAGCCGCTCGCCGCTGCTGCACAAGCTCGACGGGAAGTTGGTCGCCCTCGCGGCGACGTTCGCAACTGCGGGCGCCGCTCTTAAATCGGGCCACTTCGATCCCAAGTCCGTCGATTCGCTGACCACATCGACGAACGACGTCAGCTCGGACGCGCAGGCGGCAGGCCAGACCATCAAGGACGTACCGGTCGCCATTCCGGGTTAAGGCGGCGCTCACCGGCGCCATGCGGCCGGCGGCGGTTGGGCAACGCGGGGGACACGAGCCGCAGTGACGCTGCGGCTCGTGTCGTTCGTCGTTCCGCTCGGCTTCGACACGCTCGCGATTGCGATCGCACTGGGCGTGCGCGGCGTGCCGCTGTGGCGCGTCGCGTTCGTGTTCGCCGCGTTCGAAACGCTGATGCCGATTGTCGGCATCGTCGCGGGACGACTCGCCGGAGAGCGATTTGCGGTCGCCGCGCAGCTGCTCGGCGGCAGCGTGCTTCTCGTGCTCGGCGTGCGCGAGGCGCGCGAGGGACTCGCATCCGGGGACGAGGATGAGAGCGCGGGACTTGCGTTCGATTCGGTGCGCGCGTCGCTGCTCGCGGGACTCGCCATTTCTACCGATGAGCTCGCGGCGGGGTTTCCGCTCGGGGCCGCGGGTCTGCCCGTCGCTACGCTGCTCGCGGCGATCGCCGTACAGACGCTGGCGGTCACGGCCGGCGGCATCGCCGTCGGGTCGCGCATCGGTGCGCGGCTCGGGCGACGTGCCTCACGCGGCGCGATGCTGGCGGCCGGCGCCGTGTTCTTCGCGCTCGGGGTGACGCTCGTGTGGGAGGCGCTGCGGCGCTGACGCACGGTCTCTCGGCCGTGAGGCGAGAGGATTTCGTTCTGCGCGCGCGCGGAACGTACCGTGCTATGGATGCCACGCCTATCGGCACGCTCGAATTCATCGGAACCGCGACGGTCCTCATGCGCGTCGCCGGGTTCACGATTCTAACGGATCCGAATTTTCTGCACGCCGGCGATCACGTGCACATCGGGTACGGGCTGCACGCGAAACGGCTGACGAACCCCTCGCGCGAACTCGAAAGTTTACCGCCTCTGGATTTCGTCGTGCTTTCGCACCTGCACGAAGACCACTTCGATCGCTACGTCACCGAACATTTGGCGCGCACGACGCCGATTCTCACCACGCCGCACGCCGCGCGGTCGCTCGCGCGAATGGGCTTCTCGGGCGCGTACGGGCTGCCGACGTGGAAGCGCGTGCGCGTCGATGGTACGGGCGGGACCGTGACGATCGCTGCGATGCCGGGCGCGCATGCGCCGGGCATTCTCGCGCGCGCCCTGCCGGCCGTGATGGGTACGCTGTTCGATTTCGCTGACAACGCCGGGCGGCGGCTGCGTATGTACATCAGCGGCGACACGCTCGTCAACGAGCGGCTGCACGAGATTCCCGCGCGCTATCCCGACATCGACATCGCATTGTTACACCTCGGCGGCACGCGCGTGCTCGGGCTCATGGTGACGATGGATGGCCGTCAGGGCGTGCGCGCGATGCAGATCGTCGCGCCGCGCATCGCGGTGCCGATTCACTACGACGATTACGATCGCTTCCGCTCGCCGCTCTCGGATTTCGAGCGCGCGGTCGACGAAGCGGGATTGCGCGAGCGCGTTCGGTTCTTGGCGCGCGGCGAAACCCTCGCGCTCGCGCCGTCGCTGGGTTCGGCCCTCGCGGCCGCCGGTGTATTCGACGCGTTTTCCGACGGCGATGCGGATGTCGATGCGGCCTCGGACGGCGCACGCGACGATGAGGGGCCTTCGGTGCGCACGGATCCATTTTCGCGCTAGACTCGCGCGGCGGTTACGGCGGGCGCGGGTCGCGGATGCTGCTCGTGCCGGCCTGCGGCGTCGCAAGGGCGCGGGACGCGGCGACGGGGACTTGGCCCCAGCGCGAGAGATAACGCGCGCACCAGGCTGCCAGGCGTCGGCGGTCGTTTGCGTCTAGGCGGCCGATCAGCTGCAGAACTTCGGCGAGGTCGCCTGACACGGGCGGCTTGGGGGCGTTCATAGCGCCCAGCAAATCGGCGACGCGACGCCGTTCGTCATCCGAGAGATGCAGCAACGCGTCTCGTAGTGCGACGAAGTCCGGTGAGTGAGCAGCCATCGAACGTGCGTTCGATGGCTGCTCACTGGGTCATGCGCCCTTCTTCGTCCCCATCCCTCGCGGATGATTACGTGTGCGGTTCGAGTTCGCGGACGCCGTCATCGGCGAGCCAGCGTTCCAGATGGTCGACGTACTCACTCCCAAACGTGTCGAGCAAACAACGCCGGTAGGCCGCGTAGACGTCGCTCTGTCCCGACGCGACGTAATGCTCGAGCACGCGGCGGTGGATCGCCATGTACCCCTCGCGTAAGCGCAAGCCGCCATGAACGAGCGTCACCAGAATCTCGCTTGCAGAGCGTTCGCGATGCAACGTCAGGCGTTCTTCGAACCAGCGGTCGAGTGCGCGCGGGAGACGCAGCGACCGCGTGGGCCCCATCGACCCCGAACCGCGCGGACGCGCCACCTAGCCTACCAGAGTGCGCCGTCCCCGACCGTGATGTAGAGAATCGGTCCGATTCCCCACAGCAGGCCGATGAGCGTCCACACGAGTTTCTTTCCACCATCGAGATCTTCGCGTCCGATGATATTAAATATCATCAGCAGCAAGGCGATCGGATGCAGGATCACCGAGACGAGGATCTGCAGCAGCATCTTCATGCCTGGGCCTTGGCCGCACGCAATGCCGCGGCCTCTGGCCCTCGGCCGGCGTTTCGGCGCAACGGTCCGGACCTCGGCGCCCGGCCGCAAGCTGGCGACCTGCATGCCGGCCGGCGCGGGTCGAGGGCGCGTCTTCGTAAGGTCGAGTACCGTTGCTTTCCCCGAGCACGCTTCTGCTGATCGCCCCGAAGAATAGCCGAACGCATGGGTAAAACGACGCTACCCGTGTACTCACGGTGCAAGCCGGGAAGTGCCTGCGCGGCTGGGCGGTGCGGGTACGCTTGCGAAAACCGGTGCTTGGAAAGAGGTCCGATGAAGATGAAAGATACCATGGAGCGCGTCGTGAATTCGGCGCGTGACGTGGCGCGCGGCATGCGCGCCGAACTCGAGTCCGAGGGCTCCAACGCTCACGCTACGGAGGCTGCTCCGGACGCGCTCGCGATAATCAAGGCCGATCACGAGCGCGTTTCCGCGCTCTTCGGGCGCATTCTCGCGGACGAGGCCAACGTCACGAAGATGCGCCCGATCGTTGCGGAAGTGATTCGAGAACTCGAGACGCACGCGAAAATGGAAGAGACGATTTTCTATCCGGCGCTACGCAAGCGCAGCAAAGCCGACGACGAGGACCGGCAGCGCGTGCTCGAGGCCGTCGAAGAACACGGCACGCTCAAAGATCTTATCAAGAAGATCAAGAAATCGACGGGTCGCGACGAAACGCTTAAAGCGAAGGTGCAAGTCCTAAAAGAGCTCGTCGAACATCACGTCCTCGAAGAAGAAGAGGCGATGTTCGAAGAAGCGCGTCGGCTTCTCGGAGAAACGCGCCTTCGGGCACTCGGCGTCGAGATCGCAGCGTTCAAGTCGCGTGGGCGGAGCGGCCCTAAAAAGGCGCGCGTTGCAGCGTCGCGAGCCTCCAAAGCGCCGACCCGCAAGAACGCTGGAAGCACGGAGGCCTCCGCGAACGGGAAGGGGTCCCTGGCGGACAAGCGCGCCTAGCGGACGTCGCGCACCGTCGTACTCGAAAGCCCTCACGTCGTGAGGGCTTTCGTCTTTTCTGTGCACCGCGAAGGACTCGAACCTTCAACCAATTGATTAAGAGTCAACTGCTCTACCATTGAGCTAGCGGTGCGCGCCAACAGACGGGGCGGTATTCGTCCCGCTCGCGACCGGTCCTTTGGCGGATCGCTGGTGCGCCCTCTGGGACTCGAACCCAGAACCAGCGGATTAAAAGTCCGATGCTCTACCGATTGAGCTAAGAGCGCGCGACGAGGGTTCGTTCGCGCGCCTTGCGTGCGGTCCTCGTTCAAGTGTTCGTGACGTCGTGGGGTGATTGACGGGGCTCGAACCCGCGACCTCCGGAGTCACAGTCCAGCGCTCTAACCAACTGAGCTACAATCACCACGCCCTATGGACGTGCGCCCGGAGGGAATCGAACCCCCATCTTCGAGTTTAGAAGACTCGTGCCTTATCCGTTAGACCACGGGCGCCGACGCAGCCAGGCTGATTCGGACCCGATGACGGAATACATGCGCGACTTTGGCGCCGAGTTGCCCTGTTCGTTGGATGAGTGGCACACTTCCTCGTCTCATCGACTCACCTACGGGGTAGGCGCAGGGCAGTCTCAGTCGCGCGGGGACTCATCGGGACGACAGGATTTGAACCTGCGACTTCTTACTCCCAAAGCAAGCGCTCTACCAAGCTGAGCTACGTCCCGGCCGATTTCTCCTTTGTTTCGCTCCGGGCAACCGCCTCTACGAGCCGCGCGACCGCACGAGCGCGGTGACTTCGGCGATTCTTCTCCGGTTCCGCAAGCTCGGCGAACGTCTGATCGGAATGTGTCTCGCAAAAAATCGCATCGTACGAGAAACCATGCTCGCCGCGTTCCTGTTCCGCGATGGTCCCGCTGACAACCCCGCACACCGCAACCTCGGTGCCGTCGATCCCGACGAAGTGCAATGCGCACACGAAACGCGCGTCGCGGTTCGCCTGACGAGAATCGCAAAGCTCTTCGAGCAAGAGGCGACGACGCTCGGACCACGTTGCGTTGCCGCCGTACCGCGCCGATAGGACCCCTGGCCGCCCTCCCAGAGCTGCTACTTCGAGCCCCGAGTCGTCACCGACGACAGCGGCGGCAATGCCCGCCGCACGAAGATCGCGGTGCAACGCGCGAGCCTTCCGTGCGGCGTTTTCAGCATACGACGTTTCGCCCTCATCGACATCGCCGTAGCCTTCGAACGAGACGACGGCCCATCCATGCAAGTCGAAGATCGCACGAAGCTCGGCAAATTTTCCTGCGTTTTTTGTGGCTGCGTAGACGGTCATCGGTGGCACGCGCCGGCACCGTTCAGGAGCGCGACACCGATGACCCCCGAACGGCGCTAGTTCGCCGGCGCGCCGCCTGGGCGAAGCGTCGAAGGCGGGACGTAGAGCGGCATTGGATCGACTCCGTGGATCGCGAGATCGCCGCCTTCCATCTCTGGATTGCTCGCACGTAGCGGCACGAACAGCGACACGATTTTTAGCACCACGAACGTCATGACTGCGTCGAACACGATGATCGCCAGCGCCGCCAGGGCCTGCATCTCAAGTTGGTGTACGCCTTGCCCGTAAAACAGACCGCCGACCGTCACGTCAGCGACTTTCTTCGTCTTATCGGTCGATGGATAGATGATCATCGCAGGATTTGCCACCAGACCAACCATCAAGCCGCCAATGAGTCCCGCGACGCCGTGCGTGTGCAGCACGCCGAACGTATCGTCCACGCGTTTCAAGAAGGCCATCTGACCGAGCTTATTGAGGCTGAGCCAAGCGATAGTCGACGCAACTACGCCGATCGCCATCGCACCGTAACCGTCGACGTAACCCGCAGCCGGCGTAATCGCGACCAAACCCGTGATCATGCCGTTAATCATCGACACGGCGTTGGGCTTTTTGATGACGATCATGTCGAGGATGAGCCAGCACAGCAGCGCGATCGCCGTCGCGATGTTTGTGTTGAGCACAGCCGCGGCCGCGTCGGCATTCGCAGTATAAGGGTCGCCGCCGTTAAAGCCGTTCCATCCCAGCCATAGAATGCCGGCTCCCGCGAATGCCATGATGAGGTTGTTGGGCTCGAAATCCTTGCGGTCTTCCGCTAACCGTGGCCCGACGACTGCAGCGGCGACGAAGCCCGACACGCCGGCGGCGAGATGGATGACATAGCCGCCCGAGTAGTCCACGGCGCCGAGTTGCGAGAGCCAGCCGCCGCCCCAAATCCAAAACGCGCCGACGCTATAGACGACCGTGCTCCAAAGCGGCACGAAGATCATCCACGCTTTGAAATTCATGCGGCCTAAGACAGAGCCTGCGATAAGCAACGGCGTGATTGCGGCGAACACGAATTGAAAGTAAATCATCGCTGCGCCCGCATAACGTAACGGCGGCAACCCAGCAGCTGCGAGTGGAATGGTCGCCTGGCCAGTCATCTGCGCGGCACCGAGCGCTGGATGAGGAATACCAACGATATTCGAAAGGATGCCCTGGCCTAGCTGCGCCGGATTGCCGAAGGCCATATTATAGCCCCAAAGCATCCACACAACGAGCACGATCGAGAACGCGTAGAAACACATGACAGCCGAGTTCAGGGCCCACTTTTTCTTGACCAGGCCCCCGTACAGAATGGCAAGGCCCGGCAGGCTCATCAAGCCGACGAGCGTCGCCGCAGTCAATTGCCACGCCGTGTCGCCGGAATTGACGAAGCTCGGCGAAGAGATTAACGGATTCGCATCGGCGACAAACAACGACGTCTCCTTATAACAAAAAGCCTCGAAGTCTCGGACGAGATTCGATGCGTTAGCATACCGTTACAAAACCAGGGCCCGCACTAGACAAGGGGCGAACGTTGCGGGTCGCCGGTTGTGCAACTAGCGAAGCGTCAGCGTGACCCCAAGACAAAGACGCCGCGACAATTGTCGCGACGTCCTGTGGTTGATGCTGACGGAAAGCGTGCGGCGCAGGCCCGGCCGGAAAATTTCCGTGCGATTCGGTCCGCAAAGGGGACTCGATACTGCGCTAGGCGCGTTGACACGCTCCGCTATAGTGCCCCGGTGGATCTTGCGAAATCTGTTCGCCCTCCTTCGAAGCTTTGGGGTGGTGTACGTCTCGAGCCGTGGCTGGAGTATACAGCGGTGCCGCAGCGTTGTAAAGCGTCCCTCATGCGGAGCAGGATGCGCCCATGGCCGGTCGACAGGCAGAGCGTATGAGCGAAGGACGCCTCGAAGGGCCCGCACTCGACGACGAGCGCAAGCGCAGCCTGTTACGTTCGATGCTCTTGCAGCGCGCCGTCGACACGCGCGGCTTCCAACTCAACCGGCAAGGAAAAATCGCGATCGCGATGGGTTCTGAAGGGCACGAAGCCATACAGGCCGCAACGGGACTCGCTTTCGAACGCGGAACAGATATTTTATTTCCGTACTATCGCAATACCGGACTCATATTAGCCTGCGGTTTTCCGCTTCGCGATCTCTTTCGCTCTCAGTTTGCGCGGGCAACGGATCGAACGGGCGGGCGGCAGATCATCAATCATATTACGGCGCATGATCTCGGCATCGCGTCGATCAGCTCGATTATTGCTGCACAATGCACACACGCTGTCGGAAGCGCGTATGCATTGAAGCTCCGCGGCGAACACGGACGTGCTGTCTTCTGTCAGTTCGGCGAAGGCGCGACGAGCGAAGGCGAGTGGCACGAGGCCATGAACTTTGCTGCCGTCTTCCGGCTTCCGCTCGTCTTCCTGTGTGAAAACAACCGCTATGCGATCTCGACGCCGCAGCGTAACCAGATGGCCGTCGACGATGTCGCGATGCGAGCGCGCGGCTACGGCATGCCGGGCGTCATCGTCGACGGTTACGATCCTATCGCGACGTACGGGGCGATGCGGACGGCGCGGGACCAGGCCGCCGGAGGCGGCGGTCCGACGCTCGTCGAGGCGAAATGCTACCGCTTTCTGTCGCACACGACCGATGATGACGATCGGGCGTACCGGACGCGCGATGAAGTCGAGGAGCAACGCCTCAAGGACCCGGTGCCGCAATTCGAACGCCGGCTCATCGCGGAGGGCGTACTCGACTCAGCCGCGCTCGCGGACCTGCGGCGCGAGGTAACCGATTTGGTCAACGCGGTCACCGACGAAGTAGAGGAGGAGCCGTTGCCTGAGGCATCCGGCCTGTACGGGAATGTGTATGCGGGGCGTGAGGATGCGTGGGTGTGATGGCGCCCGTCAGCGTAATTGCGTGTATAGGCCGTTTTAGGCAAGCCTAACGGGAAATGCGTTCCGCCTAATTGTGAAAATCGTGAAACGATATGCGGGGATGATGCGTCCTTTGTCCAACGCGGAATGTGCCGTCGTGCTCGGCAGCCGCGCCTAGTTATCGTGCACGCGTCTTTATCGAGGTCGTTTTTCAGTGGACAAAAACCAACATTCTATATCGCGTGGCAGCCTGCTGCAGAAAATCGCGGTCGCGCCAATCGTCATTGGCGCCCTCGCTGCGCTCGCGACCGAAGCGGACGCGAAGGCGCCGCAAAATGCCGTCATGTACCAGAACAAGCCCAAGGACGGCAAGAAATGTGCGCAGTGCAAGTTCTACATCAATAATCCGAAGGACCCCAAGGCGAACGGGGGATGTACCCAAGTCCTAGGTTCGATCAGCCCGAACGGCTGGTGCGTCGTTTTTGCACCGGGCCCCAACAAACAAAACAAGATGGGCAAGAGCTAACTCGCTCCCACGTCCAGCGAAAGAGCCAGTCGAAGCGACTGGCTCTTTTGCTACCCGGTACTCTCGGGGAAAGGCGTGGCGTCCCAGTCGGGGCCTGACGACTTCCTTGGCCGCCTTTTGAGCCTACTTCTCGTCGAGCCGCAAGACCGCCATAAAGGCTTCCTGCGGGAGATCGACTCGGCCAACCCGCTTCATGCGTTCCTTGCCCACTTTCTGTTTCTCGAGCAGTTTGCGTTTGCGCGAGATGTCGCCGCCGTAACACTTGGCGAGCACGTTCTTGCGCATCGCGCTGACCGTTTCGCGCGCGACAATCTTGCCGCCGATGGCGGCTTGGATGGGCACGTCGAACATCTGCCGCGGAATGAGCTCCTTGAGCTTTTCGGTGAGTCCGCGGCCACGCGAGGCAGCCTTGTCGCGTGCGACGATCGAAGAGAGCGCGTCGACGGGCTCCGCGTTGAGCAAGATCTCGAGCTTCACGAGATCCCCTTCCCGATATCCGATGAGCTCGTAGTCGAGCGAGGCATAGCCCTTCGTACTGGACTTGAGCCGGTCGAAGTAATCGATGATTACCTCGATGAGCGGCATGTCGTACGTGAGGATGACGCGGCCGTCGGCGAGGTATTCCATGTTCCCGAGCATGCCGCGCCGATTTTGCGTGAGCTCCATGATCGCCCCGACGTACTCGGGCGGGGTGATCACGGTTGCCTTGACGTACGGCTCCTCCATGAGCGCGATGCGGTCGCGCGCCGGAAGCTTCGCGGGATTGTCGATATTCTCGACCGTTCCGTCGCTCAGGGTGACGCGGAAGACGACAGATGGCGACGTGGCAATGAGATCGAGATCGTAATTGCGTTCGAGCCGCTCCTGAACGATCTCCATGTGCAAGAGCCCGAGGAACCCGCAGCGGAATCCAAAGCCCAGCGCAATCGAACTTTCGGGCTCGAAGTGCAGCGCCGAGTCGTTGAGCGACAGCTTTTCGAGCGCTTCGCGCAGGTCGGAAACCTCGACGCCCTCGTTGGGATAGAGGCCGCAATACACCATCGGTACGATGGGCTTGTAGCCCGGTAACGCTTCGGGTGCGGGATTGGCCGCCTCGGTCAGCGTGTCGCCGACGTCGATTTCGTTGACGCCCTTAATGTTGGCGATGATGTAACCCACGCCGCCCATATCCAGCTGCTGCGTCTTACGCATCTCGGGCTTGAAAACGCCAACCTCGGTCGCTTCGTACACCTTCTTCTGATTCATCGACATGAAGCGCGAGCCGGCGCGCAGCGTCCCATCGGTCACGCGCACATAGGAGACGACGCCGCGATAGGGATCGAACTGCGCGTCGAAGACGAGGCCCCGCACGTAGTCGTCGTTCCCGGTCGGCGCGGGAATGCGCCTGACGATCGCTTCGAGGATGTCGCCGATGCCGATGCCTTCCTTTGCGCTGCAAAGGATCGCATCGCTACCCTCGATGACGAGCAGCTCCTCGATCTCGCGTTTGACGCGCTCCGGATCGGCGGCGGGCAGATCGATCTTATTGATGACCGGGATGATCGTGAGGTTCTGCTCGAGGGCCAGGTGGTAATTCGCAAGCGTTTGCGCTTCGACGCCCTGCGCCGCGTCGATGACGAGCAGCGCGCCCTCGCAGGCCCGCAGCGAGCGCGATACCTCTGATGAAAAGTCGACGTGACCCGGCGTATCGATGAAGTTGAGCTCGTAGCGCTGACCGTCCCCGGCGACGTAGTCGAGCGTCACGGGATGCATCTTGATCGTGATACCGCGCTCTCGCTCGAGGTCCATCGCGTCCAGGAGTTGCGCTTCCATCTGCCGCTGGACGACCGTGCGCGTGACCTCGAGCAAGCGGTCCGAGAGCGTCGTCTTGCCGTGGTCGATGTGCGCGATGATGCAGAAGTTGCGGACGTGCGAGGCGGTCCGGCGCCCGGTACGGGCGGGTCCTGGTGCGACGGCCACGCGCTAGAGCACCGAACAGTAGGCAAAGTTCCCGCCCCCGGGTATCGCGTTTTTTACGAACCCGATGAGCACGATCACGACCAGGAACGACAAGTCCAGCCCCCCCAGGGGCGGGATGATCTGCCGGACGGGAATGAGGACGGGTTCGACGATGCGCGCGACGTAGGTGCTCCAGCGCCCTTGCAGGCTAGGCACCCACGAGACGACCGCGTACAGCAACATCGCGATCCAAAAAATTTGTAGCACCCAGAAAAGGACGGCCCAGACTTCGCACGACACGAGATTCACCTCGACGTCGTTCGCGCTATGGGCACGAATTGCATGCGCGCGCTATTTGAGGCTCGCGAGCACCCGGTCCGGAATACCGGAGAGATAGGGCATGGGATCGACGGCCTGACCGTCGAGCATCACCTGATAGTGCAAATGCGGGCCGGTCGACGCGCCGGTCGAGCCGACCAGCGCGATGTGCTCGGCCTTCTTCACGTACTGCCCGGGAAGCACGTCGGCGCGCGACAGATGACAGTACCACGTGTGGTACCCGTTGCCGTGATCAATATCGACCTTGATCCCGTACCCGCCCTCGTAGCCCGCCGCGACGATCGTGCCCGCAGCTCCGGCACGCACGTTGTCGCCGTAATTTGCGTCGAGGTCGATGCCTTGGTGGAACTCGGGCCAGGGGATGACGCGCCAACCGAAGGCCGACGCAATACCCGCGCTGCCGGCAGGATTGAGAGACGGAATCGCCGCGAGCACCCGCGCGCGGGCGAGATCTTCGAGCCGACGCATGTTCAGCACGCGCAGGGCCACCCGCCGAAGCCGGTCGCCGTCCCAGCGGATGCGCGTCGAGTCACCGCGCAACCGCTCGATGCGCGCCGCGACCTGCGCGAAGGCGTCGGGAGCGTCGTAGGACTCCGTGCCGTCGACGCGCGGGCGCGGATGCGCCGCCTCGGACACCGGGGCCGCTGACCGGCCGCCGTCGCCGATCAGCTTGCGAATCTGGTCGTTCTGCCGGCGCAGCGCATGAAGTTCGCTGCCCAGTGCCGCCGCCTGTGCATCGATCTTCCTCAGACGATCACGTTGGTCGTCGGCGAGCGAGCGGAGTTCGCCGACGCGCGCCTCGGCGTGTTGCAAGGTCAACGCATAGTAGCCGCCGAGGCCGCCGATGAGGAGCACGAGCAACACCGCGGCAAATGCGATGTGGCGCCGCGTGAAGTGAAGGCGAAACGCCCGGTAGCCGGCCGGCGGCACGATCTTGACGAGAATGCCCGGTCTCACCCTACACTCCGACGCCCGTACGAGCCATAGCGATGGCGCTCTGCTCTTCTTTGGAGGCGCCCTGCTGAGGGACGAACTTGCGCACGGCTTTGCCGTACGTGCGCGTCTCCTCGCGCGAGTAGATGCTCGTCACGACCACGCCATCTCCGTTGTCGTTGAGGAGCGCGAGGGTAAACGAGAGGTCCGATCCGACGTCGCTGAACGAGTTGTAGCGCAGAAAGCCGACGCGATGGAGATCGCGCTTGAGCGTGCGTTCGAGCTCAGCAAAGCGGTCCTCGAGCGTTTGCGAGGCCGCAGCGCTGGCCGCGCGCACGGCGGCGAGCGAGCCGTCGCCCGTGTCGCCCGATGGGCTTCCCCCGACGATGAGCCGGGCGAAGCCGCGCAGGCGCGGTGCGACGAAGGCGAGATGATAGAGTCCGACCGTCAGCGCTGAAACGCCGAACACGAGGCCTGCAAAGGCACTTATTGGCATCGTTGCTTCTATATGCTTTCCTCCGCACGTGGACCCGTCGCGGGCCCGGGACGTGCGAGCGGAGGGCGGCGGAGCCGCCGGGCAGAAGCCCGCCGGGAGCCAGGTGGTCCGCGGCACACACCAGGGCCTACGTACCGTTGCTACCTTCCGGTCCTGGCGGGATTGATAGGTTGACGTTGCGCGGAGCCCAACCCCCGACAAGGCGAACCAGAGTATATCACACCGTCGTTCTACCGAAAGAATGAGACTTACGCCGCACGCTCCTCTCTGCTGCGCCGTTTTAGGCGCGCTCTCGCTCGCCGTAACGGGAAGCTCCGTTATGCCTCTTCACGCCGCCGGCCTGACCGCGCACTCGGTGCCGGTCGCGAGCGCCCCAGCGGCTCCGGTCTTCAATTTCAGCCAGTCGCCGCACACGATCGCCGCCTCATGCCGCCATGAGATCGCGCGCGCGCGCTCCGCCGCCGCGACCATCGCCGCGGTCCCTGCGCCCCGGCGCACCTTTGCGAGCGTCGTGGCCCCGCTCGAGGATCTCTCGGCCGACCTCAACGACCGGCTCATGGTCCAGACGTTCCTGAGCAGCGTCTCGACAAGCCGCGCGACGCGCGACGCGTCACTCGCCTGCCAGAACGCGCTCAATGATTTCGTCACGGAGCTCGACGCGCGGCCCGAACTCTACCGCGCGGTCGCGGCCGCCCAGGCGAGCGGCACCGCGACGAGCGCAGCCGACCGAAAACTCACCGAGTTGTGGCTCGTCGCGTTAAAACGCTCGGGCGCCGCACTGCCCACGGCACGGCGAGCGCGCTTCGTCGCGGACAGTCAGCGCCTCTCGCAACTGCAGAACGCGTTCGGCGCGAATCTGGGCAACGACCGCACGGCCATCGCTCTCCCCGCCGCAGCGCTCGACGGCTTACCGGTAGACCTCGTGGCGACGTTCAAACGGCGGGGCGATCGGTACGTCGTGCCAGTCAACGAAAGTACGGCCGCGCGCTTCATGCAGAACGCGCACGATCCCGCCGCCCGCCGCACATATCTGCTGGCGAGCCAGCGCATCGTGCCGCAAAACGTCGCGTTGCTGCGCCGCGCAATCGCGCTCCGCGACGGGCTCGCACACGACCTCGGCTATTCGTCTTGGGCGGCCTACGTGCTGGCGGATCGCATGGCAAAATCGCCGGCGCGCGTCGACGCGTTTCTCGCAGCCCTCGACGCGAAACTCTTGCCGCGCGCCCGCGCGGACCTCGCGCGCCTCGCGGCGCTCAAGGCGCACGACCTCGGCACCGCCACCGCGACGATCGAACCGTGGGATACCGCCTACTACGATAACCAGCTGCGCAAGACGCGCTATGCCGTCGACACGGGCAAAGTGAAGACGTATTTTCCCGTCGGGCACGTCGAACGCGCGGTGTTCGACATCTACGCGAAGCTGCTGGGCGTCACGTTCGCCGAGCGCACGCACCCCAAGCTGTGGGCGCCCGACGTCAGTGAGTGGGTCGTCACCGATAGCGCGACCGGCCGTTACATCGGCGATTTTTACCTCGACCTCTTCCCGCGCGATGGGAAGTACTCGCACTTCGCGAGTTTTCCGCTACTGCCCGTGCGACGGCTCGCCGACGGCCGGATGCGTCCGCCGCTCGACGCGATCGTCGGTAACTGGCCTGCGCCCGCGCCCGGCAAACCGGCCCTGCTCTCGCACGGCGACGTCGAGACGTTCTTTCACGAGTTCGGTCACGACATGGCGACGATGCTCGCGACGACGCCGTACGAAACGCTCTCGAGCGGCTTCCGTCAGGACTTCGTCGAGGCGCCCTCGCAGATGCTCGAAAATTGGGTGTGGGACCCGCACGTTCTCAAAGCATTATCGAGTAACGTGAAGACCGGTGCGCCCCTGCCCGACGCGCTGATCGCGAAGATGCGAGCCGCGCGTTACGTCGATTTGGCCTACGATACGACGCGCCAAATCATGTACGCGATCGTGGACATGCGATATCACACGTCCGGACCGCATGTCGATACGACCGCCATCTGGGCGCACGTCGCGCGCTCGACCACGCCGCTCGCAGTCGCGGCCGGCGTCCATCCCGAGTCGAGCTTCGGCCACATCATGGGCGGCTACGACGCGGGCTATTACGGTTATCTGTGGAGTAAGGTCTACGCGCAGGATCTCTTCACCGCATTCCAAGCGGGCGGCCTCGAGAGTCCGGCCGTCGGCGCGCGCTACCGGCGCGAGATTCTCTCACCTGCCCGCGAACGCGAGCCCGACGCGGAAGTCCTTGCGTTCCTGGACCGGCCGATGGATCCGGCGGCGTTCTACCGCGAGTTCGCGTCGGAAACGTAAGGCGGCGGGCGGGTTCGGTACGCTACCGCGATTCCGCAATGACGTCGCCCAGCGTTAACGCCGCATTGCCCATCGCGCGAATTGGGCGGGCGAGTTCGCGACGAAACGGCCGCGCCGGCGGCTGCCCGGCGCGTAGCGCGCGGCGATGGGCCGCGTCGCGCAAGAGATCGTGCACGCGTATGCGTGCTAAAGCGCTCAAAAGATCGGTGTGCACGAGGGTCCTCCAACGGTGATGCGATGTGCCGCGGGAACCTACAAAAAAAGCCCCCGCTCGTGATGCGGAGGCGACGAACAGATCCGGGCGTTCGTGAACGCTACGGTCGTGCGTGAATCCGCGGATCGGGCGACGCCCAGTGGGTGCCCGAGAGAAGCATGCCGGCGGCAGCAATCGGCCGCATTGCTAAAACTCGATAAATCATATGGCGCTTCTCCTTTCCGCCGTCTCGCATGCGTGCGAAACGTTCGCGCAGTTTAACACGCGGATATGACGCGCGTCAAACGCCACCGCATGCAGTTCAGGGCGCGGGCGTTTGCGACGCTGGACCACTGGGCGTCATCATCCCGCTGCCATGTGGGCCGATCCCGGCACCCGGCGCAGTTCCGCCGTATGAGCCCGTCGGGTAGGGCGTCACGAACGGGTTGTTGCCGGGCGACGCATAGCCGGAAGGCACGGGCCCGGGCGTGGCTGGCAATTCGTCGCCGTACAGCATCAGCAAATACCCTACGCCCTTCTTGAGCACGAGCGGATCGGCGTGCGTCGATGCGACCACATCTTTGGCGAGCACCGGCGCGGGATCGGCCGTCACGAGCGTCGCGTGATGGCGCCGGCCGACCGTATAGACTGCGACGGTGAAACCCCGGCCGGCAGTCTGCTCGGCGGTGGGAATCGTAAAGCGTACCGCGCCCAAACCGTAAAGTGAGATCGCGCTGCCGGGCTGGATGAAGCCGCGCACGATCGCCTTGCGAACTGCAAAGGTCTGCACGTTGCCGCTGGGCTGCGGACTCGGGGCGGCCGGCGCGTCGTCGGGAAAGACGGTCGTTTTGGTCGCGGTCTTCGAAACCCCCGGGCTACCGGTCGTCGCAGGAGGCGGCCGCGGCGTTGCACCGGACGGCAATGGTGCCGCGCTACTGGAAGCAGAGGCCGACGCCCCGAAGGCATTGGGACCGGCGCTCGCAGAGGCGGCCCCGGGCGACGCGGTCTGCAAGCCGGTCGACGGTGCGCTGCCCGCAGCTGCGGGGCTTGGGGCGGCGCTCGGAGCGACGAGCGCGACCGAACCCTGCGGACGGACCCCGGCGCGGGTCCTCGTGCGGCGCGCCCTGCCTGCGGGCCCGCGGCTCGGCGCGGTGGTCGCGACGGGGGAGGGACTCGGCGTTGGGCTCGGCGTGCCCAGTGCTAGCGTCACGCCATAGCCGTTGAGCGCCGGCAACGGGATCTCGTTCATGTCGGCCGTGACGTATACGGCCCCGTCGAGCGCGCGCTGACGGCTTTGCGGGGCAGCAGCGCCGCCCGGACCGCCGGGCTGATTGTAGGGCGGGGTCGCCGGGAGCGACAGGCCGGAGCCGCTGCCGAGGTTTCCCTGACAGGCGGCGAGCATGGCCGCAAAAGCAAAGCTTCCGAGCGTGACGAGGCGGGTCGTGACGAGGCGCATCGCGTGTCGGGTTCGCCGGGGGGCGTGCGCTATCATGGATTCATGCCGATTTCGTCGATTTTATGGCTCGTTGTGTGCGCTAGCGCACTCGCACTTTCGCTCGCGAGCGTGCGGGTGCTCGGACCACGTTCGCGCGCGACGCAGAGCGGCTGGATAGCGACCGCCGCGTACGCCGCCGTCGCCGGCATCGACCTACTGCGCGCCCAGTCCGCACCGCTGCACGTCGATTACGCTCTGCTCGGCGCCTTGGCGGTCGCCTTCGTCGTTGCCGGCTTTCGCGACGAGCCACAAGCGGAGCCGTGGTGGCGGCCGACGCACGCCGGCCTCACCGGCGCAGAGCGACGGGCCAAACGCTAAAGACAGCGCATCCGAAATAACTTTAGAACATAACTACATTGCAAAGATGCCTTGCGCCGAGCGGCGTTCCTCGCTTTTTCAATTGGGGGAGGAGCACATTTTGCGTGAGGCCAAGATCGGCTCCATGGCCGAAGTCGAAATCTCGTTACGTCCCAGCGGACCGCTTCTGGTGAAGGGTCCCATCCTTCTCAAGGATGTCGACGGCAACCACATCGACCTCGGCGGCAAAACGGTCGTGGCGCTCTGCCGCTGCGGCGCGTCGACCACGAAACCGTTTTGCGACGGTACGCATTCGAAGATCGGTTTCCAAGCGGCGACTGCCGCAGTCCGCGAGTCGCAATAACTTGACGTCGCGTGCGCCCCCGTGCTCTCATGCACGATGTCCTCGCAGCGCCGACCGCCGCACTCGCCCGTGCTCCTAGCACGGGGTGTCGGCAGCATACTGTAGCCGCATACCTCCTCGATTGCGAGTATCACGGACGCGCCGCCAGACGGCGCGCCTTTTTGTCCTCAAGCATCGTGTTTCATACTGCGGCAGGATTCAACGAACTTGGCTCGGTATGACGAGTTAGCATTCTAAGCATTTGTACGCTTGATGCAACCGACGTTGGCCAACGAATCTGCCGGCGCGACGGACGGCCCAGATACATAGTAAACGTCCGTTAAAGATAGAGAGCCCGCGATCGATCACCGCCGCAGACGCAAAGTGCTCTCTGCAACAGTTGATGCGTAGCGTGATTCCCCAAGCGCACGAGTCTTATAGCCTATGGCAAATCGCCGTACGCCACGCGCAATTTGCATGAAGAGTTTACGCCGAGGATCACTTTGGTACTTAGGTTTTCGGTAAACAACGCCAGGATGCATCGTGGAAGGCAACGGAACCAAGATCGTTGAGTGGTTACCTAAGGCCATAAGCCCTACTCTGAAAGTCCAAAATTCACTGTACGCGCCTCAGTTAATACGCTAAAATGTTTGTTTAGGTACAAAATTTTTGTCCGGGGAAATGTGTGTTCACTTGAGACGCGCGATATTTGCTATCGTCTTCTTTGCTATTGGTGTGACCGGATGCGGCGGGCCGCACTCGTCGGGCGTCTCACCACTGCCTTCTTCGAACGACGCACGAAGCGAAGCGGCGCCACAAAGCAACGGCAACGTGGTCGATTTAGACCGCGTGTACACCTCAGACCAGAACGCTCCAGAAGCGACGTTTTCGGCGAGCAACACGATGACGGCCGCGCAAAGAGCGAGCATCGTTAGCGCGTATGGGACGGCCGTACTCAAGGACCTACCGCCGCGTACTACCGCTTAGGCGATGCCGGGCCGGTTGCGGCCGATAGTTCGGGTAAGGGCAAGAACGGCACGTACGCCGGCCTTGGTGCCGGCTTGACGCAAGCCACGGCCGGTATCATTTACAACGACCCGCAGAAGTCCACGACCTGGAGCGGCCGCGCCGGCGCGTACGTGAGCGCCCCACGCGATGCGGGCCTGGAATCTGCGAGCGCCGTTACGATCGAGACGTGGTTAAAAATTGCGGATGCCAACGCCTTTCAATCGATCGTCGAATACGGCGACAACTCGAAAACGACGTTTAAGGGGTTCGGCCTCAAGCTCGATCCTGCAAATCACGGCTTCGCGTTCAAAGTTGCAACCGTGTCCGGCACCGATACGCGATTGACGCTCGTCAGAGCGTCGACGGGGCCCGGAGCCAACGTCGCCACCGGTTCGATCCATCATGTCGTCGGCACCTACGATGGTGCCAGCGTAAAGCTTTATGTCGATGGGGTAGCGGTCGCGACTGCCGCCACGAGCGGCAAAGTGGCGTACGACCTTCCGGCGAACAATTCAGGTTTCGTCATCGGAAACAATCAAAGCGCGAAAGTGGCCGTGCGCGGCTCGCTGCAAGAAGTCGCGCTCTATACGGCGGCGCTCACCCCGGCATCGATCCAAAGCCATTACTCGGCCGGTTTCGCTCCCCCGGTCGTCACCTCCGTATCGTACACGGATTGGCCGTCCTTCGGGTACGATCTGCAACGCACGAGCTACAACCCAAATGAAACGACGATCGGCACGAACAATGCCTCGAGCCTGCACAAGCTCTGGTCGCTCGACCTCGGCGAAAAGATCGATGCGACGCCGGTGCTCGCCAAAGCCGTCACCACGCCGAGCGGCATTCACAACCTACTCTACATCGGTGCCGAAAACGGCAAGTTCTACGCGATCGACGCCGACACCGGTGCGACGGTGTGGACCAGACAGCTCGGCACGTACGGCCCCGGGTCGTGCTACGACTTGGGCGGGAGTCCTTTCGGTATCACGGGCTCCGCGGCGTTCGATCGAACCACCAGCCGCGTTTACGTGGCCGACGGCCAAGATAACGTGTATGCCTTAAACATGTCCGACGGCACGACGGTCCTAGGCTGGCCGGTTTCGCTCGGCGCCGACGTCACGCGGGACCACGCCTACAGCGGCGTGGTGCTCAATCCCGCGAACGGGACGCTCTACGCCGCAACGGCGAGCTATTGCGACTTTTCACCCTGGAAGGGCCGTTTAGCGGCGATCGACACGCTGACCGCCACGTTGACGAACACATTCTTCCCGGCCGCGTCGCAGTACGGGGGCAGCGGCAGCGGCGGTGGCATCTGGGGCCCAGGCGCCGCGGCGATCGATCCGGCGAGCAGCGACGTCTTCGTCGTGACCGGAAACGGCGATGGCGGCACTTCAGAAAGCAGCGCCTATAGCGAACACGTCGTACCGTTAGATGCCGGCCTCACGACGGTCCGCGCGGCGAACTATCCCCAAGTCCAAGGTGGAGACGTCGATTTCGGGGCGACGCCGACGATCTTCACGCCTGCGGGTTGTCCCGCGATGGTCGCCGCAAAGAACAAGTCCGGCATCTTGGTGCAGTGGAAACGCGATGATATCCCGAGCGGACCGGTCGGTAGCGTCGTGATGGCCCCTCTCACCGTCGATGGGAATTTCATCGGAGCGCCGGCGTTCTCGCCCGGAACGAATCTGCTGTACGTGAGCGACTGGGAAAACGGGCCAAGGGGCGGTTATGTCAACGGGATGAATGCGCTCTCCGTCGATACCAAGTGCGTTCTGCATTTCCGTTGGGGCACCGCCGTCAATACCGGTAAGAAGAGCGGCGGCAATCAACCGACGTCGTCGCCCGCCGTCGGCAACGGGGTGGTCTATTTCGGTGCCGGACTTGCCAAGACGGTCTACGCCTTTAATGCCCAAAGCGGCGCGCTGCTCTGGAGCAGCGGCTCGACCATCGGCGGCTCCGCCTTCGCGGCACCAATCATCGATGGACATCTCTACGTCGGGTCGTGGGACCACAAACTCTATGCCTTCGGGGTGTAGAGAAACGAGACCAGCGGCGCACCCGCGAGCGACCGTGTTCGGGTGCGATTCCCGCCAGTGCGTACGACCGGTCGCGCTCGCACGACGCCGGCCAGGAAGCCGTCTTCCGATGCCTTGACGTCGCGTGCGCAAGCGTGTTCTAATGCACGGATGTTCTCGCAACGCCGACCGCCGCAGCCGCCCGTGCTCCTCGCACCGGGTGTCGGCAGCATTCTGTAGCCGCACACTTCTCGTCGCGAGTATCACGGGCGCGCCGCCAGACGGCGCGCTTTTTTCTTTTCCCAGCCATGCTTTGGAGTACGTAACGTCGTGGTCGACCACCATCGTGCAGTGCTGCGTCCCGCCGTCCGTGGTGACGGCAACGCACTGGCACGTCTGCGTCGCGCAAGCCTTTTGGAACTCGGCACGCTACCGCCGGGCGACGAAGTACGCTTCGAGCGCGCAGCCGCGCACGAGTTCGAAGATCTCCTCGCGCAGGACCGGCTGGTCGCGTGGCTACTCGTGGCGGACGGAAGAGTCGCCGGTTCGGCGAGCGTGCTGTTTTGGCAGCGTCTCCCGTACCCGCAGACGTCCTGGCACGCCGAACTGGCGGGCGTGTACGTCTCACCGGCATTGCGCCGGCACGGCTACGCGCGCGAGCTGTGTCGGGAAGCGATCGACGCGGCCCGCGCGCGCGGAGTTCGGCGTGTCGTGGTGCACCCAAGCGACGGCGCCCGCACACTCTACCGCGCGCTCGGGTTTCGCGAGGGCAACGAACTGCGGCTCTGAGGCCATCGAACGGTTTAGCAGCGAAATGATTTCCGGTACGCCGACGCCGCACGCGCGGCGGTCGGTGCATCGTTCCGCCCGAGCAGCGGGTCGAGTGCCGGCAGGGCGGGCGCGCCCGTGCCGAGGCTTCACGCGCGAAGGACCGGCGCGCGCCGCGTGCCAATCCAAGGGCATCACACACGAACATCCGCAGCCGACGCCCGAACTATACATCTCTTGCGACATCGAAGCTAACGGCCCGTGCCCGGGGTTGTTCTCGATGCTCAGTTTCGGGCTCGCGGCGTTTACGTTGAACAAAGAGCTCGTCGGTACGTTTTCGCGCAACCTGGAAGAACTCGACGGCGCCGACGTCGACGAACGCACGATGACGTGGTGGGCGCAGCCCGAACAAACGGCTGCGTACGTCGCATCGCGAGAGCACCTCACGTCGCCGCGCGGTGCGATGGTGGATTGCAAGACCTGGCTCCACGAGATGCGCGCGTTCGGCCGGCCCATTATCTGCGGCGCGCCCAGCGGTTTCGACTTCACCTTCATGTACTATTACTTCCAGCGCTTTCTCGGCGAAAGCCCCATCGGCTTCGCAAGCCTGGACCTGCGCAGCTACGCCGCGGCGGTGATGAAGCGACAATACCGCCAGGTCGGGAAACGGCAGTACCCGCCCGAGTGGATCGACGAAAACCTACCGCACACGCACGTCGCGCTCGACGATGCGATCGAGCAGGGGTGCATCCTCATCAACATGCTGCGCCACAACCTCGAGTTGCCGCGCATCGCCGCGCTACGCGACGAGCGTTCAGCCCTGCGTTGAGGGGGTCGGCGGTGCCGACGTATCTGCGGAGACGACGCGATACGCCCCGACCAGGCCGCTCGGGTCGAGCCGCATCTGTACAAGCAGCGTCCCGCTCGTAAAGGCCGCCTCGAATTCGTAGCGCCCGGTGTCGGCGCTGCCCGAGCGCTCCGTCAACGATTTGAGCGTTCCCAGCGCATGCATGCGGTCGGAAAGCGCGCCGAGATCGGTACGCGTGACCGCTCGTTTGGTTGCGTCGTCGAAGCTCGAAACCGTCGTGTCGAAGTCGTTTGCATAGACGGCCCGCGTGAGGCGATCGGCGAGCTCCGTGGGCGAATCGGCTTTGTGTGGCGCGCATGCGGCAAGCAAACACGAAAGCAGCGCGCTGGTAAGCGCGCTGCTCATGCGAGCGGACCGAGGGCCTAAAACGAGCCCCAGCCGTACGAGAGAGTCTGCGGCGCAACCGGCGCCCGTGCCACGTCCGCCTTGCGCGGCGGACCACTTTGAACGCGCGCCGCAGCCCGACGTGGGGTCACGGAGGCGCGCTGCACGAACGCGGTTCGTTTCTCGTGCGCGTACTTGGCAACGATCAGCGAGTGATGCAACGCGGCTATTTGCTTGTCGCGCTGGTGCAAGACATTACGCTGATAGGCGACCTCACGTTGCAGATCGTGAACTAATGCGACTTCGTTCTGATACGCCTGACGCTCGTGAACGTACGCAGCCTGCGCCTGATTGCGCTCCGACTCCGCTTCGGCTTGATGACGGTCGTACTCGGCGTACTTCTGATGCACTTTCTTATTGTGGTTGATGATCAAGAGCGAGCCACCGATCGCGGCGGCACCGAAGATGATGTCGCGGGTGCTCGCGGCACCGTCCGCTCGAGCGGGTGCCGGCGCGGCGAATGACAGACCCATTGCCCCGGCGAGGGCGGCGGTAACTAAACGGCTGGAAAAACTCATAGGGTCGCGGTCCTCCTGCGGTCCTCTTTACCCTGGCGTAACGTCCGCAAACGGCCGCCGGTTCCGGCGCGCAATAGGACAAATGGCGCACCGTGCGGGCGAACGCTACTTCTATTCATCTTGCGCGTCTGACGGCTCTGGCGGGGGTGCCGAAGTGAACACGCTGCCTGGTCCCCGACGGCGCCTCCGTGCGGGAAGAACTCGTCTCGACCAGGGGTTTGGCAAGCATCTACTCTCTGCTCTTTTGAGTGCGCCGTGGCCCGTAGGCTCCCCAGCAACCGTCATTTGCTTTGGCCGAGATCCGCTGGGCCAGTCGACACGTCAGAACGTCAAAACGGAAATGCGACCCTGATCATCGCGGCGGCCGATGTCGATCGACCGCCCACCCGTCGCTTTGCGAACGATGCCGGACAACTCGAAGCACATCCGTCGTACGACGAGCGCGACGGTCGCACGCCCGCGTCACGCAATTCTGTCGACGACGCGCCGCTCACCACTGCAGCCAGGCGCCTTCGATCGGTTGCGCCGCTCGCCATCCCACCGGCGCCGCAGGCGCGCGAAGAAGCGCAGTAGTTCCCATGTGGGTCGCCAAGTTCTAGCGGCTTCGAGAAGGGACACAGCATGGCCACGCAACTTGCCGGGAGCGTTCCGGCCCGCGGGTCCTACGATTGGGACCACCTGCATTTCTACGTCGGAAACGCCAAACAAGCTGCGCATTATTACGCCACCGCATTCGGCTTTCGCATCGTCGCCTACGCGGGCCCGGAGACCAAAGCGTTCGGTCGCGCGTCCTACGCGCTCGAACAGCACGGCATCCGTTTCGTCGTAACGAGTTCGCTCGGCGCAAACGATCCGATCGCCGATCACGTGCGCGCGCACGGCGACGGCATTCGCGACGTTGCGCTGCGCGTCGCGGACGCACGCGCCGCATACGCGAACGCGATCTCCGCGGGTGCGACGGGCGTCGTCGAACCGTACGAGAGCGTCGACGATGCCGGCCGCGTCGTGCTCGCGACGATCGCGACCTACGGCGACACCGTCCATACCTTCGTCGAGCGCGACGCGTACGCGGGGCCGTTTCTGCCGGGCTACGTGCGCGTGGAAACGTCGCCGCCCGCCCCCGTGGCGCCGGAACTTCGCGCGATCGATCACTGCGTCGGGAACGTCGGCTGGAACGAAATGGACCGCTGGGTCTCGTTTTACGGCCGCAGCTTCGGCTTCTCGCAACTCGTATCGTTCGACGATCGCGACATCTCGACCGACTACACGGCGCTGCGCTCGAAAGTCATGTCGGACGCCGAAGGTCGCGTGAAGTTCCCCATCAACGAGCCCGCGCGCGGCTTGAAAAAGTCGCAGATCGAGGAGTACCTCGATTTCTACGGCGGCGCGGGCGTGCAACACGTCGCGATCACAACCGACGACATCGTCGGGGCCGTGCGCGCCCTGCGCGCCAACGGCGTCCAATTTCTGCAGACCCCTCCGGCGTATTACGACGCGCTCGGCGCGCGGGTGGGGCCCATCGACGAATCGATCGCGACGTTACGCGACCTAAGCATCCTCGTCGACCGTGACGACCGCGGGTACATGCTGCAAATCTTTACCAAACCGCTCCAAGACCGGCCGACCCTCTTCTTCGAAATCATCCAGCGCCGCGGGAGTCTGTCCTTCGGCAAAGGCAACTTCAAAGCGCTCTTCGTCTCCATCGAAGAGGAACAAGCGAAACGAGGCAACCTCTAACCATGCGTTCCCCCACCCTTTTTGCGCTGGCTATGACGGCCGCGCTCTTCGCATCGTCCTCCGAACATGTGACGGCTTCGCCCGAACCCGCCACGCCCGCGCCCGCGTCGCCTCTGCCGGCATCGCCCGCACCCCCGCCCGTGTCGCCGTTGCCGGCGTCGCCCGTCCCCGGTTCGCCCGCACCGGGCTCGCCCGTGCCCGGTTCGCCCGCGCCCGGTTCGCCCGCGCCCGCGTCGCCTCTACCTGCCTCGCCCTTCCCCGCCTCGCCCGGGCCACTGGCGCCGAACCCGCGCCTGCCCAAAGCAGCGACGCCCGACGTGAAGCCGTCCGCGGCAGCCGCCGACACCGAAGCCGGTGCCGTCGTACCGTACGACAAATTTGCCAAAGGCGCGGAGATCCAGAACGGCCTCTTCGCGGTGCTGCGCAAAAGCGGTAAAGTGTACTTGAGCCTCGGCAAAGATCAGCTCGAGCGCGAGTACTACGAGCACGCCACGACCGCCAACGGCCTCGGCGGCTACGGCATCCTCTCGGGCGATGACTTCCAACAGCCCGCACGCATCGTGAAATTCAAGCGCATCAACGAAAAGCAAGTCGCGCTCGTGCTCCCGCAATATCGTTTCGAGGCCGAACCCGGCACCCCGATCGCGGCCGCGGTGCGCGCCTCATCGGCGGACTCTGTCGCCGCCGTCATGCCGGTGGCCGCCGAAGACAAGTCCGCGGGCAAGATCGTCGTCGACGTCGCGTTCATGCTGGGCGACACGCTCGACCTAGCCAACGGTCTGAGCGATATCGTCGAGAACCCGAAGAATCCACAGGGCGCGTACCACCAAGACGTGGCACGCTCGTACTTCGGCGAGACCAAGGCGTTCCCCAAGAACGTCATCATCGAAGCCGATCAGACGTTTGCATCGCTCAAGCCCGACACGATCAACACGGTCACCGACCCGCACAGTATCCTGATGCGCGTCAAATACAACTTCGCGGAGGTACTGAGCTCTCCGACCTACGTGCCGCGCTTGGCCGACGACCGCGTGGGCTACTGGCAGGACCCGCACGTCAACTTCAACCGCGACGACCGGTACGACAATATCGAACGCTTTGCCTTACGCTGGAACCTGCGCGCGAGCGATCCGTCGCGGGTTTCGGCCGCCGTCAAGCCGATCGTTTATACGTTGACCAACACGATCCCCGACCGCTACCGTGCGCCGATTCGAGAGGCGATTCTCGCCTGGAACAAAGCTTTCGAACGCGTCGGCATTCTCGACGCGGTCCGCGTGAGGGATCAGCCAAACGATCCGAACTGGGATCCCGACGACATTCGCTACAATACGATCCGCTGGCTGACCGAAGCCAACGGCGGCGGCTTCGCGGAGGCGCAGATCGAGTGGGATCCACGGACGGGCGAAATCTTTCGCGGCGGCGTGCTCATCGGTTCCGACATGACTCGCTACGAAAAATTCAAGTACGCGGACCTGGTCGGGCCGGTAGTGGGTTCGCTGGCCGGCGACGCGGACGAAGATGGCGCCGCACACGTCGCGCAACGCCCGGCAGAACTGTGGGACCGGAGCGACATCGCGACGTTCGCGCCGCACCACCACCGCGCATCGGGCTTCATCCATCGCGACATCGGAGCGCGGACGCAGGCCGCGTTCGGCGCGCTTGCCCTGTCGCTGCTCGGCGAGGAAGTGCCCCAGGGGTACACGCACGACTTCCTCAAAGCGGTCGTGATGCACGAGGTAGGCCACGATTTCGGTCTCGCGCATAACTTCATCGGCCACAATGCCTACACGTTGGCCCAACTTAAAAACAAGTCGTTCACTGCGGTCAACGGTGTCGCGTCGTCGGTGATGGAGTACGCGCCGGTCAATCTCTGGCCCAAGAACGGCCCGCGCGGTGATTTGTATCAGACGGTGCTCGGCCCGTACGACTATCACGTCATTCACTGGGGTTACGCGCCCGTCCCCGGCGCGACGACGGCGCAGGCCGAGGTGCCGACCCTCAATCGCTGGGCTCAAACCGCCGTCGATCCCAAGTACGCCTTCGCGTCGGACGAGGACACCGAGTACGAGACGGTCATGCAGTCGATCCGCGGATCGCCAAATACATGCTTTCGAACGACAGCATTCGTTGGTGCCAGGTGCAGCTCGGCATCGACAAAGCCCTCATCGGGTCGCTCGATGCGCGCTTCCCGCGACCCGGAATGCCGTGGGATCAAGAGCGCGCTGCCTTCTCGCTATTGCTCGGACAGTACGGCCGCTGCGCGACCGCGATGACGCACTTTATCGCGGGCGAGCACATTTCGCGCGCGCGGCGCGGCGACCCGAACGCACCGCTGCCGCTCACGCCTGTCTCGCGCGACGAAGAGTCTCGCGCGTTCCGCAACCTCGACGCGTACCTCTTCCGGGATGCGGCGTGGAACATCTCGGCGACGACCTTACGCCGGTTGACATACAGCGAATACGAGGCGTTCGTGGACTTCGGGTACACGCAACTGCCGCGTCACGACCTCTCGCTCTCGGCGATCGTCGCGGGGTACCAGAATCGCGCGCTGGGCGCGATGTTTACGCCGCTCGTCTTGCAGCGGCTGGCGGACTTGCCGAGCAAAGCCGGGACGACCAAACCGATGACGATGGCCGACCTCTTCACGTGGACGTAGAGCAGCGTCTACGGCGATCTGGGTTCCGGAGCGCCGGCACGCACGGCCATCCATCGCAACCTTCAACGCAACTACGCTCGGATGCTCGAACGCCTCGCGACGGCACCGTTGCCGGGCACACCGTACGACGCGCAAGCGCTGGCGCGCCACGAGTTGGTGTCGCTTGGACGCGCGGTGCGCCGGAGTTTGGCGAAGCCCAACCTCGATCTGCAAACGCGGGCGCATCTCGAGGCGCTCGGCGATGAGGTAAAGCACGCCCTCGACACCCACAACGTGACGACCCTGCGCGCCTGAGCGCTCAGCGCGTCCGAGAGCGAGCATCGAAGCGTAAGCGAGTGTGAGCGGTCACACTCGCTTACGCTCTTTTAAGCGATAACGACCGGTTAGCGCGTGCAACAGGTCACAGCTGCGCCATCCTCGCTCTGAGGATCGGCCTCTTGAACCGACGCGCAGGGTGTGATTACCGCAGGTCACATCATCGTCATGGCCTTAACGCTCCGTCCTACGGACGCGGCTTCAGTGCGTCCGGCAGTGTCCCAAACTTCGCGTGACGCGACGGTCGACGTGAGCGCAACTGACCCAGCCTCGCGCGACGTCGCAACGCTGCTGACCGGACTGAACGCCGTTCGCCGCGCGCAGGGCTTGCTGCCCCTCGTACTGGACGCACGGCTCTGTGCCATCGCCGAGCATCACGGCGTCGACATGGCGACGCGCCGGTATTTCGCGCACGATTCACCCGAGGGCGTCTCGCCCTTCGGCCGGATGTCGGGGGCGCACTATCGCTTCGGCTACGCCGGTGAAAATCTCGCGCTCGAGCGCGACGCGGCCGCCGCGCATCGCGCGCTCGCGGCGTCGCCCGGACATCGCGAAAACATGCTCGAGCCGCACTTCGTCCACGTCGGCATCGCAGCCGTCGCCGCGCGCGACGGCAAAATCGTCGTCGAAGATTTCAGCGACTAAGAGCCGGGCGCAACGTCTTCCTCGACCGGTGCGGGCGGCGGCGGCATCATAGGCAGACGCACGCGAAACTGCGCGCCGCCAAGTAGCGATTCTGAGACGTCGGCTTCGCCGCCGATGCGCTCGAGCATCAAGCGCACGACGGCGAGGCCGATGCCGCTGCCCTGTGCCGTCGTCTTCGTTCCACGACGAGCGAGCGAAAAGATCGCTTCGCGCTCCTGCGCGTCGACGCCGGGACCGTCGTCATCGACGCGCACTTCGACGTAGCGAGTGTCGAGGCGTGCAACGGACACGTAGACGCGGCCGCGATCGCGGCCATGCTTGATCGCGTTTTCGATGATGTTGATTAGGATCTGCGTGAGCCGGTCCGTGCCGATGGCGACGTCGCACGCCTCGCACGCGAGCAGGGCGAGATCGGTGTCTCGCGCCGCCGCAAACGGGGCGACGGCATTGATCGCCGACGCGATCGACGACGCGAGTTGGCTCGATTCGCGGTGGTACGTCCCCACACGTAAATCGAGCATCGAGATTTCGAACATCCCGTCCACGAGCCGCCCCATCCGCATTGCCTCCGTGCGTGCGACTTCGAGGAAACGCCGGGTCGTCAACGGATCGAGATCTTCCTCGAGCAACGTTTCGAGATAGCCCCGAATTGACGTAAGCGGGGTCCGCAACTCGTGGCCGATTGTTGAAAAGAAATCGTAGCGCTCCCGTTCACGGGCGCCGCGCTCCAGGGCGCTTTCGATCGCATGGTGCAAGCGCGTGTCGCCCGCGATGCCGTCCAGCAACGTCCAGCCCGTCTCGACGCGCAGCCCTCCGGCGACCTCCATCGCCGAGGCCAAGCGCGCGAGCGTTGCACGACAGTCCGTCGGCGTTGCAACCGAGCCGCTCTGCCGCGTCGGCGAAACGAGCGCCGCGAGAAAATCTTCGCTTTCATCGTCGTGCGCGAGAAGGTCCGTCGCGCGGAGCGTCCGCGTCGCGGTGTCGACGAACGATCGCAAGCTGCGCCGCTCGACCGCGCGCGCGGCCGATCGCCCCTCGCGCCACGCGATGCGTTCGAGGTCACGCAGTCGGACCACGAGCAGCGGCACGAGTGCGGCGCTCGCGGTCGCGCGCAAGCGACGTGCAAACGCGGCCACGTCGTTCATCGCGGGGGCCGGCGAAGCGCTACGCTTGCGTGAACTTGTAGCCAAAGCCGTGAACGGTATGCAGACACGACTCCAGACGATGTTGTTCTTCGAGCTTCATACGTAAACGCCGGACGTGAACGTCGACGGTTCGTTCGTCGCCGTCGAAGTCGTAGCCCCAAACGCGCTCGAGCAACGTGTCGCGCGAGAGGGCAACACCGGCATTCGCCGTAAGGGTCAGCAGGAGCGCGTACTCGCGCGGTTTGAGCCCGACATCGTGGCCGTCGATACGCGCTTCCCGGGCGGCCTCGTCGATCTCCAAGCGGCCGAAACGCCGCAGTTGCGGACCCGGCTCGTGCTTCATGCCGCTGCGCCGCAGAATCGCTCGCACGCGCGCGACGACTTCGCGCGGGGAGAACGGCTTCACGACGTAATCGTCGGCCCCCAGTTCGAAGCCGACGACGCGATCGACTTCGTCGGCACGCGCGGTAATCATGATCACCGGGGTTGCGAGCCCTTCGCGACGCAGCGTTCGCGCGATGTCGAAGCCGTCGATGCCCGGTAAGCCGACGTCGAGGAGTGCGAGATCGACGCCCTCCCGACAGAGGCGCAATGCCGCCGGACCATCGCCCGCCTCGACGGGCACGAAGCCGTCGCGCTCGAGATGGTGCGCCAGGAGGTCGCGAATCGCGCGGTCATCCTCCGCGACGAGGACGCGTATGCTTGCCATGTCGGGCACAGTGCCCCGCGTCGTAGCTTTGGGACGCGTCGCGTCGCCGTCGCAGAATGTTAACAAAGGTTAAACTTTCGGTAGCGTCGCGGTCACAATTGTTTCCGATAATCGCTCCAACAATCACCTCCCGTTCTCAATCGGAGCGTTCCGGACGTGGTCGAACCGGTCTTTTTGAAGGAAGCCTCTTCTTCGCTCATCCCGCCCGTCGAGCGGCGCCGCCTGTATGCGGCGGTCGATCGCGCTGCCGCCGAGCGCCTCGTAACGACCTATCATTATCTCTGTCTGCGCGGGGCGCGGAAGTTTTGGCGGTCCGGACTCGAACGCAGCGATCTCGAGCAAGTCGCGGCGATCGGTCTCATCAAGGCGTCTCGCCGTTACGACGAGCGGATGCGGACGCCCTTCGAGGCGTACGCATGGTTGCTGATCGTCGGCGAGCTGATGCACCACGTCCGCGACCACGAGCGGCCGGTGCGGCTGCCTCGGTCGCTGTGCGCGCTCGAACGACCGTACGTCCGCGCGCACGACGCTCTGCAAGGCCGGCTCGGGCGCGAACCCCGTGACGACGAAGTCGCCCGCGAACTCGGTGTGCTCGTGAGCGTCGTACGCGAGCTGCGCCGCATGCGCGACGTTGCGGTCATCGCCGGGCTCGACGCGGTCGAGCTTCACGCGCCGGCCCAAGACGGCGCACTCGGCGTGGAAGACCGGCTGCTCGTCGACTCCGCCTTCCGGGCGCTTTCGATCCTGGAGCGGCGCATCATCGTCGGCGTCTATCTTTTGGGGCTCAGTCAGCTCGAACTCGGCCGGCGACTGGGCATCTCGCCCAAGCGCGTCTCGCGCGCCCACCATGGGGCCCTGCGCCGGATGCAGCGTGCGTGGGCTTCGTGATTGCGACGGTCGTCTCGCTCGCGCTCGCCCAACTCGTGGCACGTTGCGCGCCGCACGTCGGCCCCCTCACGATGAGCGCGATAGTGGCCTACGAGAGCGGCGGGCGCCCGTACGCTATCGGTGACAACACCGCACGTCGCGCGTACTTTCCGAATGACCGCGTGCAGGCCACGCAGCTTGCGACCCGACTCTTGCGCGCCGGGCACGACATCGATGTCGGGTACGCGCAGATCAACACGAGCAACTTCCGCGCCTTCGGCCTCGACCTCGAGCGCGCGTTCGAGCCGTGCACGAACCTTGCGACGGGCTCGCGCATTCTGCGGGCCGACTACGCCGGCGCGGCGCGCGCGTTCGGTCCGGGACAACGTGCGCTTGCGTCGGCGCTATCCGCCTACAATACCGGCGGCTTCTTCGCGGGCTTGACCTACGCGCGCGACGTCTATGCGATCGCAGCGACCCTGCGTTACGAGCGGCGCACACCGCGCGTACCGCAAGCGATGCGCGCCGTGCCCTTCGTGCCGGCGGCGGCAGAGCGGGGGGAACGGTGACCGACGCCGTGAGTCTGGGCTCTCCGACGCAGCGGACGGCGTCGGCGCTGCTGTCGCGCTCCTTCGCCTATGATGCGGACGTCCTCCCCATTTCTTACGACGGAAGCGCGCTGACTGTCGCCGTAGCGCTCGAAAGCGTCGAGCTCGTCGACCGTATCCGGCAGCTCACGCGCAAGGAAATTCGCACGCTCGTGCTGCCGGTGCGCGAGATTCGGGAGGGACTCAAAGCGCTCTATCCGGCGGTTGCCGTGCGAGACGCCGATTCGCAAGCCGCCCAAACGCTCGACGAAATTTTTGCCTCCGCGATCGGCAACTACGCCTCCGACGTGCACGTCGAGCCGATCGACGGCCGGGCCGGGCGCGTACGACTCGACGTCGACGGCGTCTTGCAGCACGATCGCAGTCTGGATGCTGGACTCTTCGAACGCGTGGTCTCGCTCATCAAAGTGCGCAGTAACATGAATACGGGCGAATCCCGTCTTCCGCAGGACGGCCGCCTCACCGTCACTTTCGACGGGCGCACGTTCGACGTGCGGACCTCCACGATTCCCGTCGGCGGTCTCGAGAAGGTCGTGCTGCGCTTTCTGCAACGTTTCGATCTCGTGCCGGACCTCGAGGCGCTGGGCATGGGAGCCGAGTTACTGGCACGCTATCAAAAAGCGCTCAAACGGCCGGGCTCCTTCTGCGTCATCGCAGGCCCAACGGGTTCCGGCAAATCGACGACGTCGTACGCGTCGCTGCAAACGATCAGCCTCGATCGCGCCAACGTCTGCAGCGTGGAAGATCCCATCGAGTGCCGCATCCCCGGGCTCGCGCAGATCGCGGTGAACGAGAAGGCCGGCATCACCTTTCCCGTCGCGCTGCGCGCGCTTCTCCGGCAGAATCCGCACCAGCTCTTTATCGGCGAGTTGCGCGATCCAGAGACGGTCTCGATCGCGCTGCAGGCCAGCCTCACGGGAATCTCGCTCGTTACGACGCTGCACGCGCGCGACGCATTGCGCGTGGCGGCCCGGCTCGCCGAACTCGGAGCCAACCGTTCGACGCTCGCTTCATCGCTTACGCTCGCGGTGTCGCAGCGACTCATCCGCATGCTCTGCCGGCGCTGCAAAATCAAAACGTCGGTATCGTCACAAGCGCTCGCAGTAGCACGGCGCTACGGCTTCGCGCTGCGAGCGGATGCGTGGGACGCCCATGGTTGCCAGGCGTGCGCCTTCAGCGGCTTCCAAGGCCGCGTGGGTGCCTTCGAATTACTCGACATCAAGCCCGAACTTGCGGCCGCCATCGAACGCGGCGACACGCCGACGCAGCTCGGCAAAATTGCCTTCGGCGTCGGCTACAAACCGATGATCGTCGACGCGCTGCGCCACGTCGCCTCGGGCGCGACGTCAGAGGGCGAGATTCTGCGCCATCTCTCCTACGACGACGCCGAGTAGTGACGACATGTTAGCCGATATCGAAGAAGCCATTCGGGTCTCGCGCGAGAGCGCGCAGGCCGCGAGCACCTCGGACATCCACATCGAAGGCAACGAGCCGCCCTGGCACCGCGTCGATGGGGCGATGCGACGCATGGAGTTGCCGGTCACGGCACCCGAAGCCGTGCGCGCATTCTGCGAGACCTATTTGAGCAAATCGGAGTACGAGCGCTTGACGAGCGCCCACGGGTCGGCCGACGGCGCCCTGCAACACCCGAGCTTCGGCGCGATCCGCGTCCATGCGTTTCGGGGTGAGAACGGACTGGCGCTCTCGCTGCGATTGTTGCGGGACGGCGTGCCGGACCTCGCATCGCTCGCGCTTCCGCCTATCGTCTCGTCGTTTGCCGATTTTTCGACTGGCCTCGTCCTCTTCACCGGTCCCACGGGTTCGGGTAAATCGACGGCACTCGCCAGCCTCATCAACGAAATCAACAAAAAATACGAGCGGCATATCGTGACGGTCGAGGATCCGATCGAGTACCGGCACCGCAGCAAACGGTCACTCGTACGACAGCGCGAGATCGGCCGCGACGTCAGTTCGTATGCCGAGTCGCTGCGCGGCGTATTGCGTGCGGATCCGGACGTGATCCTCATCGGCGAGCTGCGCGACCCCGAGGTAATGTCGGCGTGCTTGGCCGCAAGCGAAACGGGACATTTGGTCTTTTCGACGCTGCACACGTCGGAAGCCGCCGAAACCGTCCAGCGGATCGTCGGCGTGTTCGAAGGCGGACGGCAGGAGCAGGCGCGCATGCAACTCGCGCAGTCGCTGCAGGCCATCGTGTCGATGCGCCTGATCCCCGATGCAAGCGGCCGCGGCCGACGTCCGGCCTGCGAAATCTTGCTCAACTCGTCGGCGATTCGCTCGCAGTTGATGGCACCGGAAAAGACCATTCAAATTCGCAATACCATCGAGACCTCGCGCAAAGACGGCATGCAGACCCTCGAGATGGATCTCTCACGCATGGTCAACGAACGGCTGATTACGCACGAGGCCGCCGTGGCCGCCTCCGATTACCCCGAGCAGATTCGCGTGATGGCGGGGATGCGCTGAGATGTCGATGACCTTCGCCTATCGCGCCCGCACGCCCAGTGGCGACCCCGTCGCGGGGACGATGCGCGCGCTCGATCGCAGCGCGGCACTCGCGACGCTACGCGAGCGGATGCTCATCCCCTCGAAACTCGAACCGACCACGACGACGTTCTCGCTCGGCCGCCTCTTCGTACGGGCAAAGCCCAACGAGCGGCTCGCGTTCTTTCGTGCGTACGCCGCACTCGAACAGTCGGGCGTCGATTTCTCGACGGCCTTCGAACTGCTGATCGAGCAGACACGCACGCCCCGGATGCGCGACGCACTCGCGAGCATTCGCTCCGACGTCGAACGCGGCGGCGAGAAGTTGTGGGCCGCGATGTCGCATCGACCCGACGAATTCAGCGACCTGGAGGTTGCGATGGTGGCCGCCGGTGAGGAAGCCGGAAATCGCGAAGAAGTCTTCGATCGGCTGGCGACGTTTCTGGAGCGCGACGAACGGTTGCGCAAAAAGCTCGGTGCCGCGCTCTTCTATCCGGCGCTCGTGCTCGTGGCGGCACTGCTCATCTCGCTCTATCTTTTCATCGTCGTCATCCCGCAGTTTGCCAAACTCTTCGCGAGCTTCGGCGTCGAGCTGACGCCGCTGATGAGCGCGCTTCTGGGACTTACGACCGTGCTCGCGCATCCGGTCGCAATCGCGCTCGCGCTGCTCGCCGTCGTGCTGGGAAGCACGAGCCTCGCACGCGCACTGCGGACTCGCGAAGGCGCACTCGCCTTCGACGCATTGCGCATGCGCGTGCCGCTGCTCGGCGATGCGATTCGCAAGACGATCGTCGCGCGGTTATGCCGGGTCCTTGCGACGCTCTTACAATCGGGGGTCAATCAGGTGCGCGCCCTCGAGGTTGCAATTCCCGTCGCCGAGAGTCCGATTTACGCCGCCGCGATCGAAACCGCGCGCGAACGAATTGCGGGAGGCGTCTCGGCATCGCTCGAGGAGGCCCTTGCGGCGACCGCCCAATTTCCGCCGCTGGTCCTAGGTTTCGTTCGCGTCGGCGGATCGGCCGGCAACATCCCGGCGATGCTCGTCAAAATAGCGGAGTACTACGAGGAAGACGTCGAGTCGTTGCTCTCGGCGCTGCCGACGATCATTCAAACCGCCGTGACGCTCGGCCTCGGTGCCGTGGTTGCGGCCATCGTGTACGTCGTGTACGTACCGCTCTCGACCCTAAGCACGTCAATCCATTAAGTCGCGAAGGAGAACGCCGTGATCGCATCCCCGCCGGCTCGTCCAGCGCATGACGCCAAACGCGTCGCCGAAGCCGGATTCACCCTTGTCGAACTCATGGTCGTCGTCGCGATCATCGCGCTACTCGCCGCGGTGATCATCCCCAACTACGTCCACGCGCGCGCACAGGCAGCCGTGTCACAGAGCGAGGCGAATATCAAACAGATTGCGACCGCGCTCGAACTCTATTATGCGGATAATCAGGCCTATCCGGCAACGGGCGGTGGCAAGATCGGGCCGCAGCTCTTCGGGGCGGCGAACAATCCTTATCTCACCGCCACCCCGACGAACGCTCTCAAACGCACGCAATACACGTACGCCGAGGTAGCCCCGGCCGGCGGAAAGCCCGAATCGTACCTCATTACCGACGTGGGGCCGTACGATCCGACGACGCTCTCCAGTCTAACGAAGGGTGCCGGCGGCAGCGGATTATGCATGCAGAGCTGCACGGCGATCCAATACGACCCGCAAGACGGATTCTACGGAAACTGACGTGTCGGGACCGCTGGCCGTCAACGCTTTCCTCGTCGCGTGGTGTGCGCTCGGGCTCGCCCTCGTACGTCGTGCGGAATGCACCGTCGCGGCAAGCGCACCGCCGGCGCCCTGGCGCGCCCTGGCGCTCGGTGCCGCCGTGGCATCGCTTGCGGTCCTGCTGCGGCCCGTGCCGGCCGCGGCGGCGTGCGGGACCGCTTGCATCGCTCTCGTCGTCGCAAGCGGGCCGGACGCGCGCACCGGCCTATTGTTTGATGCCATCACGCTGCCCGCCGCGGCGCTCGTCGCCGCACTTGCGATCGCGACGGGGACGACGCAGACGGCGGCCTGGGGCGTAGCGCTGCTCGTCGGCGGCTTCGGTACGGTCGTCGTCGCATCGCGTGGCCGCTACCTTGGTCTGGGCGACGTGAAAGCCATGTATGCCATCGGTGCGGCCTTCGGGCCTTTCGAATCGCTCGTTGCGATCTTTGCGGCTTGCATTAGCGGTATCGTTGCCGCGACTCTGCGAGGTCGCCTCGTGCGCGGCGCGGAGCTGCGTTTCGGACCGCATCTGGCGATCGGGAGCACCTTTGCGCTCGTCGCAGGCGACCCGATCGTTCATCGTTTTTTGGGGTTATGACGTGAGGCCACTCAAAAGTACGGCCACCTTGCCGCTCGGCGTCGATATCGGCGCGGAGTTCGTGTCCATCGTGGCCTCGGACGCGGCGGGCGACGGCTTCGTCGTGCGTGAAACGCGCACGCTCGAAGTGCCCGGCGCAGACGGCTCGACGCTCGATCTCAAAATCGCCGAAACGTTGCGCTCGTTACTGGGCGGCTTTGCAACCAAAGAACGGCGCTGCGTGCTCGCCGCGCCGCCGGGCGAGGTCGTCACGCGGACGTTTCGCTTGCCGCCGAAAATGCGGCGCAGCGAAGCCGATCGCGCCGCGGCGCTCGAAGCCGACACGATCGTCGACTGGCCGATGTCCGAACGCCTGGTCGCACTCGACCCGATTCCCGGCAAGACGGACGAAATGATCCTCTCCATCGCGCGCACTAGTACGATCGAACGGCTCGTGGCGATCGCGCGCGCAGCCGGACTCAAGCCGGTTGCCGTCGACGTCCCTGCGTGCGCGTGGCGACGCGCGGTCCCGCACGCCGATGCGGTGCTCGACTGTCGCAGCGATCGGGCGGCGCTCGTCATCTTCGGCGAACCGGTCGGCATAACGCACCTTTTCCCGCCGCGTCTCATCGACGATCGGCTCGCATCCAACGTGCGCGCCGCCCTTGTCGATGCGCGCCGCGACGGCGTCGCCGACGTGCAGCGCTTGGCCATTCTCAGTTCGCCTTTCCGCTACGAATCGATGGAAGAACTTCTGCGCCCGGACGGTTACGCGATCGGGCCGGTGAAGCTCGGTGGCGTCGAGTGCCCGCCTTGGACGTTCGCGTACGGGCTTGCGTCGTGGTCGATCGCGCCGCGCGGGCTCGCGGCCGTATGATTCGCGCCAACCTCCTTCCCCGGCCTAAAGAACGGGTCGGCATTGCGGGCATCGACTTCGACGCGGAATACCTGCGCCAATCGTTACTCGCGCTTGCGATCGTTGCGATCGTCGCATTCGCGGGGGTCGGCATCGAGTCGCTGCGCGTGTCACGGCTCGAAACGGCGACCGCCGAACAAGATCGCGCGATCGCGGCGAACGCGCCGCAGCGCGCCGAAGTCAAGGCGCTCGCCCTGGAAGTCGCGCGCTATCAAAGCTTCGCACGCGAAGCCCAGGCCTTCCGGCGATCGGGGGCGGATGCCGCGGTCGCGCTAGCACGTATCGGCAACAGCGTTCCCGAGCGCGTGTGGTTGACATCGCTCGAGCACCAGACCGCCGGCTACGACCTCGTCGGCGCGGCCCGTTCGGTCGACGTGCTCGGCGGCACGATGCTCTCGCTCGCGCGTGCGCTGCCCGGCGCGAACGCGACGCTGGTCAATATCGATAATCGCGATCGCGGCGAAGGGGTGCGCTTTACGGCGCGCGTTGCCGAGCGCGCAACGCCCGGCGCAAACGCCACCGCAGAACACATCTTCCCGGCGGGCATCGCATCGCCGGCTCCGGGCGCTTCGCCGGCTCCGGCCGCGCCGGCGGCTCGAGGCGCGTTTCGCGCTCCCGGCGAGTTTCCGGCTCGGGACGCGTCGCGCGCCGCGGAGACAGCGCGATGACGGCCGCGCGCATCGACGTCCCGCGCCTCATCCGCATCGTCACGTTGCTCTTGACGGTGCTCGCCCTGGTGCTCGTCTACTTCTCGTACGCGCCGCAGATCGACGCGCTGCATGCTCGCATCGACGACGGACAAAAAGAGTTGCGGTCGGACGAAATAGCGTTCGGCCAAGCGACCGTGCTCCGCGGCCAGCGCGCGCAACTCGCGCGCCGCTATGCATCGCTCTTCGCGCAAACTCCCCAAGCGGTGTTCGTTCGCGAGCTCGCGACGACGGTGCACCGCCATCACGTCATGCTCCTCGCAACCAACGTCTCGCAGGACGCCGGCCCGACTGAAGCTGGGCCTGACTTGCCGTTCACGCGGACCCGAGTTAGTATCGAAATGCGCGGCACGTACCGTGCGCTGCTCGCCGCAATCGCCGACCTCTCGAACGGCTCCGAAATCGTCGAGGTACGCGAAGCGAGCCTGCATCGTGACGGCACGGCGATTGCGGCCAACGTGCCGGTCGTCATTTACGAACCGCTGCATCCCGCGCAGATGTCGGACACGCACGCCGGGGCGACGCCATGATCGCTCTCACGCGCCGTCAGCGGTCGCTCGTGCTCTTCTTCTCGGCATCCGGTTACATCGCATGGTTTTCGGGGTTGGGAGAACGGTTGGACGCGCAGGGAATCATCGGAACTCCGGTGCCGGCGCTCACGCTTGGGCCCCGCGCCATGCCGCCACGCGTCGCGAGCGTGATTCGGCGCGATCCGTTCGCGGGTGCCCCGGAACGCCCGGACGATCAGCCGCCGGCGCGCACGGCCGGGCCGGGTATGCCGGGCATGCCCGCCAACGGGCCGGGGGGCGTCGTGCCCAATCCCGCCGGTGCCGTACCGGATCCGGGCATGCCCGCCGGAACCACAATCGCGAGCGTCGCTTCGGACACGCGCTCGGCAGGCCCGACGCTAACGCTCGTTGTGCGCGCCACCATCATCGGCCCCAATCCGGTCGCGTACGTGGCCAACGGAAGGGCGATGGACATCGTGCGCGTCGGCGATCGCCTCGGCGATCGTCGCGTTGCGAAGATCGACCTGCGCGGTTTAGCGTTCTCCGACGGCTCGCGCTTGGATCTTCCCGGCAACTTCGATGCAACGCCGGCACCACGTCGCGAAGCCGGCGGCGTGACGATCCGGCTTGACGACCTCCGAGCGTTGCTTGGCGTCGCGCGGCCGCACGGACCGCTTGCATCACCGGCACGTGCCAGCGCCGGTGCGACCGCCGCGCCGACACCCGCCCCAGCTGGGACGTTTCCGACGCCGGGCCCGCTTCCGACGGTCAACCAGCGCGGCATCCCGGTCGGCACGAATCCGACATTCGATCCAACGGCTCCGACGCCGTATCCGGAACCCTATCCGTATGCCCCGCCCGTTCGTCGCCCATGAGGAACGCAGCCATGCCGCAGAAGATAGCGCACCGCATCCGTGTCTTTCGCACGCTGGTTGCGGCACTGGCCACCATCATGGTGGCGGTCGCTCCCAGCGCGCCGCTCGCCGCGCGCGCGACGATTTCACTCGACGTCCGGGATCTCGACCTCTACGATGCGGTGCGATTGCTTTCGACGCAAGCGGCAGTCAACGTCGTCGTCGATTCGTCGGTCGAACACCGCAACGTCACGCTGCGCTTGCAGCACGTGACGTTCGAGGAAGCGCTGCAAACGCTCGCGCAGTCGAACGATTTGCAGACGGTCCGCGTGGCCAACGTCATCTATCTCGGCACGACCGAAGCGATGAATCGCCGCTATCCCAGCGGCGGTGGGCGCAACGGCACGCGACGTGCCGTCTTTGCCGTTAAAAACGGCGTACCCGAGGACGTCGCAAAGGGCCTCGGGGACGCTCTTCCACGCGGCACGATCGTCGTTGCCGATAAGCGCACGTCTTCCATCTTGGTGACCGGATCTGCTGAAGCGATCGATCGAGCCCGGGCGACGATCGCAACCCTGGACGCTGCCTCCACGCTGCGCAATACCAGGCTCCCGATGCGCTACGTCAAAGCGAGCGAGGCCCTCAAGGCCTTGCAAGCAACGCTCACGATCGCACCGCCGCAGAGCATCTTCGCGGCCGATCAGCAGAACCAATTACTCGTGACCGGTACGAGCGATTTTCTCGCACAGGCGCAAGCGCTCGTCGCGCACATCGATCGTCCCGGGCAGCAAGTGCGCTACGAAGTTCGCGTCACCGATATCACACGCAACGATTCGAGCAACATCGGTTTTCTCTTCGGCGGCGGCACGACGACCCCAAACGGATCCTATGCGACGGCGTTCGTGCGCAACTCGCTGCAGATCAATGCTCAACTAAACGCCCTCGTGACCAAGGGTGAGGGAAAGATCCTGGCACGGCCGACGATCTCGTCGCTCAACAATACCGCAGCCTCCTTGCTGGTGGGATCGCAGTACCCGGTCGTCTACTTCGACGCACGAACCGGAACGCAACAGGTGCAGTTCATCAACGTCGGAGTCAATCTCAACGTGACTCCGACGATCGGCACCGACGGCGCGATTACGACCGACCTGGAAACCGACTACAGCCAAGTCAACGACTTCATTAATGGCTTTCCCGTCGTCACGACGCGCAAAGCGCAGTCGACGCTCCGCGTGCGAGACGGCGAAACGATCGTCATCGCGGGCCTCTTCTCCGATGTCGACACGCGCACGCTGACGAAGGTCCCGTTTCTGGGAGATTTACCGTTCTTCGGCGAGCTATTCCGTAATCGTCAGCGGACGCACAACCGTGACGAAGTCGTCTTCCTCATCACGCCCCGCTTGGTGGCCGATGACGATCCCGCAAGAGTTGCGCCGCCTGCCGGCGTGACGCCGCAGTAGGCCGCCGTGCATCCCGTGCATCCGCTGCCACATCTCGCTGTCGTGCGCGTCCTCACCGCCGGCGGCCCGTACCGCGCAGACGACGTGCTCTCGCTCGCGTTCGTCGAGCCGACGGCCGGACGCCTCGTACCACACGCCGGATTCGAAGCCACGCTCGCGCCGCTCGAAGCTGCCGTCGTTCCGGAGTCAATCTCCGTGCGCATTCTCCGGGCCGCCGCGCAATACGCGGTTGGAACCGTGTTGACGCTCTCCTTCGTCGACCCCGCCGTCGCACGCATTCACGCCCAAACGTTTGACGGCGCCCCTCTCCTCAACCCCGCATCGTCGACCACCGACGCACCGCACGTGAATCGCGTCGCGGTCGAGGCCGACTTCGTACGGGCGGCGCATTCGCCAACCGCTCGCGCTTCGTCCGTCGTGAACGCCCGTAACGAACCGGGCGGGGGTGACGAGACGCCGTCGTTTGCCGACGGCGCCTCAGCGGAATTCGGCCGCAGCGACGTGCGCGAACCAGCCTTGTCTTGGGAGCCGCAAGTGGCGCCCACAGCACAGACACGCGAACCTTTTGTCGCGACGGCGGAACATGGCGACAGCGCGCCTCCCGCCGACGTTGTGACAAGCGAAGCGTCCGGGTCGTCGAGCTGCGACATCGCAGAGGTCCGCGAGGTCGACGTCCTGCAGCACGCGAGGCTTGCCGCAAACGAGAACCGCATCGCCACGCCGGGCGTCGAAGTGCGCCTCGAATGGACTCCCGAGCGCGTGCGTCGATTTATTACAGTGGTTGACAAACTGTTTACCGTCGAACGCTTGGGTTGGTACCGGCACGTCCTCGCAATGCGATTGCTCGTGCCCGATCGCATCACGTGCGGCGATGCGGCAAACGACATAGAAACGATGCGCCACCTCCATGCGCTTCGCGCGGCGTCGGTCGAGACGCTCGGACGTCCCCTGCTTGAAGCCTTCATGCCGAGTTTCGTCGTGACGGCCGAATGGCTCCAAAGCCTCGACAGCCCATCCGCGGCGCGCGCGCTCGCCGGGGTGCGCAACGCCATCGAGCCCTTCGTAACGGCCGATTCCACGCCGCACGGTGCGAGCGTAGGCGCTACATGGACCGTGGGCCGCATCGACCGCGGCGACTTCCTCCGGGCTCCCGCGACGAGTGTCGAGGCGCTCATGCCCGTGCTCATTGCAAGCGCCTCCGTGCATCGCGCGCTTGGCGAACGGTTGGGCGCATATCGGCGCACGCTTATCGAAGTCTTTGGCCAAACGGCGCAGGCTGCCGAAGCCGTGCGGCTGGGTGCGATGGCGCAACCTAATCACTCGCTCGACGACCGGTTGTGGCAGCTCGTGAGCACCATCGGTGAAACGTTCGGCGACCGCGCGGTCGCCTAAGGATACCGTGCCGCATGCAACTCGAACAACTCGTGCTTCCCACGCTTGCCACCGTCGCGCTCGGAACGGCGCTGCTCGTGCCGCTGCGTGACGGCCGGCGCGGCAAACGCGCGACGCTTACGGGACTCGCGCCGCTCCGCCCGGACTTCCGCATTGTCGACCGTGAACGCGCGGATGACGCGGCCAGCAATGTCGGCGCAAGCGAAACGGCTGGCGAGACGCACCAGGCGCGCAGCGACGACGATATCGAGAACGATACCGGGTCCGTTGCGCAGCATTCGGCTTCCCATGCTCCCGGCGCGGCGCCGCTCGACACAGAGCCAGCCCGGCGGGAAGCCCAGACGCAAACGGTCCGACCGAATGATCCGCGCGACCTCGGCGCTGAGACTACTCTCACGTCGAGCGTTGGGGCGCGGCAACAAGTTGGCATGCCGCCGCGGCGTTGGACCGGCCTCGCTCACTTCTTCGCACGCAAGACGAACGTTACGGCAGCTGATGCGTCCCAGTCCCAAGCGGCCATCGCCGAGTCTCCGCTGGGCAGGTCCATCGACCTCTTGCGTCAAGTCGCACGCTGCTTCAGTGTGGGTGCTTCCGCCGTTGCGGCCACTGCCGACATTACCGAACCCCAAGGGTCCTCGGACGCGACGCATATCGTGCCGGCCCCGAGCCCCGTCACGGTCGAACGCTCTTTCGCCGACGAGTTGCATCGGCTGCTGCGCGCGGCGCCCGTCGGCGAAAACGCACGTGCCGCGCAAGCGACACCCGAGATCGAAGCAGACCCGGCGGTGCCGGACGGTGTTCTGCCGCATTTCTCGCACGGCACACCAGCATTCTTGACGTCCCCGCCGGCAACCGCACCTGCAGCGGCGCCGTTTGCGCCGTCGGGATCCATTGAAGTCTCCGACGTAGAGCTCTTACCGCACCGGGTACCAGCGCTTCGCCTGCCGTTCGAACCCGTCGTTCCGCTGACGCGCCTTCCGCTGCGGCCGCAAAGTGAAACGATCACGTGGCCGACGCGCCTTTATGACGCGCTGAACTTTGCTAATGACGCAGCCATCGCCGCGACCGATCATGCCGCAAGACGAGCGCTCTTGCTACGCTTAGCGCATAGCGCCACCGTCGACGCGGCTGCCACACTGCACGTAGCCTACCGTGAGGAAGACGGCCAAGGCCGTGCGTTGGCGTTGCGGGCGTTAATGCGGCTGGAAGCGGACGAGCACGCATGCGCGATCTATGCCGACGCGCTGCGTTCGGGGACGGACGATGAACGTTCGCTCGCAATCGACGCGCTCGCGCGAGCGGGCGAGCGCGAAGCTCTCGTTGAAGCGCTCGACGATCGCATCGACGCAATTGCTGCAAAGGCTGCCCTCGCCTACGTAGGCTCGAACGATCAGCGGGTTTTTCGTGCGGTCCTCGCACCACTGGTCGGACAAGCGCGTCTAGCCGCGATTCTGTCACTCCTCGCGGGGTTCGTCGAATGAACGTCATAGAAGCTGCACCGGCCGTCGCCGATCGCATTTTCACGTTGCTCGAACATGGGCGCGTGCGTCAAGCGTCGGACCTGCACCTCGAGCCCGGACAGGGTGCGGCGTACCGTATCTACACGCGCATCGAGCGGATCGCCGAGCTCGCTCCCGATCCCGCTGAAATCGCGGCTTTCTTGGACGAGACCATCGATCGACTCGCGCGATCGCGCCTTGAAAAAATCGGGATTGCGGATGCCGTGTATGCCGACGAACGCATTGGCGCAATTCGCATCCACGCGTCGCGGGGCAAACACGGGCCGCGCGTTGCGATCCGTTTGCTCGCGCGATCGATCCCCGAACTCAACGCGCTGCGGCTGCCCGAGATTATCGAGAGCTTCGCCGAACTGCGCTCCGGGCTCGTTCTCGTTGCAGGGCCGACGGGTTGCGGCAAATCGACGACCATCGCATCGCTCCTGGATCGCGTCAACGCGACGGCACCAAAACACATCGTGACATTCGAAGACCCGATCGAGTACCAGCATCGCTGGTTACGCTCCGTCGTCACGCAGTACGAGGTCGGACGCGACGTCGCAAATTTTGCCGACGGCGTGCGCGGTGCGCTTCGCGCGGACCCCGACGTCCTCTTCATCGGCGAGTTGCGCGGCGTCGAAACCGTCACGGCGTGCCTGCAGGCCGCAGAAACCGGACACGTCGTCTTTGCAGCCCTGCACACGCCCTCGGAGACGCCACAGGCGATCAATCGCATCATTGGGCTCTTCCCGTCCGACGAGCAGGAAAACGCACGCGTCCGTCTGGCGGATTCGTTGCGCGCGCTCGTGGGTTTGCGGCTGATTCCGCTCGCCGATCAAAGCGGACTGCGTGCGGCGGCGGAAATCATGATCGCAAGCGAAGCGGTTCGACGACTCATTCGGGACGGCGCGACGCATCAATTACGCGGCGTGATTGCGAGCGGCCGCAAAGAAGGGATGCAAACCCTCGAATCGCACCTCGCCGAACTCGTCTCGGCCGGCGACATCGATCTTGCGGCCGCACGCGCCGCGTCGCTGTACCCGGACGAGATCAAAGAACTCTCCGGCACCGGCGGCTATCGGCGGCGCTAGGACCAGCATGATGCGGGGGCCCGATCTCACCGAAATGCGATCGCTCAACGATCGCGTCATCGAACTCGAACGCGAGCGTTCCGATGCGCGCGAACAGGCGCGGCTGCTCGCCGCGCTGCAGGCCGCGTGGACGAAGATCGCGGTGGCGCGGACGCCCGATGACGTGGTGGCCCACATGCTTCGCGCCGCGCGCGATCCACTGGGCTTCGGGCGAGCGATGTACTTCGGCGTCGATCGCGATCGCGGCGTCGAGGCACGCTTCCAAATCGATGGCAGCGACGTCGTCGAGCCGAGCACCGAACGGATCGACGTGCGGCCGGGAGGCGCGGTATTGGAACTCTTGCGACGTGAGAGTGCGGAAGGCGTCGGGCGCGCGGGAGATCTTTCCGCTCCTCTGGTCGACGTACGCGGGTGGTACGCGCTGAGCGCGTTGACAAACTCAGACGGTACCGTGGGCCTGTTGTACGTCGACGGACACCGCAGTCGCGAACCGCGCGACTGGGAAGTCGGACTTGTCCGGGCCTTGACCACGATCGCGTCGGTTTCGATCGACAACAGCATCCTCTTCGCTCGCACCCAGGAGCTCGCCATGCGCGACGCGCTGACCGGACTCCTCAACCGGCGCGCCTTCGCGGAACGGCTTATTGCGGAACTCGACGCGTGCCGGCTCAGTGGACGCTCCCTCGCGTACGTAATGCTCGACCTCGACGACTTTAAGCAAATCAACGACGTACACGGCCACGCACATGGTGACGCCGTCTTGCGCAAGCTTGGCGAGACGCTGACGCGCAACTCGCGAACGCAAGACGTCGCGGCTCGCTACGCGGGCGATGAATTCGTGGTACTGCTCGTAAACGTCGACGCCGCACAAGCGCGTTCGCTCGTGGCACGTCTGTCGAACGATCTCCGCGCGCAGGGCTTATTTTGCTCCCTCGGCGTGGCGTCTTTCCCGCAAGATGCCGACGATGCCGGCGGCCTTCTCGCGGCCGCGGACCGCGCACTCTACCATACCAAGGCGGCCGGCAAGAACGGCTACGCCTTCGCATAGCGCGATGTCGAGTCGAGCGGGACCCGGCCTGCCGCTACGGGGGGCTCATAGGGAAGCGCGTTGGCCGGGACGTCGCTCGACAACACCAAAGGCAAGCAAGGCGAGGAAGGCGGCATAGTAAAAGCCCGCCGGCTTTCGCCTGGCGGGCTCTTACTCTAATCTGGCACTGTCCTACTCTCGAGGGACCCTGCGGTCCGACTACCATCGGCGCTGACGGTCTTAACTGCCGTGTTCGGGATGGGAACGGGTGGAACCCCGCCGCTATCGGCGCCAGAAATCTAATCCCGAGCCGGCCGCGAGCCGTAGCTCAAGTGATCCGGTCGGAAAGCTGTATAGTGAAGAACCTTCAGTGCCAAACGACAGCGTAGCGTAATAAAGTATTCGGGCTATTAGTACCGGTTAGCTCCAACGATTGCTCGTCTTCCACCTCCGGCCTATCAACGTGGTAGTCTCCCACGACCCTTAACCCTTGCGGGATTGAGATCTCATCTTAGAGTCAGTTTCGCGCTTATATGCCTTCAGCGCTTATCTGTTCCGAACGTAGCTACCCGGCTATGCCCCTGGCGGGACAACCGGTTCACCAGCGGTTCGTTCGACTCGGTCCTCTCGTACTAGAGTCGACGCTCTTCAAATCTCCTACGCCCACGGCGGATAGGGACCGAACTGTCTCACGACGTTCTGAACCCAGATCGCGTACCGCTTTAATGGGCGAACAGCCCAACCCTTGGGACCTACTACAGCCCCAGGATGCGAC
>JAABUQ010000923.1_pt1 | contig 66632 bp, 59 predicted proteins | sample 5560001 | NCBI WGS metagenome assembly JAABUQ01 (sample SAMN10711888, study PRJNA513371) | rock metagenome | isolation source: Antarctica rocks | place: Antarctica: Victoria Land, Finger Mt nord | collected 2015-12-18
AGTCCATAGGAGTGGGCAGGAAGTGGGATAAGGGCCAGCTGGTCGCGGAAGACCACGGCCTGGCATGACCGACGTTACAGGTGCGCCGCTGTCGATTGTCGATGCCCCACGCGCCGTACTCGATACATCGGTCCTGATAAGTGAGTGGCGGCATCGACTTTGGGGTGTTCCATACATCGTCACCGCGCGGTGGCGGCAAGATCGCGGTCGGCGGCGGCGGCGGCGTGACTGATGGGTAGGGCGGTCAGGTGGCGGGCGCGCAGGACGTGGCGCACGGCGCGGTCCATCCGGTCCACGGTCAGGTGGTGCATGCAGGCCGTGTTACCGTACGGGCACTCCGCCGTGGAGAGCGCGTTGTAGCAGGGCGAGCAGCCGATGCCGGTGCGCAGGACGATGGCGGTCTGGCCGGGACGCGGGTAGGGACCGCTGATGCCAGGATCGGTCGGGCCGTAGACCGAGACCGTGGGCCGACCGAGGGCCACGGCCATGTGCAGGGGGCCGCTGTCGCCGCTCAGCACCAGGTCGCAGCGCGCCAGGACGGCGGCGAGCTCGTTCACGGTCGTGGCGCCCGTCAGCACCAGCGGCGTGGAGCGCATGGCCCCCGCCACGGTGCGGGCGATGGACAGTTCGCTCTTGGAGCCAGTCAGGACCACCGTGGCCCCGTAGTCGTCGTGCAGGCGGTCAGCCAACTCGACCCAATGCGCCTCCGGCCAGCGCTTGGCGCTGCCGTTGATCGAGCCGGCATGGATGCCAACGAGTAGCGTTGAGGCAGTCACGCCGTGCGACTCCAGCACCTCGCGCATGCGCTCCGCCGCGGCGGGCTCGACCTCCAGGCGCATGTAGCGGGGCCGCTGGGGCGCGCCGGCCAACTCGGCCAGGCGCAGGCACCAGCGCACCTCGTGCTCGCGACGGTCGTAGCGCATGCCGGGGAGCGTCCGCGTGTGCAGCAGCGGATAGGCTTCCTTGCTGTAGCCCAGGCGATGCGTCGCGCCGCTCATGAAGGCCCAGATGCTGGCCATCAGCCCGAACAGGCTGACGGCGAGGTCGAAATGCTGGCGGCGCAGCAGACGATAGGTCCCGTACCATTCGCGCAGCGTGGACGGCCGCAGCAGGTTGCGCGGCGAGCGGATGGCATTGGTGTCCAGTGAGACCACCCGCGTCACGAAGGGGTAGCGCGCGGGGATATCGGCCGTATAGGGCACGGTCATCATCCAGATCTCGGCGTCGGGATAGCGCTCGTGCAGCGCCTCGACGGCCGGCATGGAGAGCAGCACATCGCCCAGCAGGTCGAGGCGCAGCACCAGGATCCTGCGCACCTTCGCGGGGTCGAAGCGTGGATAGGGCCGTGCAAGCCCCGTGATGCGCCCCCACAACCCGATGACGCCGAACACCAGCCACAGCACGGCCTGGATGAAGTTGATCGTCTCGTCCTTGAACGCACGGCTGAGCCGTCTCAATACCCCTCCTCGGCGCCTCATCACACGATCTTCATCATCAGCATAGCGTGAAAAGGGAGAACGCGACATACTCGTCCCTATCCGACGCGCGGCATGAGAGGGTTCGCGGCTGGCCGAGGGCGCGCCCCGGTCACGACACCACGCTGTCGGGCAGGCCAGGCACGCGGGGGATCAGCGCGCGCAAGGAAGGGTCGTTCCAGCGCAGGAAGGGGGCGAACACGTGCGCATCCAGGGCGGCGGACAGGGACGAGGACACCGCGCGTCGATACAACTCGACCAGCACGAAGCGGCGCGTCGACGGATTGACCCAATAGACAAACCGTTGGCTGACGTGGGGGTCGTTGCGATTGGTGTACCCGTATCCCTGACAGGGCTGCCCCAGGATAACTCGTCGTCCCACGGCGCTCCAACCCGTCTCCGGCAACCCCAGCGCGTTGGCGGACGCGGGGTCGCTGTTGAGCTGGTATGAACACCGCCAACCGGAGGACAGTCTCTCGCACGTTCGGGTCGCGGTCTCGACCAGGGCATTGGGCAAGCGCGTCGTGGCCGGCAGCGACAGCTTCTCGTAGCTCTCCCATCGCGCCCCTTGGCGGACGATAATCGTCCGCTGCGGGGCTCTCGCATCGGATATCGGCGGCGTGAGGGGCACGCCGACAGCGATCTCGACCTCCCGCGCCCGCATCAGGTCCGCCCCCGCGTCGCGAATCAACGCGGGGACGCCGCTGGCCGCAGTACCGCTATAACCTACTTGAGCACGCGCCCTCACACCGCCCGACACAAGAGCCAGAGACGCGCATCCAACGCACCGAACGACCGTACCACGCCAGCCCATCTATATCACCTTTCCTCATCAGGCGACACGCCTGACCCTACCACTCACTCACGATCATGGCCCGCGATCGTGATCCTCGCTCATAAGTTCGATACGAACGAAGGGGCCGCCGCGCCGACATGGCTGCCATCCCTTTCCAGGATACCGCCCTTTCCTTCCCACGTTGTCGCCACGGAAAAATGATCAGCGCACAGACGTTTTGAGGCCGTGTAACGAGGCGCCTGGGAGCGCGCCAACGAAAAATCGTCGTCCTCAAGACGATGGCGACAGTACTGTAGCATGAGAGTGGTCGAACCGCCGAACATACCACGCAGGAGGATGCCGATGGACGCTCAGGATGAAGTCGTCAGGTGGGTACGTGACCGCTTCGACGACCCCTCACATGACCCGGATGCGCGGGTCCTCGCGCGCATCGAGCGCGACCCGGCCGTCGCCGTCGCCGTCAAGGAGATGATCACCCGGCCCGTGCGGGGGATACGATTCCGGGTTGATGTCGGATCGCCCCGTGAGCCGGAGTTGGCCACGCCGGAGGCGTTGGCGCGGCTGAATGCCCGCCTGGGGCTGGTCGGGGCGCAAGCGACGCCGTTCGACGGAGACCAGATCGCCGGATATGAGCGTCTCTGGACGGTGCGCGTCCGACACAGCCACGTGGACTATGTCACCTTTATCGGCTCTCCCGCACTCCCGATGCCTAACACGTAGCAAGGTCTGGTACATGAGCGTGCGATCTTGGGCCTTACCACGTTGCAGGTAGAGCGCAGGATCATGACCAATGCGACACGGGTCATCGACGCTCAACAGCATCATCGAGAGTATGGGTGAACCCCGATGTCGTGGCGACGTTTGTTCTGAAGCGGTGTGGCCAGAACAGGTTCCTATCCCAAGGCGCAGCGCACGCGCTCCGCGATGTCCGCCAGTGACAGCAGGCGCCCCTCCGCCCATGCCACCGCGAAGCCAGCCTCCCCCAATGTCGCGCGCACGGCCGCGCCGCTGGGGGAGGCGCTGTAATCCTCGCGGCCCGCCCACGTCGTTCCCGCGCCCTCGGATCGCGCCGCCGCCGCGGCGTACAAGCGGACCACCAGCCCATCCTGTCCCTGTGTGTGGAGCACAAGGGCCAGGCCACGGAGGCAGTCGGCCACGCCGACCACGCCCGCCTCTGCGGTCTGCCCTAGGGTTAGGACCTGACGATACCAATTTGCGGCCCACCCATCGTGACCCTGCTCCGCCCAGAAATCCCCCTGCGCACGCGCCACGCGCACCCCCACTGCGGCCTCGCCGCTCGCGCGCGCCCAATGCACTGTGGCCACCAAGTTGTCATGCTCCCGTTGCAACTGGCCCGCCATCTCCGGCGTCGCGCGCTCGGCCAAGGCCACATAGTATGCAGCGTGCCGCTGTCGCACGGCCGCGAGCTCCCCGCGCCCCACAAGTTGCTCCAGCCCGTATGCGCGCACCGCTTCCAGCAGCGCGACCCGCGTGTTCCCCTCCGCGCCCTCCCGTGGCTGGACCAGGCTCTGATCAACCAGCGCGGCCAAGCCCTCCACCACGTCTGACCCGTTGGCTCCGGCCACGGCGCTCACCGCCTCGAGCGTGGCGTCGCCGACGAAGACGGCAAGCTGGCGCAACAGGAGCTGCTCGCTGTCGTCCAGTAGGTCGTAGCTCCATGCGATGGCGTCGCGCAGCGTCCGCTGCCGCGCCGGTAGGTCACGCGGGCCGTCCCGCAGCACGTCCAGTTGGCGCTCCAGCCGGGGCAGCAGCTCCTGGGGCCGCAACAGTTTGACCCGTGCCGCGGCCAGCTCGATGGCCAGCGGTAGGCCATCGAGCTGGGTACAGATAGCGGCGACAGCGGGCGCGTTCGTGGAGGTGAGGGCGAAGGAGGGCCGGACAGCCTGCGCGCGTTGCACGAAGAGCGCCACCGACGGGTAGCGCGCCAGGGCATCCGGCACGGGCAGCGCGTCTGCGGGGGGCAGGGCCAGCGGTTCGACCGGCATCTCGCGCTCGCCCCGCACCCGTAGTGGCGCGCGGCTCGTGACGAGCATCGCGAGATGGGGGCATCCCTCAAGGAGGTCGGTGAGGAGGGGCGCCGCCGCGACGACTTGCTCGAAGTTGTCCAGCACGAGCAGCATCCTTTTGGTCTTCAGGTGTGCCCGCAGGGCGGAAACCAAGGGCTCGACCGCGGGTTGGACGCTGGCATCGTCCAGCCCCAGCGCCTGGGCGACGTACGCGGGCAGCAGGCGCGGCTCCCGCAGGGATGGCAAGGCGACGACAAACACCCCGTCGGCAAAGTGGTGGAGCAGCTTCGCGGCCACGTCCAGCCCCACCCGCGTCTTGCCGACCCCCGGCGGTCCCGTGAGGGTCACCAAGCGGACCTGCCCCGGACGCAGAAGCGCAACCGCCGCGGCCACGTCCCGCTCCCGTCCAATAAGCGGCGTCAACGCGGTCGGCAGATTGTGCGGCGGTGTCGGCGGGATAGCGGCGGTCAAGTGCCTGTGTGCCGCGGCCGTGAAGGCGGAGCCCTCGCGTTCCGAGAGGTGTAAAGCTGCGGCTAGGAGGCGGACGGTCTCGAGGCGGGGCGCCCGTCGCGTCCCGCGCTCGAGGGCATTGACGGCGGGCAGGCTGAGGCCAGCGCGCACGGCCAGCGCCTCCTGGCTCAGGTTGGCCGCGACCCGATAACGCCGGAGCAGCGCGCCGAAGGTGGGCGGCCCCTCCGGCTCTGTCTTGACCGTTTCGTCCACATCCCCCCCGTTTGCGTCCCGCACATTCCTGAGGGGATGGGACACCCGCACACTCTTATCCCCATCGTCGCCTCCATACTACCACAGCCCGTCCGCCGCGCGTTCCGACGCGGCCACCGCGCCATTGTATGGGCTATGTATAGGGGCTGTCCGTAGGCGGGGCGGGGGTGGATGACCGACACTGGGAGGAGGTCGCCAGCGCGGCCCGACCACACGCTGCCAGGGGAACGACGGATGGTGCGGCAAGCAACATCGACTTGGGGCGACGACGGGCCGGACACGGGAGATACATCACCGCCAGGTCCTCGCCGTCGACGGTGGCATCACTATCAGGATACCGACGGGCGCGTAGAGGTAGAGGTGGGGCGCACGCATGGGGGCGTGCGCCCATCGACGACAGGGACAGTACCATGCGAGGGAGAATACACATGAAACGACACGTCATCCTGGCCGGGGCCGTCGCGCTCCTGGCCGCCCTACTGCTAGGACCCTTTTCTCTGGCGCGCGGCAACGTGAGCGGCGGGGCGCCCAGCCATCGGCGCCCCGCCGTCGCGTCCATCGCCCATCACTACGCGACGGTGGACGGCGTGCGGATGCACTACGTGACGGCCGGACGGGGCGCCCCACTCGTCCTCTTGCACGGCTACCCCGAAACTTGGTACGCCTGGCGTAAGGTCATCCCCGCGCTCGCCGCACGCTACACGGTGATCGCCCCCGACCTGCCAGGCCTGGGCGCCTCCGGGTCGCCCACCGCCTACGACGCGCGCACCATTGCCGGCTATGTCCACAACCTGGTGCGCCAACTTGGCTACCGGCGCATCCTGCTCGTGGGCCACGACTGGGGCGGCCCGGTTGGCTACGCTTACGCGGCCCGCTACCGCGCGGACACGCGCGCGCTGGTCATGGTCGAGGCCTGGGCCCCCGGCTTCGACCCGCCCGGCGTGCTGGTCTACTCGCGCGCGAACGCTGGCTGGCTCTTCGCGTTCCTATCGCAGCCTGAGGTGCCCGAGTTGCTCATTGCTGGGCACGAGCGGGCGTACTACACCTACCTGTACCGCCACTACACGTACATTCGGGCGGCGATCGGGCCAGCCGACATCAACGAGTACTTGCGCTCCTACGGGACGCCACGCGGCGTCCGCGACGGACTGGGCTTCTATCGCGCCTTCTTCACCGACGTCGACCAGAACAAGGTCTCCGCGCGGACGCCGCTAGCGATGCCCGTCCTGGCAGTGAGCGGGGCCGAATCGTCCGGCCACATCCTGCGCCCGGCGCTGCAGCGGGTCGCCGCGCATGTGGACGAGGCGGTTCTGCCCACCTGCGGCCATTTCGTGGCCGAGGAGTGCCCCGGACCGTTCGCGCGCCGACTCCTCTCGTTCTTCGGGGCCGCGCGCGACTGATCGCCAAGGAGCGGCGGTCATGGAATCGCTAAGCGGAGATATGGATACGCGAACACGTGGATTAGGAAGAGAGAACTAGATGGTTAGGATGGAACGACGGACGGCCCTCTGGGCGGTCGTCGCGCTCCTGGTCACCCTGCTGGGGGTGGCCCTGCTGGCCCCTCGCGCCAGCGGCGCGGCCGGGCACGGCGGGATGCCGGGCGCAGCCACGGCCGTGCCCGCGACGATCACCACCACGCTGTTGACGACGCTGGCCCACCACACCGTCGTCGTCAACGGCGTGCGCCTGCACTACGTGACCGCCGGACGGGGCGATCCCCTCGTCCTACTCCATGGTTTCACCGAGACGTGGTACGAGTGGAGACGGGTGATGCCCACGCTGGCCCAGCACTACACCGTGATCGCGCCAGATTTACCGGGCCTGGGCGACTCGGCGCGGCCAGCTTGCTGCTACGACACGCGCAGCGTTGCGGCCGACATCTATGCGCTGGTCCGCAGGCTCGGCTACCGGCGCATCCTGCTCGTGGGCCATGACTGGGGCGGCCCGGTTGGCTACGCCTACGCCGCCGCGCACCGGGCGGACGTGCGCGCGTTCGCCTTCATCGACGCCTTTGTGCCGGGGCGCCTGCCCCCCGCCTACCTGCAACTCTCGCGCGCGACGCAGGGCAACGCCGCGCTCTTCCTGCTGGTGTACAACGCGTTCCCTGGCCTCTCCGAGCAACTCGTCGCGGGGCGAGAGCGCGCCTACCTCACCACATTCTACCGCCGCGGGTCCTACAACCCCGCCTCGATCACACCGGCGGCTGTCAACGAGTACGTGCGCACCTACGCCGCCCCGGGCGCGATGCACGCGGGCTTCGGGTACTACCGCGCGTTCTTCGACGACGCGGACCAGGACAACGCCTACGGTCGGACGAAGCTGACCATGCCGATCCTCGCTATCGGCGGTGCACAGAGCTTCGGGGACGCGCCGCGGCAGATGATGCAAACCGTGGCCGCGCACGTGCGCGGCGTCGTCTTGCCGCGCTGCGGCCACTATGTGCCCGAAGAGCAACCCGCCGCGCTCGCGCGCCTGTTGCTCGGTTTCTTCGCCCCCGTCGCGTGAACAACGCCACGCCTGGGAGGACGGCGCGCCGGCAACGCGCCAAGAACTGAGTCGAATTGGGACTGGTGGGACAGGCAGGATGCCTCCAAAACGTCGAAACCAGGTCGGTGAGGCTGTTATGGGGCGGGTCCACAGGGTGCCGGCAAACGGTGTTAGCACAAATACGTGTGGGCCGGAAGCCCCGCAGGTGAAGAGGGGCAGCCGGCCGCCATCGGTGAGCGCGTCGAAAAACACATCGATGTCGAGGACCTCGGACCATTCTTGCCCGTTGACCACGGCCGAGGCGTAGAGCCCGAGCGCCGGCTCGCGCTAGGGAACTTCAATGACCAACTTTCCGCCGGAGTTTCCGCCGGCGATGCGCTCCTGCGCTTTGGCCGCGTCTTGAAGCGGATAGACCGCCGCAATAGGCAGGTTCAATCTGCCCGTGTCGATGAGGTGCGTCAGCGCAGCGAAGGTGTCGCGTCTGGGAAACCCGAAGGAGTAGACGCCTTGAATCAGGCGTTCCATTGGCGGGCCAGGTAGCTCCTCGCCGCTGATCCAGGCCATCCTCCCTCCGTCGCGCACCACGCCCGGAGTTTGCTGTTTCGTCTCTCCGGCAATCGCCGTCAAGGCCACATCGACGCCAGCGGGGTAGACAGCACGCACCGCCTGCACCCACTCGCCCTGCGTGTAGTCCACGACGTGTGCCGCGCCCAGTCCACGCACGTAGTCAAGGCGCGCCCCGCTCGCCGTGCCGATCACGCGCGCGCCCAGGTGAACGGCGACCTGGACAGCCACCGAGCCGACGCCGCCGGCCGCCGCCGTGATGGCAACGGTTTCGCCCGCCCGGACATTGAGCCGATCCACCAAGGTTTGATAGGCGGTCAATCCGACGCAGGGGATGGCCGCCGCGTCGATGTAGCTCAGCGACGCTGGTTTGGGAGCGAGGAACTGTGCCGGGACGACGCTGTATTCGGCATACGTTCCCTCGATCGCGCCGACGTTATAGCCGTAGACGTCGTCGCCAGCGGTGACGTCGGTCACGTTCTGCCCGACGGCCTCCACGACACCCGCCACGTCCCACCCAGGGATGAGTGGGAAGCGGTGCTGCGGCTGATAACCGTTACGGTGCATCGCGTCTATGAGGTTGACACCCGCCGCCCTGACGCGGACCAACACATCGTCGGGGCCGGGTTGGGGGGTAGGCAGGTCAACGAGGTGGAGCTGATCGACACCCCCATAGGCGTACGCCGCGATTGCTTTCATCGGGTGGTCCTCCTTCTAGTAGGGGCGCCCCGTAGGGGTACCGCCGGATCGGTCGATCCAGGGGGCGGGCACGTCCTCTTTCGTCTCGCGTCGGGTCTGGGTCCATGATAGCAGGGCGGGGCCGGAGGCGGGCGGAGGACTGGGGGACCTCGGCCAGACAGCGCGCGGCGGGCTAGGGCGACGGGCACCGCCAACTGATCCATCCGAGATACCTCCTCTTACGCCACGTGCAGCACACGCTGCCGTAGTAAATCGAAATCCCGCCCACATAGCCCAAGACCGCAGGCCCCGCATCGAAAGGGTACGGCCGACACGAACAAAGGCTCACCTGTACGGCCCCCTTCAGCATACCGCCCTTTCCTTCCCGAGTTGTCGCCGCCAAAACAGTGCCGGTGCACAGATCCTGGGAGCGCCAACGATCGCTCGTCCCCTGCAAGGACGACGGTACCAGATCGATGTCAGGCCGCCGCGAGACTCGGCGATGGTCACGCCGGAAGCGTTGGCGCAGCTGAATGCCCGCCTGGGGCTAGTCGGGGCGCAAGCGGCGCCGCGCGACGGGGTCCACGTCGCCGGGCGGGATGACCCTGGACGTTGCGCGTCTCGCGTAGCCACGTGGACTGTGGGACTTTTGCCCTGCGACGTTATACTCGCCCTGACGCGTCTCCTTCGCTCCGCAGGCTAATGCCCGTCCGTTTCTTCCAGTATCAGGGTATCGCGTTGCTTCATCGTCTGATGCGTGCGGGTACACTCAGACAGGCGAGGTCCGGGTGTGGCCCTGCCCCGACGACGAGGAGGCGGTGATGACGACTGAGGGAAGCCAGACCATCGCGTTGATCACGGGGGCCAACAAGGGCCTCGGCTTCGCGGCCGCGCGCCAGCTCGGCGCGCTGGGCATCACGGTGCTAGTTGGCGCCCGCGACGACGGGCGCGGTCAGGCGGCCGCGGCGGAGTTGCGCGTCGCAGGGGTCGACGCCCACTATCTCCCGCTCGACGTGACGGACGCGGCGTCGATCCAGGCCGCGGCCGGACGGATCGCGGAGGACTACGGCCGCCTGGATATCCTGGTCAACAACGCGGGGGTGTCCCTTGAGCAGGGACGCGCGCCGAGCGCGATGCCGATCGAGGCGGTGCGCCGCACCTACGAGACCAACGTCTTCGGCGTCGTCGCGGTGACCAACGCGCTCTTGCCGCTGCTGCGGCGGGTGCCGGCCGCGCGGGTGGTCAACATGTCGAGCAGCCTGGGCTCGCTGACGCGAGCGGCCGGCCCCCGCCCGGCGTTCGGCGCCCCCGACGCGCTCGCCTACAACTCCTCGAAGGCCGCGCTCAACGCGCTGACCCTGCAATACGCCAACGAACTGCGGGACACCCCGATCAAGGTCAACGCGGCCGATCCAGGCTACTGCGCCACCGACTTCACCGGCGGGCGGGGGCGACGGAGCGCCATGGACGGCGCACGGATCGCGGTCCGGCTCGCGACCTTGCCGGGCGACGGCCCGTCCGGCGCCTTCCTCGACGACGATGGTCCGATCCCTTGGTGACACCGTGACGGCCGTCATCCGCGCGCCCGGAGCCCGCGATCTCCGCCCCGGAGGATCTCACCGCCAGCCCAACGTTTCGTGGAGTTGCCGATTGCCTCATGTCACATAATAGATGCGTGGGTCGCAGCGGGACAGTCTAGCGGAGCGCCGGACCGACCGAGCGCCCGTCGTCGCGGTATTTCAGGACCAGGGCTGCGGCGCGCGCGATCCACAGCCCCATCGACACGATGACCAGATCGGCCGAGAGGGCGGCGAGCGTCGGGTTGACCGGGTGCAGGGTGGGCCGCCCGGTCCCGCTCGTCGCCGTGTAGGCGCCGCTGGCGTAGGCCACGGCTTGGCGCAGCAGCACCGTACCGAGCCACACGGCGAGGTAGACGGCGCCGCCTTTCATCCAGAGGGCACCGGTGGCCGCGTCGCGCCAGAAGCGGATCGAGCGCATCAGGAGCAGGCCACCGCCCAGTCCGACGACGAGGGCAGGGAGCGCCAGGATGAGGGCGAGCGGGTGGGCCGCGAGGCGGTTGGTCCCGACCAGGCTCAGCGCCGACAGGAGCACGACGATGACCGACAGGATGACGGCACGGCGCGGTTGCACCGGCTGGGCGCGCATGCGCCGATACATGGCGAAGGCGATCAGGACTAGGACGATGGCGCCGGTCAGCACGGATGGCATGGCTCCCCCCCTCTCGTGTTTCTGGTGTTATTGGGGCACCGTTATGTCTCGGGTCATGGCCTGGCGCATCCACCAGGTCACGTAGGCACCGAAGGCCCTCACCATCGGCTCAAGGTCTCGCGGAGCCGCCGGTCGCTCCATGTCACATAGATACGCGTTGTCTCTAGTAGTCCGTCAAGGCTATTTTGAGCAGTTGGCGGGCTCAGATTGGGTGTGGCGCAACTGTCAATACATCGGCCTCCAGATTCCAGAAAACTCTACGAGGGGGGTTAGAGGCGGGTAAACAGCTGTCTAAACAGCTATGCGGACGGGCCAGGGCGTGTTTTATGGTCAACTAGAGATGGTCAACTAGAGGCAGCAACTGGCACGACGAGCAGGGCATGCTGCTGTCGATGCCTCGCCAATCGGAGGGCTGTCAGGGCTCAGGCTCCGTGTGCAAGAGCATGATCAGCCCTGGTTGCGCCATAAATGGCGACTCAAAAAGTTTTCTGGAATCTGGAGATCGGCTGACGGACTACTAGTTTAACGTGCCCGCGGTGGCGGACCGTTTCCTCCAGCCTGCTGCTCCACGTCTTACTCCGCCGCCTGCGGTGACGCCATTGGCGTTGGCGTGCGATCGTGCAGGAGCAGGGCCGCGCCGACGCTGAGGGCCGCCACCGCGACCAGCAGCCAGATGGTGTCGTGGAAGCCCATCACCGCCGCCTGGGTCAGCCGGGCGCGCACCGGTGCGGGCAGGTGCGCGCCGCTCGTGCCGAGCCCGGCGTGCCCGCCGCCGACGACCGGGAGTCCCAGCGCGTGCCGCGCCGCGTCCATGCGCACCTGTTCGCGCAGCGCGTAAAACGTCCCCAACAACGGGATGCCGAGGGAGCCGCCCAGGCGCTGTGCCACGTTGAAGAGCGTGTTGCCGTCGGGGACCTCCGCGGGGGCGAGCCCACCGATCATCACGTCAAGCAACGGCTGGATCGTCAGGCCGATGGCGAAGCTGCGGCCGCACAGGATGAGGGCCGTCACCCACGCCGGCGTCGTCGCCGTCACGAGCAACAAGGCAACCGTCCCGAGCGCGAGGATGCCCAGGCCCGTCAGGGCGCTCACGCGCACACCCCGGCGCGCGGCCAGGCGCCCCCCCAGCCCAAGGCCCACCCCCGTCACGAGGCCCTGCGGCAGTAGCGTCAGCCCGGCTTGGAGTGCCGAGAGCCCCTGCAGGTCCTCCAGGAACAGGGGGAGCAGGAAGATCACCGTGAACAGCACGACCGACACCAAGGCGGAGAGGCCCACGGCCAGCGCCGTCTGCGGCTGGCGCAGCAACGTGAGATCGACGGCCGGGTGCGGGCGGCGCAGCGCCCAGAGGATGTAGACGCCGAGCAGGGCCGTGCCGCCGGCCAGGTAGGGCCAGGTTGCGGGAGAGCCCCAGCCGCGCTGCGGCCCCTGCGTTGCCCCGTAAATCGTGACCACCAGTCCTCCCGCGAGTAACACCAAGCCCAGCGGATCGAAGCGTGCGGCCGGGTCGCCGCGCTCCGCAGCCAGCGCCGGCATGCGCGCGGCGGCCAGGACGCCGACCAGCCCGATGGGCACGTTGACCAGGAAGATCAGCGGCCACCCCGCTACCTGGAGGAGCAGGCCGCCGAGGGTCGGGCCAAGCGCCGGGGCCAGGAAGAGGACGACGCCGGCCGCGGGCGGCATCCGCCGCCGCGCGCCCGTCCCGCCCAGGAGCATGCTCATGGCCAACGGCACCAGGGGCGCGCCCAGCAGCCCTTGCAGGGCGCGCCGCGATCAGCAGGCCGACGGAGGGCGCCAGGGCGCAGAGCGCGGAGGCCAGCGTGAAACCCACCAGGCTCACCAGGTAGACGCGGCGCGTGCCGAAGCGCTTGGCGAGGTAGGCGCTCGCCGCCAGGCCGGCGGCCAGGGCCAGCAGATAGGCGGAGAGGACCCACTGCGCCGTGTCCAGCGCCGTATGCAACTGGCGCGCGATGGCCGGTAGCGCCACGTTGACGATACTTGCGTCGACCATGTTCAGGAAGGGGCCAGCCAGCAGGCCAACCTGTGCCACCAGCGGTACCGGCGCACGGGACGTGGAGCGCGGCTGTGCGGGTGCGGCGCTCATGACCGGTCCTCCGTCGTCGTGTCGATCAGGGTGGCAATCCACGCCAACTCCTGATGGATATGCCGCATCTTGAACTGCAGGACGCCCGGCCCGCCCGGATGCGCGACTTGCTCGGCCTCCTGGAGCAGGTCCTCGTCGTGGGCTAGGTGGCCCTGCAGCACCACCTCCCGCGTGCGCAGGATGCGCAGGCGGGTCGGCACATCGAGCAGGTGGAAGGAGGCGACGCGCGTGAGGAACTCGGCCTCGTCGCGCGCGAGTTCGGGGGTGAACGTGCGGAGCAGCGTGTGCAGCGTCGTCTCGCCGCGGTCGGTCAGGCGATAGACGCGCCGATCAGGACGCCCCGGTCCCTCGGCGCGGGCGACCGCGCCCGCACCCTCGAATCGCTTGAGCGCCGGGTACAGCAGGTTGTTGTTGAGGGGGGCGTCACCCCCAACGATGCGCTCGACGCGCTTCTTGATCTCGTAGCCGTGAGCCGGTCCCGCGCGCAGGCAGGCCAAGATCAGGATGTCCACGTACACAGGCACCTCCATTAGATAGATTAACGTGTTACTTTATACGTCTAATCTATACTATCGCGGCCGGCCCGTCAAGAGGCTAGGCGGTGGCGAGCGTCGTGACAGGAGGGGCGGGCGGGCGCGGGCGCGCGGTGGGACCAGTCGCGATGCGGTGGGATCAGCCGCGATAGGGACGGTGCCAGCGGCAAAGCGCGGAGGGCACCGTATGTATTTGCCGCGTGAGGTCACGCGGCATCAGCAATACGCCTCGCCCGTCCGGCGGCACGGGGCAGGAAGGCGGCATGACGTATGGCAGAGCCAATTGATGGGGCTGTGGGTGGTGAATTGACCGTGACACATGGCCGAGGAGGCGGTGAGGGGAGTATATGAGCTAGCATGCAAACCTGTCACATCCTGACGGACCGAAGCGTGAGAGCTTTGCGCCCTTGTCTCTCATGGTATCGCCGCCGTCGCGGCGAGCGGCACCATGAGATCTTTGCTCCCGAAACGTAATCCTTGGGCTCCCGTCTACCCCGTCGCTGGGAGGGCCATCTCGGCGGCGAAGCTCGTGCCTGCGGGCAGGGCGGGCAGGCCGAGCAACTCCGCCACGGTGGCGCCGAGATCGGCGAACGAGGCGCGCGTGCCAAGGTCGACGCCGGGGCGGACGGATGCTCCGGCTACCAGGAGCGGCACATACTCGCGCGTGTGGTCGGTGCCCGGACCGGTCGGGTCGACGCCGTGGTCTCCGGTGATGAACAGCACGTCGCCGTCGCGCATCGCGGCTCGGATGTCCGGCAGGGCGTCGTCGAATCCGCGCAGCGCACGGGCATAGCCAGCCGGGTCCTTGCGGTGCCCGTAGACCATGTCGAACTCGATCAGGTTGGTGAACAGGATGCCGCGCGCGGGCCCGCGCAGCCCGTCGATGGTGGCCCGGATGGCCTCGGCGTTGTTGAGCGCGTGGTTAGAACTGGTGACGGAGCGGCCGGCGAAGATGTCGGCGATCTTGCCCACGCCCTGCACCTCCAGGCCCGCGGCCACGGCGAGATCGAGCAGGTGCCCCTGTGGGGCGGGCAAGGCCCAGTCGCGCCGCCCTTCATTGTCGCGCGTGTAGGATCCGCTGCTGCCGACGAAGGGACGGGCGATGACGCGCTGCACGGCGTGCGCGCCATGCAACCGCGCGCGCGCGGTCTCGCAGATGTGGTAGAGTTCGTCCAGCGGGACGACGTCCTCATGCGCGGCGACCTGGAAGACGGAGTCACCCGAGGTGTAGACGATCAGCCGGCCCGTGCGCGCGTGCTCGTCGCCCAGTTCGGCGATGATGTCCGTGCCGGAGGCGGGTTTGTTGCCCAGCACGCCCCGCCCTACCGCCATCACAAACGGCTCGATCACCTCGGGCGGGAAGCCGTGGGGATAGAACGGCGGAGACTGATGGGAGACGATGCCGGCCATCTCCCAGTGCCCGGTCACGGTATCCTTGCCAGCCGAGACCTCGGCCATGCGCCCAAAGGCGCCGTCCGCGTCGGCGCGCCGGGGCAGGCCCATAAAGTCGCCGATGTTGCCGAGGCCCAGGCGCGCCAGGTTGGGCAGGTCCAGGCCGCCCACGGCGGCGGCCGTGTGGCCGAGAGAGTCGGACAGCACGTCGGCCTCGCCGAAGTCCCCGGCGTCGGCCGCCGCGCCGACGCCCACTCCATCCAGGACGATGATGATGGCGCGGTCGATCACTGCCGCCCCCTCGTGTCAGGGCCTGCGACTGCCCAGCTGGACCGGGACCGGCCGCAGCCGGTCGGGGGCCAGTCCGCATGTGTCGCATGGCAAACAACGCCGACTGCGGTCGATTGAGGTACGGGCCGGCTGGAAGCCGGCGGTCCCAGGGAGTACGACTTACTCCCCCTCACCCGCGCGCGGGAGAGGGGGTTGGGGGGTGAGGGTTCCCTCGTCATTGTGGTTGCCCCGCGCGGATCACGCCGAGCACCTCGTCGCGCTTGCGCTCCATCAGTTCGCGGTTGTCGGCCTCCACGTTGAGCCGGATCAGCGGCTCAGTGTTGGAGGCGCGCACGTTGAACCACCAGTCGGGGTAGGAGACGGTGATGCCGTCCAGGGTGTCCTCCTGACCATCCTTGTAGCGCGCGCGGATCTCGGCGATCTTGGCTGGGATATCGGTCACGTGCGAGTTGATCTCGCCGCTGCGCGCGCGCGAGCACAGGCTGCGCACGATCTCAGAAACCGGCTTGTTCTCCTCAGAGATCACCTCCAGCGCCACCATCAGCGCGATCAGGCCGGAGTCGGCGAAGTAGTTGTCGCGGAAGTAAAAGTGGCCGGAGTGCTCGCCGCCGAAGATGGCGTTGTTGTCGCGCATCTCCTTCTTGATGAAGGAGTGGCCCACGCGGGTGCGGATGGCGTGGCCGCCCATGCGCTCAACGAGTTCAGGGACGCACTTGGAGACGATCAGGTTGTAGAGGATCGTGGCGCCGGGGTTCTTCTTGAGCAACGAGCGCGCCACCATGGCCGTGACCATGCCGCCATCAAGCAGGTCGCCGTGCTCGTCGGTGATGAACACGCGGTCGGCGTCGCCGTCGAAGGCCGCGCCGAGGTCGGCGCCCGACGAGCGCACCAGGCGCTGCACGTCGACCATGTTCTCGGGCTCGATCGGCGAGGCGGGGTGGTGGGGGAAGTTGCCGTCGGGCTCGAAGTAGAGCGGCTCGACGGTGACGGGCAGGCCCTCGAACACGGCGGGGACGGTCACGCCGGCCATACCGTTGCCCGCGTCGACGGCGATCTTCAGCGGGCGCAGCTTTGAGGTGTCGGCGAAGGAGCGCACGTGGGCCACGAAATCGTGCAGCACGTCGCGGTGCGAGACGTTGCCGCGCTGCCCCCCGCCCGCGGGGACACCGGCCATGACGATCCGCTTGATGTCGTCCAGGCCGGTCTGCGAACTGACGGGGACGGCGCCGGCCAGGCAGAACTTGAGTCCGTTGTACTGCTTGGGGTTGTGCGAGGCGGTGATCATCACGCCCATGGGGTAGTTATACCGGCCGACGGCGAAGTAGAGCTCGTCGCTGCTGGTCATGCCCAGGTCAATCACCTCGGCGCCCTGCGCGGTGACGCCGTCCTTGAGCGCGTCGAACAGCGCGGGGGAGGAGATACGCATATCGCGCCCGATGGCCACCTGGTGCACGCCAAAGTGCTGCACGGCCGCGCCGCCGATGGCGGAGGCCGCCTCTTCGTTGAGCTCGTCGGGGTAGGCGCCGCGGATGTCGTAGGCCTTGAAGATATCAGGATTGATCACGCACGTTCCTCCATTTCTTTCCGGCAATCCAATGGGTCGTAGCTCTGCTTCATGATAACCTGTTCTGCATTCTCGCCCGTCCCGCGGGGTGCGCTATGTTCTTGTGGAGCGCGATTGACGGCGGGGCGCCCATGTGAGAACCTATAGGAGGAAGCTAGCGTACACGGACATCGTCCATGTGCACGAGATAGACGTGGGAGAGGCGATGAGTACCATATGAGTACCATACAGGAACGAACGACTACCATCACAGTGCGCATGCCGGAATCGATGAAGGATCAACTCGAGGAGTTGGCGCGGGTAACGGGCCGCCAGCGCACCTACCTGGCCCTCGAGGCGATCCGCAAATACCTCGAGGTCGAGGCGTGGCAGATTGCCCAGATTCAAGACGCGATCGGGCGCGCCGATGCCGGCGAGTTTGCCACGGATGAGCAGGTTGCCGCCGTGCGCGCGAGATTCCGCGACATGGGCCAGACGTGAGGGTCCGTTGGGATGTCAAGGCGCTGGAGCAACTGGAGGCTGAAGGCCTCTACATCGCCCAGGACAGTCCCGGCGCGGCGAGTCGCGTGGGCATCCGCATCATGGACGCCGCGGACGGGCTGGCCACGTATCCCCTACAGGGCAGGCCAGGGCGCATCATGGGGACACGAGAGTTGGTGATTCCACGCACGTCATATATCCTGGCCTATCGCGTACGCGGACAGGTCGTCGAGATTCTGGCGCTCCAGCACGCCGCGCAACAGTGGCCGGAAAGCTTTGATTAGCACATGGGCGATGCCGGGAACAATGCTTGCTGCTATTATAGTGGTCGGTGTAGAGGATGAATGCCCGCTCGCCCATGCGCGTCTATCTTCGCCCGATCACGACTGACGCTCCAAATGCCGCGCCACGTGGGCGGCGTTCGAGCGGTCCGACGCGCTATGTCTACAGGCTTTAGAAGGATGGTTCGCGATGCGCTCGACGGGGATGCAACCCGCACGGTACACCCGCTATGCCCTTGTTCTCCTCCTGGCAACGGTCAGCCTCGGGGCCACCGCCCGCCCCACGACCCAGGCCTCAGCACGGGTCGCATCATACACGCCGCGCTTCGAGGCGACTCACTGCCAGTTCAAGCCCGGCGCGGGCATCGTCCTGGGCGTGGACGTGCGCTGTGGCTTCGTGACCGTGCCCGAAGACCGCGCCAAGCCCACCAGCCGCACCGTGCGCCTGGCCGTAGCTATCTTCAAGAACCCCGCCGCGGCGCACCACACCGACCCCTTTATCTTCCTGCAGGGCGGTCCGGGCGGCGCGTTGATCAGCCAGTTCGGACCCCTGGTCACAAAGAAGAATCTGACGAGCTACGTCAAAGACCGCGACATGGTCATGGTCGACCAGCGCGGCACGGGCTACTCCACGCCCTCGCTGTCCTGCACCGAGGTCGATCGGCTAACCGTCAAAACGCTAGACCAGAACCTGACCTCACAGCAATCGGCGGACCTGCAGGTCAAGGCGACGCAGCAGTGCTACAACCGCCTGGTGGCCTCCGGCATTGATCTCAGCGCCTACAATACTATCGCCGACGCGGCGGACGTGGCCGACATCGACCGGGCGCTGGGCTACAAGAGCGTCAACATCTACGGCGTCTCCTACGGCACCCGCCTGGCTCTGACCATCATGCGCACGCAGCCGCGGGGCGTGCGCAGCGTCATCCTCGACTCGGTCGTCTCTCCCGACGCCAACCAGATCGCTGGGCCGCTCAGTTCGGCCAAGCGCGTCTACGATGTGCTCTTCCGCGGCTGCCTGCTGGATGCGGCCTGCAACCGGGCCTTCCCTCACCTGGAGAGCACCTTCTACCGCGTGGTCACGAACCTCAACGCTCACCCCGTGACCATCGGCACGAAAGATCCGGCCGGCAAGCAATACACCGCGCTGCTCAACGGCGATAGCTTCGTCGGCCTCGTCTTCCAGATGCTCTACGTCACCCCGCTCATCCCCTACCTGCCCGCCACGATCGCGCTGGCCGACCGGGGTAACTTCAACGTCCCCTCCGCCGTCTACGGGCAATTCGTGCTCGATTTCTCGACCAACCTGGGCCTGTATCTATCGGTCGAGTGCGGCGAGGACGGTCCATCCACCAATGTGGCGCAAATCACGGCGACGGCGCAACCGCTCAACCCGGTGATCCGGTCCGGCTGGCTGATCGGCCAGCTCGCCAACTACCGGGAGTGCCAGCTCTGGCGCGTGCATACCCTCCCCGCGGACCAGAAGCAACCGGTCGTCAGCAGCATCCCCACCCTGGTCTTCTCGGGCGAGTACGACCCCATCACGCCGCCGGCGCAGAGCCTGCGCGTGGCCCACACGCTGAGCCACAGCTACCGCTTCGTCTTCCCCGGCATGGGCCACGGCGAGTACCTCTATCCCCTGACCAACGTTAAGTGCCCCTACACCATCGCCTCCGAGTTCCTCGACGCCCCGACACGCGCGCCGAATGCGACCTGTATCACGTCGATGACCGAGCCAAAGTTTTTCGTTCCGGGGCAGTAGGCAAGAAGAAGAGGAGTCTGCGTTGAACATCGTGGTTTGCGTCAAACAGACGCCGTTGGTCACCGCGGAGAGGACGCTCATGGACGACGGGCGCCTCGACCGCGAGGACACCGAGAACGGTATTAACGGCTACGACGAGCTCGCCGTCGAGGAAGCCCTGCGCGTGCAGGAGCAGCACGGCGGCGAGGTAACCGTGCTGACTATGGGGCCGGAGGACGCCACCGACGCGATCCGCAAGGCCCTGGCTATGGGCGCGGACAAGGCAGTGATGATCACCGACGACGCGCTGGCCGGCAGCGACGCCTGGGGTACCGCGCGCGTCCTGGGCGCCGCCATCAAGCAGTTGCAGCCGGACCTGGTGATCATGGGCATGCAGAGCGACGACGCCGCCACCGGCGTGGTCCACCAGGGTGTGGCCGAGCACGCGGGCTTGCCCGCCCTGACTCACACCGCCAAGCTGACGGTCGAGGGCGACACGGTGACCACGCAACGCCGCCGCGACGACGGTTACGCCGTCTTGCAGGCCACACTGCCCGCCCTCGTGGGGGTCATCGATGTGATCAACACGCCGCGCTACCCCTCGCTCAAGGGCATCATGGCCGCCAAGCGGAAGCCGGTCGAGACCCTGACCGTGGCCGACCTCGGCCTGGACGAGGACAGCGTGGGCGGGCAGGGCGCCAAGACGAAGGTGGTGCACATGGACCGGCCAGCGGAGCGCCAGGCGGGCGAGGTCTTCGAGGATAAGGGCGACGGCGCCAATCGCATCATCGAGTACCTGATCGCGCGGAAGGTGTTGTAGACCATGAGCACGACGAAAGACATCCTGATCTTTGGCGAGCAGTTCGAGGGCAGGCCGCACCGCGTGGCCACGGAGCTGGCCACCGGCGCGGCCTCGCTGGCCGGCGCCACGGGCGGCAGCGCGCTGGGCGTGACCCTGGGACGTGGCGCGCGCGTGGCGGCCGAGGAGCTTGGCGCCTATGGCCTCGGGCACGTCTCCTATATCCCGGCCGACGACCTCTCGGACTACGGCGTACATGCCCAGGCGCACGCGCTGGCCGACATCATCCGCGACAAGCAGCCCCTGGCGGTGCTCTTCCCGGCCACCAACGACGGGCGCGACGTGGCCGCGCGCGTCTCGGCCATCCTCGACTACGGCATCCTGTGCAACGCCGCGCGCCTGTACTTGACCGACGACGGCCGCCTGGCCTCCGAGCAGGGCGCCTTCGAGGCCTCGTTGCTGGTGGCCTGCGTCACCACCGGCGACGACCCCACGCTGGTGACGGTGCGCGGCAAGGTTTACGCGGCCGAGCGCGGCGGCGGCGAGGCCACGTTGGAGGAGTTACCCTACACTCCCGCGCCCGAGGCACAGGACGTGCGCGTGGTGGAGGTCGTGGTCAAAGAGAGCGACGAGGCGGTCCCGCTGGAGGGCGCCAACGTGGTCATCTCTGGCGGGCGCGGCCTGGGCGGTCCCGAGGGCTTCGAGCAACTGCGCGAGCTGGCCGACGCCATGGGCGCGGCGCTGGGCGCCTCGCGCGCGGCGGTCGACGCCGGCTGGGGCATCCCCTATGCCATGCAGGTGGGCCAGACCGGCAAGACGGTCAAGCCCAAGGCATACCTCGCGGTCGGCATCTCCGGCGCGATCCAGCACAAGGTAGGCATGCAGGGCGCCGACGCCATCATCGCCATCAATAAGGACCCCGAGGCCCCCATCTTCAGCTTCGCCGACCTCGGCATCGTCGGCGACTGGAACAACATCATCCCCAAGCTGACCGACGAGATGCGCAAGAGACAGGGGTAACAATGGACTTCTCGCTCAGCGACGAGCAAGAGCTTATCCGCAACACCTGCCGCGACTTCGGGCGACAGGTCATCGCCCCCCGCGCCGAAGAGATGGACCGCACGGCCTCGTTCCCCTACGACATCGTGGAGCAAATGGCCGGCCTGGGGCTGCTGGGTCTGCCCTTCCCCGAACAGTACGGCGGCGCTGGCGGCGATACGGTGTCGTACGCGCTGGCCGTCGAGGAGATCAGCCGCGCCGACGCCTCGACCGGCATCACCATGGCGGCGCACGTCTCGCTCGGCGCCTCGCCCTTCTACCTGTTCGGGACCGACGAGCAAAAAGAGAAGTACCTGGTCCCCCTGGCCCAGGGCAAGCGGCTGTGGAGCTTCGGGCTGACCGAGCCGGAAGCGGGCTCGGACGCGGGCTCGCCGCGCACGCGCGCCGAGTTGCGCGACGGCTCGTGGGTCGTCAACGGCAGCAAGTGCTTCATCACAAACTCGGGCACCCGCATTAGCGGCGGCGTCACCGTCACCGCCGTGACCGGCAAGGACGAGCGCGGGCGCAACGAGATCAGCAACATCATCATCCCCACGGGCACGCCGGGCTACGATGTCGCGCCCTCGTACCGCAAGATGGGCTGGCGCGCTTCGGACACGCACGAGCTTGCCTTCCGCGACTGCAGTGTGCCCGAAGAGAACCTGCTGGGGCAGCGCGGTAGGGGCTACAAGCAGTTCCTGACCATCCTGGATGGCGGGCGCATCTCGGTGGCCGCGCTCTCGGTGGGCCTGGCGCAGGCCTGCTACGACGCCGCCTTCGCCTACGCCACGCAGCGGCGGCAGTTTGGCCAGCCCATCAGTAAGTTCCAGGCCATCAGCTTCAAGCTGGCCGACATGGCCACCGAGATCGAGTTGGCGCGCACCATGACGCTCAAGGCCGCGTGGGAGAAGGACCAGGGCAAGGACTTCCGCCTCTCGGCGGGCATGGCCAAGCTCTTCGCCTCCGAGACCTCCAAGCGCGCGGCGGATCAGGCCGTGCAGATCCACGGCGGCTACGGCTTCATGGACGAGTACCCCGTCTCGCGCTACTTCCGCGACTGCAAGGTCAACGAGATCGGCGAGGGCACCAGCGAGGTGCAGCGGCTGGTGCTGGCAAAATTGTTGGGGTGCTGAGAATAACCCTCACCCCCGGCCCCTCTCCCTGTGCGCGGGAGAGGGGAGAAGGGGCGAGGACGATCAAATGCTGGAACCATCCTGCTCCTCCTCGCCCCCTTGAGGGAGAAGGAGGTTGGGGGGTGAGGGGGAAGGAGAGTTTTATGGACGCCAACGATGTCGTCATCACGGCGGGTGCGCGGACGCCCTTCGGTAAGCTGGGCGGCGCGCTGACGCCGCTCTCAGCGGTCGAGTTGGGGGCCGCGGTGATCCGCGAGGTGGTGGAGCGGTCGCGCCTGCCGCGGGAGCGCGTGGGCCACGTGATCATGGGCACGGTCGTGCCGGCCGGGCTGGGCCAGATCCCGGCGCGCCAGGCCGCCTTTAAGGCCGGGCTCCCGGTCACGGTCCCGGCCCTCACCATTAATAAGGTGTGCGGCTCGGCGCTCAAGGCGGTCAACCTCGGCGCCTTGCTGATCCGCGCCGGCGAGGCCGAGACGGTGGTGGCCGGCGGCATGGAAAGCATGAGCAACGCGCCTTACCTGTTGGACCGGGCGCGCTTCGGCTACCGCATGGGCCACGGCTCGCTCGTCGACGCCATGATCCAGGACGGCCTGTGGAGCCCCTCCGACGACGTGCACATGGGCGTCTACGGCACGGCCGGCGCGCGCGAATACGACATCTCGCGCCGGGAGCAGGACGAGTGGGCGCTGCGCTCGCAGCAACGCTACGCCGCCGCGCTGGCCGCGGGCCGCTTCGCCGACGAGATCATGGCCGTCGAGGTACCGGGCCCTAAAGGGGCGCACACGACGGTCGACCGGGACGAAGCGCCGCGCCCGGACACGACCCTGGAGGCGCTGGGCAGACTCAAGCCCGCTTTTGAGCCGGACGGCACGATCACGGCCGGCAACGCGCCGGGCGTCAACGACGGCGCGGCCGCGCTGGTACTGATGCGCCGGGGCGTGGCCGAGGAGCTGGGCGCGCCGATCCTGGCCACCTGGCTGGCCGGCGGCGAGGCTGCGGTCGAGCCGCACCGCATCAGCAGCGTGCCGGCCTACGCCATGGAGCGGGCACTCTCGAAGGCGGGGCTACAGCTGAAGGACATGGAGTTGGTGGAGGTCAACGAGGCCTTCGCGGCGGTGGCGCTGGTCGTCTCCAAGATGCTGGACCTCGACCCCGCCAAGGTCAACGCGGACGGCGGCGCGGTCGCCGTGGGCCACCCCATCGGCGCCTCGGGCGCGCGCATCCTGATGCGCCTGGTCTATGCCCTGCGCCAGCGCGGGCTGCGCTACGGCATAGCTGGCATCTGCAGCGGCACCGCCCAGGGTGACGCCGCGGTGGTGCGCATCGACGGGAGATAACAGCATGGGCTCCCGCGCCAACTACGTCATTATTGAAGACGGAATGACAGAGATATACTACACCCAGTGGGGCGCGCTGACGATCGCGCGGGAGTTGCTGGCGGGACCAGAGGCGACCGTGGCGTTCGCGCGCGGCCAGCGCACGGACATGGGGCTGATGGACAATGTGTTCGCCGACGGCGGCATGCTGCTCGACCTCGAGCGGCGCACGCTGCTGTTCTGGTGCGACGGCAAGATCGGCTATTTCCCATATCTGCGCCGCGTGCTGCTGCCGGTTCTGCGCGCGCTCTGGCCCAACTGGAGCGTCGACTGGGCCATCCAGGGCGTCGTCGACGCGGCGCGCTACCTCGGACGTGACCCCGCGCGATATGTGTTCGCGGACCGGTACAGCGGCAGCTTCCCTTACGTGGGCGACGTCGAGACCCTATGCGCGACAGGCGACGACCCGGAAGGGAACGCTACCATCTTGACGGTGACGTACGAGGATGGGCGCGTGGCCGACTATCTGCTCACATCGGAGCCCAAGCGCGTCATGCTGGCCGGACCGGCTATCCTGCCCGTCCTGGCACGCGAGGAATCCGCGCCGCTGCCGGACGAGCGCAACGATGCGCTGCAAGGGGGCGCTTACCTGGACGTGGCCGCGCATGCCATCTGGGTATGGGCGCCGCATACCATCGATCCCGTCTACCTCGACGCCTTGACGCGGTCGTGGCCGGGTTGGAGTATCCATAGCCACGTGGAGGGGTTAGTGCGGCAAATCATACTCTCTGGTAGGAGCGCGGACAGCATCATGGTCCCGCCGGACGAGGCCATCGTCGAGCTGGCGGACGAGTTCGTCGACGACGATGAGGAGCCCGAGCCAATGGCGGCCGCCAACCTCGACAGCGTCGGCGGCGCCATGGGACAACCGGCAAGAGAGGATAGTACCGCCGATAGCGAACCGCTCAGTACAGGCATCCTTTTCGCCGCGCCAACCGCGGTCGAGCGACGAGACGCCCTGATACGGACGTTCCACCAGGTTCTGACAGCACAGTGAGAGGGCGTCACTCGCGCGTGCTGAGCGAGGACGTTGGGCAGCTCTTCCGCTGACGTTCCCGGGCTTCCTCTACCAGTGCATCGAGTTGTGCGGGGTCGGCCTGGATCTCTGCCCACCAGGCAACTGCCCTTTCGAGGTCCGCATCCAGGTCGGCCCACACGTGATCGACGGGCAAGCCGCGTTCCGCCGCGATGCGACGCACTCCTTGTTCGCGCACACGCCGCCCCCATGCGGCGACCAGGGCCCGCAGTTCAGCCTGCTCCTCGTCGGTGAGAGTTCGACGATCTCCAAGATCAAAAAGCCGCTGCATTCGGCGGCTCTGCTTTGGATCGCAGCAGAAAGGTTGGCAACTCTTGATGTCGAGGAGTATGGTGGAGCAGAGTGTCCGAGGGGATAGCGGCGGGGGGCTGGCAAAGACCGGTCATGAACAGGAACGATATTGACCACGACCAGCGGTTCAAGCAGGTGCTGGAGGCGTTCTTTGCCGACTTCTTGCGTCTGTTCGCCCCGGCCACTGCGTCGCGGCTCGACCTCTCCACGGTGACGTTCCGCAGCCCCGAGGTATTCACCGACATTCCGCAGGGTGAGCGCCGCACCGCCGACATCGTGGCCGAAGCGCGCACGCTGCAGGGCGACCCTGAGCTCGTCCTGTTGCACGCGGAGATCCAGCGCCAACGCCGGCGCGACTTCGCCTACCGCATGTGGCAATACTACATCCTGCTGCGCCAGCGCGAGAACCTGCCGGTCATCCCCATCGCCCTGGTGTTCTACCCTGCGCGCGACGGCATCACACGGGAGGAGTACCGGGAATCAGTGTTCGGGGAGATCATCGTGACGTTCCACTACCTGCAGATCAGCCTGCCGCGCCTGTCCGCGCAGGACTACGTGCAGCACCCTGTCGTTCTTGGCGCGGGGTTGGCCAGCGTCATGGACCTGCCGCGCGCTCGGGCGGCGCAAATCCAACTGCACCTCGCCGCGTTGCGGCGCGTGCTCGACGCGGCGCGCGCAGGAGAGGTGAACGCCGCGCAGGCGTTCTTGCTGGCCAGTCTGGTCGATACGTACCTGCCCTTGAGCGGTGAGGAGAGAGCTGAGGTAGTAGAATTGGAGCAGGGAGGGAACACAACAATGGACGTACCGAGCGGTGCGCCAACTTTAGAGTGGGCGCAGCAATTGTTCCGTGATAACGCCTTACGCCGGCAGCGTGAGGATATCAGGCGTCTCGTTCGTCTCAAGTTCGGACAGGTAACGACCGAAGTGGAAGCCGTGATCGACGCCGTGAGGACGGAGGAGGAAGCGAACTCTTTGTTTGATCGCGCTTTCGCGGTTCAGGCGGAGAGCGACTTGCTTCAATCGATTCAATAATGCAGAACCAGTACCGTTAACGGCACGCCAGGTCTATGGCGCAATGGAGCGAGAAGGAGTATACGGATGGCCCGCGATAATTCTCAGCCACTGCTCTATGAGGCTGGTCAACGGTTTGTCGACGCTGCCCTTCGCCACGACGACTCGCTCTTCACTCCGGGACACCATATTTGGTCGCTACCAATCATCGATGACTTCTATCAGCGATTTGTCGAGAATGCTGACGAGTCGCCGGAGGACTTCGAGACCAAGCTACGTAGACAACTTGACGGAGCGGCGGTCGGGACAGTTCAATTGGCGGCCGAGATAGTCTTCGTAAACCTATTGATGCCGATGAACATGGGGGCCGACAAGAAGCATGCGCTGGTCAATAAGGTCTTGTCATGGTCACCGGCGCCGGTGACGATCCCGCCTGATTTGGTACAGGCACTGAACGGCGGTATCGCGCATATTGGTACGGGAATGACCCACCGTTTCGAGCAACTCAGATATCTCTTAAGGGTTATCCGTTTGTGGAAAGGGCTGCAGGCGAAAAAGCAAGACGAGGCGCTCCAAGACCCTTGGGCCTTCAAGAAAGTGCTTGATTCGATTCCCCTAGAGGGTGCCGGCGTACAGCGTGAGGCGTTCCTTTACCTTGTGTTCCCCGATGCGTTCGAGCAAATCGTTTCATCACCTGACAAACAACTCATTGCCGAACGCTTCGCTTATCTCGCCGATCCTGCCGATGGCGATATCGACAAACGGCTGTTGCGCATCAGACAACAACTTGTCGATAAAGAGAACTTCGCAAAGGATTTTATCTTCTACGGTCCTGGAGTAAAGGAGTTGTGGAAGAATAGAAAGGTCAGCGATCCCATTACTGAAGGCAAGGATGAAGAGGATGAGCCTCAACCGACCGATCTACTTGTGGAACTGTCGGATCGCCTACTGCTCGATCGCGCATATCTGGCCCGCGCGGAGCGCCTGCTGAACGACAAGGGTCAACTCATCTTCTTTGGGCCGCCGGGGACGGGCAAGACGTTCGTGGCGCGCGAGTTGGGGCGCTTGCTATCCGGGGCACGCGGCGGCACAGTGGAGGTGGTGCAGTTTCATCCTTCGTATGCATATGAGGACTTCGTTGAAGGTTACCGACCTCACCTAATCGATGGTCAGGCCAGCTTCGACCTCGTGGACGGCCCGCTGAAACGTCTCGCCCGGCAGGCGCAGGATAATCCCGACGCATTGCATATCCTGCTTATCGACGAGATCAACCGGGGCAATATCGCCAAGGTGTTCGGAGAACTGTACTACCTGCTCGAATATCGCGACGAGTCGATCAGCCTTCAGTATTCACGCCAACCCTTTGCTCTGCCAAAGAACATCTGGATTATCGGCACCATGAACAGCTCCGACCGTTCCATAGCCCTCATCGATGCCGCCCTGCGGCGACGCTTCTATTTCATGCCATTCTTTCCCGATCAACCACCCGTCCAGGGCCTGCTCCATCGCTGGCTCGCCGCGCATAAGCCTGATTTGCTCTGGCTTGCCGCTGTCGTCGAGGATGCGAACAAATTGCTAGGGGATCGACAGGCTTCAATAGGCCCTAGCTATTTCCTCAAGGATACTCTCACCGAAGAGTGGATAGAGTTGATTTGGGAGCATGCTGTGCTTCCTTACGTTGCGGAGCAATTTTTCGGCGACGAGGCGCGGGTGGAGCAGTTCAGGCTGCATCATTTGCGTAAGACGACCGTAGCGCCAACGAGCAAATCAGACCATCAGGACGAGGACGAGGTCGCTGATGCGTCGCCTACCGCCGTTGACTGAGTATGTTTCCACGGGACCGATTGCTCTCACCTCCGAAGAGCGTGACGAGATTAGATCGTCTGTACGAGGGATTAACCTGGCGCCGTCTCCAGGCTATGAAGGGTATTATCATCTGACCCCTGGCCCCTGGGTCGGCGCAGTCAACACCACCAACTTGGCAATCGAGATACGGCCTAAGTTCCCAATTAGCCGTATGCTTTTTCTGCTCTCGTACGTTCTGGACCCTCGCCAGTGGCGGCATAATCAGTTCAATGTGTCGGAGGAAGCATCCCTTCTAGAAGCTATCATCCCCGCCTTTGTATCCCAGGTGAGTCGAGCCTTCCGTCGGGGCATATTGCAAGGATACCGTCCAGAGGAAGATGCGCTGGCGACGGTTAGAGGTAGGATGCGTTTTGACGACCAGGTAAGGAATCACTTTGGTCTGTTTCCGCCTGTCGAAGTCCGCTATGACGAGTTCACGAACGACATCGACCCAAACCGGCTCATCAAGGCTGCAATTGAGAGCCTCGGTCGAATCGCGATTCGGTCAGGCGTAGCACGCAGATCTCTTCACGCTTTCGATGCAGCCCTTGAGACCGTCCGTCTCGTCTATTTCGATCGACGGCAGATTCCCTCCGTTGCGTATACCCGTCTCAACCAGCACTATCGGCCGGCTGTGGAACTTGCCCGGCTAATCCTGCAATCGAGCTCGTTCGAGGTGCGGAACGGACGTGTGGTCGCCTCGACGTTTCTCGTAAACATGAACGAGGTTTTCGAGGGGTTTGTGGTCATCGCTTTGCGCGAGGCGCTCGGTTTATCCGCGCGATCTTTTCCACGAGAGGCGCTTGGTAGATTGCTCTTCCTTGATGCGGAAGGCCGTATCAAGTTGGAACCGGACCTCTCCTGGTGGGAGGGGGATATGTGCGTTTTTGTCGGGGACGCCAAGTACAAGGATGCTGGTACGCAAGGAGTGGTCGGCGGCGGCCTTTACCAGATCCTTGCCTATACCACTGCTGCTGGTTTACCGGGCGGTTTACTCATTTATGCATCCGGCTCAGCACCGTCGATCACGCACCACATTACGCGGGTGAACAAAGATCTACAGGTCATGGGTCTTGACCTTTCAGGCGCTCCAGACTCGATCCTTGAGCAGGTTCAAGAAGCTGCGCAGCAGATCCGACAGTTGCGTAGCCGGACCTCAAGATAGCCTGAGATCCTCGTCATCGTCATACTCGCCATCGTCCTTGTAGCAGTCGCGGCAGAAGAGGCGGCAACCACAGGCTGGACAGGTTTCCGTTTACACCGTGGTTCCAGACGGGGGCGCGACGTTGACGCTGCCCATCCGGAACCACGTGACGCTCTGTCTGCTAATCGAGGTCCACCTGAACGCCACCGTATTCTTGAACACTTCCTCGTGCATCGCGGCGTCGACATCAATGTTCTCGACACTGCAGCATCTTTATGATCCGGCATGATACCTCGTCTTCCTGTAACTGACACAGCTATAGCTGGTAGGATGATGCAAACAGCCTGCGTATGGGAGCGATGTCATGCCCGCCAAAGATCGACATCACGATGCGGTCGTCAGAGCACTCATTAAAGCCAGCAAGTCATTTCGAAAGTAGGCATTAGCTTGATGATCTTTGACCCACGAAAGGAGGATATCGTGCAATGGATACCTTAAGGCAAATGTTGCGGGATGAGCTGTTGGGGTACGCCAGGGAGGCGTTGAACGGCTATAGCTATCTGACCAGTAGCGCCGATGGGCAGTTCTTCGCCGTCGTGTCGATTGGCCAGGTGCGAGGCCAGCGGATCGTGGAGGCCGATCTGGTCGTCCGCGTGGCGGGCGACCGGGTCATCGTCGAGCGCGACATCAACGATAAGCCGCTGGTCGACGCATTGGTCGCGGCCGGCGTCCCCCGTGAGCAGATCGTCCTGGCCTACGCCGGAGAGTCGACGGCGGACGCGGCCTGAAGAAAACGTTGCGATAGCCCACGCTTGTCATATCTTTCGCGTTGCATGGCGACGTTGTCGGATAGTAGTACGCTTCTATTCACTCGAATCGTTTCGTGGCGTCGTATGATAGAGACAGATGACGGGCAGACGGTGGAAGGGGGGCTCCACCGCTCGCCCGCGTCTTTTTGTGCGGGGTATCCTCCGCCATCTCCACCCACCACCCCTGACACGCCCCTCCTCGTTCCTTCCTACTCCATATCGGTCCCTCCCGTGCCTACCACGCGATCGTCTGCCCACACCATCGCGGCACGGTACGCCGTTTGCCGCTGTTGGAGGACGAGCACGTCGCGGCTGGTGCCGCGTTAGAGCGACGACGTCGATCCGATGAGGCCCGACCGTGGTTGCGCGCCGCGACCGCCATCGGTTGGGATGGAGCAATGTACCCTGATGATGCGCTACGCCGGCTTGCAACAGCCCGGCAGTGTGATGAGGAGATCGACGGATGAGCGAGATACGCGACACAGGCGACGGACGGCGCCCCCGCATCGTGATCCTGGGCGCGGGCTTCGGCGGGGTAGAGGCGTCCCGCGAGTTGGCCAGGTTGCTGCCCAAAGACGAGGACGGCCGCATCGTCCTGGTCGACCAGAACAACTACCAGTTGTTCACGCCGATGCTGACCGAGGTCGCGGGCGGCCAGGTGGAGACCGAGCATATCATCAGCGCGGTGCGCCGTCTGTCGCCACGGGTGCGGTTCGAGCAGGGCTGCGTCGAGAGCATCGACGTGGCCAACAAGCGCGTGACCCTCACGCTCGGCGGCGGCAAAGACGGCATCCCCACCGCCTCGCGCACCCTGGACGCCGACCATCTGGTGATCGCGCTGGGCTCCGTGACCAGCTTCCACGGCATCCCCGGCGTCGGGGAACACTCTCTCAGCATCAAGACGGTGGGCGACGCGGCGGCAATCCGCAACCGCGCCCTTGAACTGCTGGAGCGGGCCGACGTCGAGCCGGACCAGCAGCGCCGGCGCGAGCTGCTGACCTTCGTGGTCGCGGGCGGCGGCTACTCGGGTGTGGAGACCATGGCCGCGCTCAACGACCTGGTGCGCGATGCCGCCCGCAACCACTACCCACACATCGCCGATGCCGACATCATCACCCTGCTGGTCCACCCTGGCAAGCGTCTGCTGCCCGAGATCAGTGCGGGCCTGGGGAGCTACACGGAGCGCAAACTGCGCCAGCGCGGGGTCACGGTGATCCTCGACACGGAGATCACGGGGGCCGGACCTGACTGGGTCGAGCTGGCGGGTAAGGGGGGCACGGACAAGCGCCGCCTGCCCACGCGTCTGCTGGTCTGGGCAGCGGGCGTGACGCCCAGCCCGGTCGTGCAGACGCTCGACGTCAAGCGCGGCCGCCACCACGGCATCCTGGTCGACGGCATGTGCGCCGTGCCGGGGCATCCAGGCGTCTGGGCGCTGGGCGACTGCGCCGAGATCCCCCAACCGGGCGGCAAGGGGACGTACGCGCCGACGGCCCAGAACGCCACGCGCGAGGGGCCACAGGTGGCGCGCAACATCGTCGCCACACTGCGCGGAGAGCAGCCTCGTCCCTTCGTGTACACACCCATCGGCGAGCTGGCCATCATCGGCAAGCGCACCGGTGTGGCCAGCGTCTACGGCCTGCGCTTCTCCGGCCTGCTGGCCTGGGCCATGTGGCGCGTCATCTACCTGGCCAAGATGCCGCTGCTGAGCAAGCGCCTGCACATCGGCCTGGATTGGCTGCTGGACGCGTTCATCGACGCCGAGATCGTCGAGCTGCCCATCGCCCGCTCCGAGGACGATAGCCACTAGACAAAGGCAACGCGCGGAGGCCGATAAAAGTGGCGCACGGAGGCTGATAGTATCGTGATAGGCGCGAGCCGCTCATTCCCGCGTTATCTTTGGTCTCCCTCGCGGAGCGATACCCGCCTCGACCTCCAATTTGTAGCGCCCAATGGCCTCCGGCGTGCTGTGCCAGCGTCCTCCCCGCTTGACCGCCTCGATGCGCCCCCGCCGCACCAGCCAGCCCAGGTAGTCGACCGAGTAGCCCGACGGCGCGGCCAGAGCGGAGAGCGGCTGATAGGCGTCCTCGGGCGCGGGAGCGATGGCGCAGGCCTCCAGGTAGAGGGCGAGGCCGGCTTCGACAGCCTGGCCGACCAGGTTGGCCAGCGGGCGATAGTTGCCCGTATTGGCCGTGTCCAGGGCCTGGATATAGCGCACGCGCCAGTCGCGTAGCAGCAGCGCCGGGGGGTAGCCGTCGTGCATCAGCATGAGGTTGAGCAGCAGGCGTCCGACGCGTCCGTTGCCGTCCGCAAAGGGATGCACCGCCTCGAAGCCATGGTGAGCGATGGAGGCGCGGACGATAGGCTCATAGTCCTGGCCCGGCCCATCGATCCAGGACACCCATTCGCGCATCAACGCCTCTACTTGACGTGCCGGAGGTGGGGTCATGTTGGCCCCGCGGATATAGACGGGCACGGTGCGGAACTGTCCTTTGGCCTCCAGGATCCGGTCCATGACCAGACTATGCAGACTCAGGATGGTGTCGCGCGTGATAGGGGCGTGCTGCTCGACCAGCGCCGTCACGTAGCCGTAGGCGTCGGCATGGTTGGCAGCTTCCAGGTACTCGCGCAGGGGATGGCCGTGAATGGTCAGGCCGTACTCGACGACCAACTGTGTCTCGCGCAAGCTCAGCGTGTTGCCCTCGATGGCATTGGAGTGATAGGTGAGCAGGACGCGCAGATCATCGTTCAAACGGCGCACCGTGTCACCCGGCAGTGGCCGGTACCGGTCAAGCTGTGCCTTCTTCCGCGCGAGCCGTGCGGCCAGACGAGGATCGAGACGTGGTTCTCCAGCGCCCGTCTTTTGAGACATACTCCTACCTTACCCGTATAATCACCACGATTTTGTTATTATACAGCAAATCGTGGCTATTATTTATCGGGAGGCGGAGCGGTGCAAGGGGACGGCCGCGACGCGCCTACTGGCGCCGCGCGCCGCCATCTCCTGGAGGCTACTCCACGGGAAAGATGCTGCAGGCTACTCCGCGGGAAAGATGTCGCGGACCTTGCTCATGGGCACATACAGCTGCGTCGGGTCGTCCTCGAAACGCCGAAAGTCGAAGCTTTCGTAGAACGTGGCCGCCGTCTCATCGAGGGCGTCGACGACAATGGCTAGCGAGCCGATCCCCGTCTGCAAGGTGCGCCGCAGCGCGTTGAGCAGCAGGGTCGCGCCCAACCTGTTACACGTGCTGGCATCGTTGTTAGAATACTAAGATAAGGCGCGGCTGGCCGATCGGACGCTACTGCGCGCGGGCAGTACGGGATGACTAACAGAGGGAGACCGGACGATGACGTTTTACCCGCTCGACGACGACGAGCAGATGATCCTGGACACGGTGCGCGACTTTGCGCGCGAGCGCGTCGCCCCCCGCGCGGCCGAGATCGACCGCACGGGCGAGTTCCCCTGGGACCTCGTGCGCCAGATGGGCGAACTCGGCCTGATGGGCGTTTGCCTGCCCGAGGAGTACGGCGGCGCCGGCCAGAGCTACGTGCTCTTCGCCATGATCGTCGAGGAGTTATGTAAAGCCTGCGCCTCGACGGGACTGATCATGGACGTCAATATCTCGCTGTGCGCCGAGCCGATCCTGCTCTTCGGCAATGAGGAACAGAAGCGCCGCTTCCTGATCCCGCTGGCCACGGGCGAGCGGCTGGGCGCGCTGGCGATCACCGAGCCCGAGGCCGGCTCCGACGCCGCGGGCATCAGGACCACGGCGGTGCGCGACGGCGACTCCTATATCCTCAACGGCAGCAAGATCTTCATCACCAACGGCGGCGTGGCCGACACCTACGTCTGCACTACCGTGACCGACCGCGACGCCGGCCACAAGGGCATCACCGACTTCGTGGTGGAGAAGGGTATGCCGGGCCTGGGCTTCGGGCAGCCCATGCACAAGCTGGGCATCAACGGCTCGGCCACCACCGAGGTGTTCTTCGAGAACGTGCGCGTCCCGGTGGAGAACCGCCTGGGCGAGGAGGGCATGGGCTTCAAAATCACGATGGACACGCTCGACGGCGGGCGCGTCGGCATCGCCGCGCAGGCGGTGGGCATCGCGCAGTCGGCCCTCGACGACGCCGTGGCCTACATCGAGCAGCGCAAGCAGTTCGGCAAGCGCATCGCCGACTTCCAGGCCATCCAGTTTATGGTGGCGGATATGGCCACGCACATCGAGGCGGCCCGCCTGCTGACCCTGCAGGCGGCGGCGCTGCGCCAGCGCAACATCCCCTGCGCCAGAGAGTCGAGCATGGCTAAGCTGTTCGCTGGCGACGTGGCAGTGCGGGTGGCCACCGACGCGCTGCAGCTCTTCGGCGGCTACGGCTACATCAAGGAGTACCCGGCCGAGCGGCACCTGCGCGACGCCAAGATCTGCCAGATCTACGAGGGCACGCAGCAGATCCAGCGCATGGTCATCGGCCGCAGCATCCTGAGCGGCGCCCGACCGTCGACCGCTGTCAGGCCAGCGAAAGCAGCCGCAGCCGTGGCACGCTAATTGGCGCTCGACTGATCGATACAATTAAAGGGCATTGATATGACATCGCAACTACGCCTGCATCGGCCAGAGATTCCGTCTGAACTGCACGAGATCGAGAAGGCAACGGAGTCGCGGTCGATACTCGATTTACGCGACGACTGGGATGGAGAAGGAAGCCCCGGCTACGCCGACGAGGTGCTTGATCGAGCCAATGATTTTCTGATCGAGAATGCTGTACGTCTCTGGACGACATGCGGCTTGCGGGTCGATGCTCCTATCATGGGACCGGGGCCCAACGGCAGCATCGATATCCATTGGCGAACGAACGATCGCTCACTCCTCGTCAATATACCCGCGGATGACGACGAGATTGCCACATTCTATGGCGATGATCGCCGTGATCCTGCCCGACGTACGGTTGAAGGCCGTCTTGAGTTGTCCGCACGGAACCACTGGCTGCTGATGTGGCTGGCCCTCTAGACCCTCTGTGGGAGCCGGAAGACATTCCAGACGATGCGCTGTTGTACATGCGCGCGCATTGGGCCTTTTTTCGCAATGGCGCACTCAACCCGGCGTCTTTCGGGATCGTGAGGGAGCGATGTCGGTCGATTGGCAGAAGTATTGCGCCTCTCCCGGAGATGCCCAACGTCAAGGTAAGGTACCGGAGGATAACGCTATTCTGGCGCTCATTGTGGGTGACGTACGCGCCATCGCGGGACTGACAGTCGTGCATACGCCCGATTCATTGCGGGGTAATCGCGCTCATGTGGACGTGGTAGGTCCCAAGACGGAGCGGGTTCGCTCCAGGCTTCTAGAAATCAGCGTCATAGTGCTGCCATTGGGTTCGTGAAACGCACGCGATCTAGGACAGTTGGCTATTCTCTGTAGATCAGGAGGACATGATGAGCGTTGCGACACGAGAAGATCGAGACATCGCCGTAGCGGAGACTCCGCGGGATGGCTACTTCGACCTTACCGCCGAGGAAGTCGCCTTGCGCGAGCGCGTGCGCGGCTTCGTCCGGAAGTACGTGGCCCCCATCGCGGATGAGACCGACCGCACGGGCGAGTTCCCCGCCGAGGCCGTGGCCAAAGCGGCCAAGTTGGGCCTGCTGGGGCTGATCGTGCCGCGCGCTTACGGCGGTGTCCAGGCCGGACACCTGGCCTTCGCCCTGTTCGTGGAGGAGGTCGCCTACGCCTGCGCCGCCTCCAGCGTGATCATGGACGTGCATACCAGCGTGGGCACGGAGCCCATCGTGCTGCTGGGCAGCGAGGAGCAGAAGCGCCGCTACCTGCCCGCGCTGGCCGCGGGGCGCATGCTTGGCGCATTCGCCCTGACCGAGCCGGAGGCGGGCTCGGACGCGGCGTCGCTGCGCGCCACGGCGCGGCGCGAGGGCGACGACTACGTGCTGAACGGCAGCAAGATCTTCATCACAAACGCGGGCCGCGCCGGCCTGTACACCGTGATGGCCGCGACCGACCGCGAGCGCGGCGCCAGGGGCATCAGCGCCTTCCTGGTCGAAGCCGCGACGCCTGGCCTGACCGTCGGCGCGCCGCTGCACAAGCTGGGCCTGCACGGCTCGCCCACCTGCGAGGTGTTCCTGCACGACTGCCGCGTCCCGGCCGCCAACCGGCTCGGCGCGGAGGGCGAGGGCTTCCGCGTGGCCATGCTGGCCCTGGACAGCGGGCGCATCGGCATCAGCGCGCAGGCGCTGGGCCTGGCCCGCGCCGCGCTGGACGAGTGCGTTGCCGCTTTAAGCGAACCGCATCGCGGCGAGATCGGGCAGGGCGCGCAATTCGAGCTGGCCGACATGGCGACGCGCATCGCGGCGGCGCGGGCGCTGACCTGGCAGGCGGCGCGCCTGTGCGACCGCGGCCTGCCCTTCACGACCACGGCCTCCATGGCCAAGCTGCTCTCCACCGACGCGGCCATGGACATTGCCAGCGGGGCGCTGGCGCTGGCCGGGCTCGACGCCGGCCCGGAACATCTGGCGCGACTGGACCGCTTCTTCCGCGACGCCAAGGCCACGCAACTATACGAGGGCACTAACCAAATCCAGCGCGTCGTGATCGCCCGCAACGTGCTCAATAGCCCGGCGAAGGCGCGGTGATGATGGCCGACGACCTCGTCGAGCGCGTCTTGCGGGGCGACCCGCGGGCCATCGGTCGCGTCCTCTCTGCGGCCGAGAACGCCGCGCCGGGCCACGAACGGCTGCTCGGCACGTTGTACCTGCACACCGGCCACGCCTACGTGCTGGGCGTGACCGGGCCGCCCGGTGCGGGTAAGAGTTCGCTCGTCGACGGGCTGGTGCGGCTGCTGCGCGCCCGCGAGTTGACGGTCGGTGTGCTGGCCGTCGACCCCAGTTCGCCCTTCACCGGCGGGTCAATCCTGGGCGACCGCATCCGCATGCAAGCCCACGCCTACGACCGCGCGGTCTACATCCGCTCCATGAGCGCGCGCGGGCATCTGGGTGGTCTGGCCGAGGCCACCACCAAGGCCGTCCACGTGCTCGATGCGGCGGGCAAAGACATCGTCATCGTGGAGACCGTCGGCGTGGGCCAGTCCGAGCTGGAGGTCGCGGGGACGGCCGATACGACGGTGGTGGCGCTGACCCCGTCCTCCGGCGACATGGTGCAGATGCTCAAGGCCGGCATCCTGGAGATCGCCGATGTGTTCGTGGTCAACAAAGCCGACCAGGAGGGGGCCGGACGTCTGGCGCGCGACCTGCGCACCATGCTCAACATGGGTGAGCATCCGGCCCCGGGCGACTGGATCCAGCCCATCGTGCAGACGCAGGCCACGCGCAACGTGGGCGTGGACACGCTGTGGGACGAGACAGAGCGTCATCGCGCCCACCTCACCGCAACAGGTCAACTAGTCACGCGGCGGCGCGCGCGGCTACATGCCGAGATCATGGAGCTGGTGCTGGGCCGGGTGCGCACCCGCCTGCACGACGACCTGCGCGGCCGTCAGGAGTTCGAGTCGCTGCTCGACCGCACCCAGGCCCGCGAGATCGACCCCTACCAGGCCGTCGATACCCTGCTTGACTCTGGCGCCCTTGCACCCTGCTTGACTCTGGCGCCCTTGCACCCTGAGAGGCCTGCGACCGTGATCGCAGGCGTCGGTCCTATGCGCTAACAACCGATAGATGGGCGTATCCCCACTACATAGCTGAGGACGCCTTCAGCTATCATACCTATGAACCCCCTTTGGATCCCTGCGGCGAGGAGAGAGTGAGACAGTCATGGCACGACCGCTAACCGTTCTGTCGGCGCCGGCGCCGCGCGCCACGCGTGCGTCGGCCGTCCGCGCTGGCGTGCGCGTGGAACAGGTCACGATTGTCTGGATGACCGTCGAGGCGCTGGTCGCCGTCGCGGCCGGCGCGCTCGCCCATAGCGTGCTGCTGGTTGCCTTCGGGCTGGACAGCGTGATCGAGTTGGTGACGGGCAGCGTGCTGCTGTGGCGTCTGTCCGTCGAGGCGCGGGGCGGCGCTCTGGAGCGCGTGGAGCGGGCCGAGAACCGCGCGGCCTGGATCACCGGAATCGCACTCGTCCTGCTCTGCGCCTACATCGTCGTCGCCGCGGGCGTGAGCCTGTGGGCGCACAGCCGGCCGGAGAGCGCCCCTGTCGGAATCGCCCTCGCGCTCGTCGCGCTCGTCGGCATGCCCTTGCTGGCGCGACGCAAGCGGGCCATCGCCGCGCGCATCGACAGCGCCGCTTTGCGTGGGGACGCCGCCTGCTCGATCACCTGCGCCTACATGGCGGCCGCCTTATTGGCGGGCTTGGTCCTGACCGCCACATTGGGCTGGTGGTGGGCCGACAGCGTGGCCGCCCTGGTCCTGCTCTACTGGCTGGCGCGGGAGGCGCGCGAGGCCCTGGAGGGCGCACGAGGCGGACGCGGCGGCTGTGGCTGCGGCGACGCATCGTGCGAGGCATAACATGCAGCGTTCAACGCGGTTGGTGTCGTTTTGGAGTTATCCGGTTGGTATCGGGGTAAGGCATCTCAATGGGATACCTGACTCACCACCTCAACGACGGTGCTTACAGTCGCCCCTGATCGTAAACATACACTGCAGTCTTGTATCAGTATATTGGTTGGCAGCATACTGAAGGCGCTCGACAGCCCCAGCCCGAAATCGCGGCCGCGTCCTTACATCGAGCGGTGATGCCCCCTGGCAGAGCGGGTCGAGCCGGAGGACTTGGCGACGCGGCGCGGCTTCCAAGGGCGTAGGCCTTCTACGAGGCCCTGATTGTCCTCCGCCCCTTCGTTGGCGCTCCGTGCCCCGTGCCCCTTTCCTCGGGCGCCGTGCCGATCCTGGCCTTGTTGCAGCTTGTGATACTGGGCGAACCAGTGCGAGAGCGTGGACACGAGCTGCTGGTCCTGGCGGGCATGGCGCGCGCGGCGGCGGGCGTCGATGGACTCGAAGAGCAGGTTCTGCAGGTCAGCCGGGTGCGCTACCGTCTTGATCACCACGCGCTCGTCGGGACCGGCCACCTCGACCACCACGTCCCCGACGTCGGCCAGACGTCCGAAGAACGTGGGGATGTCGAGGGCGATGTCCTGCACCGACTCCAGCTGCACGATGTCGCGCGTCTGGAACAACAGCGGCACGCTACGCAGTTCCATCAAACGGTCGGTGGTCACCACGTACTCGTGGGCCAGGTAGTCCAGGACGCGCCATACCGCCCACGGCGCCAGGATACACACCACGGCGAGCGCGGCCAGCGGCAGGATGCCCAGCCCCGCCACGGCCACCACGGCAACGACGAAGAAGACGCCAAGCAGAGGCCCCAGCAGCCCCACGATCAGCACCATAGGATGCTGGCGTGTCACCGCCATCACGGCCTCCTCGGGCAGCAAGTTAAGCCGCTGCTGCATGCGCACCGCCCGGTCCGAGATCGGCCGCACCGGCTCGGTGACGGCCACGCTGGCGTCCGGCGCGCCCTCGATAGCCGTGACCAGGCGGCGCATCACCTCGCGCGGCTCCTCGGCCAGGCGCCGCCGGGTCGCCTCGTGGCGCGCCGCGCGCGTCTCGGCGCTAATCAGTTCCTGGATGCGCCGCGGGCGCGCCACACCGCGCAGCACGACCTCGCCACGACGCCCCGCGGTATGCACGTTCACGTCGCCGATGTCCAGCAGGCGAGCCATGGGGCCGCGGCTGACGTAGTCGGTCTCCTCCACTTTGAGTAGCGAGCACTCCTGACGATAGACCGACAACACGCCCGCCTGCACAATAACGCGCCGGTTGGTGACCACGTAGGACTGCCGCAGCCACGGCAAGAGGTCCCACAACAGCCACTTGACCGCGTAGGCCAGCAGCACGATACCCAGCAGCCACAGGAAGAAGGGCAGCAGCACGGCCAGGCGCAACGCGGGCGCGGCCAGGTCGACCGCGGTGTAGAGCAGGGGCGAGAAGAGCAACAGCGGGAGGGGCAGGCCGGCGCGCACAATGCGCCAGTAGTGCGGCCGCATCACCACGACGTGGCGCTCGCCTTCCTCGAGTTGGGGGCTACGCATGCTCCACCTTTCCCACCATTGCAGGCTGAGCCCGCGTCTGTCGTCACATGGCAAACGACGGGCCGACCGCGGCCAGACGTTTACCACAGACGTGCCTTGCCCTCCCAGTTGTTTATCACTGAGGTGTCCTGCTCCCCCTCTCCCGCGCGCGGGAGAGGGGTGGGGTCCCGCTTGCGGGAGGGGTGGGTGAGGGCTGCCCGGCTCACCCCCGGCCCTTGCCGCGGTTGAGCCGGCCGTAGACCGTGCCGACGAACACGATGGCGATAAAGAGGAGCAGCAGCAACAGCGCGTACGGCAGTTTGGACCATAGGTCGGCGCCCGAGCCGCCGCCCGGCGTCAGCGTCAGCGGGTTGGCGATGAAGCTAACCGACCAGGTGTTCGGCAACGGATGGGAGAACTCAAGGCCCGGCACCCCGACCGAGAGGCCGCCAGGCGAGCCCACCCCGATCGCTTCAGTGATGTAGCGGTCGATCATGGCGGTGATCAAAAAGCCGTTGAGCAGGCCAAGGGCGCCGCCCTGCAGCTTGTCCTTGCGCGTGCCGCCCCTGCGCGGCACGTCCACCAGACGCCCCAACGCGTAGGCCGCCATGGCGACGATGACCACAAAGAGCACGGCCAGGAAAATGTCCTGCGTGTCCAGCCCGGCCAGCGCAAAGCCCAGCTTCTGCAGGCTGACCACGATCAGTCCCCCACTGAGCAGCATGACGACGATAGCGAAGAAAATCGCCCCGGTCGTGAGCGCGGTCGCGCGCACGCCGCGCGCAACCCCGAACACACCGAAGATGACGATGATGACGAGAAAAATCTCGGCCGCACTGATGACCATGGGGCTATTCTACCAAGGCGGCGAGTTCTTGGCCTACCGTCACCCCCAAGCCCACCTCACCGCCGGTAGTCGCGTCGATCTGACCGCGCTGTTCGCCGCTCGACGCCTCATCCGAAGGGGATGATCGTGGTGATGGTACGCGCGAACGTGGCGCTCGCCGCGGACCCCGAATTGTAGCCCTCACCCCCAACCCCTCTCTCGTGCGCGGGCGAGGGGACACGGACATCACGGGGCCTCCCTCTTTGGGCCTCGCCGGCCGGTCCTGACATGGGACCCGCATCCCACGCAGGCTCACAATGGACCTATCGCCGGCTCCCGACCACAGGGGTGGTGGGGCTCAGGGCGCCGTGTCTCCCCGGTCTTCCATCTCCCAGGCGTGATCGAGGGCGTGCCAGGCAATGCGGCGGGCCGCGTAGCGGGGTGGCCATCCCGTTGGCGCCAGCGGCGCGCCATCAGAGGGCGACGACAGCGCCGCCACGATGTCGTCGCGCAGGGCGGCGATCGCGGGCGCGTCGTCCCGCGCCGGCTGGCGGCGCTTGATCCCAATTTTGCGCGCATAGGACACCTCGGCGCCGAGGACATGGTCGATCATTTGGTCCCGGTCGCGGCCGCCTCCACGCGGCCCCTTGCGCAGCTCGGCAGGCGCCGCGGCGGCGGCCCGATCGAAGACGACCCAGGCCGCCTTGACGAGCATGGCCAGGCGCACGGCCTCCTCGGTTGTCAGCGGGTCCCCATCGCGCGTGGCGACCGCTCCCGGCGCGCCGAAGTCGGTGTAGCCCGCGGTACCGGGCAGTCGCTCCACGACATGGAACGTGGCCGCCCGCGTGGACGGAAAGCCGACGCCGGCCTCCCGCGCCACGACCGCGTACCGCTCGGCGTAGGCCGCCAACGCGTCCAACGCGTGCTTCTCGCTCTTGCCCGAGCGGAGCCACCCGGGCCACTCCAGCGCGCAGGCGAACACGCGCTTCGTCCCCACCTCGAGGCAAATATTTGTTGGATCGTTCGACGGAGCCTGCGTTGTCATATCACCTCCGCTTCTTACCCGCTCCCTGGCTGTACGAGCCCCGACTCGTAAGCCAGCACGACCGCCTGGGCGCGGTCGCGCAGCCCCAGCTTGGGCAGGATGCGCGCGACATGCGTCTTGACCGTCGCCTCGCTCACGAAGAGGGTCGCGGCGATCTCGGCGTTGCTGAGCCCGCGCGCGATGAGCGTCAAGACCTCCACCTCCCGCGCCGTCAGCGTGGACAGGGCGCGGTGCGACACCGCGGGCGCGGCCGGGCGCGCGAACCGCTCCACGAGCCGGCGTGTGATCGACGGCGCCAGCAGCGCGTCACCCACCGCGACCAGGCGCACCGCGGCGATGAGTTGCTCCGGTGACACATCCTTGAGGAGGAACCCACTCGCGCCCGCCCGCAATGCCGCGTAGACGTATTCGTCGAGATCGAAGGTGGTCAGGATCACCACACGGCAGACGTCGGCGCCGCTCTCAAGGATGCGGCGGGTTGCCTCCAACCCGTCCATCGCGGGCATGCGTACATCCATCAGGATCACGTCCGGGCGCAGGCGACGCCACGCCGCGACCGCCTGCTCACCGTCGCACGCGTCGCCCACCACCGTGATATCGGCTTGCATGTCCAGGATCATGCGAAAGCCAGCGCGCACCAGCGCCTGGTCGTCCGCGATCACGACTCGTACGGGTGGTTCGCTCATCGGCGCTTGCCCTCTAGCCAGCAGCCGGCGGCTGATCGCCGCTCGCTACCGGCGCATCGCGGAGCGGCAACCAGGCCCGCACCGCGTAGCCCCGTTCCAGCCGCGACCCTGCCTCCAGTCTCCCGCCGTATAGGGACACCCGCTCGCGCATCCCGACCAACCCATGTCCCTGGGCCATCTCGCTCGCCCGCATCGGTACGTCGATACCCTCGTCCAGGACCTCCACCTTCAAGGCGTCCTCGCGGTACGCGAGCACCACCTCCGTCCGCGCTCCGCCCGCATATTTCAGGGCGTTGGTCAGCGCCTCCTGGACGATACGATAGGCGGCGAGGTTGAGGCCCGCAGGGAGCGGCCGTGGTTGCCCCTCGACGCGCAGCTCGACGGGGAGGCCCGCGTCGCACACACGCCGCACCAGCGCCGCCAGGCGCTCGATGCCGGGTTGCGGCGCCAACGCGAGATCCTCGTCATCGTGGCTCAGCAGACCGAGCAGGCGCCGCAACTCCGTCATGGCTTCGCGCCCGCTGGCCTCCACCGCCAGCAGGGCCTCGGCGGCCCGCTCCGGCGCCGCGGGCAGGATGTGCCGGGCCGCGCCGGCCTGCACGACCATGACGCTGACGTTGTGCGCCACCACATCATGCAGTTCGCGCGCGATGCGCGCCTGCTCCGCGGCGACCGCCGCCCGCGTGGCCTGTTCCTGCTCCCGCTCCAGGCGCGTCGCCCTGTCCTCGGAGGCGGTGGCGCGCACCCTCCAGGCGCGCAGAGCGTCGCCGACCAGCCAGAGCGGGAGCAGGACGAGGTACGGCCCTGCCACGTCAGGGATGGGCGGCAGGACGCCGCCGAAGACGGCGAGGATCGCCGTCGCGGTGAGCGCAAGGATGCCCAGCGACAGCAGCCGAGAGCGGCCGTACGCGCCGACGGAGTACGCGGCGATCATGATGGCGACGAAGCCGACGTATCGTACCGGTCCGATGGCGACCACCGCACCCATCATGACGAGGCCAAAGACGAGCAAGGGCTGACGGCGCCGCCAGGCCAGCGGGATCGTCATCAGCACGGCCGCGGCGTTCAGGTGTTGCCACCGGTCATCGCCGGCGCCGGCCTCGACCACCAGCAGGACGGTCAGGGCAAGCGCCAGGAGCCTATCAACGACGAGAGGCGCCAGCCCGTACCGGCGTCGCACGGCTGTGCCTATCGACACCACATCCATACTCTCCCATCGCCGCTAGCTCACTATACGTCTCGACGTCTCGCTGTGCGTATCGTAGCGCATCCGCCGCGCCCGCGCATCATCCTCTCGATGTACTCCGCCTACATCGTGGGAGTGACAGCGCGCCCCCATCATCCCGGCGATGTACCGCAATTGCATCCCGCTGCGGACGACCGCGCGGCGCGACAGGCTCTATGCTAGTCCCAGGTCCGCGCATAGGTGGCCGATAGAGCGCAAGGAGGACCGATGGAGTGCAAGGAGGACCGATGGACAGTCTCATCGAGCTCAACGCCGTGACCAAAGTATACGACGCGGCGGGCTCGCACCCCGCGCTGAAAAGGGTCTCGCTACGCATCCCCGCTGGGCAGGTAACGGCGATCATGGGCCCGTCGGGCAGCGGCAAGTCGACGCTGCTCAACCTCGTGGCCGGACTCGACCGTGCCACCGAGGGCACGATCAGGGTCGACGGCCAGGACATCACGCGCCTCTCCGAGACCGCCCTGGCGCGCTATCGGCGCGCCAGGGTCGGCCTCGTGTTCCAGTTCTTCAACTTACTCAACACCTTAACCGTTCTCGACAACGTGCTCATCCCCGCCCAACTGGCTGGAACCGGCGCGCGCGAGGCCGGCCGGCGGGCGGCGGACCTGCTGGAGCAACTCGGGATCGCCGATCAGGCCGGCGCGTACCCGGCCAGGTTGAGCGGCGGCCAGCGCCAGCGCGTGGCCATCGCCCGCGCCCTCGTCAACCGCCCGGTCCTGCTGCTGGCCGACGAGCCGACGGGCGCGCTCGACACGCACAGCGGTGAGCAGGTGCTCGACCTGTTCCGTGACCTCAACCGCACAGGCCAAACCGTCGTTCTGGTGACGCACGACTCGCGCCTGGCCGAACGCTACGCCGGCCGCATCGTCACGCTCGTCGACGGCGCAATCGCCACGGATAGGGCAACCCCGGCAGTCGCCGCATGGGAGGCCGTGCAATGACAGCCGTCCTCACCAAGATGGTCGCGGATATCCGCCGCCGCACGCTGCAAAGCGTCATCATCGCCCTGGTCATCCTGCTCTCCAGTGGAGCGGCCACGCTGGCCCTGAGCCTGCTCGTGGAGTCCAACGCCCCCTACGACAGGGCCTTCGCCGCGGCCAATGGCGCCCACCTGACCCTGACCTTCGCGGGGGATCAGGTGGGCGCTGCACAACTGAGGGCGACAGCGTCGGTCCACGGCGTGATGGCCGTTGCCGGTCCCTGGCCCGAGGTATCCGCCAGGCTCAGCACGGACGGTGCGACGCCCCTGGGCCAGGGAGGCACGGGTGGCAGTGGGCCGAGTGACCTGGGAATCTTCACTATCGTGGGGCGTGACCGCCCGGACGCCCCGGTCGATCGGCTCACCATAGAGAGCGGGCGCTGGGCGCGGGCGGTAGGCGAACTCGTGCTCTCGCGGCGCATGGCCGATTCGACGGGCCTCGGCGTGGGGGATAGGGTACAGGCGTCCGACGGAGCGGGCCACCCATGGCTGACCGTCGTGGGCGTCGCGGCCTCGATCAGCCGTGGGGTCGACGCCTGGGTCGTCTCTTCCTATACGACGGCGCTGGTCGCGCGCACGGCGCCGCTGCAGGACCAGATGCTCTACCGCGTCAGCCCCGCCGGTACCGCGGCCGACCTGCGCGCGGCCACGCAGGCAATCACCGCGCGCCTACCGGCCGGGGCCGTGGAGAACGCAGGCGCCTACCTGGACGTCAAGCTCAATGCCGATCTCCTCAGCGCGGTGATGGTCCCCTTCCTGCTGGCTTTCAGCGTCTTCGCCCTCGTCGCGGCGGCCCTGACCATCGCCAACGTGGTGACGGGGGTGGTCATCGCCGGCTACCGCGAGATCGGCGTCATGAAGAGCGTCGGCTTCACGCCGGTCCAGGTGACGCTGGTGCTGCTCGGGGGCATCCTGGTCCCCGCGCTCGCCGGTTGCCTGCTCGGTATCCCGCTGGGCACGCTGGGCAGCCAGCCCTTCCTGCAAGACACCGCGCACGCGCTGGGCCTGCCCGCGCCCTTCACCGCCGTGATCCCCGTCGACCTGCTCGTCCTGGCTATCACGGTCGTCGTGGCCGTGCTCGCCGGGTTTGTCCCCTCCTGGCGCGCGGGGCGCCTGAGCGCGGTCACGGCCATCACCCGGGGCACGGCCCCGGCGGCGGACGGCGGGTCCGCGTTGGGGCGGAGGCTGTCGCGCCTGCCGCTGCCGCGTCCGATCGGCCTGGGGCTGGGCGATGCCCTGGCCCGTCCGATGCGGTCGGTCACGACCACGGGCGCCATCCTGATCGGCGTGGCCACCGTCGTCTTCGCGTTGAGCCTGCACCTCTCGCTGGGGCAGGTGGCCGCGCACCTGATCCGCGGCGGCTACGTGCAGGTGGACGTCAGGCGGGCGGTCGTCGGCGGGCCGGGCAAGGGGCTGATCGTTCCTCTCGGACCGCCGCAAGGAACCGCGCCGCTGGTGACGGACCGGCAGGTCGTGGCGCTGTTGCGGGCGGACCCCCATACAGCTCATTTTGTCGCCGAGGCCCAGGATCAGATCACGGTCCCCGGCATCGCGGAGCCGATCCCGTACGATGCCTACCGCGGCGACTCCTCCTGGATCGGGTACGCGCCGATTGCGGGCCGCTGGTTCTCCCGTCCCGGCGAGGTCGTCGCTCCAACCGCGTTGCTGCGACAGGCGCGCCTCGCGGTCGGCGACACCGTCACCGCACGCATGCACGGACGCGCGGTCCGGCTGCGCGTCGTGGGCGAAATCCTGGATCAGACGGACGACGACCTGCTCCTGCGCGGCGCCTGGGCGACGCTGGCGGCCGTGGACCCGCGGGTCGAGCCGGGCTTCTACGAGGTGGGCCTCACGCCGGGCGCCGACGCGCGGGCCTACGCCCAGCAGCTCATGAGCCAGGCCCCCGAGAGCCTCGACGCGTGGGCCACCAGACACTCGGACGCGGATCTATCCTTCCTGCTGCTCCAGGGTGTCATCGCCGGCCTGGCGCTGGTGCTGACCGCCATCTCCGTGGCGGGAGTCTTCAACACCGTGCTGCTGACCACGCGCGAGAAGGTGCGTGACGTGGCCATCCTCAAGGCCGTGGGTATGGCCCCCGCGCAAGTGGTGGCCATGGTCGTGGCCTCGGTGGCCGTCCTGGGCTTGATCGCCGGCGCACTCGGCATCCCAAGCGGCCTGGAATTGCACCGCCAGATTCTGCAGACCATGGGGCGCATCGCGTCCGGAACCGGCATGCCTGCGAGCTTCTATGACCTGATCGACCACACGACGCTGCCCCTGCTGGCCCTGGCCGGCGTGGCCATCGCCGCCGTGGGCGCGTGGGTCCCCGCGCAGTGGGCGGCCTCCAGCGGCGTCGCGGAGATGCTCCAGACAGAGTAAGACCGGTCAACGCCTGCCGTCCTGACTGCCACCACCTCACGCTCCCGGTGGTGGCAGTCAGGACGCGGGGGCGAGGCCGCGTTCTGGGTGGGCTCGTCCATCCGACGAGCCATGGACGATACGGGGCATACCTTGCATACGTCGCACGCACATCTATCGGTTATCAGTCCTCACTGATCCATTCAGCGCGGCCGCGATACTCCCACACCAGCTCCGTGATGCGATCGCGCGCACGGGCCTCGACGTCCGCCACGGCGTTCCTGGGCACGGTCTGGTGCGCGACGACCTGGACCGTCTCGACGTCGGGCGACGGGATCACATCGATGCGCGCCGACGGGTAGGCACGCAGGAGCAGGGCGCGTAGGCCGCGCTCGAACGCCTCGGTCGACACCTCCCAGGAGGCCCCCTCGGTGGCATCGCTCTCGTGTCCTTCGAGCAGCATGGCGGCCGCGTACGTCACCGTGATGCGTGCAATGTCTTTCGCCACCTCTCCCATCTTTCTCCTCCTCCTCCCGTGCTCACCAGGTCCGGAACGTTGCCCAGGGCGCGGAGGCTTACAGGCTCAGGCAACCGGACGCGCGCTGAACGGTCGAGCCGGTCGGCGCCAGCCCCCCACCGGCGACGCGGTAGGTCATCGTGACGCGCAGGTCGGGGCACGAGTGCGCGGCGGTCGCCGAGTAGCCGCTCCCGCTCACCTGCAAGACACGCGCCCGCGGCGCCAGGGCCAGCGCGGGCAGCGTCACCGTGTGGATGGAGTTGAGAACCTGCCCGCCGTCCGTGGACCGCACGTCATCCTCGCCTACGCCGGTGTCGCGCGGGCACTCTCCCATGTTTATGCCTCAACAGAGTGTGCTTCTCCCATAAACAGCGCGGACAGCGCATAACGTTGTCCTGGAGTGATAGGCTGGTAGGGGTTGATAAGGAAAGCCGCAGGAGCTATCGTACCTATGGGGAGAACGATGCATGTCCGTCTCTGAGTCCGCGCAGCCATCCCCGTTCCTGAGTCCCTCCAGCGGTGGGACCGAACTGTACCTGATCCGCCACGCCGACGCCCTGCCCGACGCGGCGGAGGTCGTGGAGGGCGGCTACAACGAGCAGGCGCTGAGCCCACTGGGACGCAAGCAGGCCGAGGCCCTGGCAGCGGGCATGCGCGGGCTGACGCTGACCGCCGTCTACAGCAGTCCCATCCCCCGCGCCGCGCAGACCGCTCAGCCCCTGGCCGAGATACAGGGCCTGGAGGTCCAGCTCGACGACGGGCTGCGCGAGGTTGCCCTGGGTCCGATGGACGCGGGTCTGGGACCGGACGCCACGCCCGAGCAGCGTGCCGCGGCCATCCGCGACGGCCTGCACGAGCTCGCGCGCATGGTCGTCACCACCGGCGTATGGACCGGCGTCCCCGGCACCGAGTCATCACAGTCATTGCGCGAGCGCATGACCGAGACGGTGGACCGCATCGCGGCGGAGCATCCAGGGCAGCGCATCGCCCTGATCAGCCACGGCGGGTCGATCAACGCCTACATCGCCGCCTTCCTGGGCATCGAGCGCGACTATTTCTTCCCCGCCGCCAACACCTCCGTGTCGGTGGTGCGCTGGCACGGCGCGCGCCGCCTGCTGATGGGCCTCAACGATATCTCCCACCTGCGGCAGGCCGGCCTGATGTAGTTGTCAGTCGTCAGCGATGCGGCGGCAGGACGCGCGACGTTTTTGTGGGACGCGTCCTGAAAAGGACCGCGGCCACGATCGCCGGCGGCGCCCGTTCGTCGCCCACAATGTCGCGGTGCATCCCCATCCGACCAGGGCAATCGCATGCTGGCTCCTTCTCCGACGAACTTTCGGTGTCGGACTTGAACACGCAGGCGTTACCGAATCGGGTAGCTGCAGGCAGCGGTGACGCCGACGATCTATCGGTAAAGGACCCATGATGCGATTGCCCTACCCATCCGACGCTGGCGGTTGACAACCTGTTCTGTTAACTGTATGGTTAAAGGTATGGCAGATTAAACGATAGATGTCATGAATGGTTCGGCCGTGCTCCCACTGTGCCCACACCAAGGAGGCCAGGCGGTGAGCATCATGGACGGGACAACAGCCATGCATGGAAGAATGCGAACAATCGCACTGTTCGCGGCTTTGCTCATCGCGGCTTTTGGCACGACGCGGGGGCACGCGGATAGCGGACCGCTCCGCACGCTGACTGGGCAGACAACCGATGTGCCCGCACTGATCGCCAGGGGCCAGGCGGTGCTCCTCGGCGTCCATCCACTCACCGACACGCTAACCCTCAATATCGGCCAGTCGGTCCGCAACCACGCGGCGCTCGACGCGTTCATCGGCAAGGTTACGGATCCACACAACCTGCTGTACGACCACTACCTGACCATGGCAAGCTACCTCGCGCGTTACGCGCCCACCGGCGCGGCCACGCAAGCCGTGCGGGATTGGGCCACCGGCGCCGGTCTGACCGTCCTGAACGTCTCCCCTGACAACCTGATCGTGACCGTCAGCGGCACGACGGCTCAGGTCGAGTCGGCTCTCGGCGTGGTCATCAACGACTACCGGCGGGCCGATGGCTCCCCCTTCTACGCCACGACCTCCGCCGCCAGCGTGCCCGCCGCGCTGGACATCGAATCGATCACCGGCCTATCCTCGTACGACCGGCCCGTCCCCGCCAACATACGTACGGTCGACAATGTCAACGGGTACTTCCCCGGGGACCTGCGGACGGCCTACGACATCAGCGGGATCGCCACCGATGCAAGCGGCGAGGTGATCGGGCAAGTCTATTGGGGAGGGAAGATTTCATCGACCGACCTGAGCACGTTCGCCGCGAAAACCATGAGCACTCCCCTCGTCGTTGGGCAGAAGGGTAACGACGGCATCGACTTCGTGCCCATCGACGGCAACCCCATGACCGACACGACTGCCAGCAATGCCGGTGAGGAGGCCGGCGACGTGGAGATCGCCCATGGAGTCGCGCCAGGCAGCCACATCAAGTCGTTCCTTGCGCCATGTACTCCGGGTGTCGATGGCAAGAATCAGCCCATCTGCTCACCGACGGACAGTCAACTGGAAGATGCCTTGAACGCCGCGGTCGCCGACCCTAGCGTCCACATCATCTTTCTGAGTTGGGGCTTGGGCCGGCTCGAGCCCACTGACCCCGTGTACATAACCATCAACAACACGCTACAGCGGTCTGTTGCCGCGGGCATCACCGTCTTTGGTACGACGGGCGATATAGGAAAGGCGAACGGCCCCGATTTTCCCAGCAGTAGCCCGTACGACGTCGCTGTCGGCGGTACGACGCTGAACACGAACAACGACTTCACGTACAATTCGGAAAGCGGCTGGAGCGGCTCGGGTGGAGGGTGTGATTCTGCTATCCCGCGTCCGTCCTGGCAGGCCCACGTCACGGCGACGGACGCCGGCCAGCCCTGCACGGGACGGGCCATCCCCGACGTGGCGGCGGACGCCGATTCGGCAACGGGGGCGATCGAGTACTACCAGGGCCACACCGATCTCTTCTTTGGCACGAGCCTCGCCGCGCCGATTTGGGCCGGGATGACCGCTGTCATCGACCACGACCTGACTAACTCAGGCCTTTTCGGGACGGGCTTCCTGGCCCCGGAGTTGTATAACATCGAGGCCGGCTCGGCGGCGCCCCTCGTATTCCACGACATTACGCAAGGCAACAACGGCTACCAAGCCGGCAAGGGATGGGACGAGGTCACCGGCCTCGGGTCGGCCGATGCCCTCGGTCTGGACTCGCAGTTGTCACAGGACGGCGCTCAGGCGCTCATCACCAGCATCGCGGGGGCGAGCCCGTTTACCTCCTGCCCGGCGGGCAATCGGGAGCCCGCGGCCCAGGACCCGGTGGTCGGCGTGTCCGGCGTGGCCACGGCGCCCGACGGCAGCATCTACCTCGCCATCCCGGGTTGCAACCGCGTCTACCGCATTGATACCAACGGCAACCTCATCGCCGTCGCCGGGACCGGCGCCCAGGGCTACACAGGGGACGGGGGCGCGGCAAGCAACGCCACGCTGTACGCCCCCTATGACGTCGCCGTGGACGCCAACCAGAACGTCTACATCGCCGACAGCTTCAACAACGTCGTGCGCGAGGTTACCAATGGGACCATCCGCACCCTCCCCGGCGCCGGGAAGAGCGCCAACCTCGGGCTCGTCTACAACCTCGCGGTCGATTCTTCCAGTCAGGTGTATCTCGCGGACCTCTCGGACGATGTCGTGCGCAAGGTCACCACGCAGGGCACGCTGGTCACCATCGCCGGGACGCTCGGCGCGCCCGGCAGCAGCGGGGACTACGGGCCGGCGACCTCCGCCCACCTCAACAATCCGTACGGGGTCGCGGTAGACACTGCGGGCAACGTGTTCATCAGCGATAGGGGCAACAACCTCATCCGCAAGGTCGACACGTCCGGCATCATCACCACGTACCTGGGTGGCCCCGCGTGCAACCCCCAAGACCCCACGTGCGACCCCACTGCCACGAACCACATGCCCCTGTACACACCGGAGGGCATCGCCATCGATCGGGCCGACAACCTGTACTTCACGGAGGTGGGCACCGGCCACAACGACGTGCAAGAGCTCGACAATACTCTCGGCTACTACCCCGTCGCGGGCGCGGGCGCTTGCGGCTTCTCAGGGGACAAGGGCCTCGCGACGAACGCCACCCTCTGCAACCCCGAGGGCCTCGCGCTCGACAAGGGGGACAGCCAGCTCTTCGTCGCGGACACTACCAACGGCCGCATCCGGCGCATCGGACGGGCATCGTCTTGAGGACGAGTGCGGCGTCGCTCCTCCTTCCCATGATGGGGAGGAGGGGCTATACTGGGGCGTCGCCTCCGCGTAGTGGGGTCAGGGCTGGAGAAAGAAGGAGGCACGGGATGGGGCTCGGACGGATCATGACCAGCGGTATCGTCGTCGGCGGCGGTCTCATCGTCTGTGCGGTGGTGATGACATCGCTGCAACGTCCGCAGCGCAGTGCGCCGGTGTGGCACATCCCCACCTGGAGCGGCGCGCCGGTGGGGAACATTCCCGCCTGCCGCGTTTCGAGCCTAAGCCTCACGGCCACCTGGCTCCGTCAGGGGACGGCGTTAGCCGGCCTCCTTGAGGTCGTCCCCCGCGTGCCTCAGGTCTGCTACGTCGGTGGCGGCATGTCCACCAATCCCTCTATCGCTCTGCTCGACGACGCCGGGCGTCCCTTGCCGCTCCAACGCGCCATCCGGGCCTACAGCCTTGCGGGCCATTTCATCATTCCACGGCGCAGACACCCCGCCCGCACGTTTTTCGTCTGGACCAACTGGTGCCTCCCTACCCCCTCGGCGATCATCGTCGTCCTCGCTCCTGGCGACGGCCCGGAAACGCTGCGCGCTCGGCTGCGCGGGATGTCCCCACCATGCACCGACCGCGCCAAGCCGTCCTTCCTGATGAATGCGGATCTCGTGGGCGATATGATATAGGACTACTATCTAACCTCTTATCTCTTATCGAATAGGCCCTCGCCCACGCGAGTGGGATAGCACTTATTCTCCGCCGCCGAGGTACAGGTCCAGCACGCGCGGGTCCTCGCGCAGCAGCGCGCTGGGACCGGCCAGCGCCACACTGTCCGTGCGCAGCACGTAGGCGAACTCGGCCAGGCGTAGCGCCGCTGCGGTGCTCTGCTCGACTGGCAGGCTAGCCCTATAGCAATATACCCTCCCATCATGGGAAGGAGGAGCTTTACTGGGGCGTCGCCTCTGCGCGGTGGGGTCAGGGCGGGAGGAAGAAGGAGGCATGGGATGGGGCTCGGACGGTTCGTGATTGGCGGTATCGTCATCGCCGGCGGTCTCATTGCCTTTGCAGGGGTGACGGCGGGGCAGCCACCTATGCGGACCGCTGTGCCGCTGGGGGCGCCGCCTATGCGGACCGCTGTGGCAGTGGGACTGCCGCAGGCGCGGAGTGGCGGGCGGGCGGGACACATTCCTGCCTGTCGCGTCTCGAGCCTGAACCTCACAGCTACCTGGCTCCGTCAGGGGACGGAGTTAGCCGGCCTCCTTGAGGTCGTCCCCCGCGGGTCCCAGGTCTGCTACGTCGGTGGTGGCATGTCCACCAATCCCTCCATCGCTCTGCTCGACGACGCTGGGCGTCCCTTGCCGCTCCAGCGCGTCGACCGGCCCTTTAGCAATGCAGGCCATTTCATCATTCCACGGCGGAAACACCCCGCCCGCACGCTTTTCGTCTGGACCAACTGGTGCCTCCCTACCCCCTCGGCGATCATCGTCGTCCTCGCTCCCGGCGACGGCCCGGAAACGCTGCGCGCCCGGCTGCACGGGGCGTCCCCGCCATGTACCGACCGCACCAAGCCGTCTCTCATCATGAACGAAGACCTCACGGGAGAGGAGACGACCCGGATATAGGCCCTCTTATCGAAGATGGCACGGGACGCATTGCGGCCATGCCTACATCGCCGCCTTCCTGGGTATCGAGCGCGACTACTTCTTCCCTGCCGCCAATGGATGACGGAGTAGCGCCGCCAAGCGACTCGGTGCGGGATGCATGCGAGAGGCCATGGGAGGGAGAGCAAGCTCCTGCCCGTGGCCAGTTGTTTTTCTGTCGACATCTCGACCCGCGACCCGCCGAGCAGATGGCCTCCGAGGTCGAGCGTCTGGCCGCCCTCGGGGCGCGCAAGATCAGGGAGTATGACGTGCCCCACGGCCACTGGACTCTCATGCACGACCCTGAGGGCAACGAGTTCTGCCTCGAGCGCGGCGCTGCCGATACGTAGGCGAGTTGAGAGTACTGGGGGCATGGGGGAATAAAGTGGGCACGCAGGATATAGAAAAGGCCGGCATCGGTTCAGGCGATGCCGGCCGAGACGCGCAACCCGATGGCACTCGGGGAGTTATTGCGCGTCCGTGATCAGCATATCACGAGAGAGGCAACCAAGACAACAGTATGGACCGCAGAGCGCAAGCCTCATCGAAACCATAGCTGGCTAACAATATTTGTCCATACACGGCACACTCAGCTAACATAAAGAAGAGTTGGGCTGAGTAGCCATAATGCAATAAAGGTCACCTGATCGTGGTATACTGGCTCATAAGCGCCGATGGCCGGTGTCCCTGGACCCAACACACGCGACGCGCGCTGCCTCACGCTTGTCGTGCCTGAGCGACCGGCTACCTGGTCATGCGCGCTGCCGCACCCTGTTAAGAGGACACAACCAGCGAGGAGAATGAGCGGATGGTCACGGTTACCAAGCCCGAGATTGAGACGCCGACTCTGTTGCCCGGCGTCGACTACTATCAGATCGACGCCCTGCTGACCGACGAGGAGCGCGCCATCAAATACAGGGTGCGCGCGTTCTGCGACCGCGAGGTCGTCCCGGTCATCAACGACTACTGGGACCGCGCCGAGGCGCCCTTCGAGCTATTCCACAAGTTGGGCGCCCTGGGTATTGTCGGCGGGACCATCACGGGCTACGGCTGCCCCGGCATGAGCGAGATCGCCTCCGGCCTCGTCGCCGCCGAGTTGGCGCGCGGCGACGGCAGCCTCAACACGATGTACGGCGTGCACTCCGGCCTGGCCATGCAGTCGATCAGCATCCTGGGCTCGGAGGAGCAGAAGCAAAAATACCTGCCCCGCATGGCCACGCTGGAGTTGGTGGGCGCCTTCGCCCTGACCGAGCCCAACCACGGCTCCGATGTGGTGGCCCTGGAGACGCGCGCCCGCACGGACGGCGACGCGTACGTCATCGACGGCGCCAAGAAGTGGATCGGCAACGCGTCCTTCGCCGACGTGGTGATCGTGTGGGCGCGCGACGACGACGGCCAGGTGGGCGGCTTCATCGTGCCCAAGGGCACGCCCGGCTTTACGGCCGAGGTGATCACGGGCAAGATCTCCAAGCGCGCGGTCTGGCAGACCAACATCACGCTGGAGGGCGTGCGCGTCCCCGCCGAGAACCGCCTGGCCCTGTCGCGCAGCTTCAAGGATACGTCCAAGGTGCTGACCGCGACCCGCTACGGCGTGGCCTGGGAGGCCATCGGCCATGCCATCGCCGCCTATGAGTTCACCCTGACCTACGCCAAGGAGCGCATCCAGTTCGGCAAGCCGCTGGCCGGCTTCCAGCTGATCCAGAACAAGTTGGCGCGCATGGTGGCCGAGATCACAAGTATGCAACTGCTCTGCCTGCGCCTCTCGCAGTTGCTGGCCGAGGGTACCATGAGCCCCGGCATGGCTAGCCTGGCCAAGCTCAACAACGCCGCCAAGGCGCGCGAAATCGTGGCCGACTGCCGCGACATCATGGGCGGGAACGGCATCCTGCTGGAGTACCACGTCGCCCGCCACTTCGCCGACATGGAAGCGGTCTACACCTACGAGGGCACCGACACCGTGCAATCGCTGATCGTCGGTCGTGAGCTGACCGGCCTCCAGGCGTTCGTCTAGCTATGAGCCGCTACTGATGGGCCGTTGGCCGCTGATCGATCAGCGCGGCAACGGCCGACCGCTAACGGCTCATAACGACGAACCACCGGCCACTCAATCAGGCGACGTTACGCCGAGCGGCGGCCAGCGGCAGACGCCCTTCGACCGAACGGAGACCGTGCTCCGCCTTGTACGGCAGCAGGCAGCGGCTGTGCAGGTAGTAGAGGGAGGCGTGTGGATCGGAACTTGTCTTCCACAGGGCGCCATCCGCGGTGGAGCCAGGCGTCGCGCAGTGGTCGCAGCAGTAGGTGGGGCGTGGCAGTAGGGCGTACATTGGGAATCCCTCCTTGGCTTACGGGTCGTCGGCGCGGTTGTGAGTTGTGAGAGCCTATCCTGGCCTGCTGTCCTCACCGAGGCCGACGTAGACCATGGTAGCGGACCCCTTTGGCGTAGCGCCAGGGGGACAATCGTGTCGTGGTGTCCCCACTACACCCCATCTCTGCCGGCCGCATCACTCCCAGACGATCGCCACCTTGCCCGTGCGCCCGCTGTCGAAGGTTTCGTACGCCTCCCTGGCCTGCTCCAACGTGAAGCGATGCGTCACCATGGACTCGGGGTGCAGGTCCCAGCGCACGAGCAACTCGACAAGCTCCTCCATCTGCGGCAGGCTACAGACCCAGGACCCAAACAGGGCCAGCTGCTTGTGGATCAGCAAGGGGCTCGGCGCAAACTCGACCGTCCCACCCTCGCCGACAAACACGACGCGGCCCCACTCGCGGGCGGCTTCCAGACATGTGTGCCGCGCCGCCGCGTTCCCCGAACAGTCGATGGCCACCTCGAAGCCGTGCCCCGAGGTTCGCTCCTGTAAGGCGGCGAGGGCGCCGTCGCCGGGCGCCACCGCGTCGCCGATGCCCAGGCGGCGGGCCAACTCGACGCGCTCCAGCACGGACTCCACACCGACCACCTCGGCGCCGAGCCGCTGGCACAGCAGCGCCACGCCGATCCCCACCGGCCCGAGTCCGGTGACGAGGACGCGGTCACGCCCCGAGACGCCCGCGCGCAGGCAGGCCGCGTAGGCCGTGCCGACGCCGCACGCCACCATGGCGCCGTCGAGGCAGGTCAATTCGTCGGGCAGCGGCACGAGAGTGCGTTCCTCGGCCAGCAGGAACGGGGCATGGCCGCCGTCGCGCTGCCAGCCATAGGCGGCGCGCTCCGACCGCTCGCACGAGATCATCCAGCCGCCGCGACACTCACGGCACACGCCGCAGCCGGCGATGTGGTAGAGGATGACCCGGTCGCCCGCCTTGAAACGGGTCACGTCCGGCCCGACCCGCTCGATGATTCCGCACGGCTCGTGGCCGGCGATGACCCCCTTATAGGCTTCGGGGCCCGTGCCCTGATCGTGAGGGCGATAGATGGCGCGCAGATCGCTCCCGCACAGGGATGACGCCTTCATGCGCACCAGCGCCTGGCCGTGCCCCGGCTCGGGGACGTCAAACTCTCGCACCTCCAGTTGGCGGTCCCCCGGTAAAACAACCCCGCTCATCGTCGCCATGTTGTTTGTCCACCCTCTCCTGAAACTAGACGTTATCACCGCTCAGGAACGATAACATTCCTCTCACGTGTTCTGAGCGCGTGAGGGTGCATTTCCGTCACCATCATCGCCCCCTCCTGTAGCATGCCGTTAGAAAGCCTGATCGTCCAGCTTGGCACGCTGATGCACGCGGAGTTCTGCGACTGCGGTTGCATAGCACACTGACGCCGACCGCGGTTGGTTGTGGGCTGCGCTACGTTGGCCCGTCATCCGTCCAATAGCTATCGTCCTCCATAAAGCCGCGTATCCGCTCGAACTCGACCTCATACGCCGCCACGTCGCTTGCCTCCATTTCCTCGGACATGTCGTAGATGTGCACCCAGGGCACTGGAACACGTTGTCCATCTTGCGTCATGACGGCAAAATCGAGCGCATCGCGAGCTTCGTAAAAATGGTACTGTTCCTCAACGGTTTGAGCCTTGATGAAGGATCGAAAGAGCGGGCGAACAAGCTCGTACGCCGCATACGGTGCGAAAGGCCCAGTAACGGCCATTGACGGGTTACCTCGACGTATGTACGCCTGTCCAATGGGCTCACCGTTATAGGTGATGAGAAATATTGCATGTCCAGGCTTGCGTTGTACATCGTCGTCCATCTCCACTCCTGTCGTTCGACGGCACACGATGTCACGACCTCCCAACTCAACTAGTACCGTTCGCTTGAAAACCTTCCGCAGTTTCTACAGGCGTGCGGTAGGCCTCTGGAGCGTGAGACACCGTGTCGAACATGCGGGGAAAACTCCGTCGTACGGTACTAGGCGCTCACTACACAGGATCAGGCTACAGAGTTTGATTGCGCGGTTGTCACGCCCGTCGAGGCGCTATGTGACCCGTGCTCTAACAGACTGATAGTCCGGCTAGTACCGTTCGCTTGAAAACCTTCCGCGGCTTCCAGAGGCGTGCGGGAGGACTCTGAAGCGCGAGACACCGACTCGAACGTGCGGAGCAATCTCCGTCGTGTGGTACTAGCTGCGGGAAGCCAACGTCCCTACTCCGGCGCGGGCCTCACGACCGGCGCCGTCGATCAGGGGCAACGCGATGTTATGCCCGACCAATCGGACTTGCTTACTCCACTCTGTACATCTACAATAATGCTAGCAGCATTATTGTACAATAAATAGGGGGTCATGCATGGAGGCAATCCCACCGGGCATAGCGACGCTTGAGAGGACGGCACAACATCTGCACGTGAGTCCCCGCCGTCTATATACTCTTACCCTCCAAACGCCACTGAAAAGGATCAAGCCTGTCTCATTAGGTCGCTCACTTGGCGCCTATCGCTTGATCCCGCAGCTCGGCATCGCCGTTTTGCGGCAGTTCCTGCTGTCTTCGTCGTACCATCTCCCATCGTGGCACGCCGCGCTGACGGATTTGCTTGCGTCCGATACGTGGAACGACGCGACGGAGCATCTGGACGACAAGCTGGGAAACTATCGGAGTGACAGCCTCGGTGGGGGCAGTACGGCCCTGGAAACGCTGCTCACATCCCGGGCGCTCCAACCAATGATGGAAGCCCTTCACCACGAAACGATGACGGTCGTCGAGCGCCACGATCTTGACTCGCTGATGCAGGTCGAAGGTATGATCGTCGACCGGCTCGAAGATGAGCATGACGCCGTCATCCTCGTCGGCGAGGCGGAGCGCGCCTATCTGCTCCCAAGGAATTTATTGCGCATAGCAGGATTGGACGACGAGAAAGCGCGAGGCATACTCATCGCGACGCGCACTGAGAGGGGTATTGGGCTCGACGTCTGGCCGGCGGTGGAGACGAGTACAGCCGTGGCATGGCGACCCGACCCGGACCTTCTAGCGCAACGAGTTGAGCGGTACCCTACCTACCCGCTAACGATTTGATCGCCCAGGCCCTTGCGCCGGCGCCGGAGGACCGGCCAGTCCAATCTTGCTTCGGTACACAGATATACGATCTTGACCCTGATAGAACGGTCACTTTGGTGACAGCCCAGCAACCGGCTTTTCTAGATGCCTGCGTGGTCCCTTCCAATGACGAGGACCTGGCGTCCAGCTAGACGTGGGTCTTTCGTCGCGACTACTCTGCGGTCGGCGTCACAGTGGGCGCTGTAGCCAGGGTCGGCTGCATGGTGACGTACTCGTCCCAGGGGGCGGCGGCGAGGTCCTCGGGGCGGTAGCGGGCGATGGCGGCGACGAAGAGGCGCGCGGCCTGCAGGTTGGTGAAGAGCGGCACGTTGTAGTCGATGGCGGCGCGGCGGATGGTGTAGTCGTCCTCGAATTGCTTGGCGACGAACTCGTCGGTGACGTTGACCAGCAGGTCGATGCGGCGCTCGCGCAGCAGGTCGATGATGCTGGGCGCGCCCTTCTCATGCACCTTGTAGATGCGCGTGTTGGGCACGTCGTGCTCCGTCAAAAAGGCCGAGGTCAGGCGCGTGCAATAGAGCTGCAGGCCCATGGCGCACAGCCGCCTGGCCGAGTCTAGGAAGCGCCGCTTGTTCTCCGGCCCGCCCAGACTGAGGAAGACCGACCGCTCGGGTGCACGCATGCCCACCGCCAGGACGCTCTTGAGGTAGGCCTCGTGCAGGTCGCGGCCGAACGTGGCCACCTCCCCGGTGGAGGCCATCTCCACGCGCAGGATGGGGTCGGCGCCCTTAAGGCGCGAGAACGAGAACTGCGGCGCCTTGACCGCCACGTAATCCAGATCCACCGTCTGGTAGGCGCCCGCGACGTCCTCGCCCAGCATGGCGCGCACGGCCAGCTCCACGAAGTTGTAGCCGGTGACCTTGGAGACGAAGGGGAACGAGCGGCTGGCGCGCAGGTTGAGCTCGATCACCTGCACCCCTCCCTCTTTAGCCAGGAACTGGATGTTGAACGGTCCCGTTATGTCAAGAGAAGAGGCCAGGCGCTTGGCGATCGTCTTGATCTGACGCAGCGTGTCCAGGTAGACGCGCTGCGGCGGCACCATCACCGTGGAGTCGCCCGAGTGGACGCCCGCGTTCTCCACGTGCTCGGAGAGCGCGTAGATTACAAGTTCCCCATGCTGGGCCACGGCGTCGATCTCGATCTCCTTGGCGCCCTCGGCGAACTTGCTGACCACGATGGGGTGCTCGCTGGAGACGCGCGCCACCCGCAGGTACTGCCGCAACTGGTCCTCGTTGTAGGCCACGTTCATGGCCGAGCCGGAGAGCACGTAGCTGGGCCGCACCAGCACGGGGAAACCCACCCGCTCGGCGAAGCCCTGGGCCTGCGCGGGCGAGGACAACTCGGCCCAGGGCGGCTGGTCGATGCCCAGCTCGTCGAGCAACGCCGAGAACTTATGGCGGTCCTCGGCGCGGTCGATGGACAGCGGCGAGGTGCCCAGCACGGGGATGCCCTCGGCGTGCAGGTCCAGCGCCAGGTTGTTGGGCGTCTGGCCGCCCATGGACAGCACCACGTAGGCGGGGCGCTCGATCTCGTAAATATCGCGCACGCGCTCCAGCGACAGCTCCTCGAAGTAAAGCTTGTCGCAGATGTCGTAGTCGGTGGAGACCGTCTCGGGGTTGTTGTTGACCATCACCACGCTGTAGCCGCGCGAGCGCAGCGTGGTCGCGGCGGTGACGGTGCACCAGTCGAACTCGACCGAGGATCCGATGCGATAGGGGCCGGAGCCCAGGACCATGATCTTTCTGGGATCGGTCTCGGCGGTGGGCTCGACGTCGGAGTAGGTGTCGGCGTAGCTCATATAGAGATAGTTGGTCTGCGCGGGATACTCGGCGGCCAGGGTGTCGATGCTCTTGACCATCGGCACAACGCCGTCGCGCAGGCGTTGGGCGCGCACGTCCTCCTCGGTACGCCGCAGCAACGTGGCCAGCAGCCGGTCCGAGAAGCCGGCGCGCTTGAGGCGGCGCAGCGAGGCAGCATCGACAAGGCCGCCGGGCAGCGTAGCGACATCCTGGCCCAGGGTCACGATGGCCGCCACGCGCTCAATAAACCATTGATCGATCCCCGTCAACTCCGAGATGCGCGCGGGCGTGACGCCGCGGCCGAGCGCGGCCACGATGTTGAAGAGGCGTTCGGGGGTAGGGCGGACCAACCCCTCCTCATCGGACCGCGCGTCGGGCAGCTCGGTGTTCTCCTCGTCGCGCGCCTGCGGGACCAGTCCGCTGAAGCCGTGGCCGAGCATACGCACGGCCTTTTGCAGCGCCGCCTCAAAGGTGCGGCCGATGGCCATCACCTCGCCGACACTTTTCATGGACGAGCCCAGCGTGGTATCGACGCGGCGGAACTTATCGAGGTCCCAGCGCGGGTATTTGACCACCACATAATCGAGTGCGGGCTCGAAGCAGGCCGAGGTCTGTCCGGTAACGGTGTTGGGCAGTTCGGGCAGGGTGTAGCCCAGCGCCAGCTTGGCGGCAATGGTGGCCAGCGGATAGCCGGTCGCCTTGGAGGCCAGCGCCGAGGAGCGCGAGAGGCGCGCATTGACCTCGATCACGCGGTAGCGCACGGCCCTCACCCCGGAGGCCCTCACCCCCAGCCCCTCTCCCTGCCGCGGGAGAGGGGAGGAAGGGTCCTCCGACAAGACGCGCGGGGAAGGGTCCTCCGACGAGGGAGGAGGATGGGGGTCGAGGGCAAACTGGATGTTGCACTCGCCGACCACGCCGAGGTGACGGATGGTGCGGATGGCCACGGAGCGCAGATGCTGGTACTCGTCGTTGGTCAGCGTCTGTGAGGGCGCGACGACGATGCTCTCGCCGGTATGCACGCCCATGGGGTCGAAGTTCTCCATGTTGCAGACGGCGATGCAGTTGTCCATGCGGTCGCGCACGACCTCGTACTCGATCTCTTTCCAGCCGCCCAGGTACTCCTCGACCAGCACCTGGGGCGAGCGCGTCAGGGCGCCCTGGGCCAGGTCGCGCAACTCCTCGGCGTTGTAGGCCACGCCGGAGCCCTCGCCGCCCAGCGCGAAGGCCGCGCGCAGGATGACGGGGAAGCCGATAGTCTCGCCGATGCGCACGGCGTCATGGACGGTGGTGGAGGCGTCCGAACGCGCGGTGTGAACACCAATCTCGGCCAGGCGGCGCACGAACAGGTCGCGGTCCTCCGTCGCCTCGATCGTCTCGGGCGGCGTGCCTAGCACGCTGACGCCGTAGCGGGACAGCGTACCGTCGCGCCACAGGGCCAGGCCGCAGTTGAGCGCGGTCTGGCCGCCAAAGGAGAGCAGGATGCCATCGGGCCACTCCCGCTCGATCACACGACGCACGAACGACGGCTCGACGGGCAGGAAGTAGACGCGGTCGGCCAGTTCGGGGCCGGTCTGTACCGTGGCGATGTTGGGGTTGACCAGGATGACGCGCACGCCCTCTTCTTTAAGCGCCTTGAGCGCCTGCGAGCCGGAGTAGTCGAACTCGCCGGCCTCGCCGATCTTGAGCGCGCCCGAGCCGAGCAGCAGCACCTTGGAAGGCTTAGACGGGCGTCCCGCCGCCGGCGTTCCAACGCCGGGGAGGACGCGGGCGGGCGTGGTGGTCATGGTCACAGCGCGTTGGCGCTCTCCGCGCCCATAGCCCGAATCATCAGGACATCGAGCTCATCCGCGCTCGCGGACGCGATGCGCGCGTCCAAGACCTCGGGGAGCGTCCCAAACCGCGCCTCCAGGGCGGTGCGCAACAAGATCCTTTTGCCCGCGACAAGCCCCTCGGTACGGCCCTGCTCCAGGCCTTGCTCCAGGCCTTGCTCCAGGCCTTGCTCCAGGCCGCGCGCCAAACCCTGCTCCTGCGCCTGCAACAGGCGGTGCTCGATATATCGCTCCAGTACGCTCTGCATGCCAAGTTCCTCCAGGATCGCCGCGATCACGTCCCATTCCACATTATGATACGCCAATCCAAGCAACGCGCCGACCGTCAACTCGCGGTCGTCGCGCGGCAGACTGCTTGCCAGCCGCGCCGCCTCCGGCAACACCTCCGCCAGGGCGCGTCCCTGGCGCATCAGGGGCGAGAAGATTAGATCGACTTGATCGGCGCGCGTCAGGGGCGCGCCCTGGGCGGCCTTCTCGCGCAACCTCTCCAGCACGGCGTCTCCGTCTTCGCGACCCACGAAGACATTGACGAGTTGGAAGACGCACTGCGGCGTCCGCACCGTATCCGGCGCCTCCGTGATGCCAGCGCCGTAGAAAACAACTGTGGTCACGGGGCGGTGGTAGCGCAGGTAGACCGCGACGTGGTACGCGAAGAAGCGATCCAGGTCGCCGGCCGTCAGCTTGGTCTGGAACTCCAGGTGCAAGATCGAGCCGTCCTCGAGTCGAAAGAGCAGATCGGTAGCCTCGCTGCGCACCTCCAGGCGCGGCATCTCGGCCGGCAAAGCCGCGACGATGGGCGGCAGGTGGATGCCGAAGCGGGACAGTACATCGCCGCGCAAGGCGTCGGCCACGATCTTGAGCGCGATGTCCTTGCTCTGGCGCGCCACCCGCGCGGTCTCGCGTCCCTGCCCCAAACGCACACCCGGTCGCGTCCTGTTGCGCGCTTTAGGCGAGTTGGGCGTCTCGAACGAACTGGACGTCTTGGTAGGTGGGCGCCCCGCTCCGCTCTTCTTGGATGTAGCCATACGGTTATTCTAGTCCTCCGCTGGGGTATCACTCTGGCCATAGCGAGCAACGAGGTCGCGGCGCAACGAAACGGCGTCGCGCAGGTAGACGTGGCGCATGGCGCTCTGGGGCAGGTCGGTGTTGAGGTGCAGCATCACGCGGATGCAGCGCGGCAGCGAACCTGGCACGTCCATTTCGTGGCCGCACATGAGGGGCACGGTCAGCCAGCCGATCTGGCGGGCCGCGTAGGCCGGGAAATCGGCATTGAGGTCGCGCGTGGTGGTAAAGAAGGCTGCGGCGATCTCGTCGGGGTCGATGTCATTGTGGGCGACGATATCCCGGAGCAACTCGATCGTCGCCTCGCACATAGCCTCCGAGGTGTTCTCCGTCGCCGTGGTCGCGCCACGGATCCCCCTAACCGGCATAGGACATCCATCTCATTCGATGTGCTCCAGGCCGGCGAAGCTGGCGGCTAGGGTCTTACGCACCTTGGCGCCGGCCTTGTTTATGAACTCGACGGTGACCTCTTCGTCGCCCCCGGTCATGCGGCTGGACACCACGACACCGATACCGAAGTGCTTGTGCTGCACGCGCTCGCCGGCGGCGAACCCGGGCTCGGTCGGGGCCGACGACGCCTGGGGAGTCTCGGCAAAGGCGGCGCGCGTGGCCTCGGCGCGCGCCTCATCGGCGCGACTGGGCCGGGTGGCGTCCCACGAGCCGCGCCCCCAGCCCGAGCCGTTACCCGTCGCGGCTCCGCGCACGGTACTGCGCGGGGAGCGGCCGCCCATCACCTCGACCAATTCGGGCGGGACATCTTCCAGGAAGCGCGAGGGCTCGTTGTAGCGGGGATTGCCGTAGAGCGTGCGCCGCTCGGCGCTGATGAGGTACAGCAGCTTGCGCGCCCGCGTGATGCCGACGTAGGCCAGGCGGCGCTCCTCCTCCATCTGCCCCTGCAGGGGGTCCTCAAGCGCGCGGCTATGCGGGAAGACGCCCTCTTCCATGCCGGTAATGAAGACGACGGGGAACTCCAAACCCTTGGCGGCGTGCAGCGTGATCAGCGTCACCGCCTCGCTATCGTCGTCGAGCTTATCCACGTCGGAGACCAGCGCCACATTCTCCAGGAACGAGTCAAGCCCCTCGGCGATAGGCAGGTCGGCGTAGTCGCGAGCCACGGAGCCAAGCTCCTGCACGTTCTCCCAACGGCCCTCGCCTTCCTCGGTGCCGTCGCGCACGAACGCGGCGTAGCCGCTACGCTGCAAGATATAGTTCAGCAGGTCGTAGACGTTGCTCGTGGGGTCGGCCGCGGAGCGCTCCAGGTCGGCCAGGATCTCGGCGAACGCGGCGAGGGCGCGGACCGCCTGCGGCGCGAGGTCCGGGATATCCTCGGCGTGGCCGTCCGCGATGTAGCGCAGCGCCGCGCGCAGGCTCATGTGCTGGCGCCGGGCCCAGGCCTGCACGGTCTGCACCGTGGTGGGACCGATCTTGCGCGGCGGCACATTGATGATGCGCTGCATGGACACGGTGTCGTCTGGGTTATGGAGCACACGCAGGTAGGCCAGCGCGTCCTTGATCTCGCGCCGCTCGTAGAAGCGCACCCCGCCGATCAGCGCATATGACATGCCCTCGCGCACGAAGGCGGCCTCCAGGACGCGCGACTGCGCGTTGGTGCGGTACATCACGGCGCAGCCGTTGAGGGTCGTCTCACGGCGCGCCGCCAGCCGGCGGATCTCGGCGACCACGAAGTCGGCCTCCTGCTCCTCATCGTAGGCCACCTTACGGCGGATCGGCGTGCCGCGCTCGTTCTCGGTCCAGAGGTTCTTGGGGGTGCGCATGCGGTTCTGCGCGATCACCCCGTTGGCAGCGTCGAGGATGGTACCGGTGGAGCGATAGTTCTGCTCCAGATGCACCACCACGGCGTCGGGGTAGTCGTTCTCGAACTCCAGGATGTTGCGAATGTTGGCTCCCCTCCAGCCATATATCCCCTGATCCCCATCTCCCACGACGCAGAGATTGCGGTGCGCGGAGGCCAGCAGCTTGACCAGCAGATACTGCGCGTGGTTGGTGTCCTGGTACTCGTCGACCGAGATGTAGTTGTAGCGGTTGGAGAGGTGGAGGCGACGGTCGTCGTGCTCCTGCAGGTGGCGCACCATGCGCAGGATGAGGTCGTCGAAGTCGAGCGCCTTGTTCTCCTCCAGGCGGCGCTGGTACTCGGCGTAGACGCGGCGCACCACCTCGTCGAAGTGGCGCTTGGGCTCGTAGCGTTCGGGCGAGACGAGCTCGTTCTTGGCCTTGGAGATGCCCGCGCGCACGGCGGAGGGGCTGTACGACTTGTCAGAGATGTTGACCGCGAGCATCGACTCCTTGACCAGGGTCGTCACGTCGGCCTCGTCGTAGATGGTAAAGTTGTTGCGCCCTTCCTGGCGCCACTCCATGCGCAAGAGGCGCACGCAGATGGAGTGGAAGGTGCCGATGGTGATGTCGCGGCCGGGCTCGCCGACGAGGCGGTGGATGCGCTCCTTCATCTCGTTGGCGGCCTTGTTGGTGAAGGTCACGGCCATGATCTGCCAGGGACGGGCGTGCCCGGCCTCGATCAGGTGGGCGATGCGCTGCGTCAGCACGCGCGTCTTACCGCTGCCCGCGCCGGCATGGATCAGCAGCGGCCCCTCGACGTGTACCACGGCCAGTTGCTGGCGGTCGTTGAGGCCGTCGAGGGAGCGCAGCGCAGCGGAAGCACCCTCTATTGGGGAAAGAGGTTGGTCGTAGGTAGCCATCTCGTGCGCATTTTACCACAGCGACGAGTCGTTATGGTACAACCCCAGGGAACCGTGGTGGGAGGGGCGAGATGACAGGAACGGGCCCAGGCAGCATGCTCTCTTTGTTACCACACAAAGGAGAGCGTGACGCATGGGCCCGTCCACGACATTTTGCCCCAATCCGGCCTGTCCTGACAAGGGGCGGGGCGGCGGGGGGACCAGCGGTATCCACAGCCAGAAAGAGCGACGCTACCGTTGTACGACCTGCACGAAGCCGTGCGCGGCGACGGCGGGGACGCCTTACTAGCGCC
>JAABUQ010000924.1_pt1 | contig 66618 bp, 61 predicted proteins | sample 5560001 | NCBI WGS metagenome assembly JAABUQ01 (sample SAMN10711888, study PRJNA513371) | rock metagenome | isolation source: Antarctica rocks | place: Antarctica: Victoria Land, Finger Mt nord | collected 2015-12-18
TTGGGCTTGTACTTGCTAAGAATCAAAGTAGCAACTAATTTCTTCCTCGAGTATAAGGCTAGATCTAACAAATTTAAAATTCGTAAAGCTATTTCTTTTATCATTTCGACGAAAATTTCTTTAAGTTCGTCAAATTGTTAGTAGATTATGTTAAGCAATCTATTCTTTGACAAGTCTTCGTCGTAGTAAGACAACTAATAGACTACGATAACTCTTATCGATGTGATATTTCATTTTCGAAAAATCTTAAGAGCAATTTCTAGTCTTATATTTTCGAAGACAACATTGATAACTATAAGATCTTGCGTCGCGTTTTCTACTCTCGTTCTCTATATTGTGCGTTTAGCTAATCTATTACAATATGCGAATTCTATGCGAAGCAAAACTAAATCATCGACTCTTTCTTTCGTTCGCACTATTAGTCGTTTCGCACGTTTAAAGAAACGATTTCTTTGAGCTTTCGTTTCTCGATTGCCATTTCGTTTCGCAATCAATATCTTTTCATTAATTCGTTTTCGTTTGCTTAATAAATATTCTTATGCGAAAGCAAAAGCAAAGAAATTCATTGCTATTGCGTAAAGAATATTGATGTTAATGTTGTGTTTAACTATAAAGCAAAGCTAACGCATTTTGCGCGTCTATTAGTTCTAAGAATTTCGAAGTTTATTTGCAAATAAAACATATAATAAACACAATAGCATCGTAACACAAAGCAAATCCATTTTTATAAGACAATCTTGTGATGATACGCTTTCGACAAGTAATCAAAGCAAGAATCTCGAGTTTTTGTAAACAAAACACACTTTAGTAGACTCGTTTATTGTCTTAACTCAAACAATGTTGCTTCACGAGCTTTAATATTTTCGTACTAATTGTGCGTCGTAAATGTTTAGATAATCATTGATCAAATTTGACGTTTTCTTCAAGTCGACTTCATCGTATTATACGTTATGCGTTAGGTTTTAGTCTTTTTACTTGACTAAGTATTGAACGACTTTCTTTCTTCGATCTTTGTTATCGCGCGACGCTACACGTTTGTCAAGCAATTTTTCGAGCTTATATCGATCATCTTTTTTGACATTATTTATAAACGATAATTCGATATTTACGATTTTAGAATACGAATTTTTCTTCTTTGGCGCAAGTTCTAGCATGACGATGAACATCACAAGATGAATTTTTTAATTAAGAAACAAATCTAGTTTAAACGCTAAATGCTCATAGACTTTCAAGATTGTGAAAGACTCTACTCTTTAATTCGAGAGTTTAGAATTTTTTAAACTTGAAATCTTGTATTTGGAATGTAGCTTAAAAAAAATCTTATTATTCTTTCTTAAGATGAGCGATTGATGACGATTGTCGTATTGGAGTTTCATTTCTACGTTGACAAACGTCATGAATTTCGCGACTTCTCTTTAATTTCTTTCTCTCTTCGCGACGTAATTAATGTCTTCTTTGTAAAAACTAGTCAATGATAGAACGTCGCGAACAATTTTCTCGTAGATTAGTTCGTTTGAAGATTTTCTCGTTGACGCATTCTTTAAGTTGTTTAGAATATTACGCAATCTAATGGCAAAACGCTTCCAATTCGCGTTCGAATTCGTTGTGAGATAGTGACGTAGTGCTATTTCGATTGTCTAATTAGATCTTTTCGATTAAACATCTAACTATGAATAATAAGCAATAGAATATAGTAAATCGACTTCTAGCGAATGAAAAATTGCTTTTTATAAAGCAAATAGAAATTTTCTATCTCGATCGAAAATAATGCATAAAGAGAGATCTTAATTCGCGAGAACGTCAATGAGCTTAACGACTTATTTCTCGACTAAGAAAGTCGTCTTTCTAATTATTGTCGTAATTCTTTTGAAGAATTTGTCTATCATCGACATAAGAGAATTGTACTCGTTTGGCAACTTTGGCAACGCGAGAATAAAATCAATGATAATGATATAAAATATCTTTGATTTCGTAATAATAGACTTTAGCTATTTATACGAACGATGTCTAGTTGTGTTGTTAAGCTAACATAATAAGCAATGCTTTAAATATCTTTTTAATCGTTTAATCAAGTTTCTTATGTAATAGTTGACTATAATTCTATCATAGATGCGTAAGAATTCTTCGTGCGTCTATGCATCATGCGATAACTTGAAGATTCTCGCTTTCATAGCTTTAAGAATGCACAATCTTAGTCGTTCGTTTTTTTCGTCTTAAAAGTAAATGAGTTCTTTTTTCATTATGAATTGAATGTCTTCTACTTTAGTTTTTTTTAACTTAATTGATTTCTTCAATGTCGTTAACTCTTTCGAGATAGTAGTCTTTTTAGAATTCTTTAATGTCGTCGAAATTGTCGAAATTATAACAACAAATTTTCGTTTTATCGTTTTCGACTTAATTGACTTTTTCGATATCGTATTTGTTGTATTAAGTATTAAGATCACAATCTAAGTTTTTGTCGTCAAAGCTAAAACTTTTGTCAAAATAATAATAGCAAAATTTCGTTTCGTCAATATTTGTTCTAGATTAACTAAATAGTTTTAACTCTTTTGTCGATTATTATTATTTTTTTTGCATTAACTAAGAAGCATTTCGTAGATTTTAAATCACTTTCTATTAATCTTGTAGATTTTCGTCAATTTTTTTTTTAAAGAATAAAGTTATCTTAATTAAAGTGACGTAATACGTTGACATCTTATCTAGAATTTCGTCATTTGTAAAATCATTTTAAGAATGATTCTTTCGTAGCAATCGTAAAAGAGCGTCGAGAATAATATTGTATTTCTTAACTTTTCATTTAATATTAAAGAAAAACTATAAGATATATTGTGAGACGCGAATGAGTCGTAGATTCATTCGATCGACGAAAGAAAATAATAATTTAATTTGCTTCGCAATGTCGATCGTCGCAAAATAATTAATAAAAATCACGATAAATTTTTCTAGAGTATGATTTAACATATGTCGAATTTTTTTAAGTGTTTAGACAAGCGTTGTTATTTCGAGCTCTATTGACTAGTATTTCTTTTTGGCGTCATTTAATAGCTTAAAAAGATACATTATAGTTTGAATGTCAATTGCTTGAAAGAAATTCGTGTCGAAATTATCTTTTACGTGATAGACATAAATTTCGAATTTATATTTCTTGAAATCATCTATGTCGATATACATTTGTCTATTAAGATTATAATGATAAAGAATATTCTTTTTCGTTAGTTGCTACTAGAGCATTTCGAAACTTTGTTGCTTCACATCGCTAAAAGTGATATTAATATTTTTGCAATATTGTGCGCGAATCTTTTCACTCTTAGTTGAAAACTTCTTTAGCAAATTTATTTTAAGATTTTAAAGAACTTTTGCTATTTAAGTATAGTAGACGATCTTTAATCGAAATCAATTTGTCATTTCTAAATAGATTTCCAAGTTCTTCAACGTTTTAAAAAAATTAAATTCTTTTAACGCAACAAGCTTTTTTTCGAAAGTCTAAAAATCTAAATTATCGACACGCTATCTTAATAATGTTATGAATGAATATTCGACATACGATTTCTTCGACTTTAAAGAAATTCTAATTTAAGAAAACAAAGCGAAGATAATCTTAAAATGCGTCAAATGTTCGACAATATTGCGCGAAAAGACTACAATATTGTCGATATAACATTTGCAAAACTCGCGATAAGATTTAAGAAATTTGTTCATTTTATTTTGAACGTACGATATTGACTCTTTGAAGCTCATAAGAGTCACGTTTGATCGCTCTTTTCTTTTGTGAAAGATGATCGTAAAACGATCTCGATGCTCTTTCTTAATTAGAAATTGATAAAATTGTTCGTTGTCGTTCACGACAATAATATGAGAGCAATTTTATAATTTGATTATTACATCTTTTTGCAATGACAAAGAATACAAATTCGTAACGCTAATAGCGTTTAAATCTTAAATATCAACTATCGCTCTATCTTTTTAAGTGAGTCTTTTGTCTAGATCAACATATACGATTTTTCACATTACGAAAATAGAAAATTCGAAGAATGTAGAATTTTCGAATTATTCTAGCTTGCTTTGTGCATGCATCTTGTCGAATTTCTTATCGATTAAGATCTTTAATTTCTAACTTAGTAAATAAACTTTGTGCGCTAATTTCGCGTCAACAATGATTTGTCAATTAGTTATTATAAAAATTTTCATGTGCTTCTCGAGAGAAAGATCTATTGTATCGTCAATATTCTCTCAAATTCTTAAATAACGATTAATTATCTTAACATATTTCGCAATCTTGTTAAGTAACTCATAGATAATAATGTCGTTTTTCAATTGAATTTTCATTTTCTTTGAAATGATCTTTTAGAAGAAACGTATTTCAATAGAGTTTAATTTCGATAAAATTGAATAATCTTCGAAGAAAGAAATTGTCGCAAAAAAGTGATTCTTTTTCTTCACGACATAATATTTTTTATCTTCGTATTCTATAATACGTTTAACACGACGACAATTATCGAATTTCTACGAGATTTCTTTATTGTTGCGAAAGTTAATAAATTAAAAGTTCGCGTTCACGAAATAAGCATACGCTTCTAACATTGTGAACTCAAAAAGAAAATTACGCTTAAAGAGCTTACTCTTTTTCTTTAAAATTATAGCAATCTTTGTTATTGATTTCGCGAAAATTATTTTCTTTTTTGTCGTGCGAACAATTTAACGAATTCGAACGTTATCTTAAGTCTTTATTTCGCAAGATATTAAAATTTTCTTATAAGATTCAAATCTTAGTCTTTGATTTAATATATTTATGATCACTTATTTCGATTTTAAAATGTCCATGCTTATAAGAAATTTCGTCTTAAGATTATTTATTAAGTGAATTTCGTAACGAATGTGAGCAATTACTTTGTTATTAACTTTGTTCTCGCTCTTCAAATAAACATTTACAAAGAGTTATTCGTCTAAAACATATCTTGTCGCGTCGATGTCTCTTAATAAAACTAAAAAACATTTTTTAATTTTTATGTCAAATATCTTCGTCTTAACGAAAGCGCGATTTATTATAAACATGTCGTAATCAAAATTCACGCAAAAGAGATTAAATGAATCGCTAACGTTGTATTTGATTATTGTTATAACGTAATGTCACGCTCTAAATGCTATTTCATTTTCTTTGAAAAATGTTGTCGAAAAAATTATCATTTTTCGTTCAATTATATTTGGAAAAGCTAATTTTGAAAACAAATGTTGTCGAAAATTCTTAGCGATAAACTTTAAAAGCTTTTGTTAATTCTTTTTTTTGCACGATCGCACGTAAGCATAAAGCTTGTTTTTGAACTTAAAAGTATTTTAACATCGTTAACAAATAGATTTTTTGACGATGTTCTTTTGTAAAAAGATATAATATGTTACGTCGACAAAGAAACTATCAACATTCTTGTTATTTTTTTTGTTATTATTCTTCTTTCTATTGAAAATCTTTTCACGAGAATTAGTCTCGCAATCTCAAGAATGCGTCGCCTCAATATTCGTTAACGCGTGATCGTAGTATGCTTTTGCATCTTCTTTATTTTCTTGATTTTAATCTTCGTTCTAATTATCAAAATATAATTGAATCTATTAATGTGTCATTTGCGAATCTAAGACCCAAAAAGAGAAATTTGCGCTATTCGTTTCGTAAGAATATAAGAATCTCTCGCGTTCTCTCTTTACGATAAAAACTCTATCTTGATCGTAAAATCTATTTCGATAGAGATTGATATTATTAACGATAATTATTAACGATTGTTTTGTCAAAGATAAGACGATCTTTTAATTTTGAATGTTTTGGGCGTTTAATTAACTCGAATGAGTTTAAGTCGAATTCGATTTAAACATATTTGCGTTTTGCTAATTCGTGTAAGCTCTTGTTCTATTATTGACGTAAAAGAAATTCGAATCTTCTTCTTGATAAGAAAAACTCTATTGCAAAGAAGGAAAGCTTGATTAATAAAGTGAAAAATTTTGCTAATACGAAGAAAAATAAGATCGCTAATAATTTGAACGAAAGTTATCTCGTTCTTGTTCAAAATAACGATCAAAGAAAGAACGATCTATAAAAGTTTTTTTACTTGCTCGTGTTTGCGAACGATTACGACGAGATTTCTCGTTGACTTTAGATTTATTTTTCGATCTCTTAAAAGATCGACTTTCTTTCTCATTTTATTTCTTATTTTTCTCTTGAAATAAAGCGATACGCTATCATATTTTCTTTTGATTTGTTATCAATTTGTCGAATTTCCAAATTAAAATATTCGCTATGAACGACAATATAATTACTTGAAACTCTAACGACAAATGATTCTAAATTTAGATCGTCTTAACTAGATCTTCACTTAAACTTGTTTATGTAACGTACAACTCTACATTTTGCATGTACATGTACAATTTCTTTTTGTTTTGCGAATTCTTTACGAAAAAGATTTCTCAATTTAGCTTATCTTGAGTCGCTAACATAAAAATTTTAAATCGCTTCTTTAGACGACGAAGAATACGATTTAGCTCATTGAACAAAACAATCATTGCATCTTTCTCATTTTAAGTAAGATTATTTAATCATTAGTACAATGCGTTTTCTTAAAAGTATATAGATATATAATTTCTAATCTTCTTGTTCTTAACGATAATGACATAGTCGCCAACTCTACGACAGAAAATATATATCTCTTAATAGATGATTTTCTTTTCAATAGTGACGATGTCGCTCTTGTCATAGAATTTCTTAAAATCTAAATGAAAATAATCTAAATTGAAGACTCGAAACATGACATTATTTTTTAAGATATCATTATCGATTGATTTAACTAGTCTTGAAGGACTTTATTGTTCTAAAGGGCCTTGCTAATTAACAAAATCTATTAAGCTCAAAAGGGCGATAAACGAAGACAATTTGCTCAACTAAGCAATGTAGCTTGCTAATGCCCTAGTTATTGTCTAATTGATCAACTTCTACATTGCGAGATTGTTCACTAGATCTTCGATTTTTGCCATGATTGACGTTATTGCTCGCGATATGTTTACTCGAATGAACAAGATATTTTTTCTTTGATCGTCTTGAGACGTTTTATTCGTTTTTCGCCTTTTCTTTTTAGAGGCGTCGATAGTGTGAGCTTCGAAAGAGCTTGATTTGAAAGACGTTTAAGTAACGAAAGATATAGATTCGTTTCGAAAGTCGAGAAAAGTCTTTTAAACAAATGAAATAAGAAAGATCGATAAAATCAATATAGAAAAATCGAACAAACGTTAATTTCTTTTTGATATTGAAGTATCGTCGACTTCTTAAAATCGTATAGCGATGCGTAAAGCTAAAGGCTTCGAGCTTTACAAAATGCTTTTTTTCTTCGTTAAATTCTTTGACTTTCTTGTTTGCGAAAAAGAGAAAAAGCTAGAGTAAGTTGACGTTTGTCGATAGACTTTTGTGCTTATTACGAAAGTCTTCACAACTCTTATAAAAGCTAATTGATTCACAACTTAATTTGATAAATAGTAGGACAACTTAGCAAATCTTGAACGCTCATTAGTTTTGATCGCTATATAGACAATCACTAGCTTGAAAATGTTGTTTAGTACACTTTACAAGATAGGCAAGAACTTCTTGAGTCATTTTGGCGATAATTCGTTAATCTTTATCAAGAAATCGTTTAGCTTCCACGCAAGTTCGATGATCTCATTTGATAGTTTTGACGACAACGCCAAGATTGTTGACGAGAGAATGATGATGTTTGCCTATAAAGTAGGCTTTTATCGATACGAAATACTAATAAGATATTCTCTTCTTGATAGACAATTTTTGCAACGAAAAAGCAAACTTCATTGTGTAATAAAGTAGGCTTCTAAGAAGCAAAAATGATGATGAGATAATTTCTCTCTAATGAGGTAATTTTCTTTTGGTAAGGTATTCTTCTCTAATTGTAATTAATGTAGAAATTGATTATTAAACTTTGTTGAAGCTACCAAATGATGCGATTCTCGCATTGCAAGGAGGACACTAGTGATGAAAAGAATTGAATTACTAGCTAGGAGGAGAAAAGTCCTCTAGATCTAAATATAGGCTTAATTGTCAAGAAATATCCTACCAAGCAAGGAAAGTACGATCATCGTAATAGTTATTCAATTTTTTATACTAATTATTTTTCAAGATTAATAACAATATAATAATTAATACAATTTTCAAGATATTGTATATAAATAATGTTGTCTAAAATAGCAAACTTTTCTTGAACTTAATCTTTATTATAATAATTAAGTTGTCAATTATTGTTTACGTTAATTTATTAATTTGTTTTTGTCTTATCTTAAAATTAAAGCAATTTCGCACAATTGTTTTAATTTGCTTTTAATTTATTTACATTTTTTCAATATTTTTGTTATTTTTGAATGTATCTATTGTTTTTGTATCAATTTATAAAGTATTTAATATATAATAATAATAACAATTAAATAAGTTTAAGCATTTGTAAAATCTTCAATTAATCGATTGCTTTAACAATAAAATTATAAGAAGCTTTAAACGTAAAACATAAAATTTAATCGAGCTTAAAAATTATATAATAAATATTAGATTTTTCGATTTTTTCGAGAATTACGACTTAAAGACAACAATAAAAGCGCGTCAAATATAATATATATTTAATTTTAATATTATTAGATAAAGTATAAACAAAAGTAGCAAATTAAACAATAATAATACTTACAATAATTATAATCAATATTGTGTTACGCAATAAAGTTAATTAACAATATTCTTAAATTGTAAGAAGACAACTTTAATACATTTATTAACAAGAAAGTCGATTTTTTCTTAAATTAAATTATCTTGCTCTTAGATTTGTTGCAAAAAAAATTTAAAAACTTGTTATAATATTTCTTATATCGAATTTGAATGTGCTTAAACACACTAAAATCTAGTTCAAGTTATCGCGCATAAGCTATCGTCTAGCTTCAACCCTAGCGTCGCCCTAACTTAAGCGAGTATTTAGGATTGACTTTAGGGTTAAAGATTTTTCTGCAGGCAGGTCTAAGTACTGAGGCAAGCGATTTTGACGGGTCGGGGATCTAAATATAGTGCCTAGGATTTGCAAGCGTTGTGAAAGCGCTAATAGGGTCTTTCTAGGGTTATGGCAGCAAATTTCTCCTCCTGGAAGCGGTTTGAATGCTTGGATATGTACGATCGGACCGTTGAAAATGCACCCGAGCTACTATGTCATCTTGCCTCTCAGCTGGTCGGGTCGACTGGGCCTGGACCCACCCGATCTCAGGCAGCTAAACTGCTATCTGGACAGACGTTCTGCCCATCGACGGGTCTACGCATTGCCTACCAGCTAGGGGTCACACCAGCGACGAGTATACCATGGCCGCATATTGATCTTGTGCTATTCGTAAGAGCAAATACCCGTACAATATGGGTGAGCGTCGGAGGGGAAGCAGTAAAACGGAGGACCGTGCGCCACTCCAGCTAATGTAGGTTAAAAGTAATCATCTCTAAGACACACATGGATTGATTAGGAATCACTGTTTCGGTCTTTTCAGTCAGACCTCATCAACGTCAGATTCAGTGTGGTATCTAGCTTTCATGCCCATTCGACTTTTGCTTTGATGTATTTACCCGCACTACTGGTAGCTTCCGATCACATCATACTTCTACTTTACTAAGTGTATTACTCACCTGTTCCTTGCTCCTTGCTCCCGTAATCCCGCTACACGCCCTTACACGATCATTGACCTATGAGGGATCATATACTAGAGGTTATGTGGAGTGAATAGGTGGAGTCCGACGCTAGTCAGACGTCCGTCTAATGCATGTCGAATTCCTACGGGATCACCGCATGCCTCATGCGGAGAAAGAAACATTACTAGGGATCGGAACTGTACTGGCTAGCCGGGACGTCCCTGGCATGAGGCTTACGTCTACTAATCCAGCTTACGTCAGTATATATACAGCTATTGATCCTCTGTCCGGATCTATTTGATCTGCCAATCGAGCAGACCCGACACTGAACAACTGATTTTGTTCGCGATGGCGTCGCCAATAGAAAGCAATGTTCCCATCATTGACATTCGTCAAAAGGAGCTTGAGTTTTCCCTTCTCGATGATATCCGGGGAGGCCTGCAACAGGGCAAAGATTCCTCCTTGACACTGCCAACCCTTCTCCTCTACGACGAAGCTGGGCTTAAGCTCTTCGAAGATATTACCTACTTAAACGAGTATTATCTGACCAATGCCGAGATCGAGGTGCTCACTCATCACGCCGACAAAATCGCCATGAAAATCCATGCAGGGTCATTGATCGTTGAACTGGGAAGCGGGTATGCTCCCATGTTCTTGCCCGCACCTTGACCTCGACAACCAGCAGTGCTCGCGTCGGTCAACCTCTCCAGTTATGACTCGGTACTAATCCAACGGACAGCAATCTCCGTAAGGTCAAAATCCTGCTCGAAGCGCTAGAGAAAGCTGGAATAGAGGTCGACTACTATGCATTAGATGTCTCTCTACCGGAGCTTCAGCGAACCTTCAAGGATTTCTCAAAGGACTCTTTCCAGCATGTGAAGTGTTATGGACTCTTTGGGACCTACGCGGACGGACTCGAGTGGCTCAAGCAGCCGCAAAATCGCGACAGACCTCATTGCATCATGTCTATGGGTTCAAGCATTGGGAACTTCAATCGCAAGGAAGCTGCGGAATTTCTGAAGGAGTACGCACGGATTCTGCAGCCCGACGATTTGATGCTAATCGGGCTTGATGCCTGCCAAGACGAGGAGAAGGTCTTCCATGCCTACAATGATAGAGACGGTCTTACACACGAGTTTATTCGAAACGGGTTGCTGCACGCAAACAAATTGCTCGGTGAAGAGATTTTCAGAAAGCACGACTGGGAAGTTATTGGCGAATACAACTGTGCCTTACAATGCCATCAAGCCTTCTACAAAGCCACCCGTGATGTCTTCGTCGGGCACATGAAGATCAGAGCAGGGGAGAAGATCCGAGTGGAAGAAAGCTACAAGTACTCCGCAGCCCAAAGCCGTGAGCTGTGGCAACTGGCAGGCTTGATGCCTAAGGCCTCCTTCGGCAATCAGACCGATGATTATCGTAAGCACCTTAGCCGCGGGTTCCAGCCTATTCCTTGAAATGCTCAACATCATCTCATCTATTCGAACTGTGTATTAATCTCCCTCACCTTCTCTTGTCAGCATTGAAGATTTGCAAGGCACGTCCGAATCCCCTCATTACATCATCCCGTGTGTAACCAGCCGATCATACTATCTAAACTCTCCTGGCCATTGCTCTCCATATTGCTCGTTGTGGTTCTATGACAAGGTTGCCCGCGCTTATTATTCTACTAGATTTACATGTTCTATCGAAGCTGAGCATGGCTTGTCCGTTAAGGCCGGAGGACTATGCACCCAGGCCGGTGCCGTCGTTGAGAGAATTTGAACACCTCTGGTCGCTCTGGGATACTGCAACCAGGCACATGTTGCCAGAAGCCGAGATCTTATCGAAGCCCATCAAACTTAGGAATTGTTGCCTCTTCTACCTAGGACATATTCCCAATTTCCTTGACACACACATCGCGAGGGCCATTGATAGTCGTCCAACGGAGCCAAGCTACTACAAGCAGATCTTTGAACGCGGTATTGATCCCGATGTAGACAACCCAGAGAACTGTCACGCGCATAGCGAGATCCCGGAAACGTGGCCGTCCGCAGAAGAGATTCTTGCATACCAAGAGCGGGTGCGTTATAGGGTAAGGTCAGCATATGCCGAGGGAAGTGCTGAGAATAGTCGAATTCTTGGCCGAGCTCTATGGATTGGTTTCGAGCATGAAGGTACGTACTCATCGAGTTCAGAATCACCCTCCAAGATATTGACATCCAAAGCCATGCATTTGGAGACTTTGCTTTACATGCTGGTACAGAGTGACAAGATACGTGCCCCGCCTGGTTCGACGCCAGACTTCAAGGCTCTTGCGCAGCAGGCTCAGAAGGACGCTGTGCCGAACAAGTGGATTGGAATCCCAGCTTCGGAATTCGACGTAGGGATGGATGATCCGGAGAATGATCTCGGACCTGACCGCTATTTTGGATGGGATAACGAGAAGCCGAGCCGTCAAGTCGAGGTTCCTGCATTCGAGGCGAAAGCAAGGCCTATCACAAACCAGGAATATGCTCAATACCTTGACCGAACTCATCGGTCTGACATACCTGCTTCCTGGGCTTCATCCCCTGAAGATTCACAAGGTGGTCTTGTCAGCAATGGTAATGGATACAAAGAGGAACAGAGCAATAGTGTCTACCTGAATGGTCACAGTGAGCCTTTGACAGATGCGTACCTGAAGGGTAAATCGATTCGGACAGTCTACGGTCTTGTACCGCTTGAATACGCTCTGGATTGGCCGGTATTTGCGTCTTTCGACCAGCTCTCTGGGTGCGCCAAGTGGATGAACGGCCGTATTCCTACAGCAGATGAGGTACGAAGTATCTATACTTACGCTGACAGCCGAAGGGCCAAAGAAGCAGAAGAGGTGCAAGTACAGACAATATCTGCAGTTAATGGGTAAGCGCTTCAACATAATAGTACAAAGACTCGCTAAAAATTCATAGGCATCTTTCCAACGACGGTGTCGAAGAGTCTCCACCATCACACCCTTCTCGTAATGGCGCTTCCGGCGCTACAACTGCTTCCAATCCCTACCAGCTGTTCGTCAACCTCGAAGGCTGTAACGTGGGATTCCAGCACTTTCATCCGATGCCGGTGACCCAAAATGGAAATCAGCTCTCAGGGCAAGGCGATATGGGTGGTGCTTGGGAGTAAGGGATCCGGGCAGTTTCAGGGCTAGACACGCTGACTGAGTACAAGATGGACAAGTTCAGTGCTGGAAGAGCATACAGAGTTTGAAGCAATGGGCTTGTATCCTGCATACACAGGTAACATCAAGACATGAATGGCAGCTTGGCTGGCATATCTGACTGTTGAAAGCGGATTTCTTTGACGGCAAGCACAACATTGTCCTTGGCGGCTCCTGGGCAACTCACCCTCGGATCGCTGGACGTAAGAGCTTGTGAGTCCACCGAATGCTACCTATGCCATTCTTACTGACATATCCAGCGTGAATTGGTACCAGAGGAACTACCCGTATGTTTGGGCGGGTGCGCGCTTAGTTCGTGATGTTAAGTAAGTTATGGGGCACGACAAGGGGCTAAGGAAGCTTCAACGCCCTTTCTTTGATTGTGGTCAGCTTTCAACAAGCTTGGTGGTGGCACATCTTACGTTGGTAACCAGAAACACTCTTTTTTTCGCCTTCTAGGACATGGTGGCATGGATGAGCCCAAGATACTCAATCTCTTCGAGCTTGGAGAATGCCAGACCTGAAATATAGGATGTCGGTCTCCCTTCTAGTAATCTGAAGTGCGTTCTGTAGTTTATGTCTGGTCCACGCGGCAACTGTTTACACCCCATCTCTAGTAGCCATGCTAGAGTGACTCTTCGATACATCTTACGAACCAGACCAAGCTCGAAACCACAACGACTCAGCGATGAGCGCTCGAGAATACATCATGTTACGTCTGGCAGCTCTAGCTACCGGAAATTAAGAATGGCTACGCGTTGACGTAAGGTAGGACGGGCTTGGCGAATCCGGAGGGCTTCTGTCAAAGTATTTGCCTAATGCGAAAGCCACTTCGAGCATCTCGTTCAGAACTAATAGGAAAATCCTCTACTAGGGTTCGAAGCAGTCGACACAGGCTGTATATCGGTACAGGCTCCGTCTTCGGTCTTTCAAGGAGCGTTATGTTCCATCAGGTCCGTGGGAGAATATCCAAACGTACGATCAGGTCCTAGTCCACCATCTTCACGTCTTTCCATGTTATACACTGCCAGTGTCAAAGCATCCTTCTCTGAGATCTTTCTATTGTTGAAAGTATTGTTGCAGTATCCAGAATGGCCGAGGTTCAATTTTATTCACAAAGCGCGGATGAAGACAACACGCGTTATCTTCCATCACATCCAAGCCTATTTATTCCTTTCCAAACCCTACATCTTCATGACAACCGTCTGTTCCCTTTGCAACCTGCTTCCACCACAGCTCTATTCGCCTCTTTTGCTTGGGACCTAGGAAGAAGTGTAATCAAACGAGCTGGAAATTGCTTCACGCAAACCTTCGCCAAAATGGGTAACGGGCTACTCTACAGATGGGAGGTAAGTCAAGAGGTTGATCTTGTCGTCCTCATCTAGATCAGCTGACGCGTTTGCTTCATAGGACAACAATCATGGCCTTGGTGAGCTTGACCCAGAATGTGGGGTTCCATCTACCCTTGAACATAGCTGCTTATGTTGGGCTACAGAGCACAAATGCGGCACATGCCAGACTGTCTTATCGAGCCCACGTGCAAAAAAGACGTGTTTTGGAGTCCATGAGGAAGTTTGTATCAAGTATCACAAAACGCTCTGTGTGCTTGTCTCTTCATCCTCCCAAGCCTGTGCTGATCCTAGTTCAGTCTTCATAGGCATGTCCCACAAGTGTGATGCGTACGTACGATGTTCGGGCTTGGATCATAAGGCTAATCTGTCTAGCTGCAACACGAGTCGAGAAGTCCACGATAAACGCCACCGCGAGATAGCGACTCTGGTCCAAGCAATCCAAAAATTGGACAGTGACCACGACAGCATATCGAGCCTATCAGACAACAGGCAAACGAAAGCTTCGCCTGGAAGTAAATTCAGGCATATTCGAGCCGACAGCAATACAACGGACGAAACAGTAGCAGATGATTGGGAAGAATGTCAAGACCTATTCAACGAAGATGATACTAGCCCTCCCCCTTTGCCCTCGACAAAGGAGAACATCCACTCGAAGAAGGCTCAAAGAGCTGAGCGGAAGCTTGCCAAGAACCAAGCAAAATTCAGCGGCATCACAAACGAAGACGTCAACAGAGTGGACAAAGCGTTGCACCCACCTCAACTTGATCAGGTTGGTCTTCCAGGGTCAACCTTGGATCCTTTGGCCCACAGTGCTATCGAGGCCAACATTGCGTTCAACCCCAGCACTTTCAAGTACTCTAGCCTCCGCCAATCTGTTCACACCAAAAGACTGTTGAAGAACAACGGTTCTGCTAAGATTGACGAAGGCGATAGTCAGATCAGAGAAGCTGCCAATCTCGCGATCATCCTGCACAGGCTGGGTATCACAACCACCGTGCCGCACAATCCAAGAGAGCGCAAAAGTCTGCTAGCTAAGTTGCACGAGACCATCAGGTACGATCTTGAATGCGTGGCCAATGAGGACAGGGATACTATGATGAGAATGGCCGGCTATTGGCGTTATGCCAATCGTCGTACTTACAATGTCATGGTCAGAAACAACCAGCTGTGGGATTGGACAACTGGAGCCAAGCTCGAAGAGGTTGAAGAGGAGGAAGAAGAGGATGATATGTCTTCTCTTGGCGACAGGTTTTCAGAATTGAGCACTGCCGCAACGACGCCACTCGTTTCCCACTTTCCCTCCCCCGATATTGATAGCTGTAGCGAAGATTTTGACCTCGCTGCTGGTCCGGCTCTAGGTGTTGGTCGAGCCGGAGCTGTCGAGACTTATGATGGGGAAAAGACGCCTACAAGGTCAACCTTTACAGGAGCAGCCGATACACGTCACTACCAGACTCCAACTCGTGTCATCGCTGCCTCCCAAACGGCCACACCTCCCTCAGCTGCTTTGGGTCCGCCACCAAAGATCGTCAACCCTTGGACTTGTCGGCCGGCTCCCCATCGTGATACTAACAACAGGTTCGCCCCTCTTGAAGCCTTACTGGAGGAGCCGGACTCTTCAACTGATCGAGCTGCTTCGGTACGTCCAACCGCTCCTGTACTTCAATTCAGGGTGACGCACATCGCCCGGAACCGGTCACCTATCCGAAAGGTTGTCTTTCCGCCACGTCGTCGCTCCAGATCGCCCACAAAAACACGTCATCAGCAGCGTGATGTTCAGAATGGTGGTCCCAGAGCAGGATTGCCGACTCATAAGCTGGGGAAGGCGACGAATGCTAATGGTCTAAGCTATGCTGGCATACTCAGGCGTGGGCTCCAATAGTATCATATATCTGTCTGAACGGCAGGTTGCGGTAAGTCGGGCTGCACGACGAAGGTTTTTGTTGTCGATACTTCCATACTAGGTCGGTCCCCTTGTGATAGATCTCTAGTAGCTAAGGGCAGGTTTTCATGTGATTACTTGCATGCTAAACCACTTCTTCTGTGGTGGATTCTTGCTGGCTGAAAAAAGATTTTCTTGTCGATACAAGCATGCCAAGCGACTCTTCTTGCGGTTGGGTTTTGCTTGGAGGGAAGGAAATTTTCCTTGCAATACCTGCATTCTAGCTCGTCATCTTGTGATTGAGCTCTGCTTGCGGGGAGAGCTTTAGACGGGGAGAACTTTAGACAAGGAAAACTGGTATCTCGTCAATTGCTAAGCCTTTCTCCTTCTCCTTCCGTGCCTGCTCTTGTCTTGCTCTTAGCCTTTCAAGTACCGTCTCTTTCGATTTGCGCAACGGAGACGGTGACGGTGATCTCTGCCGCTCAGGCGGAGATGATGGCGGACGCGCTACGCTGGACTTTTCCGACCCCCTGCGTTGCACAGGCTTCACAAATCCCATGGGATCCATATGCGTCTTCGTGGGCTCCATCCGCTTAGCAGCTTTCCTCACAGCAGGTGCATCCAAATCATCACTGTCTCCCTCCTCCGTCTCTTCCTCCGACTGCACCTCCACATCCCTTCCCCTCCGAATAGGCTTCCCGAATTCCCTCATAATCCTTTCCTTCTCCTCCTTTCCCCTCCCACTCCACGCCCTCTCAAACCCCGCCGCCGCCCGTGTACTACTCTTCACACCGTGCAACCCACTCAGACTCCGCATATTCTCCCTCGAACTCTTCTTCATCAAACTCTTCAACACCGTTCCCACGCCCACCTCATCCCCCCTCTCGCCATCCTCCTCCAAAGCACTCTCCTCATCCCCACCCCGCACCTTTCTCGCCTGCTCCCAACCCCCGAACATCCGCTGCACCTTCCTTGCCTGCTTCTCTGCCTCCTTCTTTTGCTTCGTCTCCGCCCTCATCTCCGTGATCGAATCCACGGGCCTGTCGAGAGCACTGGTGGTGGGGGGCCGGCTTCTGGAGAGGAGCTTAAGACGCTGATATTCGGCGCGGTGGAGGTGCGCGGTATAGAGCCGTGCCGTTGAGAGGAACTCGTCTTCCACCATGATGTAGATGTCGTCGGCGGAGAGGCCGGGGCGCATTAGTGTGGTTGATGGAGGGGGTGTCGGAGGGGAGCTATTCGTCGGTGGGGGCGAAGAGGAGGGCGGGCGGGCATGGTGGAATGAGGAGGGTGGGACTGCTGGATGAAAGGGTGAGGCTTTGCGCGGCGTGGGGAGAGGGGGGGCATCAGAGTCGGAGTTGAGGTCGAGAAGACGCTGGCGTTTAGGGGGGCGGGCGGGGGTCGGTTTGGAGGTAGATTTGGAAGTGGGTTCTTTGAGCCAGGGAAGGGTGCGTGCCATTGTCGCTGGCTGTAGGGGATGGACGTTTGGAAATTGTCGTGGAAGAAATGGTATCGCAGCCTTACAAGGAGGGGGAGTGGAGCGCCACAATGTGGCCGTGCCATACGCTAGCGTGACATGAGAAATGTGTTAAGGGATCTAATTCTATTCTCCCTTTCACTCCTCTTCGATCAGCGGCCGGCTAGCGACTCGTCTAGCTGTAACAATGGCCGAGCCAGAGAGCAGCTCCACCACTGCAGAAGCCCTCATCCCACGCTTCAAGCTCGACCGCCTACTCAATCAAGGTCCATCCCCAATCCCCACCTCCAATGCCCCACTCACCAACCCCCTCAGATCAAGCCGGCCGCCGCATCACCCTCCTTGGCAGCATCGCCTCCTCCCCCGCTCTTTTGACCATCGAACGCGCCGCCTTCCCCTCCGGCCCTGAAATCCTCCGTGCCTTCCACTCCGCCATCGCCAAAATCAAGAATCTCGGCGACAATGATATCTATAGGTGGTATCTCGCCTTTTCAGGCGCCACTACTAGTGCAACAGCAGATTTGAAGCTCAATCTCATCTACCCTTGTACGGAGCAGCACATCAAGAAATACTCCCCGCAAGGTGTGCGCATGGTCACCGAAACACCAGAAATCTACAACGATTACGTACGCCCGTATATGCAGCGCAACAGGGATGCGGGGAGGTTGGACTGGGTTTTCAATGTCCTGGACGGCCGCGCAGAGCAGGAGGATGTGATTCTGCGGGACTCGGGCATGGGGGCAGAGGGTGGGTTCCTGATGGCTCCCGATCTGAATTGGGATCGCAAGACGGTGACGAGTCTGCACTTACTGGCATTGGTGGAGAGAAGGGATCTCTGGAGTCTCAGGGATCTGAAGAAAGGGCATGTGGAGTGGTTGAAGGGGATGAGGGAGAAGATGTTGGATGCGGTTGTGGGGGTCTATGGAGAGAAGGGGGTGGAGAGGGATATGTTGAAGCTTTATGTGCACTGTGCGCCTCACATGCCTTTCCTGTTTCTTCAACTCTGCGACTTGTTGAATGCTTGGGCGTGCTGATGGTGACACGCTACAGATCAACCAACCTACTACCATTTCCACATTCATATCGTCAACGTCCAGCTCGAAGCCGGCAGCACCCAAGCCACTGGCAAAGCCTTCGGGCTCGAAAATATCATCTCCCAGCTCGAAACCATGGCCGGTGGGCCCGAGGCTGGGATGGCGGATGTGAGCTTGACCTACTACGTAGGCGAGGCCAGCGAATTGTGGACGAAGATCTTTGAGCCCCTGAAGAGGGGAGCTAAGGGGTGAGAGGTTGCGGAAAAGACAACCCCTGATCTGGGGGTTGGATTCGTAAAATACGAATCATGCTAGGAAAGCTAGCATGAGATATCGAATCTCGGTATCTAGACGTGAAGGTCTAGCGTCGCTGGGCGCTACAAGTAGCAAGATGCTGCTGGCTTCGCCATGAATGGTGTGAGTATCTTCCGGAAGGGAGAAGGAGAGGCAAATCGCCCCTGGAAGGACCACAGGCTCTCAACATGGCCTGAAGAAACCAAACGCACCAGTCTACAACTCAAGATAGCCCCGTCCTCGGTGCTTGGAGGGTTAATAGCTGGTTCGTGCACGTACCGATAAACGTTTTTCAGATGGGATGGCAAGGGAAGATTCCACGGAAACAGCCAGTCTGCTCAACCAGGCAACTATGCTTCTCTTTTAACAGGGTCAGGACTTGTCTCAACACAAGCCTATTCGCTATCATACTATCATTCAAGAATCTCGTAGCAGCATCAACAAAATCATGAATGAGCATTCCTCTGCAAGAAGCTTCCTCAATGAGCGCCTGAACCCCTCCATCTTTCCCAATGACGACAATTCCGAATCCAGTGCTCCAAATAGCTGCAACAGCTTCAAACGCTCTGCTTTTAGCGCATCTCAATTCTCGAAGGTTATAACCAAATCAATGGCAATGGATGCTACACACGGCCACACCAGACTGAAAATTGGCGATCCCGTCCGATCTCGCATACACAAACAGTCTAGGGATCAGTTAGTAGTTGGGTGGGTGACCACCAGCGAATCTTGATTGCTGTGTGTCTATTTTCTTTTTCTTTTTTTGAGAAGATGGCGCATAACGCTGGAGTTTCTGGGGATTTCTCTCTCATGCGCTGGTGTGGTAGATTTTTTCGTGTCAATGAGTCAGAATGTCTGGGCTGTAGTTCAGGCCCTGTTCATAAGCCCACCAGGTGAGCGAGTGAAATGCATTAATGGATTGCCTCTTCACCTACGAGTCTGGACTAGCAAGCAGATGGCCATCGACAACTCGTCAAAAAGTTCTCTTACAAAAGTGCAAATGGAATTATGCACCAGTCCTCGCCGGCGCATGGGAAACCCACGCACTACATCTATCCAAAGTTCCCTTACCCCAAAATACATTCAATCTAAAGCCTACTGAGCGCACCTTTCAGCGCACCAGAATGAAAAAAAAGCCAGTATGCGAGCTGGCAGAATCGCCATGCTCCCAACCTGTGGAACGAGCTACTACGGAAATTTATAGGCCTTAGATTTAGCCGACGACCGTCTCGCAGCAACGCGCTCCCTCAAGGCTGCGCACTCTTTTAGGGGATCGAACGACGGCCCTGGCCGTGTCAACAACGACGCAACCTCCAGCGTCGCGCTCCGCTTGCCTCGCGGTCGGGGCGCTCTGGACGCTGTGGTCATCGCGCGACTGCGCTCCATGCCCGATGGAGGCAGCGAGGATGAGTTGACGTCTGCTGGGTTGGAAGTGGGATGGGAAGTCGCTTGCGGAGATGGCGAAGGCCAGGCATCCGAACCAAAGCCCGCGGACTCGATCGCGGAACCGAGTTCGTCTTTCATGGCCCCGGACGGGTTACGCCATCTGATGGAGCTCTGGGAACGCGGTACCGATGGTCGTCTTGACGCTGGTTTCGATGTCGATCTCGAGAAGGTATTGCGGAAACGGGCGAACCAGCTTGGATTGGCGGACGTGACGCCTTGTGCTTCTTCGACAAGCTGGACCCAATAGTTGATCTCGCTTTCCTGCCTGTAGATGCCGATGCATGTTCTTGAAAACTCCAGATCGTCTGCTGCGTCGTAGAGGTTGCGCAGGTGGAATTGCGCTATCCCGCGATAGAAGAGGCATCTCGCGTTCATCGGCAGGTAGTTGAGGTGCTCTGCGAGATTTAGAGCCTCGTCGGCGTGTAGATGCATGCTGGGCCAGTCCTTGCACCTTTGTGCCATTCCAGCTCTCAGGATGTAGATTTCGACCGTCGCTTGCCTCAACCGGTCCGCAAGTCCTTCGTACAGGTATTGGATCTTGTCTTGGCTCCCTGCAGTGTTCCGTCTACTCCGGCCATTTCGATTAATGTGAAGTATCGGCTGCTTCGGCATGCGACGTGCTTTCGCTCTTCGTAATGGGGCTTTTGATAGCCCTGGATCTACAGCACCAGGGACCTTTGAATGCAGCTTGTTCTTGAGCATGTCATTTTGGTATTCGCGGTCTTTGAGCGCTATGGCGTGATCTGAATCTTTCTTTTGTGCCTCTTGGGCCATCTGAGCCATTTGCTGCTTCAGGCCCCAGACTGTACGTTCCGATGCCTTTTGGTATGCTTCGAACTCCGCGCGAGGTACACCACCATGTTCGGTAGAAACGGGCGCGTTTGGCGGTACAGACCTGCCCTTCTCGCAGTGTCAGCGGAGATACCAATATCATTACTATTAGAGTGTGACTGTGATGAGAGAGTAATCACCCTTCTATGCAATGGCGCTTGTGGAACATTCGCTTTGTTGGGGTTTGAGCTCGCCTCATGTCTGCCACTGTCCGACCCACCGCCCGGGGGTCCTCTAGTTGCGGTGGTTTTCTGGGCTATATTCGGTTTCAGCTTAGTGTATACTTTGATGTTCGGCCGCGGTCTGCGAGAGCCTCCTTCGCTGGAAGCTGCGGATGATTTTGGCGACATCGGTAAGTCATCCTCACTGCGGAGACTCCTCGGTTTGTCATGATCGATGACCACAAATGTGGTTTCAGTCAGACGGGGAGAGTCGTCGGTGTGCACGTCTTCTGCGACCGGAGCTTCTAGCGCTAGGTCGGGATGAAGGTAGGACGGAACCCCGGGAAACCAGGACATGGCACTGACCTGTGGCAATATGCGAAATAGATACAGAGATTCTGGAGAGATACCGAAGTGCTAATATCTTTGGATGCAAGGGTGTCTTGACTGTCCTGGAATGGCGCTGCTGGAGACAAAGAAAATAGGATTACCTGAAAGGCCGCATTCGTGATGAGTAACAACAAGACTTGGTCACCACCCACTCCTAGTAGGTTCGTTGTATCATTCAAAGGTATCATCGATGGATAGTGAAATTCTAGGGAACTTCGTAAAGTACATGAACCCATAGTCGATCAATTTAGAAAGACAAAACCAACACGAGAACTTTATGAATCACGCCACAAAGCGTGCAGGTAATGTCAGTGATCACGCCGGATCTGGAAAGCAAGCCTTCGGTACAAAGAACAAGATTCGAAGACCGCTGCAATCTCACAATAAGATTCCCACATTACGAAAGTCAAACGTAGTAGCATTATATTGGAAATTGAAGACAATGAGACATCCATATAACAACAACGAAACTATCATTCAAAACATTATCGAAAGCTACCTGCAATACCGTATCTACGTACTATTCAGGAAACATGCAGCTTGGTACGCCTACGATCACCACGAGGCAATGAATTTATGGCGCACGCAACATTCTCGCGTGCGGCATCAACATTTTCGTTGTAGTCGGGGCTAATGTTGGAGTCAGCTTTTCTTCCATAAGTTGGGGGAATAAGAGAGGGGTAGGAGACGATCAGACGTTCACTTACTCTGTGTTAGAAGCCAATACAAAACTCCAATGAGCATCTGCTAAAAGGTCGAAATGTAGGAAGCAAATTCCACGATGGTAGTGACACTTACCTATCAGGTAAGGATCTCCCATTTGTACGGCGATTTGCAGTGCTTCGTTTGCGGAATTTAGTGCTTTCTGCAACAGTCCCCCTTGGATCTCCTCGTAGCAGCCACGTAATATTGTTGAGTAGAGAAGAAGAGCACTGATCCGTTCCTTTGACGTCATTACACGTACCAAGGTCAGAGTGGCCAGAGCAAGTGCTCGTTGAGTCCCGTCTTTATCGCCCCAAGCTTTGACGACCGGGGCAAGGTGGCTATCGACAGCAGGATCGTAAAGGAACGTTTTGATGAAATAGCCATCGCAAGGTTTGCTCAGCGTTCTGGGAGGGTCACCTTGGGTTAATCGAAGCAGTTCTTCATACCGTTTTAGCTGCAGTTGCTGTGCGGCTACAACCGACTTGAGGTAGCTGTTCTCGGTCAACAGGTTGTCCCGATCATCAACGAGCTGCTGGGCGACTTCCCGAATTTCTGTCGTAATGGAGAAGGTGTCCATTCTGGTACTCAGCTCAACTGAGAGTTCTGCTTGGATCAGGGGTGTTGCAGAGTCAAGGTGACTGACGGCAGTGGTTATATGTATATGGCTCGCCTTTTGACATAGCAAATCATTTTCAGACAAAGGGCTTATGATTGAATGAGCTGGTATAGGGACCCTTTGTCCGCAGGCCGCCATAGGGAAAGACAATTGGATTCAATCCGAACAATCCGCCTTTCAACATGGTCAAAGACAGGTACCACTGAGCATCAGCCTCCAATGAAAAGGTTGCCTCAGCCCTTATACCTAGGTAGTCCCCAGAAAAGTTGTTTAGGGTTCCAGATGTTTGATTTTTGTTCCATCACCGACTTTTAACACAGTTCCCGAGCACTGAGGCAAGGAAAAGGCTCGTAGTGCACACCTTGCATTACTATCCAACGTAACGGAGATACTGGATCGTGGTAGTAGCCATAGATGTTCGGACGTATATCCGTTGGATTTCGCTTTGTGGGTGAATAGTGGCCTTGAGATGGACGTTTGAGCATGGCGTTGGTAAGAGGGATGGATGGGTATGGAGTAAAGTACCTTATCTCACGGTGATCTGAGAAGCGGAACTTCCAAATGAATTTGCGCCTGTAGAACTTTTTGAAGTCGGTCTGATGAAGGGTTTGTGCCTCGAATCGGCGCGCTTTCTACTTCCTATCCACGGGGTTAAATGTTATTTTGTTAAGGTGAGAACTTGGCCAAATAAACCCTGTCACGCTAACAACTAACCCCCCTAATACGAAGTACACAAGGCACCTTATTGGCGGACCCAACAATAGCGCTAGAGCACGTGAGGAAAGGAGATGACGGGCCGTCAATCCGCTTCATCGAAGTAATTAATTTTGGCTTCTTCTCTGACGGGGGCGATGGCACCGAGTTGTAAAGACGCATCCACCTAATGTTCAGACTTCCTGGCTTTTTCAATTCATTGTAACCGTATTTCATCATCTTCCATCCGCCCAGTCTGTCAATACCCAAGCCTACTACCCCTTTATGCGTTCGAACATAACATGCTAGGCCGGGCTTCGCGAGCACGAGTGCCTCCCATTGCGCACCGAAGTCTGCTAAATTCATACAATGAACTCTACTTGCCATGGCTTTGCCCTTCCATTTGCGCGGCGAATCCTCGTCCGCGACATACAGCTACCACCTCCCAAGACCGCCACGCTCACGCATTGGGCAAACGAAAGATTAACCCTTCCATACCAAATAACACATCAATCTACGAAACTCGCAGAGGCCTCGCCTCGGCCGCTGTCGCCGATTATGTCCCTCCCCACGATGAGTACATCCCGTTCGAGGCTCCGCCGAGCCTGTTCGGTACCCTTCAAACTCCCAACAGCCCCTTCCGCCTTAAGACTTTCGATCACCACATCCCAGGTGTCTTCGATCCAAGAGACTCTATACTTGTGGACGATTCGATAACGACTGCGCCTGCGACGTTCAAAACGTTTAACGCCATCAGCGGTGAAATAGCCGAAATACATCAAACGCTCCATGCCTGTCTACAGGTTGGCCGCTTGGCTCGGGCTGTGGCGCTGATGCGGAGGTTGAGCACGCTATACAAACCCGATGCGCCAGGCCTGTTGGCTGCACACAACGACTATATACGCGAGCTTACATACAGGCTCAGCAGAACAAAGGATCAACAAATGTTAAAAGATGTCCAGAACTGGTTCGAAGTGAGCCTGCGAGGGAAAGGGGTGACTCCCGATGCAACCACATATGCTCTGATGATTCAATCTGCCTTTCAAGATTCCGACGTGAAAAAAGTGGGCCGGACCATCAGAAGGTATATACATCTTGCAGAAGAGGCCGGCGTTCTGGATGAAACTGTGGCAAATGTATCAGGCACGCTCGATGACGAGAATCTCGGCTTATTCAATGAGGTAAATAGCTTGCAGACTTAGGGTATCTATTATTACTAACGAGTCTTCAGAGTCTGCCAGAGCAGTATGCTCAGGTCGACGACATAGTACCTGATATACCAAGCCCACTAATTTCAAGACCCGCCTTTCCACGCTCAGAAGCCGTTTCTACTTCTCAAAGATTATACGATACGCCAGAGATCAGACCAGTCGATACCAAAGGCTTGGGCTTAGAAGCGCTCCGACAGTCACTATCGCTATTCTCGGACGCTGCCTCTGCACCAACTTCAGAGAATCCCTCATGGACCCAAGAAGAGCGAGAAAAGGAACGGAACATGCAACGTCAACGTATCTTAGAGCGGGACACCTTTGCTTCGGCTATGGATCGCTGGCGTGAAGAAAGTGTGCAACAGAAAAAGTTGGGAATCAACGCATCACTCCAGAATCCTTCCCTTGGCTCGCTGATGTGGAATTGGCATGAGCTACTTGTGCCGTTGATTCGCGAAGAAGTGGGAAAAGCGAACGAGGCCGAGGAGAAAAGCCAAAAAAGCGCTGCGGATAAGGAGCGCTGCTACTACGGTCCCTTTCTCCAGTATTTGTCCCTTGAGAAGCTCTCAGCTGCAACGATCCTCTCCGTTATGTCTCTTCTCAGCATGCAGCACCTTAATAGAGGGGCGAAGCTCGCGCAATTGGTCTTGAGGATTGGAGACACTGTTCAGGATGAGAGCATCGCTGAAACAATCAGAGTCAACCAAGACCGCATGTATAAAAACCAGAAGCATCCTGACCGGCTTTCAAAAATTCGAGCTTTCGTAAAGCGGCGCAATCCCCGAAGCTCCTACGCAAAGTTGCTTGGTGCTGACCAGACCCTATCGGCGGCTACTGAAAGCTTGCGGTGGAGCAAACCCATCAGAACGAAAGTTGGAACGATTCTTTTGTGGCATCTGATGAACATTGCAAAGATTGATGTTGTATCTTCGTATCCAGGATCGCCCGAAGTCCTCAAGGAGCGACAACCTGTGTTTTTCCATACCTTCCAGTACATGCTAGGAAAACGCACCGGACTTGTTCGCTTTAATAAAGCCATCGCATCTAAGATGGCCAAAGAGCCCGTTAAAAGTGTTCTGTCGCGGCATCTGCCTATGGTCGTCGAGCCAAAACCGTGGACTGACTTCCGGGACGGCGGTTTCCTGGAGCATTCAATCCCCGTGGTTCGTATTCGCAACATGGATCTTGGAAGGCGCTATGCCATCACTGCATCCGCCAACGGGGACATGACCCATCTGTTTGCCGGACTCGATGTCCTGGGTAAGACGCCATGGCGGATCAATCGTCCTGTCTTTGAAGCCATGGTCGAAGCATGGAATTCTGGAGAAGCAGTCGCCAAGATACCTCCAGAGGATCCCACGGTCGATCTTCCTCCCGAGCCAACTCTTTCAGAACCTCTTTCAGATAATGCCGCATCTCGCTACAAGTGGATGAGGCAGGTCAAAGCAATGGAAGATCTCAAATCCGGCCAACGAAGCAACCGATGCTTCCAGAACTTCCAATTAGAAGTGGCTCGTGCCTACGCGAACGAGACGTTCTATTTCCCACACAATGTCGATTTCCGTGGTCGTGCGTATCCACTGTCGCCTTTCTTCAACCACATGGGCGCTGACAACGTGCGTGGTCTACTCGTCTTCGCTCAGGGCAAGGAACTTGGACCTGCAGGCTTGTCTTGGCTCAAGATCCACCTTGCCAATCTGTATGGCTATGATAAGGCTAGCTTCAAGGAGCGACGAGACTTTGCCATGGAGCATCTTGCCGACATTTATGACTCTGCTAATAATCCAATGCATGGAAACAAGTGGTGGTTGAAAGCCGAAGACCCCTGGCAGTGCCTCGGTGCTTGCATCGAGCTGAAAAACGCATTAGAATCACCCAACCCTCAGAAATTCGTATCACACCTTCCAATTCACCAGGATGGCACATGTAACGGTCTCCAGCACTACGCAGCGCTCGGAGGTGATGCAATGGGTGCAAAACAGGTGAATCTGGAACCTGGTGACCGTCCGTCCGATATCTATACCGCTGTCGCCGAGATTGTCAAGGCCGAAGTGGTCAAGGACGCTGCTCGCGGCGACCGTCTCGCACAAGTCCTGGAAGGAAGAGTAACTAGAAAGGTTGTCAAGCAGACAGTCATGACAAACGTCTACGGAGTCACCTTCCTCGGAGCCAAGCGCCAGGTTCGCCGACAATTAGATGACATTTTTGCCGTGTCGCCCGACCCGGCTCTAGAGAGTACTGACGCAGCTTCGTTCTATGTGGCTAAGAAGATATTCAAGGCTCTCTCAAGTATGTTCAATGGCGCACACGATATACAATATTGGTTCGGTGATTGTGCGAGTAGGATATCTCAGTCGTTGAGTCCGGAACAGATCGACTCCATGTTAAGGAAGACGGCGAGCACGAAATATTCACAATTTCAAAGGCCACCAAGCGTGGGAAAAGTGTCCGACGGACCCACAACATTCAAGACACCCGTGATTTGGACTAACCCACTGAGGATGCCAGTCGTGCAGCCATACCGAGCAACCGCACCAAAAACCGTGTCAACGAATCTTCAGTCCATCACCCTACAATGCCCTACCCCTTCCGATCCTGTGAGCAAGCGCAAACAACTGCAGGGCTTTCCTCCGAACTTCATCCATTCGCTCGATGCATCCCACATGATACTAACGGCGTTGAAATGTAACGAGGCTGGACTCATGTTTGCGTCGGTACATGACTCTTTCTGGACGCATGCCGCCGACGTAGAGACAATGAACGGCATCATTCGGGACACTTTCATAACCATGCATACCGAAGACATCATCGGTCGACTTGCTGCTGAGTTCGCCACACGTTATAAAGGTTTTATGTATCTCGCATCCGTTAAGAAAAGTAGTGCTCTGGGGAAGGAGATTACAAAATGGCGCAAAAATTTCCCAGTGAAGCAGGGGCTTTCCAGTGACGAGCTGAAGATAAAGGAGCTTAGACTCGAGAAAAATCGCTACGATCTACTTTTGTCTAATAATCCAGATGAGAGAGCAGAAGGAGCAGCAATGATCACTCCTGCTCAACTTTTCGAAGCAACAGCCGACGAGACTGAACTAGTGCCTGAGGGGGATTTAGAAGGCACCGGCATTGGCGAGATGCCATCCGCAAGAACCGCGAAGCTGCAGGCCAACGAGCAAATAGAAGTCGGCGACCTCAGTAACGCCAAGGTGCTGGACCCCAAATCGGACGAGCCGGATGACCACGACCTTGAGCTCTCAGACCTGCCTGGAATCGAGCAATCGATCACAACTGAAGGAGGAGACACCGAAGCGGAAAGGGGTTCCAATACCAAACCGACGAAGCCTAAGCGGTCTTATCAAGTCCCCATGATTCGGTTCTGGTTACCCATGAGCTTTCCCCCGGTCCCCAAGAAGGTATGCACAATTCTACTGCTCTTGTTACCTATCTTAGGGGTGCGGCTGCTGACGTCTAGCAAAGGGCGATTTTGATGTCTCCAGGCTCAAGCGTAGCCCGTATTTCTTTTCTTGACCCACGCCGCTTCCACTTTTATACCCTCCCCACTAATCTGTGTTTGTATTAAGTTATTCCACGTCTGATTTTTGGCGACTGGTATTGCGTGATAGCATTGCATAGCGTGTGTACGGGCAAGCATGGAGCACAGGGATTGGACCTAGAAGTTTACTGTACGAGATACCCGGGTATATGATCTCGTGTGTGTATAGATATTGGTAGTAGAGCACAGAGCAATAACTATCTCTCCATAGCCTTCGTGCCCGACTTGTCAATTGGCTTGCAGATTGCTTTAGCTCGACTTATTCATAACTCAACCTTCTGATCACGCCTCTACTGTCTAGAGCCTAGAGTAACCCTGGCTCCCACGACACCCTTCAAGTTCAGCGCTCAGAACGGACACCACGAACTATAGTCCAAGTGCACTGTCGTAGGTACGAAATCGTGTCAAGGGAGGGACAATGTCTGTCGAAGTGCTTACAACAGTCTCCCCGGCCTCCAACAGACCGATCCTTACTCGCAATGGCCTCGCGGATGCTGACCTGGCTCATCTACCCGCACTAGCTACTCAGGCGTTCGACAGCTACCGCCTTCTACCTCTGGAGCAACGGCAAAGGATAGTCAGAAAAGCGTTAGAATTGATAGCAGAAAACCAAGATGTACTCGCACGAGAACTTACGGAGCAGATGGGAAGGCCCATATCATATGCGACAAAGGAGATAACGACTGCTGTCGCTCGAGGACAATATCTGCTCAGAATCAGTGGCGACGCTCTGCAAGATACTGATGGAGAGCCAGAGAAGGGATATAGAAGGTTTATCAAGAAACTGCCCGTAGGCCCAGTATTGGTTCTTTTCGCTTGGAACGTACGCGCTGTCAGTCCTCCACTGCTCGCTGGTGCTGACTGAGATGATAGTATCCATATCTCATTCTCGTAAATTCTCTAATACCGGCTCTTCTCGCGGGTAACTCTGTCATTCTCAAACCGTCACCTCAGACGCCCACAATCGTAGAGCACATACACGATATATTCCTTCAAGCGGGCCTACCTGACAAAGTCATACAATACTTCCACTGCGGATCCTTAATCCGTCTAGAGAACATAGTACGATCACCTCAAATATGCCTGGTATGCTTCACGGGATCTGTCGCTGGAGGTTTACAAGTACAACGAGCTGCGGCCGATCGTATAGTGCACGTTGGACTCGAGCTTGGCGGCAAGGATCCAGCATACGTCCGTGCTGATGTTGATGTCAAGTGGGCAGCAGAAGAGATAGTCGATGGCGCAGTTTTCAATTCTGGTCAAAGCTGCTGCAGCATAGAGAGGGTATATGTTGCTGATACGATCCATGATGGATTTGTTGCTGCAATACAAGAGGTTCTCAAGGGATACAAACTGGGGAGCCCGTCTGATCCAGCTACCAATGTCGGTCCTGTGGTGTCGAAGAAGGCAGTCCAGACCATTCGAGGGCATGTCAACGATGCCTTGGCAAAGGGAGCCCTTGATGTCACCCCAGAAAATGAGAGCTTTGCCTCCCCTCCACCAGACGGCAATTATGTCAAGCCAACTCTGCTTATCAATGTATCCCATGAAATGGATATTATGAACGAAGAAACCTTTGGCCCCATCATCCCAGTGATGAAGGTTGGTAGCGATGAAGAGGCGGTCCGGTTGATGAATGATAGCGAATTCGGTCTTACTGCCAGCATCTGGACCAAAGACATTGCTAAGGGCGAAGAGCTAGCTGAACAGGTCGAAGCAGGAACTGTATTCCTCAACCGATGCGACTACCCAAGCCCCGATCTTGCCTGGACCGGATGGAAGAATTCAGGAAAAGGTGTAACATTGAGCAAGTTTGGCTTCGAGCAATTCGTACGCTTAAAGAGCTACCACGTCAAAGAATATCCGGCGTGACGGCATTATACGAGCTCCATTGTCTAGACCCAGCTCGGCTTGCCACCTTTTGTTGGAATGCTTTAAATCTCCGATCCGACAGAATGTTACGTGGAACGCAAGGGACTTTCCCACAGTGATGTCACGATGCTACGGACCTGAACCTTCATGAGCAATTCACCGTGCTCTGGATGTTGAGATTGCCATGGGCGGAGGCCTCTACGATGAATGCTAAAGATGGATCTACCGGTTGGCTGTGAAAATACCTGCATTTCTGATAGCATCAGTGTTTCAGTCATGCTTTCACGTGGCAATCCTCACACCCCCGGCGTCCGCCTTGCAGATAGCTTCATTTCGGTCCGTTGCCCTTCCAATCTCAGCTTCACTCAGATTACTCTTAAGACCTTGGAGGTCACATAGGCAATTCACCGTCCAAATGACATGGCTCATACATCGGCATCTTTTACCGTCTTTGCTTTGATCGTTTGTACTTGAGCGTGCTTCGTCCATCTCCTGCGCTACGTCCATATTGCAGCATTTGTTGCGTGTTTGTGAGCTTGACATTTCTTGCATCCATCGGTAGACTAGGCCTCGAACCGTGTGGCACGTTGAGCTGTTCATGAAATCAATCCGTCGATACACAATGGGATGCTTCGAACGCCTCAGCAGCCTCAAGCGTCATTTCGCTCGTCTTCGGCCTGGAAGAGATCAGGATCGTTCTGGGTCTCCAGGTTTGATCATTGTACGTTTCAGACTTTCTTGACTATCCTGATCACGTCCGCTCTACCTTCCCAGCTGTCTCTGTCCACTCATCTACACGTCCCATTACAACATGACTGACGACCATGCAGGGTAGTCCGTACGCTTTTCGAAAGATAAATTCCTACGCCAGCCAAGACGGGTAAAAACTTCACCTGGCACGCAAGTCTCGCAGCAGCCACTGACACTCTTCTAGCGAGGCCCTCATGAGGGAAAAGCTTGCAGCAGAAAGCTTTACCAACTCACATCAACACCTCAATGCGGAACAAGGGGCATCATCCACTACCTCGCGCCGGCCAACACTCTATGAGAGTACCACCGAAGTGCAGAATACCCGCGTACACTGGGCAGATGGACAGCAGGGACAGCATGATGAGGCTTAGATGGGGGATACCCTTAACGGCTTTCCAGTTTTCGAGGCATGGCTCAAGGAAAGGTTTACACAAAAGTTTTCGGTTCGAGAGAAGACAATAAAGACACAACTACATAGCATCTCTGTAATACCAAATGTATCATTACAGAAGGGTTTCCACGTGTCGGTAAGCGGCAGTGAAAAAGGACATCATCATTTGGTGATGAAGTTTGCCCAATATACGCACCATAAAGTTGTCGGGATCCTGTCATGCTGCTACTAAGTCTCACTATGGATTCTCTTGTGCGGATCGAACCTCGATATGGATCAGGAATTGATAGTAACGACTCGCTGCAATGAGATAACGAAACTGATGGCTTCTGGGTATAAGAAGTAAGCACATTATGGGAGGAGCGTGAGGAGGCTCTTGAGGCCTGGTGTACATAAAACAAAGAATTAGGGCTGAGAATCCAATTTAGGGCTCTGTTTCATCCCTGTAGGCACCACTGAAACGCCGCAGCGCGGGCGTCATCCCTCCACACCACCTGCCACCAACCTCACCTCCTCCCTTCTCTAAAACATTTTCACACGCCATACACACACATACACACACATACCCTATTAAACCCTCGCAACCCCCCAAAACTCAGCTCACAAACCCAAAGAATGTGCACCTCCGACCTCCCCCTCGCCCTCCTCGCCATCCTCTTCCCCCCGATCGCCGTCTGGATCAAGTGCGGCATCTGCACCGCCGACTCGCTCATCAACATCGCGCTTTGCTGTCTGGGGTTTGTGCCGGGGTTAATACATGCTTGGTATGTTATGCTCCTCTTTGCCCCTTCTCCCCTTCTGCCCCTCCCAAATCTCCGCGCCCTCTGTCCTCTCCTGCCCAAGCCTATCTCCTCTCCCCAGCCGCGCCTATGAGTCTGGAGTCCCTGACTTCGTGGACCTTGGCTGATTTGAAGATGTTTGTATTAGGTACATAATCGCCAAACACCCCGAATCCGACTACGAGCCTGTCGCTGGCGGCGACGACGGGGGCGAGAACGGCAGAATCATATACCACTACGTCAGCGGTCCGCAACAAGGGCCGCCAGGACCGGGGCAGCAGGGGCTGGGGGGGGGTGGGCCGGGTAGTAACAGCCAGCAGCAGCAGAGGGGATACGGGACTGTACAGGGGGGCGGTGCGGAGGGGAGGACGGAAGGGGGTGGAAGTAAGAGTGGCGTGCCGCCGAGTTATGAGCAGACGGTGAAGGGGGATAATAAACTGCAGACGTGAGGTGGGGGTGGTGATGGCGAAGGGGGAGGGGGGATAAGGGATGGGGGATGGGGGATGAGGGATGGGGGATGAGGCTTGGGGGCGTTTGGGAGTGGAGAGGATGGGTTGTGGCAGGGATGGGGTGGGATGGGATGGTGGTGTTTATGCATAAATGAATGAAGGCACTGGGTATCCTTGCACGGGGAGTGTATTGGCATGATGGTTGCAAGCAGAAGCATCTTTATTGCAGTCGCCTGCTTCTCTGGGTGCTGTGTGCGGAGGGTCTATCTAAGAGTACAGCGCAGTACATTGAGTACAGCTTTTGACAAGCTCCACACTGTTCACCCATCGCTCGTAAGGAGATCAGCCGCTCGTAACAATACAATATCCTAGCACCAGTAACAATACAGAGCCCAAGGGACCGCAGCTTTGAATCAGCTTGCACCGTTCACCATAGGGATCGTTTCAGTCTTGGCGCTGTCCATGCTCACAACACCTGCAGACTTGGCCATGTCCTTTTCTGTGGCCGCTAGAATGGCTTGATCGATGCCGCTTGCGGTGTCCTTGGCTTCTGCAGAGATTGGCTCGCTCTTCTCGCTGGCCGTACTCGCAGTAGCTGCGGATTTGGCCGTGTCATTTTTTGCTGGCGCGAGTGATCCGTGATTCACGTCTGTAGTATCCTCTGTAGCCTGGGTTGTATCAGTAGCGCGTGCTGTTGTAGTTCCCGCTGCAGCCTGGGGTGTATCAATATCACGTCCATCTGAAGTCTCTGCTGCGGCCTTGGAAGAATCGGTTTGATGTCCATCCGCGCTCTTCCCTGCCTTCAGGTTGTCCAAGAATTCCTGCGGCGGATTCTGACGGTAACCCTCTGGATTGTTCTTCGTCCAGCGCCACAGGTCCTCGCAGGCATCCTCTAGCGTCCGCTCAGCCATCCATCCCAGCTCCGCATTCGCTCGCTTCGGGTTCGCAGTCAGATCGAGCACATCGCCGGAACGACGCCCAACGACCTGATACGGAAGCTCCTTCCCAACAGCCGTACCGAAAGCCTTGATCATATGGAACACCGTGCTCCCCTTGCCAGTGCCAAGATTCCACGCTCGCACGCCAGGGTGGTTATCTCGTAGATAGTTGAGAGCAGCAAGGTGCCCCTGTGCCAGATCGAGGATGTGGATGTAGTCGCGGATGGCGGTCCCGTCTTTGGATGCATAGTCTGCGGTGAGTTCTATTAGAAATCGTTCCGCATACGGACCAGCATGACTCTGTGAAATTGCGGTCCTACCGTCGCCAAACACTAGCAGCTTATCCCTCTTGCCGATTGCGACCTGCGCCAGCAGTGGAAGCAGGTTGTAGGGTACGCCTTGCGGGTCTTCGCCCATCACGCCGCTGGGGTGCGAGCCGGCCGGGTTGAAGTAGCGCAGCAATGCCGCGTTCCAGTGGTCTCCCGGCTTGCCCTCCGCCTTGAGGTTGTTGCGCTGGGCTTCGACGTGGTCGGTGATGCAGGCCTCGACGGTGGATTTTGTGCGGCCGTAGGGATTGGTGGGCCCGATGGGGCATTCTTCAGGGATGGGGATCATGTGGGGAAAGCGAGTGGCATCGCCGTAGACGGTAGCAGAGGAGGAGAAAACGATGCTGGAGACATTGTACTTTGTCATGGAAGTAAGGAGGCAGATGGTGCCGTAGACATTGGTGCGATAATACTCTAGAGGGATCTCACTCGATTCGCCAACTGCCTGCGTTTCGTTAGCAAGACCTCGCAGTTTCAAGTGTCTTATGCTGGCTCCTCTTAGCATCGATGCCTCTATCACGTACCTTGAGAGCAGCGAAATGGATCACACTGTCGATATTCGGGTGCGCTTCGAAGACCCTATCCAAGGCGCCAGCCACGGTGATGTCCACATTGTAGAAGGCCGGACGCTTGCCGCAGATGAGTTCGATACGATTGACGGCTTCGTCCGAAGAGTTACGGAGATTATCAGCAATGATGACCTCATAATCAGCTTCTAGAAGCGCGAGGGCGGTAAAAGAGCCAATGTAACCGGTTCCCCTGGGTCGAGTCAATTGATAGAAAGCGTAAACCTGCTGCCGAAAGACTCACCCTGTGACGAGGACCGAGCCGATTGGCATGATGTTTGTCTTGGCGAGTGTGCAGGGCGAATGATCCAGATGGCTGTACTCTAGAGTCAAGATATCTTATGTTGCAGTGCGACACCGTAGCAGTCAGGTTGTCGTCAACGCTCTGTGGGGTTTCGAGAAGTGGCAATTTGCGACGGGTTGACTTAAGGCCACTCTCCCACGGTTGACGATGCCACATGTTTAGGGCTGTGTAAAGGATTCACGTTTGGCGCGTCTCAGCTACGTGGAAGGGCTGCAAAGCGTTGACGGATGCTCACTCCTACATCTTCACAGACATTTCAGCATAAGAAGACACCAGCATCTGCAAGTCCAGCTAGCTTCCTTTCTCAACCATCGGAACATGCGACAAGTCCCTTGCTGGCTGCAAGGAACGAACAAGCTGTCATCTATCGAATTGTGGCGCCCGCTCTAACCCGCAAAGGACCAGGCTGACTAATAAATTCCGGTCCGACTTCATTGGAAAGAAACAGGTCAGCCCCTAACCCGGACGTTGATACCCCCTTCGCCAACCGTCCGCCCATCTGCTCGTCTCTCCCTCTCTCAGCATCCCTGTCCACAGCATGGGCCAATCCAATGACACCCGAGTAGCAGTCTGACAGGAAGGCCAAGCAAGTACCGACAGATATGAGAGGCTGAGTGCAAGATCAGCGGCATTTGCAGGCCTACCCAAAAAGGCTTGAGTCCCGATGACGATAGATGGGGGGTACGCCCATTGGGTAGGGGGCTCATCCAGCCCATTTGACAAGTCTCATGGTCAAGGAAAAGTACGAGCCTCCATCAACCTTGGCTTTCTAGTCCTCCTTCGTGTGCAAGTCATCCAACCTTAATCGCTTTCTAAAGCTCCTCTTCTGTACTGCCACCTACGAGTGTGGCAGTTTGGTAACACAGGTGGCTTCGCGTTAAAGCCCGCTTCGGCTGTTATCACTATCGTTCGCAATTTCGCCCCTCCGGTCGCACAGCGGCACCCGTAACTGCTGGCCTACGGTAATTACGCGCACAAACCTTATCGGTCAGGCCTTATTCACCGCTTAGGCGACTGAGATCGCATACAATCCTTACAACGGATCCACGCTGTCGGGTCTCTTATGTGGGCGCCGCCAGAGGCGGCGGGTCAGTGGAGGAAAGCCTCTGACAAGGGCGTCGACTGAAACCGCAATGATCTGGCCATTTGGCCGCAAAAAGAAAAAGCAAACTACAGTCGACGAGGACCAGGCCATGGCAGCGATGAATCATCCTCCAGAACGTGCAAGGGCCGATCCCAATCAAGCAATCTACGAGGTTACCGGCAGAAGACCAAGTCGAAAAGATAGCTCACGTCGGCACAGAAGCTCCTCGAGGAAGCTTACCAAGAGAAATCGAGATTTTGATCAGGCAGATCCACTACCCGACGTACCACTTATACCACCTCGAAGTGCAAAGCGGAATGCGCTCAACGAGAAGGTCAACGTTCCTGGAGCCGAGCCAAGGGCAGAAGGGGACCTAGAGAAGAGTCCCGACGAGCGTCAACCTGTCCCATCGTATTACCTTCAAAACCCGATGTCAAACTCGAGTCTACAGCCGGAGAAGTTCTCTGTCACCCCAATACAACCTACTTTACGTGCAAAGCGAAGTGCAAACGATACCAACATGTCGCGTCGCAAGTCTAGCAAGAGGAAGGCCGAAGACCATGCTCGGGAGCGGGAAATCAGAGCAATGAGCTTGCCAGTACCGGTACCTAAGCGACCTGGTGCCAATGCAGGAGCTATGCTCGCTAGGGATAGTAAGGCGGTACCTGGGGGCTTAAACCGGAACTTCGAGCGGCCAGTATCAAATGTTTCTGTTCGTCTGGCCGAATCAGTACATTCAGCAATGTCAGTCGCATCGGACCAGCATGGTTTCAAAGTCAGTGCCTTTGACGCACTTTCGCCGCGACCTACTATACGCTACTCTGGCAATCCACGACAGAATAACGGATCAGGAAGTTTACGGCCGTCGCGAACTTCGACAAGGAAGGAAAAGCAGCCTGCGATTCCGGAAGAGTCAGCAAAGTCAAAGAAGAGGATAGACGAGCTGGCTGATGATCTAGATGCTGGCAGTTTGAGGGAATTGATGGAGCGCGATCGGCGTCGGAAAGAGAACGTTCGGAAGTTGGAGCAAGAGAGGCTACAACGTAGGCTTGAAAGAAAGGCCGAGAAGCAGCGTGCTGAAGATGAAGCAGAAGTTTCAGCTAAAGCGGACGAATCTGATGTTGGTCTAGGAATTGCTGGTCCTTCCATGAAACAACCTAGAATAAGCCGTGAGGAAGAAACAAAGACCCCAGAGTCGTGGCTCCAGGATCCATCTAGGGACCGCCTACCTATCGACCCCTTCACAGATCCGGTTGCTGGAGGTAGTACAACTCACCTTGAGGAGCCTACACCCATTGACGAACACGAACCGGACGAGCCGGTGCTTGAGACGGCTAAAGCTGTCCGTCTGTCTTCAGCCAGCATGTCACCACCTGCATCGCCATCACTTCCACTGCAAGCTCCTCCCAACATGTCTCAGCTTGCCGAGTTGGCTAGGAGAAGTACACCATCAATACCAGAGCTTGCGGAGAACGAGCGTAGAGATTCAGACACTAGTACACGACTTGCCATGAGTTGGACCAAAATATTCAGGAGGAGCGATACACGAGCGAAGAGGACCTCTGGGGACCGTGGCCGAGCGCCTTCGGAATTTTCAAATACATCAAGGGACTCCTTGCCAAGGCAAATGCCACCTTCGGCTTTTCCCACGAGAATCTCTCAAGTGCGATCAGGCACGCCCATGCGTACGCAATCTAGGTTCCGGGAGAACCTTCCGGAGGCACCGATTTCGCCCCCAGAGTCCCGTGTCCAGTCGCCAGAACTACCTCGAGACGATAACTCATCTGTACCCGGTCAGCTTGCTGGCATTCCGGTGAGTCAAAACCAACCACTTTCGGAGATCCATCCTGCTTTCCGGGAAGAGGTTGCTCTGAGCCGGCATCAGTCGGTCAGATCGGCGCATTCCACGGATGCCCCCGCCAGCGCCGTCTTGTCCGAGTCATTAGCTTCCGTCGATTCAGAGGGGTCGTGGTTAACCGGGCGTCCGGTCAAGCGATCGTCTCAATCACAGATCAACCCAACAAGGGACAGTGGAGGCTCGCTGCAAAAGCATCTGGAAACTCTACGTGGAGTTCCCGACAGTACTGGTTCGGTGGGTGGACAGGAGCCCACTCCTGCGCCAGAAGCCACTTTACAATATGAGCCGACGATAAAGCGGCGGCATGTGCTCGGTGCCGGACTTGACGACGAGAGCGATGATGAAGATATGCCCCTTTCGCAGACGACCTCGCTTCCGCCGGAAGAAGGCACTTGGCACAGCGCTGTTGGTCGACATCCTACCATTGTGCGTCAAGGTGAATGGGCTAGGTCGCGGGAAGGTCTCCTGAACGATTTCCAAGCTGCCGAAGAGTCAACCGAGACATCGCCCATATCTCCGGAAGAAGAGTCGCCGACTGGTCAAGCCTTGGGTTCGGAGGTAACATTCATCCACCGAGCCACCAGCGTTGACGTGGGCCAGGGACATGCACGCCACATAAGTGCAGGCAGCGCGAGGCTTCTGAATCTGCCCCCTCGTTCATCGACTGAACTGAAGAGGCTGAGCGGCTCATCTGGAGAACGAAGTCCCCTGGCCTCGTCACATCCAAATCCGAGCTATGACACTCATCCAAGCGATGTGGACGACTGAATCGACGCTACAGATGGCCTCGATTCGTATATTCCGTTTCTTGTACAGCTTCAATTTTGCACTGCTCGCGCTCCCCGCGACGGACTCGCTCGTTTCAAGATACCCTTGCTGTTCTGTATCTATTTTCCAAAGACCTACCATGGCTCTAGCATTACTTTTGAGGGGGCATTGGGCGGGTTTCATCCCTGAATATATACATCCGAGAGATCCTGTCGGCTAGCGAGATGCATGGGAGAAAGCATGCTCAATTCAGTGTTCGCGATGCGCAGAAGATTAGCAAGACAACTCTCGTTAGCCCCGGATTGTTCTCTTCGTGTATTGCAATGTACTATAATGACAAGACGAACACTCAGAGGTACTGCTTGTGCTGGGTACATAGACACAATACTCAGACCAAAGTATTCTATCTCATCCGTCTGGTTAGCGACCTATCGTGGGCCTGGTGTTCAGCCAAACTCTCATGGGTTCAATTCAACCATGTAAGTCAATGTGAGGACAAGCAACATTTCGCTTGATCTGAAGTAAAGTCCTCTTCACTCCCTATCGCCCCGTCCTGTCCACCTATGTACTTAGTATTTTGTTCCGGACAAGTACAAGCTTCAGGGTCTTCGGGCCATGCATCTCGGCAGTTGATGATGATCCGCTCTTCCGAAACATTTGAAGGCTGCTTCGTCATAACGCATTTCTAATCGGACTAGATGTTGAGTGAACATTAATCCCACACGCTTTGAAGGAACGCTATAGTACTTCCCTTCTCCACGGACGACTTATCCTTCACTATATTCTGAGGCAAGACACTTGGTGTGCCCTACTCACGATATAGTACAATGGCACCTTCTACAACCAAGCAATGGACCGTAGAAGGTAAAAATGGCTTTGATGGCCTGAAATTCCATGAGAAGGCCCCAATCCCCAGCTTGGGGGAGAAGGACGTCCTTGTACATTTCTATGCTGCTTCGCTCAACTATCGAGACCTGGCCATCCCGAAGGTGATTTCCTAGCGCTTGTACTCTAGAACCCAGATCTCTAACCCGCTGATGTGCAGGGTAAATACCCATTTCCCATAACAGATGGCGTGATTCCTGGATCCGACGGCGCTGGCGTCGTTGAGGCCGTTGGCCTTCGCGTCACACGCTTCAAGACCGGCGACAAGGTTCTTACCTGCTTTAACCAGGCGCATATTGCGGGCCCAATCAACCTCGCGATAGTCAACACTGGTACAGGGGGTGTTGTGAATGGCACATTACGCCAGTACGGCGCGTTCGACGAGGATGCGCTGACCGCCATGCCCGAGTCTCTGGACTTCAAGCAAGGCAGTACCCTGACCTGCGCTGGCTTGACCGCGTGGAATGGGCTTTATGGCTTGGAGTCGAAGTCATTGAAACCGGGCGAAACGGTCTTGACGCAAGGCACCGGAGGTGTTAGCATGTTCGCTTTGCAGGTGAGATCTCCGAGCTTGAGATCACTGTGACGTGAATTCTGACTCAATCTCACAGTTTGCCAAAGCAGCCGGCGCCCGCGTCATCGCCACTACCAGCTCCGACTCTAAAGCGCAAACGCTCAAGGAGCTCGGTGCCGACCATGTCATCAACTACAAGAGCGATGCCGAGTGGGGTGCCACCGCGAAGAGGCTCTCGCCTTATGGCGCCGGAGTTGACCACATCCTCGAAGTCGGCGGGCCGGCCACGATGAAGCAGAGCCTGAAAGCAATCAAGCCTGAGGGTGTCATTTCCATCATCGGCTTCCTCGGTGGAATGGCAAAGGATCAACCCAGTTTCCTGGAGTGCTTGAATAACATCTGCACGGTCAGGGGTGTGTTTGTGGGAAGCCGACTGCAATTTGAGGCGATGAATGCTGCGATCGATGCGAATGGAATCAAGCCAGTGATTGATGAGAAAGTGTTCGGGCTCGAGGAGGTTAAGGAGGCTTATCAGTACATGTGGGATCGGAAGCACTTTGGGAAGCTGACTATTAAGATTGATGAAGGAGGGCAGTCGAAATTGTGAAATGAGAGCTCCAGAGTGAATGCCCGAGAAAATCTACTATTAGATCGAAATCCAGATTTCCAATTAGGGGGCACCATCATGACTCAACGTCCCCAGCATAATTTAATATACAATATAATGGGACTTCTCCGGGCTGTTATTCTGAAGTACCTACACAGAGCGCTCGTACATATTCAGTCCTGTCCGCAAGCCATGGGACCTTGTCGCGCTAATAGACGACTTGCCGCCGGACGCGTTAACAGGAATTGTGAATATCAACAAAGAAATCGAGTCCATCCGATCCGGAAACAGACCACTTGCATCGCGGGCATTGTTGAACGACTTTCTCACGCGCATTTAGCCGGCAATGCTAATTGACCACAAAGGAGCTCTAAATGCCTTATATCGTAGAGCCTATTGTCGTCGCTGCCGCGAAAAGAAGGCGAACGGCACCACGCGATATCTTTCAACACCACGGCAAAGGCCTTCCAATACATCGGAGAATTAGATGTGAATGTGACAATAGGAGCTAAGATTAGATTTGTGTCGGGGAGAACTTGAAACAGGAGATTGCAAATACCATTGTGGAGTGGAGCCGCGAGTGTTGAGGGTCAGAGGTGAATTGGTTTCGGTGCTAATTGAGCAGAATCAGTAAGTGATCATTCACCTACTTCCTATTGTCGTCCAGTAGCTCCAGATTTGGAAGCCAGCCTATCTTCCACCTCAACTCTTCCTTTCCTCTCTTCCCTCTCTCGCATGCTCTCTACATACAATCCTAACTTCTACTGTAATCGACAGCACTTACTTTTATCTACCATTTAGCTTCTGGGAAGCACTGTATTACAACTTACCTTGTTCGTTCAACCCAACTTCTGGCAAGCTACCCTTCTACATAATTACTTTCCCCCCAGCTTCTGCGAAGCTCCCCACCATTTCAACCAGAAATCACCAAGTATCACTTCTTCTCGAACGTCTTAAGACTCAGGAAAATGTCTGTCGCTGGATCTCGCCGTTCGGCTCGTGTCTCTGCCCGCGCTCAATCCGCTGAACCGACTGCTACTCCGGTTGCCGCTCCAAGTAGGGCTCAGGACGACGATCGCTTTGTCGTCTCTTCTCGTCGTTCCAATCGTGAGCGCAATCGTGAACGCAACCAGGTTACCGGCAACGGCGCTTCGTCTTACGGGACAAAATCTATCGATGCATTGACCGACCAGCACAGCTACCAGGCCACCCAGGCTCAAGCAATCAATTCTCTGTCTGGCACCGTCGGACAGGCGCAGCGTCGTGGACCAGCGGTTGCTGGGACTAGTCTCTCCGACTTGACCGAATTGTCAGAGGATAATCTCAACAGCCTTCAAAATACCGGTCTTGACGCCACCCAGAATACTGGTATCAACGGCATCCAGAATACTCAGGATGACCAGGCTGACATCAACCGCCAATTTGGTGCCGATCCGCCTGAAGGTCTTGCTCCAGGCCCTGTCCGTGGAAGCAATTTCATGACGAAGGTTAATCGCTGGCTTCGTAACAACAATGCTACTTCGGGCAACGTTCAGCGACCTACCGGAACCCAACAGCCCATGGATGATGCTAATAGCTCTGGTCAGTTCTGGCAGAGCCTCGTAGATTATGGTCGTGGCTTCCCATACTACATTGCCCATAACTACCCTCGTTTGGGTGTTTGGTTCGACCCTCTAATGTCACTATGGTCGTTTCTGAAGCTCCTTACGATCATTCTCTCCATGTATGCCTTGTTCGAGAAGTACGGTGGACAAGGTTTTGGAAACAAACACAGCATTCGTCCAATGCACGACGCTGCCCCCTGTGTTAATGGTATTTGCCCAACATCGGAATTCAAGCCGGACATGTCCTCGTTCGAGAACGCGATACGCGATCAAAACAAGCAGATTCAAGATCTGTATGGCGTTGTGCATCATAAGCCTATGCTACCTGCCATCGACTATCTTTCGCCTCAAAACAATGCCCACATCGTACCTCAACTCACGTCTCCCCAAAAGATGCGCAAGGTCACTGGGCTCATGCGATTCTTCAAGAAAGAAACCGAATTCGCGAGGATGCAACAGATTGTCGGACCATTCAAGGACCAGAAGAAGATGTGGTGCGCTCCTTCGCAGCATGGAAAAGCACAGATGACTATCAAGATGGCAGCAGCCATGTCTCCTGAAAATCTTTTCATCACACAGAGCTTGGCCTACAGCGAAGCCCTCGATGTCGACTCATACCCAAAGGAGATCGAGCTTTGGGTCTTAATCCGAGAGAGTCAAGTCCGCAAAGCCATCCTCGCTGAAGTCCTCAACCACTATCCCGACATTCAAACCAAGACCGAATCGCAGGAAAATCGTCACCTCGCCGAAGACCAGACTCTTCCAAAGAGCTTCATTCCGCTCGGCAGATTCACCTATGACGTCCGTCGCAACCAAGCTCAACAAGGTTGGATTGTAAAGACCGCCATTTCCCGGTTTAACGTTTCCACCACCGCGATTGCCATCCGGATCAATTCAAACTGGGGAAACCTTGCCTCGACCTGCCTCCACCAAGTCAGCCTCTACGGCGAACACCTCGACGAGCGAAAGATCTATACCGATCCGACCACAGGGGAAATCGTGGACTCGGCTCTCCCTGACTCATGGTAAACTAACCACGACGAAACGACCGAGATGTGGCGGGCTGGCACGATTAGATTGTTGGAAATTGTTGGAAGTTGTGATTGCATGAGCGCCACACGGCTGTACATTGGCGTTGTTGGATACTTTGGCAGTGTAGCATCATTGCTCAATGTTGCTCTATGATAGAATCGGTTGTTTTACTCTGGATACCCCCATCTGTACCTAGCTTACTTGCTCAATGAAAACCCCATCAAAACTCAAGCCCGCTCATCATGCCTTCCATTGACTTTTCCCATCGCTTTGTGCAATTCTCATCCTCTCAACTCCCGATCCCTCCAATCCAGCCCCTCAACCCCCACCCCATCCTCCATGTACCTAGCCCGTTTCCTCAACAGAAACACCGAAACGCTTTGCCCATATCGCCACAACACCCATTGTTCCCCAGGTTCGCTCCACACAAACTATCATTAACACCATCCCCCATCCCCCATCCCCTCCTCTCTCCTCTCCCTCTCCCCCACCTTCCCCTCCCCCTCACCCCCAGCCCTCCTCAAATCACCCTAAACATATTACTCCTCACCCCCCGCTTCATCGCCACCGGCACCCCCCCCTCAAGCTCCAACCCTGCAGCGCCGCCTTCACCGGATATACCCTCTAGCTTCTCGCGGAGCTCGAGGTCGAGTTGGGCTTGTGTTTTGTGTTTTTCGGGTGTGGGTGGAGGTTGGGGGGAGGTTTGTTGGGGGGTGGGGTCGGAGGGCTGGTGGTGGGTTAGTCGTGGGTGCGTTAGGATGTGGGTTGAGGGGTGGATGGGGGGAAGGGAGGGTTACTGTTGCTTGGGATTTGGGGGTAGTGGAGGCGGTGGTGGTGGAGGCGTGGCGGAGAGTGGAGAGGGGGCGGAATGAGAAGGTAAGCACGGAGAAGGGAAGTTTGGGAGGCATGGCTTGGGTGGCTTAGGTAGTAGGTCTGTTGTAGGTTTTCTTCTTTATGAAGATGACATCCTATCTACATTACATTACTTAGACTGAGCGTTGAAATGACGTAACGGTTCAAGATGGAGGCTGTGACGGCCCGAGAGCCGAGAAACTGGTAAAATAGGAGTCAAGGATTGGAGATTTAGATCTTCGTTGGTGTGTTCGCAAATGATTGAGCGGGGTTTGTCCAGAGCTATATAAATAGGTGCTATACAGTGCTGTTATACCGTAATAACGTAGGGCATTTCGCATTTCTGGATGCATTGGGACAACGCCTCATTTGAACAGCAAATACTGCCTGTCGATCAACCACCTCGAGTTGTCTTTGCTGCAGTCATTGAGAAGCTGTTGCGCATCCGCCATTGTTATCTCATCAAGCTCTGCTCTGAGATTCCTCACTCCGCGTGCTAGCTCGCGATCCGCGCGTATATAGACGAGGGGGGGACCCCAGCATTGTATGACCTTGAGGGTTCTGAGATACGTAGGGCTTCTATAGTTCCATGCTGGCAGGTTGGTCAGTAGTGGGGACGTCGCAGTGGGAGATGAGTTGAGGTACCTTTTGAAAGTATGGTGGCTGCGAATTTGAGCATGGCAAGGTTGGGAGAAAAGGAGCAGTGTGTGTTGGTATTGTAGACTTTTGAGGAGAGGATGACTTGCGTTGACTTCATTTCTTGGACTGGTTCTGTAATTTGGTGGAAGTTATCGGAGATCGGCGGAGACGATGCGCCACTTGGAGGGATATCGAACTCAAGTACCTATTGACACCCTTGCAGAGCAGCAATACCATTCTATCAACGACTACCGCGGAGTGCCTTGGTCACCTCGTAAAGATCATGCGTGAAAGAGTCTAAACGTTTCGAGACTGAAGACTCGACAGTCTCTGCATTGAGTCGTATTCCCAAACGCTCCAATTTATCCTCCACTCTTTGTTCCATCTGGGAAGTCCGGTATTCGAAAAAATAGTAGAGACTGCCAGCCTCTACGACCTTGAGGAAACTTGGGTACACAAGATCTGAAAAGGTGTCGGAGAGGAAGGCTGAGGGGTTGGTGAGTAGTGTAATAATTTGGGTGGTGGTTTGCTTACCTTTTGAGAGCCTGGCAGGAATAGTAGCCATTGCATGAGATGAACACGTTTGATGGTTCTTTAAGGTGATGTAGGTCTTGACCTAAGTCAATGTAAAAACTAGATGGATATTGTTTGGTATGAAATTCATGAAGCCCAAGTGGTAACATTGTCTGAGATATACGTTGAAGGCCCGGAGACGGGCGGAGAACAGAGTTTGAGATTTGGCCACAACAATCGTACCTCTAACACATATAGTATCGAGTTCTCTAAAGCCTGTCAGATGTCTGATTGAGTAGAGTTTCTTTTCATGTATACATAGCAATAGTAGCTCATAGTGCTTGGATTATGGAATAGTATTCGCATTTTAGAAAAGAGCCAAAGAGAAAGTTTCATCCAAGAATCACATGTCACTCAGACCAACCATCTCGCACCTTTTAATTGCAGTCCTCAGGTAATCATTCCGCAGAAGCCAGTGTTGCGTCCATACAGTTCGTAGACTTGTCAAGTTGCTTTTCTACTCTTTCGAGTCCACGCCGAACCAGGAGTGCGGCAAGTATCCTAATCGCGAGATACTGCACGACCACGAGAATTCCCATGCAGCTGGTTGGCAGAGCATCGAGAAATAGATCAGGGGAACGGGGTGAATCCTGTCTCTGTAACCTACAATTCTTGAATCTGGCGAGCCTGGCAGTACCCATTGTACAAGGCTGACAGACCTCGAAGATGGAGATTCCTCTGCACTTAACAGCACGACTCTGCGCCTAAAGAGGCCTGGCGAGACCCATCAGCAATAATGAAACATGAACCGTGATTGATACTTTAGACATCCATAAGAGGTGGAAAGCGGAGGCTAACCGGATCAGGGATGCTGTTCCGCAGACGGAACCGTTCTGAGCTTTCAAAATCCTCATACACCCATATGATCGCGATCGATCAGATCAAAATTACAAGATGCCAGTAGTCAAGGGAGGCGTATGGTGAGATACATCCTAAGTATCGCTCATCTATCAAGCTTAGCTAATGCCTTATTCCAGGACGAACATCGAAGACGAGATCCTCAAAGCCTCCGTCTCCAAATACGGCCTGAATCAGTGGGCTCGCGTATCCTCACTCCTCGCCCGCAAAACACCCAAACAATGCAAAGCAAGATGGTCGGAATGGCTGGATCCCGGCATCCGCAAGATCGAGTGGTCGAAGGGGGAGGACGAGAAGCTACTTCATCTGGCAAAGCTCATGCCCACGCAATGGAGGACTATCGCGCCCATAGTCGGAAGGACAGCTACACAGTGTCTCGAACGATATCAAAAACTGCTGGATGAAGCTGAATCGAGGGAGAACGATGAACTGGGCTTGGGCGGACCAGCAGGAGGGGAGACCGCTGCCCCGAGCGCGGATGATGTACGAAGGCTCAGACCGGGGGAGTTGGACCCAGATCCCGAATCTAAGCCAGCGCGGCCGGATACTATCGACCTCGACGAAGATGAAAAGGAGATGCTGAGCGAGGCGCGGGCTCGTCTTGCCAATACACAGGGCAAAAAGGCCAAACGAAAGGCTAGAGAGCGCCAATTAGAGGAGTCAAGGCGACTGGCATTGCTGCAGAAGCGCCGAGAGCTCAAGAATGCGGGCATCAATATCAAGATTACTAATCGGAAAAAGGGGCAGATGGATTACAATGCCGATGTTCCCTTTGAGAAGAAGGCTGTACCCGGCTTCTACGATACTCTGGACGAGAAGGATCAGAACGAGAGGGAGCGTGAGGCTTACGACCCTAGGAAGCAACAATTGGCAAACAAGCGCAAGGGCGATCAGGAAGAGGATCCAGATCGGAAGAGGAGAAAGAATGACAAGAATGGACCATCTGCGGCGTTTGCTGCGGCAGCGAAGGCTGGCCAGATGCAGAAGATCCGAGAAGCAGAACAAAGTAGCAAGAGGAGGGGTCTGGTCCTACCAGCACCGCAGGTTGGAGAAAGTGAATTGGAGGACATCGTTAAGATGGGTATGGTGGGCGAGCAGGCCGGTCGACTCAGTATGGAAGGCGAGAACGAGGCAACAAAAGGCTTTGTAGGGAACTACACAGGTATTGTTGGGGGAACGCCAATACGCACACCGAGAGCACCGCCTCAGGAGGACCGCATAGCGAACGAGATTCGGAACATTCGGGCCTTGACAGAGACACAGTCATCGTTACTGGGAGGGGAGAACACGCCTCTGCATGAAGGGTCTGGGTCTACAGGGTTCGACAGTGTCACACCGAGGCGGCAGGTCATGTCGACGCCGAATCCTGTGGCCACTCCGTTGCGGCAAGGCGGTGGAGCTGTTGGGGCGACCCCTATGCGTACGCCAATGGGTCCCGGCGCTACACCGTCACGGACACCTCGCGACAACTTCGCCATCAATGAGGATGGTACTTCGTCTATGCAGCTCATAGGGAGCACGCCAAGGGAGGTTAAGCTCAGAGAGCAATCAATGAGGAATCAGCTCAAGTCACAGTGAGTGCCATTGTTGCAATGTCTCGAGTCATAGCGCCTAACCACGTATAGATTCGCCTCTCTACCAGAGCCTAAAGAGACGGATTGGGAATTGGAGCTTCCAGACGAACAGCCAGAAACTAACGGTGACGTGGAGTTGTCTGAGGAAGATGCCGCAGAACGAGATCGTAGAGACCAGATCCTCCGAGAAGCAGCTGAGGCGGCGGACTTCTCACGACGCACACAAGTCCTGCAACGTGCATTACCGCGCCCCTCAGTGGTTGAAATCGATGCGCTCATGAAGATTGCATCTGAAGTCTCGGATCCCGGCGAAGGTGCCGTAGTAAAGGAGATGGCTCTCCTGATAGCCAATGACGCGTTGAAGTACCCGATATCAAAAGTCAAAGTTCAGGGCGTCTGCAGGCCTTTGCAGAACTTTGATGATGAAGCGTTAAGTAATGCTCGATTACAAATCGCCATGGAAACGCAATCAGCTGCCGCTGAGGAGGACCAAGAAGTCTTCGACTCAGCCTGGTCAAAGCTTCACGAAGCTTCGTCGGTTCTACCAGGCCTGGCAAGCTACGAAGACGACGGAGACGACACACACCAAATCCTAATCGAAGCTTTCGACGTATGCTCCCCTCCTAGACTGGGTTTATAGAAATACAGCACTAACGCTCTCCAGAACATCCAAAACTCCATCACAGCCGACGCCGAGAAAGGCAACAAGCTCGAAAAGAAACTCGCACTGCACTACGGCGGCTACCAGCAGCGCGCCAAAACCCTACGCCACAAAATCGTGGAAGCAGCAGAAGCGCTCGACAAGCAGCGGATCTCGCTGGATACCTTCCGGACGCTGCAGGTTGCGGAGAGGGCGGCGTTGCCGGGTAGGTTGGAGGCGCTTGGGGAGGAGGTTGCGTTTGTGAAGAAGCGGGAGAGGGATGCGCAGGAGATTTATAGGCTGAGGAGGGAGGAGTTGGCGAGCGTGCAGAAGGCGTTTGTGAATGGTGGGGGGCATTGATTGACATGTATATTCGGTGGAGGTTTTGGGAAGCCGCTAGGAGCTGGACTAAGCAATGGCAGGCTTGTTGCTTCATCTTCGGTGCCCGGGCTTTGGATTCCCGGGTGGTGCAAGCTTTCCGTCCTCGTCTTCTTTCTCCTTGAAGCTAAGAGCCAAGACTGTGATGGATTGGTAGGAGGCTCTCTCCTCGAGAAATTGAGGTGGAAAGCCCTTGATTACGAATACAGCAGGGCTTTATGACAGATCCAAACCGCCTACCTACTCGAAAGGAGCATGTACTTTAGCGTTGTTCGATTCCTCACTCCGGGATCAAAACTCACAACCAACAATGGCTCTGTGGGCGCATCACACATGCAAACCGTGCACGGGTTTTTAATACCTTAGATGTAGATGTTGAACCACCTTCTTCACTAACTACGGTGAAGTACTAAGAGAAGCGTTTACGCAAGTAGGCCACGGCATACGAATCCCACAGCCCTGTATATCTGACATAGCACTAGGTCTCCGAAATCATGGTTGCATTGCTTGGGCTGATGGGCAATTACCTGTTCGAGGCATACGTTGATAAACTCTTACTTAGCACTCGAAGTCAGCGGTGGACAACAGGAAAGGATGGCGGTGCTGCATGTTGAACGCAATCCTTGATGATGAATATCTGGAGGGGGAGACTACCTATACACACATATAAGGGGCAGACTGGTAAGTACTAGTCTCGTATAAGCAGAAGGGTGAAGAATTGCCCTTGGACACTGCACGTCCGATGAGAGTGATGCATAAGTAGAGCATCCGTCCTCTTTCTGGTGGCTCCTCTACAATGTCCGGGTTTGAAGGGCAAAACCCGTCCTTACCCCGAGCCATCCGGGCATATCTCAACCGAGCTTCAAGCTGTGTCGCGCCTGTTGTCTGAAATCGTATAAAGAGGTCATTTCGATCTTTTCAGATCGAAAAGCTGACCAGATTCCCTTTAGTCCCTTTGCGTTGATCAGCGAGTCCAGAAAAGGGATGGAGTCTTTCGAAGTACAGCTTGCCGACAATGCCGTCGTAACAGGACTGGCATTTCTTCCCCGTCACACCACAAACACTCTTCAGAAGTCCAACCGCCCGCTCATCGTCGCAATTCATGGCGCCTCGTATAGCGCCTCGTACTTCTTCGCCGACGCTCAACATTCGGCGCTCCCTCTCGCTTCTGCTTTAGATATACCTTTCCTAGCCATCAACCGTCCGGGCTACCAGGAGACCACACCCTTGCCACCAGTCCCGTCCGGATCGACGTTCCTCAGGAAGAGGGGAGATATCTCCATCAGCAGATCTTGCCGGCGATATGGGAAAAGTACGCTTCGGCATTGGGCGTTTCGTGTATCGTTTTGATGACGCATTCGCTAGGCGTACCTAGTGGCATCGTTGCGTCCGCTTTGAACGCTGAGATGAGATCGTATCCCTTGGCTGGGTTGGTTATCTCTAGTATCGGCACAGAATGGGATAAAGAACATAGAGTTGGCATGCAGGATATGCTGAAGGAAAAACCAGCGACAATAACCTTTCCCAACGACTTCAAAGACACAGCGATGCTCGGCTCTCGCGAGGAAGGTATGGCGGATCCATCGATTTACGATCAGACGGAAGTTTTGCAAGATGTGATGTACTTCGAAGAATGCGCGGAGATGCAGACGCAGTGGCTGGATTATTGGCAGGAATACGCAGTGAAAGTGAATGTTCCGGTCATGTACGCACTGGCGGAAAAGGATTGGCTGTGGACTGTCAGCGAGCAGCATGTGCGAGACTTCGCGGGGGCTTTCAGGGGGAGTCCGAGGGTTGAGAGTGGGTTGGTGCTTGGTACTGCGCATTGTATGGAGCTTAGTCGGGTTGGTAGAGGCTGGTACGCCAGGGCATTCGGGTTTTCGTTGGAGTGTGCGGTCGCGCTGGATTTGAGACGGCGTTCTGTACTATAGTCGAGGTAAGAGTCCGGGGAAGGGGTGTACTCCACTCCATCTTAATCATGTCGTTCGAATCCTGGGCACCATGATATTTGCAATCTTCGATATATCTTGTTGTCCCTTCAAAGTTGCGCTCGTACTTGCAAGACCTCTTCGACCAGTTTAACGACCTCTTGTGATGAGCCATACGAACTCTGGTACCCATAGCCTCCGTGGCCATAGTTATGAACGATCCAATGCCCATTGATCCTCTCCTTCGCGATCCTTGGCCCGCCATCTCGAAGCGGTCGAAGGCCAACGCCGTGACGGATGACACTCAGGTGCTCGATACCTTTCCCACCTGTCAAAGCAGGACACAGTTGGACCGCTCGCTTCATGATCCTGATGGCCAGGTTGGGATCAATTTGTGAGTCCCAGTTGCCTTTTTGGTAAGATCCACCAAGCAACGTGCCGCCTCCTATATACTATTAGAAAGATTCAAGGATAACCTTTATGATATTTACCTGCAGCACGCTGCATAGTATAGCAGACCTCACCGTCACCATCGTCGGTACCGGAGTTGGAGCACATCACTTCTGCTTCGTTCCTTACCAGGACCGTCTGCCCACGCGCGGGCATTATCTTCTTGTCATTGACACCATCGAGCTTACCAGCGGAGAGCCCAGTGCAATTGACGATCACATCTGCTTTCTTCCCCGAATGATGGACTGATGCAGCTTCAGCAACGTGCTCAAAGACTGCTCTTTTGAATACAACTCCGTTTTTCAGGCATTGCGACGTCAGCCAAGGTAGGTAAATAGCAGTGTTGATGCACAAGGACGTGAAGGTGTTTCCGCTGTCATAGCCAGCGGGCAGGTCGTTTTTCTCGATGTTCTGGAACTACCAACAGTGTGAGTCGAGTAAGCCAACTTGGGGCTGGATCATTGGGCTCTTTACGTCAGGCACTGTTTCTTTGTACCACGGATCAGGACCGCCTAGCTCTTTGAACCAGTCTCCTGTTGCCGTGTTGAAGTCCTTGTCTCGAATATAGATCGCAGCCTCTACGAAGGGTCAAACAGTGGTTTAGCGCTGAAAGCAAGTATTTTACTTTGGAAGTGTACCCCAGCTTCGGAATGTGACCTCGCCAACTGTTCAAGCTCGGGCCAAGTATTTCTATCCCTCTCAGCAGCTGGGGTGCCCCTCTTCGACACTCTGTGCGATATCAGGGTCTGATCACTGGCAACAGAGGATTTAGACGAACGGCAAGTAGTTTGCGCCGGCCCACGGTGACGCGTATTCTATATCATAGTCGCCTGGCATATGTTTCGCAGCGACAGTGACACGGTACGCGAATTTCTTTGAAAGCAAGAGGGCTGTTGTAAGGCCAGCAACTCCGGCCCTGATATCAGCATCATTGGCATCAGCAGCCACAAGTGCAGCATCTAGACATCATCCGGGCTATGCGGAAAGCTTACCCAACAACTACAATTTGTGCTTCTGCCATTTGTCGAGGAATCGGTTAGCACAGTATGAAGCACTGCCTCGAGCCTCGGAAATGTTGAGTTATCTTGGATGTTGTAGAGCGCCTGCATAAGTAGGTAAAAAGACGCATAGACGTATCACATGATTCCAACACGTCGGCGAAAAAATAACATCCAAACCCCCTCCACCTATGCTCTCCGCAGAACGACGACAAAGCCCAGGCCTTTTGCCAGATGGCAGCGTACTTAATCGGGCTTAAGAATGACGTCGTACCCCCAAAATCAGGGGCAGCCTGGCAAGGGGGGGTGAGATAGCGGATGCGTGGGGTCATCACTTGCGGGAGTTGGTTAGCTTCACTCGATTTAACCAGACTAGTGCCTCGCTTCACTTCCCAAACCAGCATTAATCGTGAGAGCATTCAAGCACTCTTTGCTGCCTTCCCTCTGACCATGAAGCATTAATTCCTTCCGCTCTCTAGAAATTTGCACCCTCTCACTCCCACCGAATTCACTCCCTCCAACTTGCCGTACGTGCAGAGCTTCATAACTCCTTGAGATCACCGCCTCCGCCTTGCTTCCAGCGACTTCCGCATTAGACCTGCCCACCATGGGCTACACCTCCGAATTTCCATTGCTCTACGCTTCAGGCTTGTACGCTGCTAATACTGCTGGAAATGGTAAGTGTTTTCGTCTCTGTGGTTTCTCCCTCACTTCTGCACTTCTTACATTTGGTCCTTTGCATTGCTAATACGTACTTTCCAGGCAATTGCCTGTTCCATGCCCTGTCCGATCAGCTGTACGGCGTCCAGTCAAGGCATGGCGAAATACGTTCTGCAACAATCGTGTATATGCGTGAGCATGCCGATTTCTACAAACAATTCGTCGATGTTCATCCAGGGGGTGGGCTTCGCCGAAACCCGAAGCGAAAGAACGCTGGTGCCTTCTCTTCATCTTTCAATGCCACTGTGCCAACCCCGGAAGAAGTCACTCGGGTTTTCGAAGGTCATTTGGCTGAGATGGCTCGGGGAGGTACCTATGGTGACAATATGGAGATCACTGCATTCTGTCGGGCATTCAACGTCGACGTAAAGATCTATCAACGCGATTTTGCATACATGGTACCGGTCGATCATGCACGACCGGCCACTCAGGTGGCTCATATCGCTTATCACGTAAGTCTCTAGAGTATTTCACTCTTGAGACTGCAGACTGACCAGGTTGAAAGACTTGGGAGCATTACTCCTCCATTCGTAACCTGGCCGGACCCCACGCTGGGCCTCCTATGGTCAAGGAAATCCCTTTATCAGCTGAAGCACAGAGAGAAGCGGAAGCAGCTCTTGCTAAAGCTTCGTACGTCCTTCCTTGGATGGTCACGGTCGTGATGGAATCACTCCCGTTCTATGCCGACCGTGCTGTCATTCTCAAGACTCTCGAGGAGTGTAAAGGCAGCGTCGACTTAGCCGTGTCGAAGTTCCTCGACTCCGACTTTCAGAGCAGCTCTTCTTCACGTCGTGGAAGCTCAAGTGTCGAGCGTGAGCCCGATAGCGATGACGACTCCTTCTCTGGCCCCAAGAAGAAGCAAGACCGACGTCTGAGCCGTGCTAAACGTGCCACTGCCACAGACCACGTTCAGCCTCCTAGCAAAGATCTCACTGTTCGTCTCAAGAGCGACCGCCTACCTTCTACTAAAGACATCCTATCCGTTTCCGATTACCATGACAAACCTACCGCTGTCGAGGATGAAGATGAAACCGAGGAAGAAGACTGGCTCAATAGCTCGCCACGCAAGGACTCGGAGTCGGCTTCAGTCTCGACGTCAGCTTCTGAGTACTCCATTGCAAGCAATCCACGCTCTGGTGGTAGTCGGCTCTTCAAACTTTCGCAGCCCAAGAAGAGGGATGAAAACAACTTTCCGTGGGCAGCTGGCCCTACGACTGATCTTCCTCTTCGCAGCGACCCTGTCAACATCCCTACCGGCAACGCACAGCAACGTGACGTGAGCCCTAGAAAGCGTCTTATTACTCGTAACCAGCGCGATATGATGCAGAAGAAGGCTCAGAAGGCTGCCGCCAAGGAACGAAAGCGAGAGGCTGCTGCTGCTCGCGGAACCCATCAATATAACGGTCCTCCCATCCCAACCACGAAGAAAGGCAAGGAGAACACTCCAGTCATCGAAACACGCATCAAAGTGCTGTACATCTAGACCTCACTAAGCTAGATCATTGAGCTGACACCCATGCTTGACGATTGCGGAAGCTGAAACTCACTGGATACTAACCATACCATATCATCATTGCATAGCTCTACAACCGAAACCCCCGAAGCGACGTCATCTTGGAGTCTCCGACACTGCCACATACCCCCTTTTTACATTCGAACGATCTAGCGAGCGAGCATTTTTCGGCGAAGAAATTTTGATGCATGAGCGAGGACTACGAAGCATAGCATATGCCAGATGCCAAAGGCTAGGAAGTGCTCCGACACCTTTGGTCTCTTGGCCCACATTGGGAATCATCAGCGATGGAGCATATAGGAGTTTTATTTTCGAAATCAGGGAAGATGATTGCGTGTCATCGCACATTCACCGGAAGGAGCTCACACCGAGCCTACATCCACACCTTTTCTACAGATACCATAGATGGACTCCATCATCCACCTCTGGCCTTGCGAAAGACTCGGTTAGTAGACCTTACGGACGAAAACCCTGGTTAGTAAACCGGCTTTTGGAGGAGGATTATCTGGACACTATGTCCTTATGGTAGATTAACGATGGTTAGAGTCTAGGTTAGGAAACTCATTAAGGCAGTCTAGTGTGATATCTATGATATATTGCAAACCCACCATCGAGTGTACTCTGTGATACTGAGCCTCGAGCATCTGCATATCCAGACTCTCTAGGATTACCACCTCAGAGTCTCCACCATCACGCGATTACAATCATTCGTATACCGGAAACCTGATGATTAGCTAATCCAAAAAAGGGGATCAGGGTCCAGGCACGTGAGGGATTTGGAATGAGATCCACCCGCAGCATGTGGCGTCATGCAAATTGCCCCTCGCACCATTAACTCATGTTACGTTGATTCATCCCACATGCACAAAGAAGCATCAAGAATCCATAATTTGTAATCGCACCTCACAAATCGCGCTCTTACTCCGAAACACCTAAGAACACTTCATACTTAAAGTATACTTACTCCCATCGCTCCCATCGCTCCCAGCTCCTCAATCACACTGGCATCTGCAATCCGCCGCACACTGCTTTCCACAACCACAACCCAACAAGCCTTCCCCAGATCCAGATCCTTTGCCTCTCCCATCCCAACAACCAGACTCCTCCGATACTTCCATCCCACAGCCTTCAAAATGGGTAAAGAAGGCGTCCACAACCTCATGAAGTGAGCCCCCCTCCACCCAACATCCATCCCCTCCACCTTCCCTTCCTCAACTTAACCCCCCCGTAGCAAATCCGACTTCAGCACCGCCCTCTCCGAGCCCGGCGTCATGGTCCTCGACTGCATGGCCACCTGGTGCGGCCCCTGCAAAGTCATCGCCCCGCAAGTCGTCAAGCTCTCCAACGACACCTTCCCGGACGTGAAATTCTACAAGGTGGACGTCGACGAGGTGCCCGACGTGGCGCAGGAGCTGGGCGTGCGCGCGATGCCGACGTTTGTGATCTTCAAGGATGGGGAGAAGGTGGGGGAGGTGGTTGGGGCGAATGCGAAGGCGTTGGAGGCGGCGGTGAGGAAGGCGGAGAAGGGGGAGGCGTGAGGGGGGAGGGGAGGGAGGTGCTTAGATGCTGAATAGACGGTTTCGCGACAGGGGGCTAGGTCTCTGAATGCAATGCGTGTTTTGTTGAGGCTCTAGAAGTATTTTTTCCACTATTCAAATACATGGAAACCACGTGCTCCGACTTCCTGTGAATTCTCCCCCACCATCACCTTATTCTCGTGTTCCTATCCCCATGTCAGATCCACGTCCCACCACCGCCCTCCTCCACCCCTGCCCAACCCTCATCGATATCCCCCTCTCCCTCGCCCTCGCCCAGCACCTTTCCCCTCCTTTCCCACCTCACACGACCCCACTACCACCCCCCACCCCACCGCCTCCCCTCCGCACCCTCCTCTCCACTCCTGCGCCCTCAGCGCCATACCCCAGCACAGAGCCCAAGAGCGAGAGAGCGAGGCGGAGGGTTTTGGAGCGGGTGGGTGGTGGGGCTGGTGGGGCTGGAGCTGGCGGGGGTGTGCATCGTGGGATTGAAGATGGCGGGGTAGATAAGTGGATTCGTGAGGAATTGGAGAGGTTGGGGGCTGGGTACCAGGGGGCTTGGTGCTTGGAGCGGAGGGTCAAAAATGGGGGGAATGATATGGGAGGGGGGAGGAAGCGGAAGCGGAGGGGGAAGTCACAAGGCAATGGTGCTGGCAATGGAGAGGACGCGATTAAAGAGCTGGATCTACATCCCGCCGCAGCGTTGCACATCAACCCAACTCCAATCCCCTGGCACCTCACCGCCCAAGCCCAGCACAGCTCCACCCTCACCGCACTCCACCACCGCCCGATCCACAACGCGCACAGTGCGCCCTGCTATCTCGATCTCATATCTTCGTATAAACAGCAGGGCGATCCATATCGATACCTTATCCCTCCCCTCTCAACATTCCTGCTCTCGAGCATCACCCCGCACACAGCTCCAGCACTCACGCACGCGGCGCTCACCCTCCTCCCAGAACGAACCCCCTCCGCCGGGCCAGGGCAGTTCGATTTCGTGCTCCTGGACCCCCCGTGGGCGAATCGCTCGGTGCGGCGCTCGGGGAAGTATAGCACCGCGGAATCGCATGGTGGACTGGATCCCATGGCTGCACTGGAAGGCATGCTAAGCCAGCATATTGCCCCCGGCGGGCTCGTGGGATGCTGGATCACGAACAAATCCGCCGTGCGAACCGCGGCGCTCGACGCGTTTGAGAAATGGGAAGTGGAGCTGGTTGAGGAGTGGGTGTGGGTGAAGGTGACGAGCAGAGGGGAGCCGGTGACGGAGTTGGGAGGCGTGTGGAGGAAGCCGTATGAGGTTTTGCTGCTGGGGCGGAAAGGAGCTGTGGCCGAAGAGCGGGTGGAGAGGAAGGTGGAGAGGAGACTGATTGTTGGGGTTCCGGATCTGCATTCGAGGAAGCCGAATCTCAAGGAGATGGTGGAGCCGATGATGCCGGATGCGCGGCGGTATAGAGCTCTAGAGGTGTTTGCGAGGAATTCGACGGCGGGGTGGTGGGCTTGGGGGGATGAGTGTATGAAGTATAATTGGGATGGGTATTGGTTAGGCGCTGACTGATAGGGTTGTCACGAGAGCTGCTGCGGTCTTAGAAGCTGCTCGATAGCGTAAGGTTTTTGAGATACTCGAGGCGCTCAGGGCCTCGTCTACTCTGATGGGAGATCTCCAGGGTTCGCTTTCAATGCTTCTTGACACTTGCGATACAGACGAACCCATTCGCCACGCTCGTTCCGCCTTGTTCGCACATCATCCTCCACCCTCGGATCGGCGACACTTAGACATTGCAGGACCGCCTTCGCTATCTCTCCTTCCAGCTTCACTGGCGGCTCTTCTCGGCTCATGGACGCGATAGACTGTCGGAGGACCGCCATTGTCTTGGCTTGATGACCTCTTCGCGCGACGCAGCGGAACAGCAAAGCGTAAAGCTCTTCATCTCTACGTTGGAAATTGGCGGGTATCGACTCCCAGGTCTGCCAGACGCCGTACCACTTGTCCGCATCAGCACAAGCCTGGATGACTCGACCGTAAGACTCAGTGCTCCTCTTCGGAAAGCCGTAATCATCCATCAGTGTTTTCAGGCGTGCATGGGCAGCTGTATGCAGCTGGATCTTGTCGCCCGGCTCGGGATCAGAGGCGATGTAGGTCGCTACTTGCAAGCTTGTCATGATCTCTTCGGTCATGACGTTCTCCCCTCGCAGAGACATGTCTTCAAGGACGTCCACGGCGAGTCGAATATAGGTTATGGGAAGTGAAGGGCGGGAGTCGCTCGTTTGAGGCCTCCAAGTCTCCTCGAGTAAGGTGCGGACGACGAGAGTGAATGCACTGGCCGGGATATCTACGGCGGAAGCTTGCATCTCTGAGAAGATCGAGACGAGATTGAACTTGGTGTAGGAAGGATGCCCAATACTGATCGCATGGCAAACCAACGACAAGCGGCATTCCCAAAACTGCGAATCCGGAAAATGGGGATAAGCCTCGTAAAAGGACTTCAGGAACGATGTGGAATCGACGTCGTTCACTCCTGAACCCAATACTTCAACCGCATCCTCTCGAGGTAGTCCTTTCAAATATTTCAATTTCGACTGTAGAGAGAGAAGTCGCACGTTGTCATCAAAGCCGCTCGAATTCTGTTTCTTTTGAGAAGGATTAGACGACGGTAAAGCTGCCCTGCCCTTTGGGTCTTGAGTATCAGGCGAGAGTATCCTAGGCTCTAAGTCTGAAGCATTCGCAGCGACACTTTCGGGACTCATCCGGCTGTGGCCATTTGTAGAGAATGACCTGGCGTTGCTGTGGAACGAGCGTATCTGCATCTGGGACGGGCGGCTGCTGGGCTTCTCAGAATGACCTGATGGTGGAAGGGAGGTAGGTTCAGACAGGATATCTGTTTCAATTGGAGCTACATTCACCTCTGCGCCTAGATGTTCCGCCACCCCTTTCTCGCCTCCGAAGATGCGTTTTCTTCTTCTATCCTGTCTCGCCAGTGCTTGTGCCCAAAGCCTTTCGAGTTCCAGCTCTTCTCGTTTCTCTCCCGTGAGCATCTGAATCACTAGTTTGACCCCTTCCGTTCCTGTGCCGAAACCGACATATCCTTCTATGGAAGAATCAGATTCTGTAGCAATTTTGCCGTCTTCAACGTTGCCGATATTCACACAGACCCAACCCGTTCGTATCCCATCATCTCCATTGCCCGTTTCCGACGAGCCCACCCTACTTAGCACTTTAGCTCGACGAGCCTTTCTTCTCATCTTCAGCTTCAACTCTCCGCGGCCAAGGAGACCGTCAGCGTATGGTGAAATCTTGTGCTCGGTTCGCAGCCATCTACAGAATCTATCTGCGGACACATGCAGGTGCTTCTCACTCCGAGCTGTGCCAAGTACCATCAACAAGTTCGAACCTAGTGCTGGTGGAGGGTCGAGCCTGCGGAGATCCAAGAGAGATAGATCGTCCAAACCAAGTTCAATGGAGATATGTTCCAGCATTGGCTGTAGTAAGGGTGGAGGATCGGGCGGGAGGTCGGGCAGTCTTTGACGTTCCGCTAAGGGACGTATTATGCTCTGCGGCGTCCTGACTTGGAGGTACCATGGAAGCTCGGAGGCGATTTTGGGAGCTTCATTATCTGCAGGCGCTTGCTCCGAGCTTTCCGGCGCTGGTTGGTCCAATGTACTGCCGTCATGGACCTCTTGTATAACCACATCCGATCGACAGCGAGAAGTAGTCGCGAAAAAGCGATGTGAAATTCCTTTGACCACCTTTGGTCTTTCTGAGAATCGTATAGCGACTGGGGGCTTGGGTATTTTTGCGAACGCGGCAAAGGCATTAAGAAGGGTATAGCGACAGCTAGCGCACTGCCCTGAAACGAGGCTTACCTTGGAGCTAATCATGGCTTACCATAGCTCAGCAGTTGCGAATGGAGAGGTACAAGCCGTAGGAACAAATGCTTGAATATGCCTGACCGATCCGAGAGACTCGAACATTGATCAACGGCAAGAACAGCTTTTCGGATATTTGTCGGCCCGGCTCGAAGCCAAGACATCATTAATGTTCTTCTACCCCATAATCACCCCCCACTCAGCCTAGGGTGAGCGCCGCCCTACGGTCGCGCGACGATGGGTGATCCTAGGTGAGCTGCGCCCCTAAACGGGTGAGCTGCTGCCCAACTCTTACAGTCTTACTCTTATTAGGGCCTGTTCGAACTCGGGACTAATTTGACCCCTGCAATTAGTCCTAAATGGTCCTAATTGCACCACCGTTCGAACTCGATTTCCGGCATTACAATACAGACAATCGGTGGCGGTTATCGCGGTTCTGAACTATTAATGATATATTTGTACGGTGGGGTGCCGGTGGAGCCACAGCACCTCGAAAGGTCGTGGTGGACACTGGAGCCACTGGGAACTATTTGTACTTTTCTAGCATCTACTGCCAAAATCGACGATTCTTGATAGCTCAATATCAAAAGCAATTAATAAATTGCGCAATTTTTGCGTCGACACTAGCAAGATATCTCTTATAACTTGCACTTGTTTAAATAAAAATTAGAGACGTAGATGCATGCGATGTAGACGTTGCAACAAGCAAAGACGTTCATTAAGATTTTGAAGTTCTTGGACGCGAGAACGCTAGTACACATTAATTTAATAGTACTAGTTTGCTTCATGAGATTAGACTTTCTAATCGTCACAAGTGCTACTACTTGTAGAACATTCTTGCAATCAAGACAAGCTATAATGTAGAACTACGTTGTTTTGAGTTTAAAGTATCTTCAAAAATCAATTCGATCAATAAATAGCTACATGACGTAAACTAGAACAAAAGAAATAAGATGTGTAAGAGATTCGTAACGATAAAAAGTCTAATCGCTAAATATTTTTTTTAGTACTCTTGATTCTTATTTGCACAATCAAAACAAATTGTTTTGTTTTCGCGATAGCATTCGCTCGCACGCGTTCTTAACATTCAGATAAGATTTCGTTGTTTAAATTAATAAGTTTGAATCGAACTAACTAACAAATGTAATCTCTTCAAAACTTTGTGTATCTAAGTAATAATTTAAAAAAAAATTGCTTTGTCTTACGACAATAGCATTCTTTGAATCGAGTCTTAACAAATATTTTAACATTTCTCAAGACAAGACATAAGTTTTTATAACGATTTCTTGATTAAAAATTTAAACAAGAACGAACGAAACAATTGCAATTAATAGTAATCGATATTTGTTGTAAAAACTTAAATAATAACGACAACAATAAGAATTACATTTTGTAAATTTGATTTCGTTTAAACTTTTAAAATTACGATAAAAAACTTTGAATAAAGTTGTTAAGTCTTCGATGTTATACTTCTCGATATTTGAAGTTTAAATAATTAATTATCTTTCTTTTTAACTTAATTTTAATAAAAAAACTATTTGTATTTTTCGATTTTTTGTCGAATATATATAGTAATGTTTTGATGTTAATTAAGATTTAAACTTTGCTTGTTGTTGCGTTAATTAATTAGAAAATTAATAAAATCTTAATTCAAATATTAGATTATAATCTTTTAGATAAATTAAACAATTTAAATAAAGTTATTATAATCGAGTTAAGTCGAGAGACTTTTAATAACGAGAATTTCTCTTTATTATCGCGAGATCAATTGCAAATTTAATTAAAAGAATTATTTAAATTCGAAACAAAAAATAAGCAACTAATTGTTATTCAAATATTTTAAGATTATTAAGACATTATCTTAATTGCAAAAACTAAATATAACAAAAGCATAATATTTTAGATAATATTTATCTTAAATATAGAAGTTATTACAATTCTTATATATTTATTGAACATCTTAAAGAAGAATTAAAGTTCGACAATAATCAAAATTTCTAAAGCGCGATTAATTGTCTTAAATTTTGATAAATTCAAAAAGAATTCGAAGATTATTTAGCGTATAATCGAAAAGCATGTTACGAGCTTACCTAAAGCTATACTAGTGGTTCAAGTTCTACGCCTCAAGGGTGAATCTACTATCATGTTCGACATGCTCGAGGAGCGAACATCTTGAGCATGATATTCGACATGTTCGATAAGCGAACATTGCGAACAATTATGCTCGCTATGTTCGACGAACGAACAAGGCGAGCAATCAATATTTTCTTTGTATATAGAAATTGAAATACAACTCTTTTATGAATCGTGTTCAATTTATCTTAAGTCTTGACTTATTGTTACGATTGCTAAAGTTGCAAACTCTTGTTATCAAATAATTGCTTGCATTGTCTAAAGACGTCTATAAATCTCTTCATTAGTAAACTTTCTCTAATATTTTCGTGAAAAGTACTAGCGTAACACTTTGAACATTCTAAGAATGTTTGTATTAGGTCAACGCGTCTCTATCTTAAACATTAGTTCTACAACAAAAAAAAAACAACTTGTATTAAACCTCATGAAAATCAATAATAACGACAATAGTATTAACAATGAAGAAGAAATTTCATCAAAGATCAAGATTAATGCTCTAAACAAATACTATGAAGATAGAATTAAATTAAAGAATTAAATTACGCAAGTTAAAATCTACTTTACGTTTTATCTCGTTCTAGAAAACAAAAAGATCTTGTTAATTTCTATCTTTCTTTAAGAACGAGCTTAGCATTGACTAAAGTTAAATCTTCGAAAGCATCTTAAGAATGAAGAAGACCTAGAAGAAATCTTCATTAACTTTGATATTTTCAAGAAAGAACTACGACGAATGTTTGAAATATCTAACGAAAAACAAATAGCGAAACGAGTCATTTAACATTTGCAACAAAAAACATTAGTAATAGACTACGTCGCTAGATTTTAGAAATACGCAAATCTAATCGATTGAGACAATGCATCATTAATGACAATGTTCAAGCGAGACTTAAAGAAGAATGTTAAGGACGAACTCATGCGCAGCGACGCAAAATTCGACATCATTTAAACTTTAATGGAAATAGCAATCGACGTAGACGACAAGCTATATAAGAGAGCTATAGAAAAACGATACGATCAACTTCATAAAAGAGCGAGAATCTTCTTTGAATCGACGATCGAATATCACGCGAAAAGAGACCATTCCAAGAAGTACAACAATCTCAATTATCGCGAGTTTGCATCTATAGAATTGAACTCTACCCAACGACGTAAAGAGAAGAATTCTAGAAGAAAGCAAGATAACAAATCCTAGAAAACGTGCTATTTATATGGCAAATCGAGTCACTTCGCAAGAGATTGTCGATTACGAAACTTGATAAATCGTCAACAAATCAATGCTATGTTAAGAGAAATACTTAATAGCTAGAACGACATTAGGAAGCAAATCGACATAGAAGCGAACACCCCCAATATTGAATCGAACGACGACTACTATTTGATAAAGAATCTAAATTAGTTATAGAAAGTTCTAGATAAAACATTATTAGATAAGGCACTCGCATCTACGTAGGAAGTCAATCAAGCACTTTAGAAGACTATTAAATCTTATAGTCTAGTCATCGACTTAGAAGAAAAGTATAACTAGAAGAACTTTTACGAATGTCTAGAAAAAATCACGAATTATCTCGAGACTTTAACTAGTTCATCGAAGAAAAAATAAATAAGTCAAATCGTGAACAAATGCGAGAAAGCGCTAGAAAGCGACGCCACTAAAGAAAAAGACATTTTTGACGAAATCGAACGACAATTGAACAATGTCATTTTATCTAAACAAAAGATAAAGAAAGCAAAGAAACATAAGACATTTAGTTAAATCGTTTGCTACGACAACTTATGCTAGACTTATCTAGAAGAAAAAGAAGAAATTAACTAGTTTTCTAGAAAGTCAAAGTTAGCAATTTAGCAACAAAAGAAAGCTTAGCGCAAAAAGACGTTTGAAGCAAAAGTCGCAACACAAAAGTAGAAAAAAGTTCAAATTTCTTAGTAAAGAGCATACTAAAGAAATGCAATATGTTAGCCCAACAATAGCAACTAAACTCAATAGCACACGCACGATGTTTTATCACACTAGTTAAGATTAATGATTGTCGACTCATAGCAATAATTAATTTTGATGCGATAGATAATTTTATGATCAAAGCTTTTATAGAGAGAGAAGAATATTTTACTCGAAAGAAGTTTAACGCTTACAATCTAGTAATTGTAGATAAAAATTCATTACTTGATAAAAATGAAAGAGTGAACAAAGAGACGAAGTTATTATCGATAGCTATTTAGCAACATTACGAGAAACTAATCTTTAATATAGTGAGAATAGTTATTTACGATATCGTTTTAGAAATGTCTTGATTAAAGTAACACAATTTAAAAGTTAATTAAAATACACGAATACTTAGATTCGAACGATGTGATCACGCAATTCACATTTAATCTACGCATCGATAACGTTCGATAATAGATAAAAGATAAAGTCAAAACTTGATCGCAAGATGCGAATTTGCATTCTTGAAAAAGAACGATCTAATTAAGTTCGACTTAATAGATATTGACACAAGTTAGCTAGGTCACAAAGTTAAAGTAAGTGAAAAAAATTGCGAATCTTTTAAGAGTCTTAAACTATCTAGTATAGCGAAGAAATCGCTAAAGTACGTATTACGAATATACAACAATTGAAAGCATCTATTTTAAGAAAAGAAAACGACAAAGGCTCTTTCTAAACATTAATCGTGAAATTATGAAATTAGACTTGAATTAGGCAAGCAATTTACGTTCGAACTTATATATGCTTTATTTAAGAAGAAGCTCGAAGTACTTCGCGAATATCTAGCAAAAAACGAAAAGAAAGAATTTATCAAAAAATTCTAATCATAAATAGAATACTTGATTCTCTTTGTATCTAAGAAGAACGAAACTTTTCGTCTATGTGTTAATTACTAGAAGCTAAATCATATTACGATCAAGAATCAATATTCATTACCTAATATTAGTGAGCTTCAAAATCGACTATTCGAAGTCAAGTACTTTATCAAACTAGATCTACGAAGAGCGTACAATTAGATTAGAATAAAGACAAAGAAAGAGTAGAAAATAGCTTTTTACACACGATATAAACTATACGAATACACGATAATGTCGTTCGAACTCACAAACGTCTTAACAATGTGTCAAGAAATAATTGATAATGTATTACGACAATATTTGAATCAATTTGTCATAGCATACTTGAATGACATTATAATTTACTTAAAAATTTTGAAAGAACATATTAGTTATGTTTTCAAAGTATTAGAATGTTTAAACAAAAGAAACTTACATCTTAAATTAAAGAAATGCGAATTCTATTAAGAAGAAATTGACTTTCTTAAATTTGTCGTAGAACAATATAAAATACGCATGAATTCCAAAAAGCTACAAGCAATTAAAGAATGAAAATTATTAATCGATGTTAAGAAAATGCAATTCTTTCTAGATTTCATAAATTACAACAAAAAGTTCATTAAAAACTACTTCGTTAATGCGATATCATTGACGAATCTTACGAAAAAGAATATGTCATAAATATAAGAACTTGTAGAAAAAAAATTATTTTAGAATCTTAAGCTAGAATGCTTGAAGAAACTAGTACTAAAAATGTACAATTTACGATTATTAAGTAGAATTGAAATTAATGCATTAAATCTAGTTATCGATGCATACTTTAATTAAGAGCATGAAGACATATAACATCTAATAACATATCTCTTAAGAAAACTCTTGTTAGCTAAATAGAATTACGATGTTTATAACAAGAAACTACTCGCTATTGTGATCTTTTTAAAGTTATGAAAAGTATACATCGAAGAATTATCAAAGCTTACAATTCTTACAAATTATAAGAATTTTGTGCACTTTATTACTATTAAACAACTTAACAAAAGACAAATACAATAATTAGAACGACTTGAATAGTACAAGTTCAAAATATAGTATACTCTAGATAAAGATAACGATAAAGTAGACGCACTTAGCAAAAGAAGTGATCATATAAAGACGAAGAAATCGTTTAATTATAGCATACTTAAGATCAATAAAGACGAATTACTATTAATTAATAAACACAAGTTGAATGCTACATTACGAATATTCCAAGACAATACAAAAGAGTTTTTAATAAAGAAAGAAAAACTCCAAATATCTATTAATAAGATCGACGAATGTATAAGAGAACATTATGATAAATCATTGCAAAAGCACTTGAGAGTGACCAAAATCCTTTAGCTTTTACGCTAGCATTGTTAGTCTCTATAGATAAGATAAGTTATCAAGATATACGTTAAACGATGTCTTAGTTGTTAGTAAAACAAACATGATACACATGCGAATTATGGCGAAATCCAATATTAGGAACTATTTAAATCGTTATGAAATGAAATTACGATAAACTTTATTATTAAGTTGCTTAAGTTGACAAATCTAGCAACTAGAAACAAATATGATTTAATACTAGTAATAGTTGACAAACTTATCAAGTACTCACATATTATCGCATGCAAGAAGAAGTTTATAGTAGAACAACTAAAATACATTGTATTAAATTAACTTATACGATATCACAATATATTCAAAGAATTAATTAATAACAAAGACAAGCTCTTCACGTCTAACTATTGAAAGACATTGATATCAATGTTAGAAACAAGACTTAGAATGTTCATTGTCTATTATCTAATTACGAATGATTAAATAGAGCGAACAAATTAGAGTTTAAAGCAATATCTACGATACTACGTCAACAATACTTACAACAATTGGATATTACTT
>JAABUQ010000925.1_pt1 | contig 66528 bp, 69 predicted proteins | sample 5560001 | NCBI WGS metagenome assembly JAABUQ01 (sample SAMN10711888, study PRJNA513371) | rock metagenome | isolation source: Antarctica rocks | place: Antarctica: Victoria Land, Finger Mt nord | collected 2015-12-18
TCGGCGGCCGACGGCGGCCTGAGCATGACCGTCCCCGCCAAGGACGGCACCGGCGGCCTCCGGTCCTACGCCAGCATGACCTACGCCGGGCTCAAGAGCATGATCCACGCCGGCCTCAAGCCCGACGACCCCCGCGTCAAGGCCGCCGCCGACTACATCGCCAAGCACTACTCGGTCGACGAGAATCCCGGGATGGGCCAGGCCGGGCTCTACTACTACTATCAGACCTTCGCCAAGGCGCTGGCCCTGCTCGGCAAGCCCACCTTCACCGACGCCGCCGGCCATGCCCACGACTGGCGGGCCGAGCTGACCGCCGCCCTCGCGCGGCGCCAGACCCCCGAAGGGGCCTGGGTCAACCCCGCCGACCGCTTCATGGAGGGCGACCCCAACCTCGTCACCTCGTACGGACTCCTGGCCCTGGCCTACGCCCGGCCTTGAGGCGGGTCAGGCTTTCGCCAGCTCCGTTTCGATCCGGGATCGCATCTGGCCCAGCTCCTCGCCGGGATAACTGGCGTGGGGCCAGGGCCAGTCGACCGGGTCGCCGACGAACCGGGGGATCAGGTGCCAATGGCCGTGGTCGACCGTCTGGCCGGCGGCCCGACCGTTGTTGACGACCAGGTTCAGGCCGTCGGCCCCCGTGGCGGCCCGGATCGCCCGGCAAAGCCGGGGGACCAGCGCCGCCGTCGCGGCGGCGAGGTCGTCGGGCAGGTCGGACAGGGTCGCGTGGTGGACCTTGGGAACCAGCAGGACGTGGCCCTTGTTAACCGGGTGAATGTCCAGGAAGGCGACCACCCCCTCGGTCTCCAACACCTTGGCCGAGGGGATCAGGCCGGCCGCGATCTTGCAGAACAGGCAGTCCGGATCGCCAGGGCTCACGGCTCGTCCTCCCGGTTCGGGCGATCGGCGACGATCGGGAAATGGTTGATGGGTGCCCGGTCCGTCGGAATCACCCATGACTCATCACCCATGACTCAGAGGCTATCCGGGATGCAACTATTGCCTTGTAACGAGTTACGCTTTATTCGCTATCGTTTATGCGATCAGATTCCCCTTGTTTTTCCGGGGATGGCCGCTCGGATCGGCGATCACCAATATGGCGTAAATTGAAGCCAGTCAACAGATATATTTCCGGATAGCCTCTCATTTGCCATCAACCATCGAGCGGGCGGGATCCCGTCCGGTTCAGGTCGCGGCGGGGGTGACGGCGGGCCGGGCGGCGGGGGCCTTGATCTGCTCGGACTCGCCGAGCAGGGCGATGACGCCCATCGGGGCGGCGTCCCCCTGGCGGACCTTGGCCAGCTTGTAGATCCGGGTGTAGCCGCCCGGGCGCCCCTTGAAGCGGGGGCCGATGTCGTGGAACAGGTTGTAGGCGACCTGCTTGCTGGTCAGGATCGCCAGGACCCGGCGGAAGTTGTTGAGGTCCCAGCCGTCCTTGGCCAGCGTGATGACCTTCTCGACGAACGGCTGGAGTTCCTTGGCCTTGGCCAGGGTCGTCTCGATCCGGCCGTGCTCGATCAGCGACGTGGCCAGGTTGCGGAGCATCATCCGCCGGTGCGACGGGGTCCGCTTGAATTTGCGGCCGGCATTTCGGTGACGCATGGTTCTCTCGGGGGCTCGCGAGGGTCGAAGTGCCATCCGGCCGGCGGCCGGTCTCGGATCTCAGTGGGCGGCGACGTCCATCCCCAGGTCGAGGCCGATCTCGTTGAGCTTGGCCTTGACCTCCTTGAGCGTGGTCTCGCCGAAGTTCCGGACCGTCAGGAGCTGGTCCTCGTTACGGCTGACCAGGTCGCGGACGGTGGTGATCCCTTCGCTTTCCAGGCAGTTGGTGGCCCGGACGGACAGCTCCAGCTCGGCCAGGCTCATGCCCAGCTTGCGCTCCAGCTCCGCGTCGAGCGGCATGTCGCGGAAGCCGTCGTGTCCGCCGGGCTCGGCCGGGAGGCCGGGGCCGGGCTCGTAGTACTGGACGAACGGGTTCAGGTGCTTGCGCATGATCTTGGCCGCTTCCACCAGGGCCATCTCGGGGCCCAGGGTGCCGGTGGTCCAGATCTTGAGCACCAGCTTGTCGTAGTTGGTCCGCTGGCCGACGCGGGTGTTCTCGACCTTGTACTCGACCCGGATCACCGGGCTGTAGATCGCGTCGATCGGGATGGCGCCGACTTCGAGGTCGTCGGTGTGCCCTTCGGCGGCGGGCCGGTAGCCCCGGCCGTTCTCGACGGTCATCTCCAGGACGAACGGGACGTCGTCGGTCAGTGTGCAGAGGATGTGGTCCGGGTTGATGATCTCGATCGACTCGTCGTGGAGGATGTCGGCGGCGGTGACCACCCCCCGCCGGTCGCGGTCGATCCGGATCGTCCGGTTCTGTTCCGAGTGGTTCTTGACCACCAAGCCCTTGAGGTTCAGGACCAGGTCGGTGATATCCTCGACCATTCCCGGGATCGACGAGAATTCATGCTGGACCCCCTGGATCTTGATCTTGGTGACGGCGCTGCCTTCGAGGCTGGACAGCAAGATCCGGCGCAAGCTGTTGCCGACGGTGTGGCCGAACCCGCGTTCGAACGGCTCGACGTGGAACTCGCCATAGGTGTCGGACAGCTTGTCGCGGGTGCAGATGACACGGCTGGGAAGTTCGAGGCCACGCCAACGGATGCGCATCGCGCGAGGTCTCCGGGAAAAGCTCTCGGCGGTCAGCTCTCAGCGGTCGGCTGGAATCCAGGAAGGGGATCGCTACCCGTCCCGTCGATGTCAGCTCGATGACCCGTCTTCCCTGGCTGATCGCTGATCGCTGACAGCTATCGTGATTTAGCGGCTCAAGAGTTCGACGATCAATTGCGGGGTCACCGGCAAGGAAATGTCCTGGGTGGCGGGCAGGCGCGAGACGCGACCCTCGGGCGGCTCGGTGCCGGTCCGGTCGAGCCAGTCGGGGATCGGCGGCATCCCGACGGTCGCGAGGTTGTTGGCGGCGAGCTTCTGCGAATGCTCGCGGTCCTTGACCTTGATCTGGTCGCCGGGCCGGACCAGGTAGCTCGGGATGTCGAGCTTCCGGCCGTTCACGGTGATGTGGCCGTGGGTGATCATCTGCCGGGCCTGCGGGCGGCTGGTGGCGAACCCGAGCCGGGTGATGACGTTGTCGAGCCGCCGCTCCAAGAGCGACATCAGGGCGTCGCCGGTATTGCCCGGGCGGCGGCTGGCCAGCTCGAAATACTTGCGGAACTGGCGCTCGAAGATCCCGTAATACCGCTTGACCTTCTGCTTCTCGCGGAGCCGGATCGAATATTCGCTCGCCTTGCTCCGGCGGAACTGGTGCATGCCCGGCACGCCTTCGCGGCGATCCACGGCGCACTTCGGGGTGTCGCAGCGCGTCCCCTTCAAGAACAACTTCAGGCCTTCGCGGCGGCAAAGCCGGCAGACCGGTCCGATATGGCGTCCCATGATTCCTCGTCAGATGAACTGGCTAAAGCGGCCGGCTGTCGGCGAACAGCCCGAAGGTCAGGTCCGATGATTCGTGTTTCATCCCGCGACGACGGGCCATTCGCCCCGGGCTGGTTCAGACGCGACGCTTCTTGGGGGGGCGGCAGCCGTTGTGCGGCAGCGGGGTGACGTCCTCGATCGCCTTGATCGAGAGCCCCGAGGCTTGCAGCGCCGTGATCGCGCTTTCGCGGCCCGAGCCGGGGCCCTTGACCTTGACCTCGACCTCCTTGACGCCGTACTTGGTGGCGGTGGAGGCGGCGGTCTCGGCGGCCCGCTGGGCGGCGAACGGCGTGCTCTTGCGGCTCCCCTTGAAGCCGACGGTCCCGGACGAGGCCCAGCACAGGGCGTCGCCGTTGGGGTCGGTGATCGTCACCGTGGTGTTGTTGAACGTCGCCTTGATGTGCACGACCGCCCGGCTGACGTTGCGCCGAGCCTTCCGCTTCTTGGCCTTGGCCACGGGTCCGATGCTCCCTAGTTACCGTCGTCGATGCGTCGTGGGGAAATTCCAATGCGGGGCCGATGGCGACAAGACTGAGCGACCAGTCCGGATCGAGGGGCCCGCCGGCGATGGGCGGGAGGGGCTCCTCGGCGGGACGGGACGGGGCGAGGGGGATCGGACGAACAGCCCGGATCACCTCAGCGCATTTCCTTGACGCCCTTCTTGCCGGCGACGGTCTTGCGGGGGCCCTTGCGGGTCCGGGCGTTGGTCCGGGTCCGCTGGCCGTGGACCGGCAGGCCTTTGCGGTGCCGGAGGCCGCGATAGCAGCCGATGTCGCGGAGCCGGGCGATGTTCTGCTGGACCTGGCGACGGAGCTGGCCTTCGACGACGTACTCGTTGTCGAGCAGGGTCGCCAGCTTGGCCAGGTCGTCTTCGGTCAGCTCGCGGGCCCGCTTGTCGGGGTCGACCGAGGCCCGCTCGCAAAGCTGCGTGGCCAGGAACGGGCCGATCCCGTAGATGTACCGCAGCGAGATCACCGTCCGCTTGTCATTCGGGATGTCGACACCGAGAATACGAGGCATCCGTCCTATCTCCGTGGGGCCGGGCCGGGGTCGATCAGCCTTGCCGCTGCTTGTGGCGGGGGTTTTCGCAGATCACGTACACCTTGCCCCGGCGACGGACGATCTTGCAACTCTCGCAGATCCGCTTGACGCTCGATCGAATTTTCATCGGCCTGATGCTCGCTTTCCCGTATCAATCAGTCCCCGATGATGAAGTCGGGGAAGCTTGATCGTCCCTCGCTCGCGGAATGGGTTTTTCCACCAGGCTACTCAGGGCCGGCTCGTCCGGTCCGGGGCCGAATTGGGCCAATATACATCGAAACCAACGGCCTCGCAAGGGCCGACCGCCGGTTTTTTCAAGAGGGGCCTACCCGATCGTCTTCCAGGTAGGTCAGGACCCGGGGGCCGTCGGGGGTCATGGCCACGGTGTGTTCGAAGTGGGCGCTGGGGCGACGGTCCTTGGTGACGACGGTCCAGTGGTCGTTGAGGACGTCGACGTTCTTGGTCCCCAGCGCGACCATCGGCTCGATCGCGAGGACGACCCCCGGTTCGAGCCGGATGTCGTGCTTGCGGAGGGCCTTGCTGAGGAAGTTGGGGACCTGGGGCTCCTCGTGCATGTCGCGGCCGATCCCGTGGCCGACGAATTTCTCGATCACGTACATCCCCTGGCTCTTGACGAATTTCTCCATCAAGCCCGCCACCTCCGACCAGTTCGAGCAGCGGGCCATCGCCCGGATGGCGAGGTCGAGGGTCTGCGACGTGACGTCGAGGAGCTTGCGGACGTCGGGGTTGGGCTCGCCGATGGCGAGCGTGACCGCCGAGTCGCCGCACCAGCCGTTGATCTTGCACCCGGTGTCGACCGACACCACGTCCCCTTCCCGGAGCGGGCGGCGGTTGGGAATCCCGTGGACGACCGCCTCGTTGACGCTGGCGCAGATCACCGCCGGGAACGGCGGCTTCCCCTTGGTCGAGTTGGGGTAGCCGCGGAACAGGGGCAAGGCGTCGTGCTTCCGGAAGATCGCCGCGACCGCCTCGTCCATCTCCGACGTGCTGACCCCGGGGATGGCCATCCTCCGGACCTGGTCGAGCGCCTGGGCCACCACCCGCCCCGCCTCGCGCATCAGGGCTATCTCGCGGGGACTTTTCAGCTTGATCACGACGCGGGATCTCGCGAAGGGAGGCAGGATCATGGGATCAGCGCTTGCTCACCAGGCCCGTGTAATTCCGCATGATGAGGTGGCTGTCGATCTTCTGGACCAGGTCCAGGCAGACGCTGATGATGATCAGCAGGCCCGTGCCGCCGAGGAACGACGCGATCGTGTAGTTGACCCCCAGGCCCGTCGAGACCAGCGACGGGATGACCGCGACCAGGCTCAAGAACGCCGCGCCGACGTAGGTGATCCGCAGCATCACCTTCTCGAGGTAATCCGCCGTCCGCCGGCCGGGCCGGTAGCCGGGGATGAAGCTCCCGTAGTCCTTGAGGTTGTCGGCCATGTCCTTGGGGTTGAAGGTGATGGCCGTCCAGAAGTAGCAGAAGAAGTAAATCAGGATGACATAGAACAGAGTGTACACGTAGCCGTGGCTCTGGAAGGCGTCGGCCCCGGCCTCGAAGAACGACCCGAACCCGTACTTGATCGAGTCGAGCCAGTTCATCGGCTGGACCACGTCGTTGATCTTCTTCGGGATCGTCCAGGTGGTGGTCGCCTGCTTCAAGCTGTTGAGGATGAAGTAGGGGAACATCAAGAGGCTCGAAGCGAAGATGATCGGCATCACGCCGGCCTGGTTCACCTTGAGCGGCAAGTATTGCTTGGTCCCGCCATAGACCCGCCGCCCGCGGACGTGCTTGGCCGACTGGGTGGGGATGCGCCGCTGGCTCTCGGTGATCGCGATCACACCGACGACCACGGCGAGGAACACCACGGCCAGGAGCGCCAGCACGACGATCCCGTGCTTCCCGGATTCGCCCGAGAGCCGGGTCGTGGAGTTGGTCAGGAGTTGATTCAAGGCGTCGGGCATCCGGGCCAGGATGCCGGCCATGATGAGCAGCGAGATCCCGTTGCCGATCCCGTATTCGTCGATCTGCTCGCCGATCCACATCAAGAAGATGGTGCCGGCGGTCATGGTGAGGACGCAGACGATGACATTGAGCGACCCCCGGTTGTCGGGGTGGACGATCTCCAGGCTGTTCATCATGTACTGGACCCAGAGCGTGCTTTGGACCAGGCAGAGCACGACGGTCGCGTATCGCGTGTATTCGTTGATCTTCTTCCGCCCGCTCTCGCCCTCCTTCATCATCGCTTCGAGCGACGGGACGACGCTGCCGAGCAGCTGGAAGATGATCGAGGCGGAGATATACGGCATGATCCCCAGGCCGAAGATCGTGCTCATGCCGATCTGGGCCCCGCCGAACATGGCCACCGTGCCGAACACCTTGCCGACGGTGGTCTGGCTCAGGTTGTTCTGCCAGGCTTCCAGCCGGGCCTGGTCGACGACGTGGAGCGGGATGAAATAGCCGACCCGATAGATGGCCAGGAACATGGCCGTCATCAGGATCTTGCGCTGGAGTTCCGGGACCTTGAACAAGATCGTGAAGAGCTTATCCACGACTCCTCCTGGAGATTCGGCGGTCGGTTGGGTGGCGGGCGGGCAATCAGCCGGGGAACATCAAGGGCGACGCGGACGGACTGAGGCCGCGTCACCCACAGGACATCGAGAGGCGGGCTGATCGCCGAAAGAGGGCCGACCGCCGCTCGCCGGGTCAGGCGACGGACAGGGCGACGGAACCGCCGGCGGCGGCGATCTTGGTGGCGGCCGAGGCGCTGCACTTGGCGACGCGGAGGGTCAAGGGCTTGGTGACCTCGCCCTCGCCGAGGATCTTGACCCCGTCGTCGTGCCGGCCCTTGACCAGGCCCTTGGCCCGGAGCGCGGCCTCGTCGACGACGGCGCCGGCCTCGAAGGCGATTTCGAGCTTCTCGAGGTTGACGATGGCGAAGTCCTTGCGGAACGCCCCGTTGACGAACCCACGCTTCGGGACGCGCCGGGCCAGCGGCATCTGGCCGCCCTCGAACAGCGGGTTCTGCTTGAACCCCTGGCGGGACGAGTGGCCCTTGGCTCCCTTGCTCGCGGTCTTGCCGTGGCCCGAGCCCGTGCCCCGGCCGACGCGCTTCCGCTTCCGGTACTTGTGAATACCTTTGTCGACGTCGTGCAATTGCATCAGAGGGCCACTCCCCGGAGTCGGGCGACCTCGTCCTTGGTCCGCAGTTGGGTCAGGCCCTGGATCGCCGCCTTGACCAGGTTCAGTTTGTTGGTCGAGCCGTAGCTCTTGGTGAGGATGTCGGTGATCCCGGCCGCCTGGACCACGGCGCGGACGGCGCCGCCGGCGATCACGCCGGTGCCCGGGCTGGCCGGGAGCATGACCACGCGGGCCGCGCCGAACTTGCCGATGACCCGGTGAGGAATCGAGCCGCCGCGGAGGTTGATCCGGTTCATCTGCTTGTGGGCATCCTTGACGCCCTTCTCGACCGACGGCGGGACCTCGTTGGCCTTGCCGTAGCCCCAGGCCACCTGCCCCCGGCCGTTGCCGACGACCACGAGGGCGTTGAAGCTGAACCGACGCCCCCCCTTGACCACCGCGGCGCACCGCCGGATCGCGACCACGCTTTCGGTCCAATCGCCGCGGTCGCGGTCCCGATTATCGCTCGACACGATCATCCCCCAGAGAAAGAGTGGGTAGTGGCGAGTGGTTGGTGGCTAGAAAAGACCACGAATCCACCGACCACGGTTCCCAAATCGCGGTTCCTATTTGTCTCGTCCGACTAACCACTACCCACTGACCACTATCCACCGTGTCAGAACTGGAGCCCCGCCTCGCGGGCGGCGTCGGCCAGGGCCTGGACCCGGCCATGATACTTGTAGCTTCGGCGGTCGAAGCAAATCTTGTCAATACCGGCCTGCTTGGCCCGCTCGGCGACGACCCGGCCGACCACCGACGCGGCGGCCTTGTTGCCGCCGTAGGCGTGGTCGCGGTGGATTTCCGGGTCGAGCGTGCTGGCCTGGGCCAGGGTCGTGCCGTTGTCGTCGTTGACGATCTGGGCATAGATGTGCTTCGAGCTGCGGAACACGGCCAAGCGAGGGCGCTCGGTGGTCCCGTGGAGCCGCTTGCGGACGTGGCGCTGGCGGCGGAGCCGGCGGACTTCGACGATCTTGTGCTGGTTCACCGGACGGTCCTTCTCGACGCGAGGGGGGTTCCGGGGCGGCCGATCCCGACCGGGCGCCCAGCCCCAACGCTGGGGGATGTCTCGAACGCGGCGGGTCGCGTGCGTCGTTTCGCGATCGCGGACGGACGGATTACTTCGAGCCGAACGCCTTGCCCGCCTTGCGGCGGACGACCTCGCCCTCGTAGCGGATGCCCTTGCCCTTGTACGGCTCGGGGGGGCGGACCTTGCGGACCACGGCGGCGAACTGGCCGACCGCCTGCTTGTCGGCCCCGCTGATCGTGATGTGGGTGGGGTCGGGGACGACCACGCTCACCCCCGGCGGGGCTTCCAGGACCACCTGGTTGGCGTAGCCCACCTGGAGGGCCACCGTGTTGGCCTTCTTGAGCTGGGCCTGGTAGCCGACGCCCACGATCTCCAGCTTCCGGGTGAAGCCGGACGTGACCCCCTCGACCATGTTGGCGATCAGGCTCCGGGTCAGGCCGTGGAGCGCCCGGTTCTCGCGCTCGTCGTCGCCCCGGGTGATCAGGACCTGCTTGCCGCCCTCGTCGAACTGGACGCCGATCGACTCGCGGTAGCGGAACGACAGCTTGCCCTTGGGCCCCTCGACGTTCACCGTCGAGTCGGCGACCGACACTTTCACGCTGGCCGGCACGACGACCGGCTTCCGACCGATACGGGACATGGGACCTCATCCTCTCGCAAGTCGCGGGGCTTCCGGGGGCGACGACGCCGGCGTCATCGGGCTTCCGGGGGCGAGCGGCCGTTCTTGTCGGCCAAAGGCACCCCGTCCGCTCGGGCCAGGCGTCGCTCCCCCTTGGGGTTTCGCCGCAAAGGCCGGGGTTAGTGGATCAGCGCCAGGACCTCGCCGCCGACCTTCTCGGCGCGGGCCCGACGGTCGCTGATGACGCCCCTGGGGGTGCTGAGGATCTGAATGCCCATCCCGCCCAGGATCGGCTTCAGGTCCTTGTAGCCGGTGTATTTCCGGCAGCCCGGCTTGCTGACCCGGTCGATCTTGGTGATGAGCCGCTCGCCGTTGGGGCCGTACTTCATCTGGAGCCGGAGCGTCTTGGCCGGGACGGTTTCCAGTTCCTCGTAATCCCAGATGTACCCCTCGTCCTTGAGAACCTGGGCGATCCCCTTGCGCATGTTCGAGGTGGGCATGTCGATCAGGGGGCGCTCGATCCGGACGGCGTTGCGAATCCGGGTGAGCATGTCGGCGATCGGGTCGGTCATCATGGCGGGGGCGTCTCGGCAACCGTCGCGGGTAACGCCCGGCGGCCCCGAAACGATCGGGGCGAGGGGGCGTCGGCACGGCGGGGCGACCATCGGGGATCAGGGGAAAGTTCTCACCAGCTCGCCTTCTTGACGCCCGGGATCAGGCCGCGGGCGGCGAGGTTCCGGAAGCAGATCCGGCAGATCCCGAACTTCCGATAGACGGCCCGGGGACGGCCACAGAGCTTGCAGCGGTTCCGGTGCCGGACCGCGAATTTGGGCGTCGACTGCGACTTGATCATCTGGGCTTTGGTCGACATGGCTCACCAAGGGTCCGTGGCGCCGGTTCGGGCGGGTGGGGAAGCAAGCGTCAGCGGGGGTCGTTCTTGCCTTTGGGGGCCCGGAACGGCATGCCGAAGGAGCGGAGCAGCTCGCGGGCCTGGTCGTCGTTCTTCGACGTGGTGACGATCGTGATGTCCATGCCCTGCGTGTGCTGGAGCCGGTCGGCGTCGATCTCGGGGAAGACGACCTGCTCGGCTAGGCCGAGCGTGTAGTTACCGTGGCCGTCGAAGCTGTTGGGGTTGACGCCGCGAAAGTCGCGGATACGAGGGAGAGCGACCGAGATCAGGCGGTCGAGGAACTCGTACATCCGCTTGCCGCGGAGCGTGACCTTGCAGCCGATCTCGTTGCCTTCGCGGAGCCGGAACCCGGCCACCGAGGTCTTGGCCTTGGTGACCATCGGCTTCTGGCCGGAGATCTTGGCCAGGCTGTCGACGGCGACGTCGATCAGGGACTTGTCCTGGGTCGCCCGGCCGACGCCCATGTTGATGGCGATCTTCTCCAACTTGGGGATCGCCATCTTGTTGGTGACGCCGAACTTGGTCGCCAACTCGGACGCGACCGTCGTGTTGTAATGGTCCAGCAAGCGAGCCATGAGACGTCACCTTCTCCGTCGCGTCGAGGCGTGGGGGCCGACCGGCCGGTCTTCGGGGAAAAACTTCCCGGAACCCGAGATTGTAAGGGAACCCACCCCGGGAAGCGAGGCGGGGCCGACGAAATCCGATCAAACCTTCCTGGCGGCGTGGGCGGCCTTGGCGGGGCCGACGTCGCCGAGGCCGGCGGAGCAGGCCTTGCAATAGCGCTGCTTGCGGCCGTCGTCGGCGAACCGGTGGCCGACCCGGACGCCGCGGTTGCATGCCGGGCAGTAGAGCATGACGTTGGACACGTCGATCGGCATCTCCTTGGAGAGCCGGCCGCCCTGCTGGTTCTTGGCGCTGGGCTTGAGGTGCTTGTAGACCCGGTTGACCCCCTCGACGACGATCTTGTTCTTCGCCGGGAGGACGCGGAGCACCTTGGCGATCTTGCGGGCCGAGGGGGCGCCCTTGTCGTCGCCGGTGATCACCTCGACGGTGTCGTCTTTGCGGATGTTCATGGACGAGGCTCGGTGCGGGGTGCGCGTTGGGGGCCCGGCTCAGACCACTTCGGCGGCCAGGCTGATGATCTTCATGAACTGGCGGTCGCGAAGCTCGCGGGCGATGGCGCCGAAGATCCGGGTCCCGCGGGGGTTCTTGTCGTTGTCGATCAGGACCACGGCGTTGCGGTCGAACTTGACGTACGACCCGTCGACCCGCCGGGTCGAGCTCCGGACCCGGACCACGACGCAGCGGACCACGTCGCCGGCCTTGACGTCGCCGCCGGGGCTGGCCTTCTTGACGCTGGCGATGATGACGTCGCCCAGGCCGGCGATCCGCCGCTTGTAATGAGAGGCGCTGCCGCCGAGGACCTTGAAGCACATGACTTCCTTGGCCCCGGTGTTGTCGGCCACGTCGAGCCGCGTCTGCATCTGGATCATGGGACACCCGAAAGGGAGTGGCTGGGGATCAAGGGATTCGCGGCCAGGGGGACGGGGGATCGGGCCTCAACCAGCCACTTCCCGCTCGGTCGCCGGCGGCCGCTCAGGATTGGATCTGGTCCTGCGCCTGGGTCCGGGCGGTCTCGCCCTCGCCGGCGATCGCCTGCTGGGCGCCCGGGCGGACGATCCGGACGATCCGCCACCGCTTGAGCTTCGACAGCGGCCGGGTTTCCATGATCTCGACGAGGTCGCCGACGTGGGTCTGGTTGGCCTCGTCATGGGCGTGGCAGACGGTCCGCCGCTTGAGGAACTTGCCGTACTTGGGGTGCGGGACGAGGCGCTCGACCTCGACCCGGCGGGTCTTGTTCATCTTGTCGGAGGTCACGACGCCGATTTCCGTCTTGCGGCGGCTTCGGTCTTCGGCCTGGGTCTCGGGGGTGGGCGTCGGCTGGCTCATCGCGTGGCACCGGGGCTGATATTAAAGGGTCGAGGCGACGGCCGCCCGTTCCCGGTCGATCTCGCGGAGGCGGAGGATCGTCTTGATCCGGGCGATCTCGCGCCGGGCCTTGATGATCTCGCTGGGGGCTTCCAGGCGTTCGGTCTCGCTCTGGAGGCGGAGGCGGAACAGGCTCGTCTGGGTCTCTCGGAGCAACAGGTCGAGCTGCTCGTCGGTCTGTTCGCGGAGTTCGGCGGGCTTGCTCATGGCTTGGTCCTTGGCTCCGGTCGTCCGCTCGGGTCGGATCGAATCGCTTCGGGTCAGATCGTGGGCCGGCGGGCGACGAATCGGCAGCGGACGGGCAACTTGTAGGCCACCCGGGCGAAGGTCGCCCGCGCGGTCTCCTCGGAGACGCCGCCCAGCTCGAACAGGACGGTCCCCGGCTTGACGACGGCCGCCCAGAACTCGACCTCCCCCTTGCCCTTGCCCATCCGGGTCTCGGCCGGGATCGAGGTCACGCTCTTGTGGGGGAAGATCCGGATGTAGAGCTTGCCGCCGCCCTTGACGGACTGGCTGCCGACGATCCGGCCGGCCTCGATGGTCTGGGCGCTGATCTTGCCCGGTTCGAGGGATTGGAGGCCGAACTCGCCGAACGCCACGTAATTGCCGCGGGTGGCATTACCTTTTACGCGGCCTTTTTGGCTTTTTCGGTACTTGACTCGCTTGGGCATCAGAGGCATCGGTCGTCCCCTCCACCTTCAGGTGATCGCCCTGGTTGACCCACACCTTGATCCCGATGTGGCCTTGGGCGGTCTTGGCCTCGGAGAACCCGTAGTCGATCTTGGCCCGCAGGGTGCTGAGCGGGATCGACCCCAGGTTCGCCACCTCGGTCCTGGACATTTCCGAGCCGCCCAGGCGGCCCGAAAGCTGAATCTTGACGCCGCGGGCGCCGCCGTCCATCGTCTGTTCGAGGGCCCGCTTCATGGTCCGCCGGAAGCTCGACCGCTTCTTGAGCTGCTCGGCGATGTCCTCGCTGATGAGCTGGGCTTCCAGCTCGGGCCGGCTGACTTCCTGGATCTTGATCTCGATCCGCCGGCCGGTCAACGTTTGCAGCTCCTCCTGGAGCTTCTCGACCTCGGCCCCCTTGCGGCCGATGATCACCCCCGGCCGGGCGGTGAACAGGAGCACGGTCACCGCGTCGCGGGTCCGCTCGATCTCGATCCGGGGGATGCCGGCGTAGCTGTACTTCCCCTTGATGAACTTGCGGATCTTGAAGTCCTCGACCAGGAGGTCGGAGAACTCGTGCTTGGACGCATACCAGCGGCTCCGCCAGTCTTCCATGATCCCGACGCGGAAGCCGGTCGGGTTGATCTTCTGGCCCATCGGGATATCCTTCGGGGGTTCAGGCCCGGTCCTCGGCGGCGCCGGCGGCGACCAGTTCGCCGCGCGACAGGTAAGTGTCCAGGTCGGCCAGGATGATGTTGATGTGGGCGCTCCGCCGGCGGATCATGTACGCCATCCCGCGGGCACGCGGCATGAGCCGCTTGAACATCGGGCCGCCGTCGCCGCGGATCTCGGCGACGACCAGGTCGCCCGAATTCCGCTCGCCCTTGTCCTCGGCGTTGGCCATCGCGCTCTTGAGGACCTGCTCGATCATCCGGGCCCCCCGATGCGGCATCCACTTGAGGATGTCGAGGGCGTCATCGGCGTACTTGCCCCGGATCAGGTCGAGGATCGGCCGGAGCTTCCTCACCGAGATCCGGGCGAAGCGGTGCGTGGCTTTGTAAGACGGCATGTGACGCTCTCGCTCGAATGGCTGTGCTGGGAGGCCCGCGATCGGTGCCCCGCCCGGATCACCCCGACCCTTCCCCCGGATCTCAACGCTTGCCGCCCTTGCCCGCCTTGCCGCCGTGACCGCGGAACGTCCGGGTCGGGGCGAACTCGCCGAGTTTGTGGCCGACCATGTCTTCGGTCACGTACAGCTTGATGAAGTTTCGCCCGTTGTGGATGGCGAAGTTCTTGCCGATGAACTCGGGCACGATCGTGCAGGCGCGGGCCCAGGTCTTGATCGGCTCGCGGTTGCCGGTGTTCTCGGTCCGATACACCTTCTCGAGCAGCCGCTCGACGACGTACGGACCCTTCTTCAACGAGCGTCCCATGAATCTCCGGTCCCCAACCCCTCGGGGTCGATCACCCCGCGACGCGGGGCGGTGATATCCAACGGTCCTGACTGAGTGGTCGACCTGGCTTCCCGATCCGACGGCCCGGCCGATCGTCGCCGGTGCCGGGCGACGACCGGCCGGGGGGAATCATCAGGGCGGGGGACGCCCCGCCCGCGCGATCAGACCTTGAGCTGGCCGTACCGGACGCTCCGGCGACGGCGGATGATGGCCGAGTTCGACGGCTTCCGGCGGCGCCGGGTCTTGCCCCCCTTGGCGAGCTTGCCGGTGGGCGAGCACGGGTGCCGGCCGCCCGAGGTCCGCCCTTCACCGCCGCCCATCGGGTGGTCGACCGGGTTCATGGCGACGCCCCGGGTGTGCGGCCGGCGGCCGAGCCACCGCTTCCGGCCCGCCTTGCCCAGGTGGATGTTCATGTGGTCGGCGTTGCCGACGGTGCCGATCGTCGCCCGGCAGGCGGCCGGAATCCGCCGGACCTCGCCCGACGGCAGGGTGACCTGGGCCCAGGTCCCTTCGCGGGCCGTCAAGGTCGCGCTCACGCCGGCCGACCGGCACAGCTTGGCCCCGCCGCCCGGCTGCATCTCCAGGTTGTGGATCGCCAGCCCGGTCGGGATTCTGGCCATCGGCAGGCAGTTGCCAACCTTGGGGTCGGCCGTCGGCCCGCTGGTGACGGTCATGCCCGCCTTGAGGCCGTCGGGGGCGATAATGTACCGCTTGACGCCGTCCGGGAACACCAACAGCGCGATCCGCGCCGAGCGGTTCGGGTCGTACTCGATGTGGGTCACCGAGGCCGGGATGCCGTCCCTGTCGTTCCGCTTGAAGTCGATGATCCGGTACATCCGCTTGTGGCCACCGCCGCGGTGCCGCGCGGTGATGAACCCCTGGTTGTTCCGGCCGCCGGTCTTCCGGAGCGGTTCGGTGAGCGACTTCTCGGGCTTCTTGTTCTTGTCGGTCAACTCCGAGAAGTCGCTGACCGAGGCGTTGCGCCGGCCGGGACTGGTCGGTTTGTAGTAGCGAATACCCATCGCGTTCGCGTCCTTCGGCTCGGTCCCGGGGGACCGTGCGGCCCAACGCCCGGGGGCGTCAACGGCTCAATAGAAATCGATCCGATAATCGGCGTGGAGGGCGACGATCGCCTTCTTCCAGTTCCGCATCCGGCCGACCTTGAGCCGGTAGCGGCGGAGCTTGCCGCGGCGGTTCTGGGTCCGGACGTCGGCGACCTTGACGTTGAAGAGGGCCTCGACGGCCTCCTTGATCTCGGTCTTGTTGGCCTTGGCGTTCACCTCGAAGGTGTACGCATGGTGCCGCTCCGAAAGGTGGGTCGCCTTCTCGGTGATCAGCGGGCGGAGGATGACCTGGTACGGCTCGAGGATCGGGCCGGACCGGACGTACTGCGGCGGGCGGTAGAGCGTGACCATGAATTCAAGCCTCCGGGGCGGCCGGGATCGCCGTCGACGTCGCGGTGGGGGCCGACGGCCGGCGGCCCGGCTTCTCCTGGACGCGCTCCTTGAGGACGGCCATCGCCTCGCGGGTCAGGACCAGGTAACGCTGTTTCAGGATGTCATACGTGTTGAACTCGGCGACAGGGGCGACCTGGACCCCTTCGATGTTCCGGGCGCTCCGGTACAGGACCGGGTCGTTGGCCGGCAGGCCGATCAGGATCGTCCGGCCGTCGAGCGACCGGCGGAGGGCCTGGCCCTTGGATTCCCCCTCGACCACCACGGCCTCGGCCTCGGTGAGGTCGGGGCGGCGGATCGCCTTGAGGGCCTGGACGACGGCCTTGGTCCTGGGCTTCTCGCCCGGCGCCAGGCCGTCGATGATCAGGGCCTGGCCGTCCTGGAACTTCGACAACAAGGCCATCCGGATCGCCGTGCGGACCGCCTTCTTGGGCATCGAGTAGCGGTAGTCGCGGTTCCGGCGGGCGAAGGCGACGCCGCCGCCGACCCGCTTGTTGGTCCGCTTCGAGCCGGCGCGGGCGTTGCCGGTCCCCTTCTGGCGGAACAGCTTCTTGCCCGAGCCGGCCACGTCGGCCCGGCCCCGGGTGTTGACCGTGCCGACGCGGCGGGCGGCGAGGTGCATCAGCACGACGTCGTGGAGCAGTTGCTTGTTGACCGCGCCACCGAAGTCGGCCGGGTCGATCGACTCCTCGGCCACCTTCTCGCCGGCCGGGTTGTATACCGGGACATTCAGCATGGTTCAATCCACCCCTCGATCGGCCTTCGCGGCCCGGCGCTCGACGCCGGGCGGGGCCATCGGCTGGCTCTCACACCTTGTTGGTTTGCCGGACGGTCAGGTAGCCGCCGTTGGGCCCGGGGACCGCCCCTCGGATCAGGAGAAGGTTGTTGGTCGGGTCGACCCGGACCACTTTCAGGTTCTTGACGGTGGTCCGGGCGTTGCCGTGCTGGCCCGGCTTCTTGATCCCCTTGCGGGTGTGCGACGGGTCGGCGCTGGGGCCGGAGGAGCCGGGGTGGCGGTGCATCCGCTTGACGCCGTGGGTGGCGCGGAGGCCCTTGAAGCCGTGCCGCTTGACCACGCCGGAGAAGCCCCGCCCCTTGCTGGTGCCGGCCACGTCGACCGCTTTGATGGCGGCGAACACCTCGACGGTCAGCGTTTGCCCCTCGGCCACGCCCTCGGCGGCGGCTTCCTGGCGGATCTCGCGAACATAACGCTTGGGCTCGGCGTCCACCTTCTTGGCGTGGCCGCGCTCAGCCTGGGTGGCGCTTTTCCGCTTCTTGTCGTCGAACCCGAGCTGGATCGCGTGGTAGCCGTCCCGCTCGGCGGTCCGGACCTGGAGGACCGTGCACGGGCCGCATTCGAGGACCGTGATCGGCACCGCCGTCCCGTCCGGCTCGTAGATCTGGGTCATGCCGACTTTACGACCGAGGAGTCCGACTTGCATGGGTGGCCTCTTGTCGCCTCAATCTGGCCCGACGAGGGTCGGGGGACCCGCCGCGACCCGGCCAAGGGGGCCGTCGGCCGCGGGGATCGTGACGGGAACCGGAGGCCGGGTGGGCCTCGACGTCCGCTTGGGGTAACAGAGGTCGGCGGGCCCGGGCCGCCACGGGCCGGACTCCGACGACTTGAGGGCCGGTCCCCCGCGGCGCGCCGCGGGGTCCCAAGGCCCGATTGAGGTTGCGACGGCCGATCAGGCCCCGGAGGGGGATGCCTTGATCTTGATGTCGACGCCCGCCGGCAGGCTGAGCTTGTTCAGCGCGTCGATGGTCTTGTTGGTCGGCTGGACGATGTCGATCAGCCGCTTGTGCGTCCGGATCTCGAACTGTTCCCGCGACTTCTTGTCGATGTGCGGGCTGCGGAGGACGGTGTACCGTTCGATCCGGGTCGGGAGGGGGATCGGGCCGTGGACGATGGCCTCGGTCCGCTTGGCGGTGTCGACGATATCCTTGGCCGACTGGTCCAGGATGGTGTGATCGTACGCTTCCATCCGGATGCGTATCCGTTCGTTGCTGATGCCCGCCACGTCTGGGGTCCCTTCATCGATCGCCGGACCGAGAACATAAGCTGTCTCGTTGGGCCCCGCTCACGACGAAGCTCGCGGGGAAAGTAAGAATGTACCGGGGTCGCGCCCCCGAGTCAATCGGACTATTTCCGGTTTTACCGACGATGCGTCCCCGCCGCGAACGGGTTACGATCGGATCGCGGGCGAATCTGGCGACCCGATCGGAGCGAGACCACCATGCCCAATCCCTTCCCCGGCATCGACCCTTATCTCGAAGCCCAGGGCTACTGGCCCGACTTTCACCACCGCTTCATCGCTGATTGCAGCGACCAACTGGGGGGCCTCTTGCCCGACCAGTATGAAGCCCGGATCGACGAGCGGATCAAGCTCCTGGACCTCCCCGATGACGAGGAGGAACGGCCGAGGTCGATCAAGCCCGACGTGGCCGTGGTGGGCCGGTCGCGGCCGATGGGTGCTGGGCGAGAGGGCGGCGTGGCGGTCCTCGAAGAGGTGGACCTGGAGCCGGTGACCATCCCAAATCGGTTCTTCTTGGACATCCGCGAACGGTTCATCAAGGTCCTCCACCGCGAGGACCGTTCGCTGGTCACGGTGATCGAGGTGCTTTCGCCCGAGAACAAGTCGTCCTCGGGCCAGAGCCATTATCTGGCCAAGCAACGGGAGGTATTCGCCCGACCGATTCACCTGGTCGAGCTCGATTTCCTGGCCGGCGGGCACCGATTGCCGATGGCCCGGCCGCTCCCGTCCGGGGATGCTTACGCCCTCGTCTCGCGTTGGGATCGCCGGCCGGATTGCGAGGTTTACGCTTGGTCGATCCGTCGCCGGTTGCCGAAGATCCGGCTCCCGCTCCGGGCCCCCGACCCCGACCTCGTGCTCGACCTGGTGCCGGCCTATGCCACGACCTACCAGCGGGGCCGCTATGACCGCTCGATCGACCGGGCCAAACCGTTGACGATGGCCCTGGGGCCGGAGGATCGGGCCTGGGCCGAGGGCCTGGCGAAGGCGCCGGCTCGCTAGCTCCGGGCGTCGTGGCCGGGCCCTTCGAGGGGGACGACGACGCGGAGGGCGGCCGGGACGACCTCGACGCGGACCGGGGTGTCGCCGAGGATCTCGCCGTCGGCCTGGACGGGGAGCGGGTGCTTGGCGTCGAGGACGATGAATTGGTCCACGACCTCGTAGCGGACGTTGGGGCTCTGCTTGTGGCTGGCCAGGACGACGTGGCGGAACAGGCCGGCGTAGTCCAGGAGCGTCCGGGCCCGGACGATGCAGAGGTCGAGCCGGCCGTCGTCGGGCCGGATATTGGGGCCCCATCGGAACGGCGGCTGGCCCATCATCCCGGTGTTGGCGACCAGGACTTGCGACGCCTTGGCCGAAACCTTCCGGTCGTCCACGGTCAGGTGGAACCGGCGCGGCTGGAACCCGACCAGTCGGGTCAGGGCGGTCCACAAGTAGGCCACGCGGCCGAACCGCCGCTTATGCTCGTCGGCGGTGTCGCGGATCATCAGGGCGTCGATGCCGACGCCGACCTGGGTGAAGTAGTGGCGGTCGCCCACCTTCATGGCGTCGAGGCGGACCACGGCGTGTTGCCGGCCGGCCAGGCTCCCCTCCGGGACGCACGAATGGGCCCCGAGGCGGCAGGCTCCCTCCAGGTCGACCGGGATGCCCAGCTCGCGGGCCAGGACGTTGGCCGTCCCCAGCGGCAAGATGACGAGGTGGGCCGCGGTCCCCACCAGGGCGTCGGCGACGGTCGACACCGTGCCGTCGCCGCCGGCCGCCACGATCGGGTCGCATCCGCGATCGACCGCCGCCCGGACCAGCGCGGGAAGGTCGTCCCCCCGGGCCACCTCGTGGATCTCGACCTCGGCCCCGGTCATGAGTTCGGCCACGGCCTTGCGGACGTCGGCGACCGTGCACGAGCCGGACTTGGGGTTGAGGACGACGAATGCCCTCGTCCGCCGGCCGGTCGCCCGCTCCTCGGCGGCCAGGTTCGATTCGAGGCTCATCGCGATGCGTCCCCCTCGGCGAGCACGGCCTTGACGTCCTGGACGACGGCCCCGGGCGTCAGCGAGGCCAGGTTGTAGATCTCGCGGCGATGCCCCCTGGGGTCGACCAGGAAAACCCGGGACGGGTGGTCGATCACCCCGGCAGGGCCGACCCTGGCCCACATATCCCAGGCGGCCAGGACCTGGCCCACCTCCGCCGGGCTTCCGGTCAGGAAATGCCAGGCCTTGGGGTCGGCCCGGTACGCCCGGGCGTAGGCGGTCAGGGCCTCGGGCGTGTCGCGGGCCGGGTCGAGCGTGATCGACACGAACTCGACCCGGCGCCCCCAAAGCCCCTCGTCCCGGAGCGCCCGGCGGGCCCGGTCCAACGCCGACGCCGTCAGCGGGCAAGTCCCGTTGCACGTCGTGTAGAGGAAGCTGACCAGGACCGCCTTCCCTTCCAGCGACCGGAGCGCGAACCGCCCGCCCGCCGAATCGACCAGATCCACGGCCGGCGCCGGGCCGATGTCGGCCAAGGCCGGCTCGCGGGTCGGGGCCGGGGGAAGGACCAGGCAGGCCAGGAACAGTAAGAGATGACGCATCGATCTCCATCCCTTGCGTTCAGTTCAAGAGCATGTCATGGCCCCGGGCGGGACCCGTGGGCAACTTGTTGAGGTCGACATTGAAGAAAGGATCAACTTTCATGCCGTCGACCCCCACGTGGACCAGGCGGACCCAGAACCGCCCGGAATGGTCGAGCGTCGAGAGGAGCGAGTTGGAAACGTACATCCGCTTCCCATCGCCCGTGACGTGCATCATGTTGGGCTGGACGCCCGGGCTTACGCTGCTGAATAGCTTGGGACGCTCGGGATCGGTCACGTCCCATTGCTGGATCTCATTGCCGCCGAAGCAGCTCACGAACAGGTACCGGTCGTCGGGGCTCTGGCGGAGGTCGGCCGGCAACGCCGCCGTGTCCGCCACCTTCTTGAACGTGTAAGGGCCCGAGCCGTCCCCCTTGCCCCGGAACAGCCAGATCGAGTTGTCCAGCGCGCAGTTGGTGAACCCGTGATCGGCGTCGGGCTTGAGCGACCAGCGGATTTCCAGGGGCGCCGCGCCCGCCTTGGCCACCTGGAGGGGCTTCCGGGCCTTGAAGTCCCAGACCACCATCTCGCCGCCGAAGTCCTTCAGGTCCATCCGCTCGAACGGCTTGAGGTAGTTCCGGGGCGGGGTGAAACTGCTGGTGATCATCCGGTTCCGCTCGGGCTTGACCGCCACGTCGTAGCCGTAGGGGGCCTCGGCCGGGTGGGCGAGGGTCCGGATGAACCGGCCGTCGTTGGTGAACTCGGCCAGGCCCGCCGGCAGGCCGCCGTCGGCCGCGCCCAGGAAGCTCAGGAGCATCCGCCCCGGCAAGGCGTAATAGGTGTGCGGCCCGGACAGGCCGGTCGACTTCGGGACGTCGTCGAGGATCTTCTCGACCCGGGGCCGCGCCGGGTCGGTGGCCACGTCGAGGAGCCAGATCCGGCTGGATTTGAGCCCGCCGGCCCAGATCCGGGTCCGGTCGTCGGTATAGCCCCAGTGGTGCGTCTCGTTCCCCCGGGTCCCGAGGTCGAGGGTGTGGGTGATGGTCCCGTGGGTCGGGCTGTCGGCGTCGACGTCGATCACGGCGACGAAGTCGTTGTCCCGGGCGTCGGCGTCGACGCAGAACAGGTAGAGGTATTTTTCCGGCCGGTCGAGCCGCTTGACGAACGGGGACATGCAAGTCTCGGCGCGGGCCGGACCGGCGGCCAAGGGGCTGAGAAGGGCCACGACCGCGGCGATCGCGCGGGACCAGGTTCGGGGACTCATGGCGTGGGCGATCCTCTCGGTTCGGTTCTCGACGGCGGCGAGGGGCGCGGGGGCGGCCCCGCGCCCGGGCCGATCGTACCCGACCCGGCCAAGATCCCGGAAGACGCCCGCCATCGATCCTCCGGCCCGGTACCCCGATCCGGGCGAACCCGGGTCGAGTCGGGCGTGTCGATGGTTTCGCCGAGCCTGGAGGTTTTCGAAGCACTCCCCTTGCGGTGGCCACCCTCGGGCGACTACGATAGTCGAGCCTGGGCCGCACCTTCGCAACGCCGACCGCGCCCGACCGGCGAACCGATCGCCCGTCGCCGCGGTCGCTTTCGTCGGGCGTGGGTCGCCGTCGCTCCGAAAATCGTCTCGACGACCGAAAAGGCGCTTGCAATCGCGGATTCGGTGGGTATATTTGGGATTTTCACGGCCCGACGACGGCTGGCGTAGCTCAATCGGCAGAGCACCGGTTTTGTAAACCGACGGTTGTGAGTTCGACTCTCACCGCCAGCTCTCCTCCGCAGGATTGGGCCGCGGCCTTCGCGACAAATCGCCCGATTCCGGGTGGATACCCAAGTGGCTAAAGGGGCCAGACTGTAAATCTGGTGGCATTGCCTTCGCAGGTTCGAATCCTGCTCCACCCATGCCCCGCCCGACCGCGCGGGGATGCACCTTTCGAGGAGAGCCCAAGCCAGAGCGAAACGAACGGAACCCGACGCGACCCGGCCCCCTTCGGACCTGCCACCCACCCCCGTCGATCGAGCCCGCCCCGAGGCGGGCTGTTGCCCGCGGGTGTAACTCAATGGTAGAGTACCTGCCTTCCAAGCAGGCAACGTGGGTTCGATTCCCATCACCCGCTTCCGGGCGGCGTGGCGAACGAAACGAGGGGAGGCGGCCCGGGGAGGAATCCCCACGAAGGCCGGGACGGATCGACCGATCGCTCGCGAGATAGCCCCCGAAACCGCAACCAGATGCTGCCGTGGCTCAGTTGGTAGAGCGCGTCCTTGGTAAGGACGAGGTCCTGGGTTCAAATCCCAGCGGCAGCTTTCGGGACCGCCCCCGCCCCACCCCGCTGGGTCGAGGGTGGTCCCGTGGGTCGAAATTCGAAGACGGAATCGCGCGGATCGAAACAAACCCCACCGCCCGGTGGCCCATCTGATCGTGGGTTTCAGGTTCGGGGCGGTCCCGGTGGACCCGCCACCACGCCCTCGGTTTCCAGGAGACGACGGGAGCAACGATGGCCAAGGAAACTTTCGCGAGGACGAAACCGCACGTCAACGTGGGCACGATCGGGCACATCGACCACGGCAAGACTACCCTCACCGCCGCCCTGCTGGCCGTCCTGGCCGCGCACGGGCAGGCCAAGGCGAAAGCCTACTCGGAAATCGCCAAGGGCGGCACCGTCCGCGACGCCAACAAGACGGTCACCATCGCCGTCTCCCACGTCGAGTACGAGAGCGAAACCCGGCACTACGCCCACATCGATTGCCCGGGCCACGCCGACTACATCAAGAACATGATCACCGGCGCCGCCCAGATGGATGGGGCGATCCTGGTGGTCTCGGCGGCCGACGGCCCGATGCCGCAGACCCGCGAGCATATCCTCCTGGCCCGCCAGGTCGGCGTGCCGGCCCTGGTCGTGTTCCTCAACAAGATCGACCTGGTCGACGACGAGGAACTCCTGGAACTGGTCGAGCTCGAACTCCGCGAGCTGCTGACCCACTACAAGTTCCCCGGCGACGAGATCCCGATCACCCGGGGTTGCAGCCGCCCGGCGCTCGAGAACCCGACCGACGCGGCCTCGGCCAAGCCGATCCTCGACTTGGTCAAGACCATGGACGAGTACATCCCCGAGCCGACCCGCGAGATCGACAAGCCGTTTCTGATGCCGATCGAGGACGTGTTCTCGATCAAGGGGCGCGGCACCGTGGGCACCGGTCGGATCGAGCGCGGGATCATCAAGGTCGGCGACTCGGTCGAGATCGTCGGGTTCGACAAGAACAAGAACTCGACCGTGACCGGCGTCGAGATGTTCCAGAAGACCCTCGACCAGGGGCAGGCCGGCGACAACGTCGGCATCCTCCTGCGGGGCGTGGAAAAGACCGACCTGGAGCGCGGGCAGGTCGTCTGCAAGCCGGGCTCGATCACCCCGCACACCAAGTTCGAGGCCGAGGTTTACGTCCTCAGCAAGGACGAGGGGGGCCGGCACACCCCGTTCTTCAAGGGGTATCGCCCGCAGTTCTATTTCCGGACGACCGACGTGACCGGCTCGGTGCTCAACCTGCTGTCGGAAGACAACAGCGAGGCCGAGATGTGCATGCCCGGCGACAACATCAAGATGACGGTCGAGCTGCACACCCCGGTCGCCATGGAGGCCAACCTCCGGTTCGCCATCCGCGAAGGTGGCAAGACGGTGGGCGCCGGCGTGGTGACCAAGATCCTCCAGTAAAGGTAGGACCTGCCCCCGCCGGGGCGGGACGTCGGGGCGGCGGATCATCCGGGCGGCGCGTCGAGGGCCCTTCCTCGCCGCGACGCCCGCCTCCCCGTCTTCCGTCGCCCTGGCGGGTCCGTCCCGGGAGCGAGGCGATGCGCGAATACGTCTGGCTGGAATGCACCTCGTGCGGGGAACGGAATTACCGGACCCAGAAAGAAACCCGGGGCGCCGAGCGCCTCGAACTGAAGAAGTACTGCCGACGCGAGCGCAAGCACACGTCGCACAAGGAATCGCGGAAGAAGTGACCGATCGGGCCCTGCCGGCGGCGAGAGTTCGTCGCCGGCCCGTCCGATGCGGGCGTCGACGCCGCCGATCGATCCGCTACGAGCGTAGCTCAATTGGTAGAGCACCGGTCTCCAAAACCGGCGGTTGGGGGTTCGATTCCCTCCGCTCGTGCTCGACGGGGGCCGACAACGGTTCCTTTCGGATCAGTCCCCTCGGATGCGAGACAGGCGCCATGGGCAAAGTCAAAGATGGGTCGCCGGCGGCGAAAGCGACCGGCGGCAAGGTCGTCAAGGGGGTCCCGGCCGGGGACGCCAAGAAGCGCCGGTTCGCGCCGTTCCTGGCGAACCTGGTCCGGGGCGACTTGTACAAGCCGCTCCAGGGCAAGCAGGCCCGGCTCTGGACCACCGTCGGGCTCGGCCTGACCATCGTCATGGGGCTCCGCGAGCTGTCGCTGACCCTGGGCGCCCAGTCGTCCGCGGCGACCGCCTATGGCGTGCCGGCGATGATCGGCGCGGTCCTGGCCTGGTTCACGTTCCGCTTGCTCAACTACCCGCCGTTCGTCGAGTTCCTGATCGCCACCGAAGCCGAGATGAACAAGGTGTCGTGGACCAGCCGCGACGACCTGAAGCGGGCCACGTCGGTGGTCCTGGTGACGGTCGTGCTGATGGCCGTCTTCCTGTTCGGCGTCGACTGGATCTGGTCTTACCTCCTGCAACTGATCGGCGTGCTCCGGTTCCGCGACACCAGCGCCCTGGGCTCGAGCGCCTGAATCCGGTCGCCCCGACTCGTCGGCGCCGCCCCCACCTCCCCTTGCAACGGCCTCGCATGAACCACCCGACCGACGAGTCTCACGAACCGGGCGCGGCCGCCGACTGGGCCGACGCCCCCGCCGGGGTCGAGCCCGCCCTCGCGCCCGAGGTCGAGGAATTGACGCCCGATGGCGGGCGCCTCGACGCCCGACCGGCGAAGCCGGCCGCCCCCGTCCCCGCCGAGGAACCAGCCCCCGCCCCCGTCGCGGAGCCAGTCGTCGCCGTGGCCGAGGTCGACCCCGACGAGGACCCCGCGCCGGAGCTGGTCTGGTACGTCCTCAAGGTCCAGAGCAGCCGCGAGGACACGATCCGCGACGCCTTGGAGCGTCGGGTCAAGATCCAGGGGCTCCAGCGGTTCTTCGGCCGGATCGTGGTGCCGACCGAGAAGATCACCGAGATCCGCAATAACAAGAAGCGGACCGTCGAACGCAAGACCTATCCCGGCTACATCATGGTCGAGATGGAGCTGAACGAGAAGACCTGGTTCACGGTCCGCGAGACCCCAGGCGTGGGCGACTTCGTCGGGGCGCACGGGACGCCGACCAAGATGACCTCGACCGAGGTCAACCAGATGCTCAACGAGCAGGAACAAAGCTCGACCGCCGAGGCGCCCAAGGTGAAGATCGACTTCGAGCACGGCGACCGGGTCAAGATCAAGGACGGCCCGTTCGAGAACTTCGAGGGGTCGGTCGAGGAGGTCATCGAGGCCCGCGGCCTGGTCAAGGTCATGCTGATCATCTTCAACCGCCCGACGCCGGTCGACCTCGAATACTGGCAGGTGGAACGGCTCTGAGGTCGCTCCGTGCCGCCCGATTGATCCCCCTAGACGAGAGAGAGCGAGCGGACGATGGCGAAGGTGATGACGGCCAAGGTCAAGCTCCAGTGCCCCGGCGGCCAGGCGACCCCCGCCCCGCCGGTCGGCCCGGCCTTGGGCCAGCACGGGGTGAACATCGGCCAGTTCGTGATGCAGTTCAACGAGCGGACCAAGGACATGAAGGGGACGACGATCCCCATCGAGATCACGATCTATTCGGATCGTTCGTTCGAGTTCATCACCAAGAGTCCGCCCGCCGCGGTCCTGATCAAGCAGGCCGTCGGGATCGCCTCGGGCTCGGCCGAGCCGCACAAGACCAAGGTGGCCACGATCACCGCCGACCAGATCAAGAAGATCGCCGAGACCAAGGAAAAAGACCTCAACGCCCGCGACATCGAGCACGCCTGCCGGATCATCGCCGGCACGGCCCGGAGCATGGGCGTCGACGTCAAGGGGTGAGCGGGGCGGCCCCCGGCCCGCCTCCGCGACCTCCGATCCATCCTCGAAGGGTTTTTGACCCAAGGGCCGGCGCGACCGCCCGCCGCGACCCCCCCTTCGACGATTTTCGAGACAGGCGGCAGCCCTCCTTCACGGGAGCGCGAAAGGGACGATGCACTATTATTCCAAGCGGTACCGCGCCCTCAAGGAGAAGGTCAAGGGGGACGACCCGATCCCCCTGACCGACGCGATCAAGCAATTGAAGACGTTCGGGACCACGAAGTTCAACCAGACGGTCGAGGTGTCGACGAACCTGGGGATCGATCCCCGGCAGAGCGACCAGAACGTCCGGGGCTCGGTCGCGCTGCCACACGGGATCGGCAAGGCGGTCCGGGTCGCCGTGTTCGCGCAGGGCGACAACGCCGAGAAGGCCACGGCCGCCGGCGCCGACATCGTCGGCGGCGATGACCTGGCACAGCGGATCAAGGGCGGGTTCATGGACTTCGACGTCGCGCTGGCGACGCCCGACATGATGGGCGTGGTCGGCCCGCTCGGTCGGCTCCTCGGCCCGCGCGGGCTGATGCCGTCGCCGCGGTCGGGGACCGTGACGACGGACATCTCGGCCGGCGTCCGCGAGTTCAAGGCGGGCAAGATCGAGTTCCGCAACGACAAAGGCGGCAACGTCGCGGCGCCGGTGGGCAAGCTGGCGTTCTCGGACACGCAGTTGCTCGAAAACATCATGACGTTCCTCAACCACCTCCGGACGGTCAAGCCGGCCGCCTCGAAGGGGTCGTACATCCGGACGATCACGATCTCGGCGACCATGAGCCCGGGCATCCGGGTCGTGGCATGACCGGGAACACCACTCTTTCTCCTGGGAGCGGTGGCCGAGGCGGGGCGGTTCCGCCCTTCGCGTCGCACCGGATGAGGCGTCCGAGATGAGCAAATACGTCAAAGAATTGATGATGGACCAGCTCAAGACCGAGCTGAACGGCGACCGATCGGTCCTGATCCTCGACCTGAAGGGGCTGGACGCGGTCTCGGAATACCAGTTCCGCCGCGACCTCCGCAAGAAGTCGATCAAGATGCGGGTGTTGCGGAACACCCTGGCCCGCCGGGTCTTCGAGGACATGGGCGTCGGCGGCCTGTCGCGGTTCCTGGAAGGGCCGAGCGTGGCCGTCTGGGGCGGCCCGGGGGTCGCCGAGCTGGCCAAGGAGATCTTCGACCAGGTCAAGAAGCTCAAGAAGCCCGCGATCAAGGGGGGGGCCGTCGACGGGACCGTGATCGGCCCCGACCAGATCGAGGACATCACCAAGCTCCCCAGCCGTGAGGCCCTGATCGGCCGCGTGGTCAGCTTGGCCCTCGGCCCGGTCGGTCGCGTGATCACCCTGGCCAATTCGCCGGCGAGCGGCTTGCTCGGCCAGCTCAAGACCCTTTCTGAAGGCGCCCCGGCCGATGAACCCTCGGCCGACGCCCCCCCGACCGACGCCGGGCCCGCCGCCGAAGGGGCCTGATCGCCACCGCCGTCGACCGAAATGCCCGAAGGATCGTCGAATCGCCCCGGGTGCCCCGCTCGACGGGCACCCCACCCCACACGAACCCCGCGCGGATGTCGCTCGGAATTCCCGGAAAGGATCGGATCGGATCATGGCCACCGCCGAAATGACCACGTTCGCCGACAACATCAAGACCCTGGGCGAGTCGATCGTCAAGCTGACCGTCCTCGAAGCCAAGGCGCTGGGCGACTACCTGGAGACCGTCCACGGGATCAAGGCCGCCGCGGCCGCCGCCGGCCCGGCGATGGCCGTCGCCGCGACCGAAGCGGTCGCCCCCAAGGAAGTCCAGACCGAGTTCGACGTCGTCCTCAAGGCGTACGACGCGGCCAAGAAGATCGGGATCATCAAGGTCGTCCGCGCCGCGACCGGCCTGGGCCTCAAGGAGGCCAAGGACGCCGTCGAGGCCGCCCCCAAGACGATCAAGACCGGGATCTCGAAGGACGACGCCGAGAAGCTCAAGAAGGAACTGGAAGAGGCCGGCGCCACCATCGAGGTCAAGTGAGCCGGCGGCCCGACGTCGGGTCCCCGGGCCTCGATCGTCGCGGCGGGGGGTCGTGGTCCCGACCAAGCCCCCCCTATAATGAAGTCGAACCCCGGCGGCCCCCTTCCCGTGACTGGGAGTGGGCCGCCCGCCCCTTCCCTAAAGACTCCCGCCCCGGCCCCGACCCGACCGTCGGCGCCGGGGTGCTTCGGCGCGCGGCGGCGGGGGCCCGGCTTGCTCGCCCCTCCGCCCATCCCGGCCCGTCCCCTCGATGGTCTGCCCGCGACAGGTCCGAACGCCGTCCCCTTCGACCTCGACCGGATGCCCGCGCCTACCCATCTCCCTTGAGGAGCGCTTTTCCATGCCCACTGCGAGCACCGTGCGGCGCATCACCCCCGAAGTGCAGCGGAATTTCGGCAAGATCTACGACGTCCACCCGGTCCCCGACCTCACCGAGATCCAGACCCGGAGCTACGAGCGGTTCCTCCAGGCCGACCTCGCGGCCGAGGAGCGGTCCGACGCCGGGCTGGAAGGCGTCTTCCGCGAGATCTTCCCGATCGAAAGCTACGACAAGACCCTCAAGCTGGAATACATCAAGTTCGACCTGGGCAAGCCCCGCTACGAGCCCGACGAGTGCCGCCAGCTCCGCCTGACCTTCGGCCGCCCGCTCCACGTCTGGCTCCGGCTCAACAAGGGCGAGACGGCGCTCGAAGAGTCGGTCTACCTCGGCGACATGCCGATCATGATCGGCGGCGGCGAGTTCATCATCAACGGCGCCGAGCGCGTCGTGGTCAGCCAGCTCCACCGGAGCCCCGGCGTCGACTTCGTGGTCGACATCGAGGCCGGCGACAAGAGGCTCCACGCCTGCCGGGTGATCCCCGAGCGCGGGAGCTGGATCGAGCTGCAGGTGACCAAGAAGGACACGCTGGGCGTCCGGATCGACCAGTCGGGCAAGTTCTCGTCGATGACCCTGCTCCGGGCGATGAGCCCGGAGTTCTCGTCGGACGACGCCATCCTCAAGGCGTTCTACGAGGCCGAGGAGATCGACACCGACCAGGACGGGGCCGCCGCCAAGCTCAAAGGCCGGATCGCCTGCGGCGACGTCGTCGACCCCAACACCGGCGAAGTCCTGATCGACAGCGGCTCGACCATCTCCGAGGTTTCGGCGCAGGTGCTCGCCGACGCCAAGATCGGCGCCATCTCGGTCCTCCAGGATGCCAAGGACCAGTTGATCCTCCAGTCGCTCCAGGAAGACCCGACCTCCGACCACGAAAGCGCCCTGCTCCGGATCTACCAGCGGCTCCGCCCGGGCAATCCGCCCCAGCTGGAGAAGGCCAGGGAACTGTTCCACGAGAAGTTCTTCGACACCAACCGGTACCGCCTGGGACGGGTCGGCCGGTTCCGGATCAACCGTAAGTTCAACCAGGACATCCCCGACGACCAGATGACCCTGGACCCGCTCGACTACGTCAACGCGATCCGCTATATCCTTAACCTCCGCAAGGGGAAGGGGCACGTCGACGACATCGATCACCTGGGCAACCGCCGGCTCCGGACCATCGACGAGCTGGCCGCCGACGAGCTCCGCAAGGGGTTCCTCAAGCTCCGCCGGACCGTCCAGGAGCGGATGAGCCTCAAGGACGCCGAGGACATCACGCCCCGGAGCCTGATCAATCCCAAGAGCATCAGCGCGGCGATCGAATACTTCTTCGGCCGCGGCGAGCTGTCGCAGGTCGTCGACCAGACCAACCCCCTGGCCCAGCTCACCCACGAGCGCCGGCTCTCGGCGCTGGGGCCGGGCGGGCTGAACCGGAAGCGGGCCGGGTTCGAGGTCCGCGACGTCCACATCTCGCACTACGGCCGGATTTGCCCGATCGAGACCCCGGAAGGGACCAACATCGGCCTGATCAGCTCCTTGGGGATCTACGGCGGGGTCGACGAGTACGGCTTCCTGGTCACGCCCTACCGCGAGATCAAGGACGGCCACCGGACCGAGAACGTCGTCTGGATGCGGGCCGACGAGGAGTCCGAGGTCTACCTCGCCCCGGCCGACGCCCCGACCGACGACGACGGCAAGCTCAAGGGGCCGCAGGTCATCGCCCGGTACCAGACCGACTTCCAGACGATCTCGACCGAGCAGGTCCAGTACCAGGACATCTCGCCCAAGCAGATGGTCGGGGTGTCGGCCGGCCTGATCCCGTTCCTGGAGCACGACGACGCCAACCGGGCGCTCATGGGCTCGAACATGCAGCGCCAGGCCGTGCCGCTGTTGGTGGCCGAGCCGCCGATCGTGGCCACCGGGCTGGAGCGGGCCGTCGCGATGAACTCGGGGATGATCGTCAAGGCGCCGCACGACGCGACGGTCACCTACGTGGATGCCACCCGGATCATCCTCGACCACAACATCATCTACAAGCTCCGCAAGTACGTCGGCCTCAACGAGCGGACCTGCCTGAACCAGAAGCCGGTGGTCTCGCCCGGCCAGCTCGTCAAGAAGGGGGAGATCCTCGCCGACGGCGCCGCGACTTACAAGGGGGAGCTGGCCCTGGGCCGGAACGTCCTGGTCGGGTTCATGGCGTGGGACGGGTACAACTTCGAGGACGCGATCATCCTTTCCGAGCGAATCGTCAAGGAGGACGTCTACACGTCGATCCACATCGAGGAGTTCGAGATCGAGATCCGCGAGACCAAGCTCGGCCGCGAGGAGTTCACCCGCGACATCCCCAACGTCTCGGAGAAGGCGCTCCGGAATCTCGATGAGAACGGGATCGTCCGGATCGGGACCTACGTCAAGCCGGGCGACATCCTGGTGGGCAAGGTGGCGCCGAAGTCCAAGAGCGAGCTGACCCCCGAGGAGAAGCTCCTGCACGCGATCTTCGGCCGGGCCGGCGAGGACGTCAAGAACGACAGCCTCGAAGTCCCCTCCGGCGTCGAGGGGATCGTGATCAACACCCAGCGGTTCAGCCGCCGGATGAGCCTCAACGAGGAAGAGCGCAAGGTCTTCGAGAAGGAGTTGAAGGACACCGAGGCCCTGGAAAGCGTCAAGATCGCCGACGAATACAAGCAGATGATCAAGGCCCTGGAGGAGACCCTGGGCGGCCCGGTGACCGACCCGACCACGGGCAAGCCGTTCGGCCGCGACAAGGACCCCAAGACCCTGGCCGACGAGAGCGAGCGGTTCAAGCTGGAAACCCTCGACCTCCGGAGCCCCGAGCGCGCCGCCGAGGCCCGCAAGGTGGTCCGCCAGTATTCGCCGCGGATCGAGTCCCTCCGCGACGAGAAGGACCGCCGGCTCAACAGCCTCAAGCGGGGCGACGAGCTGCCGTCGGGCGTCTTGCAGATGGTCAAGATCTACATCGCGACCAAGCGGGTGATCTCCGTCGGCGACAAGATGGCCGGCCGGCACGGCAACAAGGGGGTGATCGCCAAGATCCTCCCCGAGGAAGACATGCCGTTCCTGGCCGACGGCACGCCCGTCGAGATCCTCCTCAACCCGCTCGGCGTGCCGAGCCGGATGAACGTGGGCCAGATCTTGGAAACCCACCTGGGCTGGGCCGCCGCCAAGCTCGGGTTCCAGGCCCTCTGCCCGGTCTTCGACGGCGCGTCCGAGGACACCATCCGCAAGTGCCTCGTCGACGCCGGCCTCCCCGAGAACGGCAAGGCCATCCTCTACGACGGCCGGACCGGCGAGAAGTTCGACCAGCGCGTCACGGTGGGCTACATCTACATGCTTAAGCTCCACCACCTGGTCGACGACAAGATCCACGCCCGGGCCACCGGCCCCTACTCCCTCATCACCCAGCAACCCCTGGGCGGCAAGGCCCGGTTCGGCGGCCAGCGGTTCGGAGAGATGGAAGTCTGGGCGCTGGAAGCCTACGGGGCCGCCTACATCCTCCAGGAACTCCTCACCGTCAAGAGTGACGACGTCGAGGGGCGGACCAAGATCTACGAGTCGATGGTCAAGGGAGAAAACACCCTCGAAGCCGGGACCCCCGCCAGCTTCGACGTCTTGACCAACGAGATCCGCGGCCTCGGGCTGAACATGCAGCTGGAGAAGAAGCGGATCTGAGCGCCTTTGCCCCGGCGTGCCGGTGTCTCATCGTCCTCGGGTCCTCGCCCGACCCGAGGACGATGGGTTCGCGTTCGAAGAGGTCCGACGATGATCATGTATTGCGCGAATTTCGTGCTGGACGAATCCGAACTTGACACCGTGGTGGGGATTTTCGCCGAGTGGGTGTCCAACAAGGTCCGCCGTCAGTTGGCCCCCGGCTCCTTGAAAAGCGACGGGCGGAGGCGGTTCGGGGGCATTTGCCTTGATTGTGCTTATACCGACGCCGTCCCACCCACTTATTGGGCGGCCCGGTACACGGAGTTGGACAACCGAATTCGCGATCGTGAATGGGTGGTCGAGTGCGGCCTTCGCCGGCCCGCGCTGGAGGATCTGACCTTGTCCGTACTCCTCAGGATGGAGGAGCACAGCGCCCGGACCGCGCTGGCCCGTCTCGATACACCGGTATCCCGGCCGAGCTTCGTTCCCGAGATCCTCGACCGCTGCATTGTCTCGTCGGAGACGGCGGGCACGATCCGCGAATTGAACTCCTCGGACGACGAGCTGTATGTTTTCAAGGACCAGATCAACAATCCCGAGAGGCGGAGCCCGATCATCCTCGTCAGTCGCGATTCGAGCGGCGATGTCCTCGTCGATCCCAAGCACCTGCTGTCGCAAGTCTTCGGGTTGGCCGAGGTGGTGGTCATCGCCCGGGATGCCGACTCGCGCGCGATCGCGCGCGAGATCGGATGGGATCGCGTCGCCAAGCAGGGGGCCGTGACGATCATCTGGCCCCGCCCCGGAGTGATCGGTCGGCACGTGGATCGGGCGACTCGGATCCACGCGGACCAGATCCGGGAATGGGCGGCCGCGAGGAAGAAGGCCGCGGTCGAGATCCTGTCGTTCCTCGTCGACCTCCTGAATCCCTCGCTGATCGCCCGGCATATCGGCCTCGAGTACGTCCAGCGAGTCTTCGCCAACCGCGAGATGGAGAGGCGGCTCCAACTCGCGGTGGGCTCCAACTCCGAAGAATCGATCGCGATGGCGGAACTCCTCGAGGACGCGAGGCGATCGCTTCTGGGCCTCGAAAAGCAGGTGGAAGCCAAGGAGGCGGAGAATCTGCGCCTCCAGAAGGAAATTTGGAATCAGGCCGCCCAGATCGAGACCTTGAAGGCGGCGTTGCGGCCGGACGCGGACTCAACGTCGCGGGGCGCCGATCCCGTGATCCAGGATTCGATCGCCGCCACGATCGACGAGAAGGCCACCGTCGAGCAGGCGCTCCACGTGATCAGCTGGCTCTTTCCCGACCGCGTGGTGGTCCTGGATAGCGCATGGAACTCGGCGAAACGCTCAGAGAAGTTCATCCACAAGAAGAGGTTGTTTGATCTGCTCTGGAAGCTCGTCACGAGCTATTGGTGTGCGCTCGCCGACGGGGAGCCGGATCAACTCGCGGGGCGGGTTTTCGGGGAGTCGTATACTTTCCACGACTCGAAGAGCGTGGAGAGTAACTTACGGGCCCGCTCCCTGAGAAAATTCGAATATGAAGGCCGCCCGGTGGAAATGATGAAGCATCTCAAGATTGGGGTCAAGGATAGCGTGGCCGAGACCATACGAATCCACTTCGAATGGTTCAATGAGGAGCGGCGTATCGTCATCGGCCACTGTGGCCGCCACCTCGATCATGGCTGAATCGTCGAGTCCATCACACCCCGGTATTCTTGAGGGCTTGGAGCATGGCCACCGTCCGGACCCGGATCGGACCGGCCGACCACGGCCGGAAGATGACCCCGGTAGAGTTCTGGCATTACGAGACGCAGCCCGGCTACCTCCACGAACTGGCGAGGGGGGTCCTGGAAGTGGTCCAGATTCCCGGCGAACCGCACTATCAGGTCGTTCATAACCTCCAAGAGATGCTCAGCGAGCACGGACGCCTGCATCCGCGGCCGATCCTCCGGATCGGGCGGGGGAGCAACGTCCAGTACATCATCCCGGAACTGGAAACCGATCGGAATCCCGACCTGGCGGTCGTCTTCCGGGACATCCCCGACCGCGACGTTCGCGGGCGACGCCTGAACGTGCTCGGGGTCGAGGTCGTCTCGCCGGGGAACCGGGCCCGGGATCGCGATTACGTCCCCAAGCGGGAGGATTATCTCGCCGTCGGACTCCACGAATATTGGATCGTCGACCCCGAACTGCGCATGGTCACGGTCCTCGAGCGGCGCCTCGTCGATGGGGTCGCGGCCTGGGCCGAGCGGGTCTTCCGGGGCGAAGAGGTGATCGCGAGCGGGTTGCTCCCCGGCTTCGCCGGGACGGTGGCCGGGTTGTGGGCGGACCTCGACGAACTGGGTTGATCGAACGAACCTCGAAGGAGATTTCCCATGCCCGAAGTCCAGGCGGCCAGTTGGATCGAGAAGACTCCGGGCATCCACGGGGGCGCCCCGTGCATCCGCAAGACCCGTCGCGGGCCTGGTGGAATGGCGGAGGTTGGGGGCGTCGGACGACGAGATCCTGGAATCTCATCCCGACCTGACCCGGTGCGATCTGGAAACGGCCTGGGCGTACTATGAGCGGAACCGCGATGAGATTGATCGGGCCATCGAGGCGAATGAGGATGCGTGACGAATGGCCCGGTTGTACGCTGACGAGGACTTCGACCTCAAGGTCGTCGTCGAGTCGAGACGACTCGGCCACGACGTGCTCACCGTGCAGGAGGCTGGCCAGGGAGGAAGGGGGATCGGAGATGATGAAGTCCTGGTTTTCGCCTCCACTCAAGGGCGGGCCGTCGTGACCTTCAATCGCATTGATTTCATCCATCTGCATCGAACGAACCAGCCCCACGGCGGTATGGTGGCCTGTACGCGAGACCGCGACCGGCCCGCCTGGGCTCGTCGTATCGACCAGGCCCTGTTGGTTCGTCCGGCCTTGATCAATCAGTTAACCCTAATCCGGGTCAATCGGCCGCACTCGCCTTGATCGGCGTGGCGGCTCCGAGAAAAAGTCGCGTGTCAAGCGGATTCCGCTTGGAATTCGGCGGGGGTTCGATTACCATTGACAAGAACCGACTCCAACGGCAAGGCGACCCCGGCTTTTCAGGGGCCGTCGCCCTGCCGCGCTATCCGAGGCGACTGCTTGAGACCTGGGGTCCGCGACTTCCGGCCAGGGAGGATGCCGGTGCCGATTGATACGGGCAGGATGGCCGTTTGGGACCGCGACGGCCCTCGATTTCAGGGGGCCGGGCCCGCGGGCGTTTGGCTTTCGAACGGATGAACTTGGAACTCGTATCGGGCCAATCGATCGAATTATCTCGCCGACTTTCCCCTGAACTACCCCACTTCCGCATCGCCAGTACGGCATGCAGAGGAGCGTGTCTCGTGAGCATGGGCGAAAGTGCCTACGATCGTATCAACGATTATGGCGCCGTCAAGATCGGGCTGGCCTCCCCCTACGACATCCGGAGCTGGTCGTTCGGCGAGGTCAAGAAGCCGGAGACGATCAACTACCGGACGTATCGGCCCGAGAAGGACGGCCTCTTCTGCGAGCGGATCTTCGGCCCCGAGAAGGACTGGGAGTGCGCCTGCGGCAAGTACCGCGGGATGAAGTACAAGGGGATGATCTGCGACCGCTGCGGCGTCAAGGTGACGCACTCGCGCGTCCGCCGGAAGCGGATGGGCCACATCGAGCTGGCCGCGCCGGTCGTCCACATCTGGTTCTTCAAGGCGATGCCCAGCCGCCTGGGGACCCTGCTGGACATGAAGACGTCCAGCATGGAGCGGATCATCTACTTCCAGGACTACGTGGTCGTCGACCCCGGCGACGCCCCGCTCAAGGAGCGGCAACTCCTGACCGAGGAGGACTTCCGCAAGGCCCGCGAGCAGTTCGGCGACACCTTCCAGGCCGACATGGGGGCCGACGCCGTCCGCAAGCTCCTGGCCCGGCTCGACCTCGTCGGCCTGTCCAAGCAGCTCCGCCAGGAGCTGACCGAGACCTCCAGCAAGCAGAAGATGAAGGACCTGACCAAGCGGCTCAAGGTCGTCGAGGCGCTCCGCGACTCCGACAACCGGCCCGAGTGGATGGTCCTGGAAGCGATCCCGGTGATCCCGCCGGACCTCCGGCCCTTGGTGCTCCTGGATAGCGGCAACTTCGCCACCAGCGACCTCAACGACCTGTACCGCCGGATCATCAACCGCAACAACCGGCTCAAGAAGCTGGTCGACCTCAACGCGCCCGAGGTCATCATCCGCAACGAGAAGCGGATGCTCCAGCAGGCCGTCGACGCCCTGTTCGACAACAACCGCTGCAAGCGGCCCGTCCTGGGGTCGAGCAACCGCCCGCTCAAGTCGTTGACCGACATGATCAAGGGCAAGCAGGGGCGGTTCCGCGAGAACCTCCTGGGCAAGCGGGTCGACTACTCGGCGCGGTCGGTGATCGTGGTCGGCCCCGACCTCCGGCTCCACCAGTGCGGCCTCCCCAAGAAGATCGCCCTGGAATTGTTCCAGCCGTTCATCATCCGCCGGCTCCGCGAGCTGGGGCACGCCGACACGATCAAGTCGGCCAAGAAGATGCTCGAGCGGAAGGTCGAAGAGGTTTGGGACATCCTCGAGGAGGTCATCAAGAACCACCCGGTCCTCCTCAACCGGGCCCCGACCCTGCACCGGATGGGCATCCAGGCGTTCGAGCCGGTGTTGGTCGAAGGCAACGCCATTCGCATCCACCCGCTGGTCTGCAAGGGGTTCAACGCCGACTTCGACGGCGACCAGATGGCCGTCCACCTGCCGCTGTCGATCGAGGCGCAGGTCGAGGCGATGACGTTGATGATGTCGACCAACAACATCTTCAGCCCGGCCAACGGCAACCCGATCATCAGCCCGACGCAGGACATCGTCATGGGCTCGTACTACGTGACGGTCCACCGGCCCGGCGAGTTCGGCGAGTACAAGAAGGACGGCGACGTCGAGACCGGGGTCTACTCGTCGCCCAACGAGGTGTTCCTCGCCTTCAGCCAGAAGAAGGTCGGCGTCCACGCCCGGATCAAGATGCGGCTCCAGCCGCACAAGAAGCTCAAGGGGGAGGGGGAGAAGGAATTCACCCCCGGGATGATCGTCACGACCACCGTCGGCCGGGTCATCTTCAACGACATCCTCCACGCCAAGATGCCGTACTACAACCAGGCCTTGGGGCAGAAGCAGCTCCAAGGGATCATCGCCGACTGCTACCAGATCCTCGGGCGGGCCGAGACCATCGCCCTGCTCGACAACATGAAGGACCTCGGCTTCCGCGAGTCGACCCGCTCGGGCCTCTCGTTCGCCACCGACGACCTCAAGACGCCGACGACCAAGGACCAGATCCTCCTGGAGACCGAGAAGGACGTCGCCAAGACGGCCAAGCTCTACCAGCGCGGGATCATCACCGAGCAGGAGCGGTACAACAAGGTCCTCGACGCCTGGACCCACGCCCGCGAGCGGATCACCACCGAGATGATGGAGCAGCTCCGCAACGACGTCCGCGGCGGCGAGGTCTATCTCAACCCGATCTTCCTGATGGCCGACTCCGGCGCCCGCGGCGGCGTCGAGCAGATCCGCCAGCTCGCCGGGATGCGCGGCCTCATGGCCAAGCCTTCCGGCAAGATCATCGAGACGCCGATCAAGGCCAACTTCCGCGAAGGCCTGTCGGTCCTCGAATACTTCTCCTCGACCCACGGGGCCCGCAAGGGCCTGGCCGACACCGCGCTGAAGACGGCCGACTCGGGCTACCTGACCCGCAAGCTCGCCGACGTCGCCCAGAACGTGGTCATCACCCAGGAGGATTGCGGGACCTCGCAGGGGATCACCAAGGGCGTGATCTACAAGGGCGAGAAGGTCGAGGTCAGCCTCAGCCAGTCGATCCGCGGCCGGGTCAGCCGGGTCAACATCGTCAACCCGATCACCGACGAGGTGGTCGTCAAGGAGAACGAGATGATCACCGTGGCCTCGGCACGCAAGCTCGAGGACATGAACATCGAGAAGATCCAGGTCCGGAGCCCGATGACTTGCGAGGCGACCCTCGGGATCTGCCGGCGCTGCTACGGGATGGACCTGTCGACCGGCCAGCTCGTCGAGCCCGGGATGGCCGTCGGGATCATCGCCGCCCAGTCGATCGGCGAGCCCGGGACCCAGCTCACCATGCGGACCTTCCACATCGGCGGCGTGGCCACCCGCGGCGTCGAGGAGAAGGACCACAAGGCCAAGCGCGAGGGCAAGGCCAAGTACGTCGGGATCAACCTCGTCATCAACAACGAGGGGATGAAGATCGCCCTCTCGCGCAACGGCGAGATCCAGATCCTCGACCCCAAGGGGCGCGAGCTGGAGAAGTTCGACGTCCCCGACGGCGCCGAGATGAAGGTCGACGACGGGGCGATGGTCACCCGGGGCACGGTCCTCTGCGAGTGGGACCCGCACAACATCCCGATCCTTTCCGAGGTCGGCGGCAAGATCCGCTACGAGGACATCGTCGAAGGCGAGACGATGAAGAAGGAGAGCGACGCCTCCGGCCACGTCCGCCGGACCATCATGGAGCACAAGGGGGAGCTGCACCCGCAGATCCTCATCGAGGACAACGAAGGCCGAATCCTGGCCTACAACTACATCCCCGAAGGCGCCGGCATCGAGATCGACGAGGGGGCCACGATCACCGCCGGGACCTTGCTGGCCAAGACCCCCCGCGAGGTCGGCGGGACCCAGGACATCACCGGCGGCTTGCCGCGGGTGACGGAACTGTTCGAGGCCCGTCGCCCCAAGGAGCCCGCCGTCATCGCCGAGATCGACGGCCGGGTCGAACTCCTCGAGGAGAAGCGCCGCGGCAAGCGGACCATCATCGTCAAGAACGAGTCGGGGATCGAGCGCGAGCACCTCGTCCCCCACGGGAAGTACCTCCGGGTCCACGGAGGCGCCCGCGTCCGCGCCGGCGACGCCCTGGTCGAAGGGCCGCTGGTCCCGCACGACATCTTGCGGATCTCGGGCGAGGAGGCCGTCCAGCGCTACCTCCAGCGCGAGATCCAGAACGTGTACCGGTCCCAGCGCGTCGAGATCGACGACAAGCACCTGGAGATCATCATCGCCCAGATGCTCCGCAAGGTCCGGGTCGACTCCGTCGGCGACACCGGACTCCTGCCCGGCTCGGTCATCGACAAGTTCGAGTTCCAGGGGACCAACCGCGACCTGATGAGCTGCGTCAAGATCAAGGACCCCGGCGAGACCGACTTCCGCCAGGGCGACATCGTCCCCCGCGACCACTTCGACGCCGAGAACATGCGGGTCGAGCAGGCCGGCTCCAAGAAGGCCGAGTGGATCAGGCCCAAGCCCGCCTCGGCCTCGACCCAGCTTCTGGGGATCACCAAGGCCGCCGTCCAGTCCGAAAGCTTCATCTCGGCGGCGAGCTTCCAGGAGACGACCAAGGTGTTGACCGAAGCCGCCCTCGCCGGCAAGGTCGACTACCTGGTCGGCCTCAAGGAGAACGTCATCCTCGGCCACCTCGTCCCCGCCGGGACCGGGTTCAAGAGCCACCAGGAGGCCGAGGTCCGCATCCGGCCCGAGGCCCTCGAAGCCCTCGCCGAGAAGGGCCCCGGCTACTCCCGATACCCCCGCGACGAGGCCGCCCCCGCCGCCGCCAAGGCCGACTGACGGCCATGCTCGGATCGTGACTTGTCAATCCTGGCCCGCCGTCTCCCTCATCTCGAAGGGGGCGGCGGGCCTTCTCCTTGGAACGAGGAGGATCGAACCCATGGCGACGATCGCGACCCGGATCGGCCCGGCCGACCACGGCCGGCGGATGACCCTGGAAGAGTACCTCGACGCGGAAGAAGAAGAAGGGTACCGCTACGAACTGGCGCGGGGAGTCCTCGAAGTGTCCAGAGTGCCCGGCGATCGGCACGGCCACGTGGTCTGCAACCTTTACGACTGCGTCTCCTTGTATCGGCGCCTTCATCCCGGGGTCGTCCTCCGTTTTGGCGGGGGAAACGAGTTTCAATTCTTGATCCCCGAGATGATCTCCGGTCGCAACCCCGACCTCGCCGTCGTCTTGCGAAACTCGCCCAAGGAGCCCGGTGGCCGGATCAAACCCGTCCTCGCCGCCGAGGTCGTCTCGGCCCGGTCGGGCGATCGCGATTATCGCGTCAAGCGCGAAGAATACCTGGCCTACGGCATCATCGAATACTGGATCGTCGATTTCGGGGCCCGGAAGTTCACCCTCCTGACCCGCGACGGCGACGTCTGGCAAGAGCAGGTCATCCCCGACGAGCAGGCGATTCCCAGCATCGTCCTGCCCGGACTGGCAACGACCGTGGCCGAACTCTGGGCCAATCTCGACTTCTACGATGCCGAGGACGACGACGAGACCAACCTCCGCGCCTGATCTCTCGACGTGCCTTGCACCCGAGGGTCGCGTCGGTGACAATTGTCCGAGGCGGGGCGTCACCCGCCCCGGGGACATCGATCGATCAAGGGAGGTCGGGATCATGCGAATCCAGCGGGCGAGGATCGCGGCGGCGGTGCTGGCGTTCGGCGGGCTGGCTCGGGCCCAGGAGGGGGTCCCGTACGACGTGACCCCCGACGAGCCGAAGGGCGTGGCGGCGGGGATCTTCCTCGCCCCGACCCGGCTCTCGGCCGCAAATGGGGTGATCGACAGCGGGGAGTCCTGGGGCCACTCCGGGCCGTGGGTCGAGGACGTCGACGGCGACGGCCGCCGCGACCTGATCGTCGGCGACTTCAGCGGGATCTTCCAGTTCTATCGGAACGTGGGGACCGACAAGCAGCCGCGCTATGCCGCGGCGGTCAACCTCAAGGCGGGGTCCGTCGACGCGAAGGTCCCGATCTACTGATGCATCGGCTCCAGTCCACAGTTCGTGGACTTCGACGCGGATGGCACGCTCGACCTGGTCTCGGGCTCGTATGACCCGGGCGAACTTTACCTGTTCCGGGGCCTCGGGCGAGGTGCCTTCGCGGCCCGCGAAGTGATCCAGGATAAGACCGGCCGGCCGATCCTCAAGGTGCCCGACCAGAAGGAAAAGGTCGAGTCGTTCGGGACCTGGACGACGCTGGTCGACTGGGACGCCGACGGCGACCTCGACATCCTCGTCGGCACCTTCGAAGGCCTGATCTTCCTCCGGCGGAACGACGGGACGCGCGCCAGACCCGCCTACGCCACGGCCAACGAGTGGGTCAAGGTCGGCGCCAAGCCGCTCCGGGTCCCTGGCGGCGAGCACGCCAACCCGGTCATCGCCGACTGGGACGGCGACGGGCTCTGGGACATCGTCACCGGCGCCGGCGATGGCGGGGTCTACTGGTACCGGAACGCCGGGCGACCCGGCCGCCCCGAGTTCGAGGCCCCGGTCACCCTCGTCGTCAAGCACGAGGGGATCGGCTACGGCGAGTTGATCGAGCCCGGCAAGGACCCCAAGCCCGGCATCCGCTCGCAGATCGCCGTGACCGACCACGATGGCGACGGCAAGCTCGACCTGTTGCTCGGCGACTTCTGCACCTATCTCCACGCGCGGGCGGACCTCACGCCCGAGCAGGTGCTCGCCTTCGCGGACCTCCGACGGAGGCAGGACGAGGCCAACCGATCCCTCCGGGGGAGCATGGAAGCCCTCCGCGCCCGGTTCAAGGCGGACATGAAGGGCATCCCCCTCTCCGAATGGAACACCCCCGAGAACTCGGCGAAGTGGCAGGCGGCCTACTTGGCGATGAAGGACGCCCCCGCCTACAAGAAGCAGATGGACGAATCCGAGCGACTCCAGAAGGAGATCCTCGGGTACGTCGACCGCTCGGCCGCCGGCAAGCGGCTCGGGGGCGACCCCGCCGTCGCCCACGGCTATGTCTGGCTGTTCCGCCGGAAATAGGCCGTCGGCGAAGGTCCGCGCCCGGGCCGGGAGGCTCGGGCCGGTCCTCCGCGACCCCCCGGGGGGCCAGATCAAGCCGGCCGGTCGTCCCGGAGCGCGGCGACCAGCCGGTCATTCGCCGCCGACCACCGGTACCCCCGGGCGATCTCCCGGCCGATCTCCACGCGCCGGGCCCGCTCGGCGGCCTGATCGAGGAGCCCGCGGAGCGCCCCGGTGATCGCGTCCTCGACGGTCGGGTCGAAGTACCAGCCGGCCGCGCCGCCGATCTCCGGGAGGGCGGTCGAATCGGCCAGGGCGACCGGGATTCCCTGGGCCATCGCCTCGACGGCCGGGATGCCGAAGCTCTCGCAGGTCGAGGGGAAGACCAGGGCCGTCGCCTCGGCGTAGGCGGCGAGCAGGGCGCGCCCCTGTCGGTAGCCGGGCCGCTTGATGGTCGCCTTCGGCCCGGCCGCCGCGATCGCCTCGCGGATCGGCGTTGCCTCGGCCTCGCCGCCGGCCCCGAGCAGGACCAGGGCCAGCTCGCCGGCCGCGACCTCGGGCAGCCTCGACGCGGCCCGGACCAGGCGGACGAGGTTCTTGCGGGGCTGGAAGCTGGCCACCGAGATCAGGTAGGGCAGGCCAGGCGCGAGCCCGAGGTCGGGGCGGACGGCCGCCCGCTCGCGGTCGGTGGCCGCGCCGAAGAACAGTTCCTCGGCCGCGTTGGGCACGTAGGTGACCTTGTCCCGACAGGCCGGGTACATCGCCACCAGCTTCGCCGTGTTGAACCGCGAGACCGACAGGACCCGGTCGGCCCGATCCAAAACCTTGGCGAGGAGCGCCTGGCGCCTCGGGCCGCCGAACCGGACGTCCTGCAAGATGTCGTGGCTCGTGATCGCGAGCCGGGCCTTGCGGGTCGGGACGAACATCTCGGCCGGGCAATAGACCCAATCGACCCGGCCCGACCACCAGTCCAGGGGGGGACCGCCGGCCAATCGCCAGGCCCGGAGGGCGTCGCGGGTCGAGAGCGGTAACTCGCGACGCCTGAGGCCGTCGAGCCGCTCCCAGTGGGCCCGGCCGTCGGGGTCGCTGATCCGCCCGGACACGACCGTCAAGCCGACGTCGTCCCGCCGGGCCAGGCCGTCGAGCTGCCCGAGGGCGTGCCGGGTGACGCCCGTCGGGTTTCGACAAGCGTTCATATCATAAAACCAGGCGACTCGCAAGCTCATGGATGCAAGATCCACCAGGTCACCAGCGCCAGGCAGGCCACCACGCCGGCCACGACCCACCAGGGTTGTCGGCGGGGGGCGTCCTCACGCGACAGATAACGACCGCATCGCGGGCAACGCTCCGAGTCGTCATGGATCGACGCCCCGCAATGAGGGCACTCGTCGAGGTCGTCGCCTTCCTCGTCGTCCCAGGTTTCCGCATCAGAGTCATCGTCGCGCACGATCATGCCGGCCTCCCCGATTCGTGCCGCTAGAGTAGGGTAGACGGTCGGGACCTGTCAATTTGTCGGGGGCGTATCGGCGGATTCTTGGGTTCGCGCCCAGGTGGCCGTCGGCAAGGCTCCGACAAAGTGGGTTCGTTTCGTCGTGTAAGATCGCCCAGTCGATCCGGCCCCTCCGGGGATCGGTGAAGTTGACGTAAGCGGTTCCAGATCAAGCGCGTCGGCGAAATGATCGTTTTTTTCGGGCCCGGATAATCCCCCTTTTTCCAGAAACCAGATGTCTCTCACCACCTTCCGAGGATCGCCAGGGCTTGCGGGCGCGGCCTGACGGGATCGGGGCGACCGACCCCCGATCGGGGTAGGGCGGCCTGGGCCGGTCGCCTTACGGTAGGTCACCGGGGTAAAACTAAAGAATCCGTGTTTACGCCCAATTTGTCGGGGAAATACCGAGGGGTCCGGTTGCGATTGGCGACGGGTTTCGTTACTTTACATGCTTCGCGTCTTCCGGCCGGCGACTCGGATGGGATTCCAAGTCGCGACGGCCGTAGATGGTCCGGGGGGCGAGGGGGGACCCTTCGCTTTCGATCCGCGATCGGATCATCTCCCGGAATAACCAGGGCGCAAGAGGCTGCATCCGTCCCATGCCCACGATCAATCAACTCGTCCGCAAGCCGCGCCGGCCGGTCTTGTACAAGACCAAGTCGCCGGTCCTCGAAGGTTGCCCGTTCAAGCGCGGGGTCTGCCTCCAGGTCAAGACGATGACGCCGAAGAAGCCGAACTCGGCGCTCCGCAAGGTGGCGCGGGTCCGGCTTTCCAACGGCAAGGAGATCACCGCGTACATCGGCGGCGAAGGGCACAACCTCCAGGAACACTCGATCGTCCTGGTCCGGGGCGGCCGGGTCCGCGACCTCCCGGGCGTCCGCTACCACATCGTCCGCGGCGTCCTCGACTCGCTGGGCGTGACCGATCGCAAGCAGGCCCGCTCCAAGTACGGGGCCCCGGCCAAGAGCGCCGCGCCGGTCAAGGGCGCCAAGAAGAAGTAAACCGTCAACGACGACCGACCCGATCGCGAACCCAGCCCACCGGATTCAGGACGCACGCGCATGGCCCGCAAGTTCACCAAGAGCAAGGAGCAGCTTCGGCCCGACCCCCGGTTCGGCTCGAAGCTGGCCAGCAAGTTCATCAACTGCTTGATGTACGACGGCAAGAAGAGCACCGCCCAGCGCGTCTTCTACGACGCGATGGAGCTGATCCAGCGCCGCCTGCCCAACGAGAGCCCGATCGACGTCTTCAACCGCGCGATCGAGAACGTCAAGCCGATCATCGAGGTCCGCTCCAAGCGGGTCGGCGGAGCCACCTACCAGGTCCCGATGCAGGTCAACAAGGTCCGCCAGCAAACCCTCTCGGTCCGCTGGATCTTGATGTCCGCCCGCGAGAAGAAAGGCCGCCCGATGGCCATCAAGCTCGCCGACGAGCTGATGGCCGCCTTCAACCGAGAAGGCGCCGCCATCTCCCGCCGCGAGAACATCCACCGGATGGCCGACGCCAACAAGGCGTTCGCGCACTTCGCCTGGTAAATTGAGTCGAGAGTGAGCCCGCGACGAGCCCGACATCAATGGCTTGATGTCGGGTTCGATCTCTTCGGCCTCGGACGGCTGTTGATAGTTCACTTCTCGGCGCTCAGTATTCATCGGCAAATCTGAAAACATCTCGTTTGGGCAACGAATCTTGGTGGGCCGGCAGAGGATTGGATCATGGCGAACCGCGTTAACTATCGCAGACTCGCATTCGCCCATTACGAACCGCTCTGTGCCCATTGCGGGTTTGGCGTTCCCGCCATCCTCGAAGTCGCTCACCTCGACGCCGACCGCGGCAACAATGATCGGTCGAACCTCGTGATCCTCTGCCCAAACTGCCATAAAATGCATGACCTCGACCTGATCTCGACGGCTACAATCATCGAGATGCGAGACCGACCAAAGGTCGTCACTTGGTCGAAACGGATGAAAGACGCCGGCAAGAAGGCCGCGTTGACTCGTCGCCGAAAGGCGGCGGCGCGGAAGGCCGTCGCTACCCGTCGGAGCAATAGCGAGGTGGTGGACGTCTGACCTCATGAAGCAACCGACTTTGGGATTCCTATTATGAGCGTCGACGAATTGCAGGTCGCCATAACCCAACTTCCCCAGAAAGAATTGATGCGTTTCTCAAGCTGGTTCGAGGAGTTTCTGGCCGACCAGTGGGACCAGCAGATCGAAACCGATTTGCTGGCGGGGAAGTTGGAGGCGGCCGGTCAGCGGGCGGATGAGGATTTCGAGGCCGGCCGGTGCACGCCCCTGCCTTGAATCACTTCGCCACGCCGGATTTCTGGTTCGCTTACCGTCACTTGCCGGTTGAAATCCAGGTTTTGGCGGATCGGTCTTTCGAACTTCTTCGCGATGATCCTCGCCACCCATCGTTGCGATTCAAGAAGGTCGGCCCATTTTGGTCCGCCCGGGTCGGCCTGCGTTTTCGGGCCTTGGCGAAGGAACGGCCCGAAGGACTCGTCTGGTTTTGGATCGGTCCCCACGACCGTTACGAGAGAATCCTCGCTCCGTGAAACAGGTGGGGAAATGTGTGATAAATCGAGGGTCACCCCGCGATATCATCAAGGGGGATGATCAATCGGCGGAGACCGGATCACGGGCCGAAAAGGGGATATCCAAAATATTCCGGTCGGTATTCCCTTTTCGACCTCGGACGCCAACACGGCCTTCGCCCACTTCGCCGGGTAATCGGCCGGTCGCCCCGCTTCATCGGAGGTTCCATGACATCTCGTCTCCGAGACGCCCTCACCGAGGCCGAGAAGCTCCCCGCCGAAGATCAAGACGCCATCGCCTCCCGATTGCTCGCCGAGGTCGAGGACGAACGAGGATGGGCCGCCCGCTTCGCCGCGACGACGGAGGATCAATGGGATCGAATCGCCGCGGCGGTGCGAGAGGATGTCGCGACCAGGGGCACCCGACCGCTCGAAGAGGTGTTCCCTCCCGATGAGCCCTCGCGGTGAATTCGGTCGTAACGACGGGGTTCCGGGAACGCCTCGGCCGGCTTCCCGCGTCGGTGCGTCAGCAAGCATACCGGGCCTATGCCTCGTGGCGGGCCGACCCGAGCCATCCGAGCTTGCAATTCAAGCGAGTCAATCAGCGGCAGGCCATCTACTCGGCCCGCGTCGGGCTCGGGCACCGGGCGCCGGGACTCTGGGAAGGCGATACTGTTATCTGGTTCTGGATCGGCTCTCACGCCGAGTACGATACGCTCCCGGCCCGTCCGTAAGACCCGCCTGTACCCTTCGCTGGCGCCGACCAGGATATAACGGCTGGGATGGGGACGTTCGCACGCATTGAGGGTGGCGTGAAGATTCCGATTCAACGCGGGGAGGATGGCCCATGAGCAGACGGGCGTGACCGTCATCCCCATTCTCGACACCGGCACCTTGATTGATGTGCGCCCGACAAGCCGGCCTCTCACGATCGGGTGCGCCGGGCATCCGTCCGGTCCGGCTCTGGTGTTCCCCCCGAATCCGGGCGAAAGTGTGTTCGGCCGGGGCCGGGGAAGCGATGATATCCGGGAAGGATTCCCACTCCGGCTGTCGGTCGGAGCCGGGGAGAGCTTGGCTTCGGTTTTCGCGGGCGAGCATGGCGCAAGACCCTCTGAACCTCCTGTGCATCGAGCCGCGCTTCCCGGGGCGGCTGGGGGCGGTCGCGGACTGGCTGGTCCGGCGGCGGGGGTATCGGTGTCACTTCTATTGTCACTCGGTGGCGGCCCGAGACCACTGGCCGGCTTCGGTGGGACGCGGGCTGGACGTCGTGGCCTTCCACGTGGGCGGGGTGGCCCGGGAAGTCTCGGTGGCCTGGCAACGATCGCTGGAGCGGGGGCTTTGTTACTCGTACGGGTGCTGGGAATTCCTGGACGCCCGGCGACCCCGGCCGGTGGATGTCGTCCTGGGACGGTCGGACGGATTGGGTTCGTCTTTGTTCGCCCCGACGTATGCGCCCCGGACCCCGGTCGTCCAGTTCTTCGATTACTACTACCACGCCCGGCGGCATGACCTGGCCGACGAGGCGAGCCCGGAGACTCCGGCGGCGTACTTCCACTGGCGGCGGGCGGCGAACGCGATCGACCTGCTCGACCTGGAAAACGGGGTCGTCCCCTGGACGGCGACGGCCTGGCAGCGCGACCTTTACCCGGCGGAGTATCGCGACGATTTCGTTGTCCTCCATGATGGGGTCGATCCCGTCGTCGTCCCGGTCGGACGACCCCGGACGATCGCCGGGCGGACGATCCCGGCGGGGATGAAGGTCGTTGGGTTCGTTTCGCGATGGACGGATCGGACCCGGGGCTTCGATCGGTTCCTCAAGCTGGCCAACGCTTTGCTCCGCGAGCGGTCGGACGTGATCGCGGTGGTCGTGGGCGAGGCGACGGTGGGGCGGACGCTCGACGTCACCCACTTCGGCCGGGACTATCAGAGCCTGGCGGTGGCGAGCGACCCGCCGATCGACCCGGATCGGCTCTGGCGGCTTGGGTTCGTTTCGCCGGGGGTGGTGGCCGAGGTCTTGGCGGCGGCCGACCTGTTCGTCTACCCGAGCCGGACTTATCCCGCGTCGCGTTCGCTCTTGCAAGCGATGGCGAGCGGCCGCGCGATCCTGGCGAGCGACGATCCCCCGGTCCGCGAATTGATCCGCCCGGGGGTCGACGGCCTGCTCGTCCCCCCGGGCGACCCCGACGCCTGGGTTCGTTCCGCGCGGAAAGTCCTCGACGACCCGGCGGCCCATCGGCCACTGGGCGAGTCGGCGGCCCGGGTGGCCCGGGAGCGATATGGCCGTGACGTCACCCTCCCGCGCCTGGCCGAGAAGTTGGGGCGGCTGGCAAACCTGGGAGGGAGCGGATAACCATGCGGGTCTTGTTCCTCCATGACGCCTTCCCCGCCCAATTCGGCCACGTCGCCCTGGAGCTGGCGAGGCGGTACGGGTGGGAGTGTCATTTTCTGGTCGAGGCGATTTCGAGCTGCCCGGCGCCGTCGCCCGAGATGTTGGAGCGGCTCGACGTCCGGGGGTATCCGCTCTCGGACGCCTACCGGGAGCGGGGCGAGGTCCCCTGGCCGCGGATCTACGGGTGGTTCCTCGAACTTTGCGACGCGGCCTCCGAGGCGATCCGCCGCCGGCCCGACCTCAAGCCGGACCTGGTCGTCGCCCACGGCGGCCGGGGGGCTCCAACTCCGTTCCTCCGCGACGTCCTCGATTGCCCGATCATCAACTATTGCGAGTATTATTTCGCCGCGAGCCACCGCGACATCTCGTACCGGGTCGACCTCCCGCCCGCCGAGCCGGCCCCTTTTTTCCCCCGATGCATCAACGCCCCGGTCCTGGTCGGCCTGGTCGATTGCGACTCGGGCTATTCGGCGACCGAGTGGCAACGCCGGTCGTTCCCAGAGCGGTATCGATCCAAGATCGAGGTCCACTCCGACGGGATCGACGCCGGGCTGTACCGACCCGGCCCCGCCCCCCGGACGGTCGCCGGGCGGTCGATCCCGGGGGGGACCAAGGTCGTCACGTTCGTGTCGAGGGGCCTGGAGTCGATCCGGGGGTTCGACCTGTTCATGGAGGTCGCCCGGCGGGTGGCCCGCGAGCGGTCCGACGTCGTGTTCGTCGTGGTCGGGTCGGACCGGACCTATTACGGGTGGGACAAGCTCCACGTCGACGGCCCGAGCTTCAAGGCGTGGGTCCTGGGGCGCGGGGGGTTCGACCTGTCGCGGTTCGTCTTCGTCGACATGGTCGAGCCGGCGGCCCTGGCGGACATCCTGCGGATCAGCGACCTCCATCTTTACCTGACGGCCCCGTTCGTCCTGTCGTGGTCGCTCCTCGACGCGATGGCGACGGGGTTGGTGGTCCTGGCGTCGGACGTGGGGCCGGTCGTCGAGGTGATCGAGCCGGGGGTCAACGGGCTGGTCGGGCCGCTGTTCGACGTCGACGCCCTGGCCGAGCAGGCGCTCCGGGTCCTGGCCGACCCGGCGGCGTTCGCCCCGCTCGGGCGGGCGGCCCGGGAAACCATCGAGGCCCGGTACTCGATCGACGTGGCGATCCCGGCCCTCAAGGACTACTTCGAGCGCGTCGCCGCCGCCGGCCCCCGGGTCCCGTCGTGAAAGGGGCTTCGATGCGCAGGGTCCCCGAGCTGGATTCCCTCCGAGGCGTGGCGGCGCTGGTCGTGCTCCTGTTCCACCTCGACACCCGGCGGTTCTTCCCGGGGTGGACCGGGGTCGACCTGTTCTTCGTCCTGTCGGGCTACCTGATCACGTCGATCCTCCTCAAGGACGGGCGATCGCCCGGGTTTTTGCCCCGGTTCTACGCCCGGAGGACGCTCCGGATCTGGCCGATCTACTACCTGGTGCTCCTGGGCCTGGTCGCTGTCAACCCGCTCTTGCCCAAGCCGGCGTCCCTGGCGAGCCTGCCGTGGGCCCTGACGTTCACCCAGAACATCTCGCTCTACTGGGGCAAGCAGCCGCCGAGGCCGCACCCGGCGTTCGACCAGGCGTGGACCCTGGCCTTGGAGGAGCAATTCTACCTGATCTGGCCGGCCCTGGTCCTCTGGGCGGGGCGGCGGCGGCTGGTCCCGCTCTGCGGGCTGGTGATCGCCCTGGCGGTCGCCACCCGCGACGGCGGCAACGGGTTCCTGCCGAAGTATATCGAACGGCTGTTGGCCTCGCGGTCCGACGGGTTCGCGCTCGGGGCGTTGCTGGCGTGGTCGCTCGCCGACGGGGGGTGGGCGCGGGTCCGGCCCGGCCTGGGTCGCCTGGGGTTCGCCTCGGTCGCGGCCCTGGCGGGGGGATATCTGGCCCTGGGGTCGTGGCGATACGGGGCGATCAGCTTCATCGGCCTGCCGACGCCGATGTGGCCGGGCGAGACCATCTTCGCCTTCGGAGCCCTGTACGCCGGGTTGATCGGGCTGGTCGCCGTCGAGGCCGGCCGGTGGTGGCTGGCCCCGCTCCGGTTCCGGGGGCTGGTCTATCTCGGCCAGATCAGCTACGGGCTCTACCTTTATCATGTCGTCGTCTACTGGATCGTGGATGGGTGCGACCCCAAGGTTTCGTTCCGGTATGCCCAGCCTTGGCCGGCGCAGGCGGTGAAGATCCTGGGGTCGCTGGCGGTGGCGATGGCGTCGTGGCACCTGATCGAGCGGCCGATCCTGGGGTTGAAGGACCGGGTCCGCTACCGGGAGGTCGTCGCCCCGGGGGCCCCGGGGGCCCGATAGCGGCCGATCGGCGGGCGCTGTCCGGGCCCGGGCCGTGTCGGTAAACTGGAAGGGCCGGCGACCCCTTCGCCCCGGAGCGACCTCCGCCGCCCGCATCCTTTCCCTTGGTGGATCTTCGAGTCATGGACAACCCGCCGCTAGAATCGATCCGCAACATCGGGATCATCGCCCACATCGACGCCGGCAAGACGACCACCACCGAGCGCATCCTCTATTACACGGGCGAGGTCCACCGGATGGGGGACGTCGACAAGGGGACCACGACCACCGACTACCTGGAGGAAGAGCGCCAGCGCGGGATCACGATCGTGGCGGCGGCGATCACGTGCAAGTGGAAGGACGTGACGATCAACATCATCGACACCCCGGGACACGTCGATTTCACGGCCGAGGTCGAGCGGTCGCTCCGGGTCCTCGACGGCGCGGTGGTCATCTTCTCGGCCGTCGAGGGGGTCGAGGCCCAGAGCGAGACCGTCTGGCGGCAGGCGGCCAAGTATTCGGTCCCGCGGGTCTGCTTCATCAACAAGATGGACCGGATCGGCGCCGAGTTCGACCGCGTCTTCGCCGAGATCGCCGACCGCCTCGAAAGCCACCCGATCCCCGTCCAGATCCCCATCGGCGCCGGGCCCGAGGGGACGATGGGCGAGTTCAAGGGCCTGATCGACCTGATCACGATGCAGGCCCTCTACTACCAGGGCGAAGACCACGGATCGTCCGTCACCGAGGCCGAGGTCCCCGAGGACCTCCGCCCCGCCGCCGACCTCTGGCGCGAGCGGATGGTCAACGCCCTGGCCGACTTCGACGAGCCGTTCGCCGAGGCGTACATGGCCCACCTCGAAGGGGCCGAATTGCTCGAGGCCGACATCGTCGCCGGGCTCCGCCGGGCCACCCTCACCGGCCGGGCCCAGCCGGTCTTCTGCGGGTCGTCGTTCAAGTTCGTCGGCGTCCAGCGGCTGCTCGACGGCGTGGCCGCCTTCCTGCCCAGCCCGACCGACCGGCCGCCGGTCGTCGGCCTCCACCCCAAGAAGGGGACCGAGATCACCCGCAAACCCGACCCCAAGGAGCCGTTCTGCGGCCTGGTCTTCAAGATCACCAACGACGCCCACGGCGACCTGTCGTTCGTCCGGATCTATTCGGGCGTCTTGAGGTCGGGCAGCCGCCCCTACAACCCGGGCCGCGACAAGAAAGAGATCTGCTCCCGGCTCTACCACATCCGGGCCGACGAGCGGGTCAAGATCGAGGAGAGCGAGGCCGGCGACATCGTGGGCGTGGTCGGCCTCAAGGACTCCGTGACCGGCGACACCCTCTGCGAGGCGGCCCACCCGATCCTCCTCGAGAAGATCGAGTTCCCCGAGACCGTCATCAGCATGTCGATCGAGCCGGTCTCCTCGGCCGACAAGGGGAAGCTGGCCGACACCCTGGCGAGCTTGGCCCGCGAGGACCCGACCTTCGCCTACAAGGTCAACGAGGAGACCGGCCAGACCCTGATCTCCGGGATGGGCGAGCTGCACATGGAGATCCTCAAGAACAAGATGGTCCGGGACTACAAGCTCAAGGTCCACGTCGGCCGCCCCCGCGTGAGCTACCGCGAGACGATCAAGAAGAACGTCAAGGGCGTCATGGGCTCCTGCATCCGCCAGACCGGCGGCTCGGGGCTCTACGCCAAGGTCAAGATCGACCTCGAACACGAGGTCCAGCCCAAGGGGGCGGCCACGCTCGTCTTCGTCAACAAGCTCAAGGGCGGGGTCATCCCCACCGAGTTCTTGGCCTCGATCGAGGCCGGAATCCGCGAGGAAGCCAAGTCCGGCGGCCGGACCGGCTTCCCGCTGGTCGACCTCAAGGTCACGCTCACCGACGGCGACACCCACGACACCGACTCCAACGACGTCGCCTTCCGCTTCGCCGCCTCCGACGCCCTGAGAAAGGCCGTCGTCGAGGCCGGCTCGACCCTGCTGGAGCCGGTGATGAAGCTCGAAGTCGTGACGCCCGAGGATTACCTCGGCGACGTGATGGCCGACCTCCTCTCGCGCCGGACCCAGATCGACAAGATGTTCGAGCGCGGCAAGCTCAAGGTCGTCGAGGCCCGCGCCCCCCTCGAAAAGATGTTCGGCTACTCCACCGCCGTCCGGAGCCTCAGCCAGGGCCGGGCCAGCTACTCGATGGAACCCCTCGAATACGCCGCGGCGCCCGATGAGCTATTGGAAAGCCTGGCGGGGGGGTGATCGGAGGGGCGCGGAGCCCATCTGCTGATCGAAATGTGAGCAGAGGCAGTCATGATTTATAAAGGACGGGTGCAAGGTGGTGTCATTGTCCTGGACCCACCGGGCGAACTGCCGGAAGGCACGATTGTCGAAGTCAGCCTCCTTGATGAGGCCGAGGCGATGGAACCACTCGACCCACTTTACACGGTGGGCGAACTGGCCGTTGATATGGGCATGTCCGACCTTGCGAGCAACATTGACTATTATCTTTATGGTCATCCGAAGGTGGCTCTGGCCCCTTATGAACTGGCCATCGGATCGGAGACGACGCCCGGGGGCGAGCTTTCACCGCTGGGCCGCGCCCGGTTGTCGTTGGAAGGCTTATCGATCGGCGACTCCTTCGGCGATCGCTTCTTCATTCTCCAGGACGAGGCGGAGGCGGCCATCCGAGAACGGGTCGATCCCAAACCACCCTGGCCGTACACCGACGATACGCTGATGGCCCTCTCGGTCTACGAATCGCTCCGGGCCGTCGGGGGGATTGACCCGGATCGATTGGCGCGGAGCTTCGCCGATCGATATGACGGTTCTCGCGGCTACGGCCCGGCGATGCACCGTCTCCTCGCCCGGATTCGCGACGGGGGTGATTGGCCCGCCGCGAGCCGAGGACAATTCGGCGGGCAGGGCTCTCATGGCAACGGCTCGGCGATGCGAGTCGCCCCGATCGGCGGCTACTTCGCGGACGACCTCGACGCGGTCGTCGAGCATGCCCGGCGCTCGGCGGTCGTGACCCATGCTCATCCCGAAGCTGTTGCCGGGGCCGTCGCGGTCGCGATCGGCGCGGCACACGCCTGGCGGTTGAGGGAGGCCGATGAATCGCCTTCCGTCCGAGAATTCCTCGAATTGATCCTGCCCCACGTTCCGGATAGCGTGGTCCGCGAGAAGATCTACCACGCAATGGCGCTCGATCCCGACGCCTCGGTCCGGCTGGGCGTCGCCGCCCTCGGCAACGGCGTGGAGATGTCGTCCCAGGATACCGTCCCCTTTGCTCTCTGGTGCGCCGGGAAACATCTCGGCCATTTCGAGGACGCGCTCTGGTGGACGGTCGAAGGGCTCGGCGACCGGGACACGACCTGCGCGATCGTCGGGGGAATCGTCGCCCTGCACGTCGGCGAAGTCGGCCTTCCCCGCTGGTGGCGAGGCTTTCGCGAAACGCTCCCCGTCTGGCCGTTCCAGGACGCGGACTGATCACGCCTTGCCGAAAACCTTTCGGAACAAATCGACCATCGCCGCGAACGCCCCGTCGGTCGCCTCGGGGTCGTACCGCGGCCCTTCATCGCGCATGAAAGCATGCTCGGCCGGGAAAAGCTGGATCGAATAACGGGTGTCGGCGGCTCGCAGGGCCTCGTCGATCGCCCGGCGGCCGGGTTCGGGGACGTGGGGGTCGTTCGACCCGAAGATCATGAGGAGTTCGCCGCGGATCTCGTTGGCCCGGGCGAGGGAGCCGGCGTCGGGGTCCTGGCCGAGCTTGCCGTCGTGGATTCCGGTCCCGTAGAAGCAGGTGGTGGCCTTGACGTCGGGCTGGAGCGCGGCCCGGAAGGCGAGGTGGCCGCCGAGGCAGAAGCCGGCGGCGGCTAGCTGGCCGGGGGCGACGGCGGGATGGGCCCCGAGGAAGTCGATCGCGGCGCGGATGTCGGCGTCGAAGTGGGCGACGGGGGTCTTGCCCGCGTCTTCGAGGCCACGGGTCCGGCCGGCGTCGTCAAACGGGATCGCCAGGCCGGGCGGCTCGATCCGGTGATAGATCTCGGGGGCCAGGACGGTGAAGCCGTAACCGGCCAGCCGCTCGGACACGCGGATCATCGGGCCGGTGAGCTGGAAGATGTCGGAGTAGAAGACGACCCCGGGAGAGCGGCCTTCCGCCCGGGGCCGGGCGAGGAAGGCCCGCATCGCGAGGCCGTCGACCGGGATGGCCGCGGTTTCGGTGACAATCTGCATCGGGGAGCCCTCGGGGTGGGGATCGGCCGGTCCGGCCCGGCCGGGGATTGTAACCGGGTCGGCGGCCGGGAAAGAATGGGGGACGAGACGCGGCGGGTCGATCGAACGGGGCGAGGGCCGGCGATGGGGATGACGGTCCAGGTCGGGGGCAGCCGGAACACGCCGATCTATCAAGGGCCGATCACCCTCGGCGTCGCGCTCGGCTTGCTCGCGCCGATCGCCTACGGCCTGGACGAGCTGGACTGGCGCGGGTTCGGCCGGTTCCGCGTGATCGTGTCGGTCCTCCGGTTCGTGGGGCCGATCGCGCTCGTGGCGGGCTCGCTGGCGAGCTTGCTGTTCGCCCTCGGCGTCCGGATGGCCCTGAACGCCCGGCGCCGCGACCTTGAAGTCGCGCCGGCGGGCTTCGCGGTGGTCGATCGCCGGGGGCGACGGGAGTTCGAGGATGGCCAGGTCCTCGCCGTCGGGGTCCGGTCGCGATCCGCCCCGCCGGGGACGGTGGACCTCCAGCACGGTCGGGGGTCGCTCTGGGTCGACGGCCGCGACGGCCCCGAGCGGGTCGACCTGGCCTGGGAGTACCCCGGCTCCGAGGGCGACCCGCTCGCCCCGCTGTTTGGCCGGCTCCTCGACCGGCTCCACGCCCAGGCCGTCCGGGCGATCGACACCGGCGGGACCGTCGCCGGCGACGGTTGGGAACTGTCCCGGCTCGGGCTCCAGGCGGGAGCCTCGGCCGACTTGATCCCCTTCGCGGAGATGGCCCAGGCCGAGTTCCACGACGGCGAGCTGCGGATCTGGCGGCGGGGCGAGGCCGAGCCCTGCTTCCGGGTGGACGAAGGGGCGAAGAACGCCGCGATCTTGCAGGCCATCGCCGGCGAGCGGCGGCCCGCCACGCCGCCCGGACCCGGCGAAGGCGTGGCGTCGGTCCCGGGGCTCGGCCGGGTCCTGTTCAAGAGGCGGTGGTCGATCGTGGATCGCCTCGGGCTCTGGCTGATCTGCGGGATGCTGGCGGCGCTGGGGGTCGGGATCACGGTGGTGATGGTCCGCCAGTGGGGGGCTTCGCCCCTGGCCGTGATCCCGGCGGCGGTCGGCGTGCTGACGCTCCTACCGGCCCTGGTCCGCCAGGTCTCGGTGTTCCGCTGCCACGAAGGGGGCGTGTCCCGCTCGGGGCTGTTCGGCGTGGTCGAATTGCCCTACGAAGACCTGGGGCAGGTCGTGGCGAAAGCCCAGAAGGATTCGGGGCTGCTCAAGGTCACGTTCCGGCCGATCCCGGGCCGGGGCCGCCGCGCGGTCAAGCTCCTGACCAGGCCCACCGACGAGGCCCTGGAAACGCTCCGGCGGTACGTCCCGGCGCCGATCGAATTTCGAGGATGAGCCGACGATTGGCGTCGCGCCCGGCCCGGTGTTACGATGACCGGGACACGACTGGGCCGACGCGACCGCGACGCGGAGCCGGGGCACCCCGATGGCACAGACCGACGCGCAATATCGGCTGGTGGTCTTCGACGAGCTGGACGATCCGCACCAGGTCCGCGACCTGTTCTGTCGGGTCACCGGGCTGCACCCGACCGACGCCATGCAGTGGGTGGCGCGGGTCCCCGGGGTCTGGCCCAAGATGCTCGACGAGGGGCAGACGCGCCAGCTCCTGGAAGGGTTGTATGAGCTGGAGGTCGCCGCCGAGGCCTGGCGGAGCGACGCCTTCCCCGACATCAACCGCCCCCGGACGATCCACGAGGCGGCCTGCCTCGACGGCGGGTTCCGGGTCACCGGGCTCCGGGGCGAGCCGACGCACTGGGCCCCCTGGGACAAGGTCGAGCTGATCGCGGCGGGCAAGATCGCCGCCGACGACGAGTTCCGCGAGGTCGTCCCGCCCGGCTGGGTCAACGCCCTCTCGACCGGCTTCCGCGCCGCGATCGGCCGGGCTCCGAGGCAAGCCCGGGTCCGCCGGGCCCTGCGCATCCCCCGCGACCCGGTCGGCGAGGTCTTGATCGTCCGCCGAGACCCCCGGCTGGCCTTCCGGGTCGTCGAGAACAAGATGAATTACGCCTACCTCGGCGACCGCCTCGGCACCTCGGCGGCCGAGAACTTCCCCAAGTTCCTCGGCGACCTGTGCCGCCTGGCCCGCGCCGCGTTCATCACCCCCACGACCACCAGCCTCCTCGAAGGCGGCGACCTCGACGAATTCGAGTTCGCCAGCTCGCAATCCCTCGTCGATTACGCGACCCTCCGCCTCCTCTGGAGCTGGTATCGCCGCGACCGCGACCGCGAGATGGGTGAGTCGGGGGACCGGGAAACGTCGTCCTGATCGAAGGAAGGTCTTCCGATATGGGAAAATGGTTAATGGGTCATGGGTGAAGTAAAGCAGCATGACTGGGGGCAGAGTCGATCATTCGCCTGACCCATCAACCATTTCTCATCACCCATTTCCGAACGTGAGCATCGAGTGCGGGCGGACCGTTAACCGATGACCCGGGCCGAGGCGCCGTCGGCGGCGTGGCAGATGTGGACGTCGGGGACCTGGCCGGTGGCGTGGGCGTAGGCGGTCCGGACGGCCTCGGCGAAGGCTTCGGCCTGGTCGGCCCGGACGAGGTTGACCGTGCAGCCGGCCCAGCCCGCCCCGGAGAGCTTGCCGCCGAGGAAGCCGGGCGCGGCCTCGGCCGCCTCGATCAGGGCGTCGAGGGCCGGCGAGCTGTTGGCGAAGTCGTCGCGGCTCGACGCGTGCGAGGCCGACATCAGGGCGCCGAACCCGGTCACGTCGCCCGACCGGAGGGCCTCGGCGCCCCGGGCGACCCGGTCGTTCTCGGTCAAGACGTGGCGGGCCCGGAGCCGGCCGACCGGGTCGAGCGCCGGCCAGGCGTCGAGGAGGCCGTCGAGCGTCACGTCGCGGAGCAGGCGGACCGGGGCGTCGGCCCGGCGGGCCCGGAAGTACTCGACGACCCGCTCGCATTCCTCGCGACGACGGTTGTACATCCCATCGGCCAGGCGGCGCGAGGTCTTGGAGTCGCAAACCACGATCGCCGGGGCGGGGTCGCCGAGCGGCAAGAGGGCATGGTCGAGGCTCAGGCAGTCGAGCACGAAGGCATGCCCGGCCTTGCCGAAGAGGGCCGAGAACTGGTCGAGCAGGCCCGAGGCCACGCCGACGAATTCGTTCTCGGACCGCCGGAGGGCCTGCGCCAGGGCCATCCGGTCGGCCGCGACCGGGTCGGCCCCGCCGGGCGACCTCGACAGGCCGGAGCCGGCGAGGAACAGGGCGAAGGCGGCCTGGAGGCTCGCCGAGCTGGACAGCCCGGCGCCGATGGGGACGTCGCCGGCCAGGGCGGCGTCGAAGCCCGAGGCGATCGGGCCGAACGCTTCGCGGATCGCCCAGGTCACGCCGCGGACGTACCGGCCCCAGGCGTCGGGCCCGCCCTGACCCGGGCCGTCGGCGTCGACCGAGAAAGCGTCGCCGTCGCCGAGGTTGGCCGAGCGGACCCGCCCTTCGCGGCCCGGGGCCCGGCGGCCGACGACCACGGTGTCGCGGTCGATCGCGGCGGCCAGGACCAGGCCGCCGTTGTAGTCGGTGTGGTTGCCGAGCAGCTCGACCCGGCCGGGGGCCCGGCCCAGGGCTTCCGGCGATCCGCCGAACGCCCGGGCGAACGCGGACTCTTCCGTCGTGGGCATGGGGTGGCCACCGGGGAGAGGGCGGGTCGGGGGACGCGCGGTGGGTGGTCGCCCCTCGGGCCCGGCCCGCGATCGCGAGATCGGGCCCGAGGGGCGGGATCGGCCGGGGGATCGCGGGCCGGGCTCGCCCGCCCGCCCGCCCGCTCAGGCGGTCGCGGCGGCCGCGCCGGCGGCCTGGCGGAGCTCGTCGGCGTGGTCGGTCTGCTCCCAGGTGAAGTCGGGCTCGGACCGGCCGAAGTGGCCGCCGCTGGCGGTCTTCCGGTAGATCGGCCGGCGGAGGTCGAGGTGCTTGATGATCCCGGCGGGGGTGAGCGGGAACGTCTTGCGGACGAGGTCGGCGATCTGGGCGTCGGGGATCTGGCCGGTCCCCTCGGTGTCGACGTGGATGCTGACCGGCTCGGACACGCCGATGGCGTAGGCGAGCTGGACCTCGCAGCGGTCGGCCAGGCCGGCGGCGACGACGTTCTTGGCGACGTGGCGGGCCATGTAGGCGGCCGATCGGTCGACCTTGGTGGGGTCCTTGCCGCTGAAGGCGCCGCCGCCGTGGCGGCCCCGGCCGCCGTAGGTGTCGACGATGATCTTCCGCCCGGTCACGCCGGCGTCGCCGTGTGGCCCGCCGACGACGAAGTTGCCCGTCGGGTTGATGTGGTAGGTCACATAATCGTGGTTCATGTTAGTCGGCAGGACCGGCTCGATCACCTGCTTGATGATCGCGTCGCGGATCGTGGCCTGGGACACCTCGGGGCCGTGCTGGGTCGAGACGACCACGGTGTCAACCCGGACCGGCACCCCGCCCTCGTACTCGATGGTGACCTGGCTCTTGCTGTCGGGGCGGAGCCAGGGGAGGGTCCCGTCCTGGCGGAGTTCGGTGAGGCGGTTGATGATCCGGTGCGACAGCGCGATCGGCAGGGGCATCAGCTCGGGCGTCTCGTTGGAGGCGTAGCCGAACATCAGGCCTTGGTCGCCGGCGCCGATCTCCTTGCCGGTGGCGGAGTCGGCGTCGACGCCCATCGCGATGTCGGGCGACTGCTTGCCCAGGGCCACGATGACGGCGCAGGTCGTGGCGTCGAAGCCCATGTCGCTGGAGGTGTAGCCGATCTCGCGGACGATCTGGCGGACGATGCTCGGGTAGTCGACCATCGCCGTGGTCGTGATCTCGCCGGCCAGGCAGACCAGCCCGGTGGTCAGCAGGGTCTCGCAGGCGACCCGGGCGCCCGGGTCCTGGGCCAGGATGGCGTCCAGGACGCCGTCGGAGATCTGATCGGCCATCTTGTCGGGATGGCCCATCGAGACCGACTCGCTGGTGAACAGGTGACGATCTTGGGGCACGGCTGGGCGTCCTCAAAGCGAAGGCGGCGGCGGGTCGACGGCCGATCGGGCGTCCTTCGCCCGGGGCGGGGACGGGGGAGGCGCCGGGCGTCCCTGCGCGGCCCCATTGAGGCTCCAGTGTAACGCCCCGACCCGAATCCTGTCAAAGCGAACGCTCCCGGGCCGGAATCTCGCGCAAATTCCCGGAAACCGGATTTGGCCTTGCCGGGCCCACGGCGACCCTGGATAATTTCCACTCTCGCCTTCGTGCCGACGCCGGACGGCCCCGCCTGCCGAGATTCCCGCCCCCCAATGGCTCCCTCACCCCCGAAACGGGACACAATGGCCCGAGTCTGCCTGATCCTGCCGCTGTCCTCCGCCGCCGACTTGCCCCTCGACGGGCCCGATCGTTATCGGCGAGGCCTGGACGCATCGGGTTCCTCGGTCGACGTCCTGGTCGTCCTCGACCCCGCCGAGGCCCTGCCGACCGGCCGGGGCTGGGTCGCCGGTCGCTCGCCCGGCCTCTGCTCCGCGGCGCTGACCGGGCTGGCCCGGGCCGAGGCGGATTACCTGGTCGTCCTCGACCCGACCCGCGATTACCGGCCGGACGACCTCGCCCGGGTGGTCGCCCCCCTCGCCGAGGGCGTGGCCGACCTGGTGGTGGCGCGTCGGGGGGGACGGCTCGGCCTGGACGGCTTGTTCTCGGGGCTCGTGGCGATGACCCCGGAGGTCGCGGCGGCCGTGTCGGGGTCGTCCCGCCCGGTCGGCTCGCGGTTCGCGCTGGAGCTGATCTTCCGGGCCCGGGGGCGCCGCGTCGTGGTCCCGGTCGGCGGCGGGCGGCCGGGCGGCCCGATCGTCCCGGGGTTGGATGATTTCCGGCAGATCAAGCGACTGGCCGACGATCGGTTCGGCAATGCGTCGCGGCTGATCCAGTTCTGCGCGGTGGGGTCGTCGGGGATGGTGGTCGACCTGGGCGCGTACGCGGCGTTCCAGGTCGTCCTGTCCCGGACCTGGCTGGCGACGAGCCGGGTGCCCGTCTTCGGCGGCCCGCTCGACCTGGCCGCCTCGGCCCTGCTCGCGATCGGCCTGGCCCTGACCTGGAACTTCTCGCTGAACCGGCGCCTGACCTTCAGCTATGCCCGCCAGGGTTCGATGGTCCGCCAGTTCCTGATCTATGCCCTGAGCAACGCCCTGGGGATCATGCTGAGCCTGTCGCTCCGGCTCGCCCTGCCGGCCCACGTCGGCTTCTTCCACCGCCACAAGCTGGCGGCGGCGGTCATCGGGATCGTGGCGGCGACCGGGTTCAGCTTCTCGATGTCGCGCTGGCTCGTCTTCGGCCGACGCTCCGGGGATCGCCCGTCGAGCCCGGTGGTCGAGGCGACCGCGGCCCGTTGAACGGGCCGCGGCGTCGCTTTCCCGAGATTCGGCCCGGGGCCGGGCCCGCCGGGCTCAGTGCCCCCACCAGTTCTCCGAGAGGGGATGACGCCCGTAGGGGACCGCGTAATAGTGGAGGAGCCGGCGGTCTTCGAGCTTCTCGGGCCAGCCCCCGTCGATCCGATAGAACGAGTAGCGGCCGATCTGCTTGACCAGCGTGGAATGGGCCGCATACCACTCGTAGGCCTTCGGGTCCAGGTAGAGGAAGGGCCCGACCGCGGGGGTGAAGACCATGTAGGATGGCCCGTTCCGCTGCTTCATGGGCGGAGAATCGGGGTTCATCAGGTGGTAGTTCAGGTTGAAGACGGGCCGATGGGCCCGGTAGATCAGGTTGAACTGGAGGTAGGTGAAGACGGTCGCGTCCGGCGGGATCTCCGTCTTGAGGTACTCGATCGCCGCGTGTTCGTCCTGGATCGCCTGGAACCTCCGGTACAAGTCGAGGCTGATCTCGTGCGACCATTCCCAGCTCAGGGTGTCGCCGTTGCCGAGGACGATCGACCGGAAGGAGCCGCCGAGCCCGCCGAGCAGGCTGGCCGCCGCCAGGACCAGGCAGGAGAGGGCGTGAGGGACCCGGTCGTCCCGGATGGCCCGGTCGTAGACCCGGGACAAGGCCAGGCCCATCGGGATCGCGAAGCAGGCCAGCGAAGCCCAGAGATAGCGGAGGTGCGGCAGCGGCGACAGGAACAGCCAGCCGAAGACGAGGACCCACCCGGTCGCGACCAGCAAGGCGGAGAGCCGGCGCTCGGCCGGGTCGTCCGACCGGACCCAGAACGGCGCGATCGAGGCGAACACCAGGGCCCAGAACGGCTCGAAGGACTGGCCGGCCACCAGCTTGTTCAAGAACCTCGGGTAATCGAGGAGGCCGCCGACCAACCCGTTCAGCATGCCGGTCGAGGCCGCCGCCCTCGACAAGCTGTCCTCCATCGAGATCGGCGCCGAGATTCGTTGCAAGAGGGCCACGTTGGCGGCGAGCCCGCCGAACACCAGCGCCACCGGCACGAAGGTCATCCACGGGACGCGGAACCGACCCAGGCCCGACCCTTCGGGCCGGATCGCCCCCGAGGCCACCAGCGGCACCACGACCATCATGATCTCGGGCCGCGTGGCCGCCGCCAGCCCGAGCAGCAAGCCCACCGCGATCGCCCTGCCGATCCCGGGGCGTTCCGATCGGGACCAGGCCAGGATGCCCGCGATCAGGAGGAAGCTCGCCGCCGAGTGCCCCAGCGCCAGCGTCCCCACCTCGGCGGTCCCCGGCAGCCCAATCATCGGCGCGACCGTCAGCGCGGCCGTCGTCCACGTCCGCCCCGGCCGGGCTCCCAGCCGGGCCACCAGGACGACCAACGCCAGGAGCCAGGCCATCGACGCGGCCCGGTGGACCCAGACGACGCTGCCGAAGGCCCATTCCAGCCCGAGATTCGCCAGCGCGTACACGCCGCCGCTGGTGTACATCACGTCCCCGCTCATGCCGGGGACCACGGGCTCCAGGGTGCTCCGGAGGCCGTTGAGCACCCAGGCCTCGTCGGTCCCCAGGGTGATGAGGAACAGGCAGGCGACCGCGAGGGCGAGCCAGGCCCCGATCAAGATTCCCAGGCCCTTCTTCAAGGCGGCATCGAGCATCGCGAGTGGACTCCGATAGGGGCCCGCGGGGTGGGCCTTCAGGGCGTGACCCGGGGCGACGCCGGCCGGGGGACGGGCGGCCGGAGGCGTCCGCTCATGTAATCCGCGAGGTTCTGGCGGTGGACCTGATTGACGCCATTGAACAGGCCGGTCCGCCGGGCCGGCCCGACCTCGCGGAGGACGTCCGACCGGAACTGGAGGGACCGGGGCTGGAGGCTGGCCGCCGGGCCCGAGTGGCGGACGAACCGCGGGCGATACCGCGTCAAGGACACGAAGACGCCCAGGATCTGGGCGATCGACGCGGCCTGCTCCGACGCGAAAATCTTGGTCACCCGGGCCGCCGGCCCCGATCCATCCCCCCCGGGCAGGAGCCGGTCGACGCAAGCGACCAGGTCCCCGGCGCAGTCGCCCGCGAAGTGGTAGTCGCGGATGGTGTCCAGGGGCATGTAAATGTTCAGGGGCTTCTGGAAGATGATGTTCCGGGACATGTAGGAGATCAACCCTTGCGGCTTCTCCGGATTCTGCCCGGCGCCGTATAAGTTCGAGATCCGGGCGACCAAGGTAGCGACCGCCGGCCGCCCCTCGGCCCACTCGGCGAACCGCCCTTCGAGGGCGAGCTTGTGGTGCCCATAGGGCGAGATCGGGACGGGCGCCGACCGTTCGGTGATCGGTCGGTCCGGGCAATTCCCGTAGACGCCCCCGCCGGAGCTGGCGAAGAAGACCAGCCCGGGCACGCCCGTCCCCGGCGCGGCCAGCCCCCGGCCGAGCAGGTCGAGGAGTTGCCCGAACGCGACCCGCTCGCCATCGAGGACGCCCGGGTTGGCGCCGACGATCCCCACCCCCGCGCACCAGAAGACGGCCCACGGCCCCCCCCGGGCCCGGATCTCGGCCTCGAAGGCCGCGACCGAGGCCGCGAGCTGGCCGAGCAGGCGCCCCGGGTCCTTCCAAGCGAACGGCCTCTCGGGGCAGTCCCAGGGGCGGAGACGGTGGCCGCCCTGGCCCATGACGCGCCGGACTTGCGAGCCGATCAGCCCCCCCTCGCCGATGATCCACGCGGGCGCCTTCGACGGGTCCATCAGCGGCAGGGCCTCGAGACCGTCAGGTAAGTCGGCTTGCCCAGCGCCATCTTGACCACGATCCCGAGGTATTCGGCGATGATCCCCAGCGAGAACAGGATCGCCCCCGAGAACACGCTGACCACGATCACCAGCGACGCCCAGCCGGGGATCGGCACCCGGTTGGTCAAGCGGCCGAACAGGGCGTACATGACCAGGATCAGCCCCAGCATGATCGACAACAGGCCGCCGATGGCGACCAGGCGGAGCGGCTGCGTGCCCGAGGTCAGCACCAGGCGCCAGAAGTGGGCCACGAGCTTCTGGAAGTTGTACCCGGACGCCCGGCCCCGTTCCTCGCGCAACTGGGTCGGGCAATGCACCGCCCGGGCGACCACCCAGGCCAGGGCGACGTCGAGGTAGACGCCGTGGCCGCAGAACGCCGACAGGCTCCGGGCAATCTCGCCGTCGATCAGCCGGAAGCTGTTGAACGCGCCGATGTCGCGGAACCCGAGGAACTTGACGAACAACTTCTTGGCCAGGCCGCTGGCGGCGTTGCGCAACGCCCCGTGGGGGGGAGGGTTGGTCGGCCGGGCGTAGACGAGCTGCGAGGAAGCTTCGATCGCCAGGTCGAGGAACCGCCCGAGGTCGCGGGGGTCCTGCTGCCCGTCCTCGTCGAGCGTCACCACCCGCTCGCCCGTGGAATAGGTGATCCCGGCGAGGGTCGCCGGGTGCTGCCCGTAGTTCCGAGAGAGCCAGATCGGCGTCACGAACGAATACCGATCCGCCAACGCCTGCATGACCCGATGCGACCCGTCGCGGGCGCCGTCGTGGACCATGATCACTTCGATGATCTGGTACTGGTGGCCGGCGGGCGACGGCACCGGGCGCGTTTGCGGTTCCAACTCGGCGACGAGCGCCTCCAGGGTCCGTTCCCCCTGGTAGACCGGGATCACCACGGAAAGCGTGTGGAGGGGCACGCCGGCTTCGGCGACGATCGGGGCGACCATCCCTGGCTTCTCGGGGACGTCGACCGGAACGGGAGCGGGCGTCTCGATCATTCCGAACCTGCCTCGTGTCCTAGACGACCGGCCGGGCCACGGCGGGTTTCCAGGGATCAATCTCGGTTTGTGACTATAAAAACCTGATCCGGCCGAGATTTTCTCCAGGCTATAGCGGGGAACACCCTGCGTCAACCCACCGAGGCAATAACAAGACGTCTCGACCGCCCCATCGGCCGGCCGTCGCGGGGAGCTACTCGCGAATTTCGTCGAGGAATAACCCGATCTTGATGTTCCAAGTATAAATTGATCTGTCCCCATCCAGGACCCCTCCATCAGCTTGCCGAGGCTCTCCCCATGCATGCGACCCGCAAGGCTTTCACCCTGATCGAGCTGTTGGTCGTGATCGCCATCATCGCCGTCCTGATCGCCCTGCTCTTGCCCGCCGTCCAGGCCGCCCGCGAGGCCGCCCGGCGCGCGCAGTGCATCAACAACATGAAGCAGCTGGCGCTGGCCTGCCACAACCACCACGACTCCCTCGGCCGGCTCCCCTACGCCGTGTTCGAGCCCTACGCGATGGCGGAAAAGGATATCAGCGTCGAAGCGAGCGCCCCGTTCGGTCCGAACTGGCTGATCTACCTGCTGCCCTACGTCGAGCAGTCCAACCTGTACAACGCCTGCAACGTGTCCGGCTATCCCGGCCCGGATGCCGTCATCGTCCTCGACGGCAAAACAGCGCCGACCGGTGTGAACCTCGAGTGGCGGAACACCACGATCCGCCAGACCGTCATCTCTTCCTTCCTCTGCCCCAGCGACAAGGGCAACGCCGAGCTGTACTCCGACCCCAACAAGCTCGCACCGCCCGAGCAGGGTTGGGCCCGGGGCAACTACGCCGCCAACGACGGCCCCACCGACGCCGACCACACCGTGGGCGACAACTGGCAGGAAACCCACTACCGCAACACCTACTACGGCGGCAACAACGCCCACTGGGCCGACGGGCCCAAGATCGGCGTGATGGGGATCAACTACGGCTACAAGTTCGCCGACATCACCGACGGCCTGTCCAACACGATCCTGATCAACGAGGTCCGCGTCGGCGTCACCTCGGCCGACCACCGGGGGACCTGGGCCCTGGGCCTGATGGGGGCCAGCATCACCGGCACGGCCCGCGACTA
>JAABUQ010000926.1_pt1 | contig 66512 bp, 67 predicted proteins | sample 5560001 | NCBI WGS metagenome assembly JAABUQ01 (sample SAMN10711888, study PRJNA513371) | rock metagenome | isolation source: Antarctica rocks | place: Antarctica: Victoria Land, Finger Mt nord | collected 2015-12-18
CGAATGGCACTGAAATAAGCTGTATCAAGCGACCAGTTTGGCTTTGAGAATGGGGCGAGGCTGCTGCATTCGTGGAAAGCTTTTAGGTCTGCGTTTGGTCACTCTGGGTTCAGCCCGAAACGGGCGAAGCGGAACCAACTTGTGGCAGAGAGCATTCAGGAGGATGCGGTAGAGACGCAGACACTCCGTGGTAGTCGCTACCGCCAATGTGGGTATGAACTGATTCAACAGTTGCCGAGTGCCTTGTAGGGAAATCCGCATTGGAGGCACCTGCTTAAGCTCAGCCGATGTCCACATCAAGGTTCGCAGCAAATTGTAAGCCAGTAGATGCATCCAGATTTCCTTTTGCACCATCTGCGGTGATTTTGCCAAAATCATCTCCATGTTTAACGTGGTTTTGAGGTGCTTAAAATTGACTTCCGTCGCTTGCCAGCGCAGATGATAGAGTTGAGCGAGTTTGGCTTTGGGATAGCGTTTAGGGTCTAACAGGGTCGTCACCAAGATAATTTGTTTGGGACGAAAGCCAGATTGTCGAATCAACAGATGAACTTCTCGGACACGCACGGTGTCCGGAAGCGCTTGAAACTCATCTGGAGCCATCGACTGAGGACATCGTTGGGGACGCTGCCAGCTGACGATATGGTCGCCAATTCCTAACTTTTTGCCCCGACGAAAATCGCAGTGACGCGCATGATGTTTACGAAAGACGGCGTCCGCCTTGGCAGCTTGTACTAATACCAAGTCCACATAGGTGCCGTAGGCAGAATCTGCCACAACCACATCTTCCGGTTGGAGACGGGCGTAAAGTTGGCGGGACATCTCCCATTCACTGATCTTAAACGCCGCAATCGACACCTCCAACACGGCTCCGGTGGTAACACAAAACAGGACGACTAACTTTGCCAACGGAAAGCCGCACCCCTGCTTCTGATTGCCGTGCTGAGGATAAACCTGCTGGTTGGCAGGGGTATCGCACAGCGTCACCGCTGTGCCATCATAGGCGCAGACTCGCCGCCCACACCAACGTTCCTCTTCGCTGATTTGAGCTGGCAGGGTTTGGGCGGTTTGTGCCAATAACCGTTGAATTACACTCAAGGGCAATCGTTTACGGGCTTTGCTATAAGCACCAGTGTCCGGCGACGGCACAACTGCCCCTGATTCACTCAACCAGGCAATCACCCGTGCGACGGCGTGGCTTAGGCTTTTGTCCGGGTCTAGCACTTGGGACATCCATGCCCACAGCGTCACGATGGGGGTATAGATCGTTTGGCGATAGCTCACCTGCTCTTGTTCCAGAATTTGTTGGATGACCTCCTGAGTTAACACCTGCTCAAACGGCAGCGCTAGGCTGTTCTGGAACTTTTGCTTGAGGATTTCGGCTCGATTCGGCATAGTAGAGGCAGTAGATTTGGTCTCTAAAGCTCTGATTCTCTCATATCAGGCTTTGGAGCCTTTTTTTATCCTCTTATTTCAGTGCCATTCGTTCATACACGACTTGCTGCGAGAGCATTTCGCCCAGATGCCAGACCAAAAGCTGGACATGGGAAGGGTTTAAAGCCGAAAATTTCTAAAAAGAGGCATTGCGGATCAAGGCAGATCATGACTAAAGTCATGGCGAGATTCATTACTTTGGTCACGGTTGGGTCATGACTTTCTCCTCATGTGGCTACCTATACCAATTTCTAAGATGGAAATCACGCACGCTTTCTCAGTTCTGAGTGAGAAATTCACAGGAGTTGCGATCAAAACTCCCGTCAGCTCTGATGTTGGCTGGGGCGCTCGTGACCAAATATTTGGGCAATGCTGACGGAATATGCGTAAAGAAACATGGAAGATAGAGAACCAGATACGCGCCAAAAGATTTGCCAAAGTCCCGACGCAACTTAAATCTACGCTCAAACTGAAGCTGGTTTTGTTGCTGGCTAAGACGCTCACGAACACGGATGACTCTGAGGAAGGTAATTGGAAGGTTTTCAGAGGTTACGATGGTATTTATGCGATTGCTCCTAATGGTAACTACTACAGAATCAAACTGAAGCTCATTCTGTTGCTGGCTAAGGCGCTCGCGAGCGCAGATGACTCTGAGGAATGGCGGGTGTTCAAAGGTGCCGACGGCATTTATACGATTGCTCCTAATGGCAAGTACTACAGGGTCAATATCAATTCAAATGGTGAGCTAAAACTTTACCGAGGCAAAAACCGCATCTATGTAGGTAGGCGCCGGAATCGGAGTTACTTTGAGGCATTCAAGTCACCGAGCTATAGTTCAGATAAGAGCTGAAGTCACCGCAGCAAGTAAATTATCACCCTAGAGTGGGCAATGCTCACGAAACATGGACGAAAAAGATGATCTACCACACTCGCTCACTGATATAAAGTTTGTGAACGACTTTGGCAAAAACAGGATTAGTAAGTTGCTGCTTGGGCTATTGGTTCTTTGCCTTGTGGCAGTGGGAGGTTTTGCCGTTTATCGCCAGTTAATTCTCATCCCACGCCTGGAAGCAAGACTTAGGGCGACTACGTTGCCTGTAGAAAGAGTGAATTTATCTGTAACTGTTTCCGCCAATGGGATTGTCCAGCCTGAAAGTTCGGTCAATATCAGCCCAAAAACTTCAGGGTTGCTAAAAAGTCGGTTGGTCAACCAAGGGGACCAGGTCAAACAGGGACAAATTCTGGCTTATATGGATGAGTCCGATCTTTTAGGGCAACTGACTCAGGCTAAGGGACAACTGGCTTCAGCCCAGGCGAATCTGCAAAAATTACTCAATGGCAATAGACCTGAGGACATTGCTCAAGCTGAAGCAGAATTAAGGAATACCCAAGCTACTCTGCGGCAAGATCAACAAAACCTCCTCCAGAATCAAAGGTTATACTCCACAGGAGCCCTTTCCTTTCGAGATTACTATAACTCACGTGCTACCAGCGAAAGTGCTCAAGCTCAGGTGATCAAGGCGCAGCAAGCGTATTCTGAGCAGAAGAAGGGAGCACGCGCTGAAGATGTTGCCCAAGCCAAGGCCCAGGTACTCCAAGCCCAAGGTCAGGTTCAAACTATCCAAACACAGATTAATGATACGATGATTCGGGCTCCATTCAGTGGCGTCGTGACCGCGAAGTATGCAGATCCAGGGGCCTTTGTTACCCCAACTACCTCAGGCAGTTCTGTCTCCTCGGCTACTTCCTCTTCGATCATGTCTATTGCTGCCAACAACCAGGTAGTGGCAGACGTAGCAGAAAGTAACATTGCTCAAATTCACCTAGGACAGGAGGCGACGATTCGCGCCGATGCCTACCCAAGTAAAACTTTTGGGGGTCGAGTAATTCAAATTGCGCCCCAGTCCGTTGTGCAGCAGAATGTTACCAGTTTTGAAGTGAAACTGGAGATTCTAAATGACTCCCAACAACTCCTGCGCTCCGGGATGAACGCGAATGTGGAATTCAATGTGGGTAAACGGAAGAATGCTCTAGTCGTGCCCACAGTCGCGATCGTGAGGCAGCCGGATGGTACGGGTGTATTGGTGGCCAGAGGGAATGAAAGGCCCGTATTCACTCCGATCACGACTGGAGCCACTGTGAATGACAAAACCCAGGTTTTATCTGGATTGACGGGAACCGAAAGAGTGTTTGTCAGCTTCCCGTCAGGGTCCCGGCCTGAAACCAGAACTCCATCCTTTTTTCCAGGAGTGCCTGCGGGTCGGCATTAGTTTATCCAGTGTGAAGGTACAAATGAAGTCACCTGTTCGTGTTCGCCCCAGTGCAGTGTCAACTCTTGAAATCGTGGTTATGGCCGCAGAGGCCCTGTGGAGCAATAAGTTACGCACAGGGCTGACTATGTTGGGCGTAATTATCGGGATCTCCTCGGTCATTGCCATCACCTCTGTTGGTCAGGGAATCCAAAAGGCGACAGAGCAGCAGATACAGGCTTTAGGTACTAATCTCGTTCTGGTTCTAGCTGGTGCTTCCAGAACTAATGGGCTCCATCAAGGAACCGGTTCGGCTACAACCCTGACCTGGGCAGATGCTAAGGCCGTTGCCAGGCAAGCTCCAGCCGCTCAAACGGTTTCTGCCTTCTTGCAGCGTCAGACGCAAGTAGTGTACTCCGGACAGAATACATTGACTGCTGTCTTAGGTACAGATTTGAAGTACCTAGATGTTAAGAATATTCATCCCCAAGAGGGAAGGTTTTTTACTCAGGACGAAGTAGATTCTGCCCAACCAGTTGTTGTCCTAGGTTCCAAGGTACGGGATGAAATATTTGGAACCAACGCGAAATCCTTGGGGGCCAATGTCCGGATTCAGGGCGGACGTTACCAAGTAATTGGGGTGATGGCGACTAAGGGCTCCGCAGGTGGTCAGGACCAAGATGACCGAGTTTATATTCCTCTGACAAATGCTTCCGCTCGGATTGTGGGCAAAAATGCTCTAGCAGGAGTAGCGATCACCGGGTTTTACGTAGAAACCAAGGATGAGAATCAATTAGACGCGGCTCAATTTCAAGTGACCAATCTCTTGCGCCTACGCCATAACATTTATCCTCCCCAACCAGATGATTTCCTCATCATTAACCAAGTGGACATCATCAACACCTTCACTAATGTAGTGGGTTTATTTACACTCATGGTGGTTGCGATCGCCGGAATTTCGCTCTTTGTTGGGGGGATTGGCATCGGTAATATCATGTTGGTTTCGGTTGTGGAGCGGACGCGGGAAATCGGGATTCGCAAAGCAGTAGGAGCGACCAATGCCGCAATCAGTCGCCAATTTTTGGCGGAAGCAGTCGTGGTTTCTGTAGTGGGGGGAGGAATTGGGATTGGGTTTGGCATTGTGATTGCCTTTGGAGCTGCAACCATCTTCAAATTTCCTTTTGTAGTTTCTCTCTGGTCAGTGGTAGTTGGTTTTGGACTCTCTTTCATCGTCGGTTTACTAGCCGGGGTAATACCTGCACGCAATGCGGCTAAATTAGACCCAATCGCTGCTTTACGGAGTGACTGAAATGGGAACAATGATTCAGATGGAGGCGATTACCAAGACCTACCGTCTTGGAGAGGTCAACGTGCCGGTTCTTAAGCGGATTGACCTGTCTATTGATGAGGGAGAATATATCGCCATTATGGGGGTGTCTGGTTCAGGTAAGTCCACCCTGATGAATATTATCGGTTGTCTGGATCGTCCGACCACAGGGCGCTATGTCCTTGAAGGCAGAAACCTCACCACATTGGATGATGACGATCTGGCATATGTCCGCAATCAACGGATTGGGTTTGTGTTTCAGCAATTCAATTTGTTGTCGCGCTCTACAGCGCTTGAGAATGTCATGTTACCGATGATCTACGCTAATGTGACGAAGCAGAAACGACACCAACGGGCTGCCCAAGCTCTGGCTAGGGTGGGTCTGCAGGACCGCCTGTACAACCGTCCTAGCCAACTCTCTGGCGGACAACAACAACGGGTAGCCATTGCTCGTGCTCTGGTAAATCGACCAGCCTTGGTATTGGCGGATGAACCAACGGGAGCATTGGACACCAAGACATCGCAGGAGGTGATAGATCTGCTCACCGAATTAAACCATCAAGGCATCACGATTGTGATTGTCACTCACGAGCCTGATGTAGCCGCCCAGACGCAACGGATTATTCAGGTGCAGGATGGTCTGGTGGTAGATGTGATTACCAAGTCTCATTAACGTATTACGCGGGCAATACTTCCCTTATTTAATCTTTCTTCAACAATTTGTATTGCCCTATACTAGATTTAGAAATATAAAAATACTACTCTAAAAGAAAAAAGTTTTATGTTGGATAAACTATGAACCTAGTTTAAGGCATCGAAGCGATTTAGATAAGTTTACCCCCTTAACTGTTGTCAGTCAACTAGGAAAATTTATCAATTTCCCCAAGGTTCGGCTTAAGTGAACCGCATTGGCTACTGATGAGCATGGAACAAAAAGATGCATCTGTTACCTAGAACTGGTCCGCAAAAATTTAGCCTGCTAAGCATCGGTCAACGGGGAGTGGGCAAGACAGTTTTTCTAGCCGGCAGCTACACAGAATTACATTTAGATAGTCAGACACAAGGTGCTCAGCAGTTGTGGTTCGATTGCCAGGACACTCAGGCGCAGGAAAAGATTGACAGTATCCGCAACTACGTTGCCCAAACTGGTCACTATCCACCCCTGACTGTAAAAATCACAGATTTCAACTTCAGCCTGAAGCGTCACAGCCTCTGGGGTACTCAAAGGCTTTGTCATTTTCGCTGGTGGGATGTTCCTGGTGAGATCTGCAAGATGCACAATCAAGACTTTACCCGCATGGTGTCTACTTCGCACGGCTGCTGCGTGTTTATCGATGCCTATGCGCTTGTGCACAATCCTACCTACCTACAGGCGCTTGAGGAGATCACAGAACAGATAATGGCAATTGCCTACCTGGTTGCCCTGAATCGCCTAAAGTATGCCTTCGCAGTCATCCTCACCAAGTGCGACCTGCTCGAAATCGATCCACTCAGCCTCCAGCAGATAAAGTTGGGCCTGCAACCACTCACCAGTCGCCTTGATGGGGTGAAAGCTAATTATCAAACGTTCTACTCGTCCATACCTATTGTCCATACAGCAACTGGTTCAACCTTAAGGGCAAAAGGTGCGGCAGCCCCATTCCTCTGGCTGGTCTGGGAGTTGAGTCTCGCTCACAATCCCGGTTTGATGAACAATCTCTTTGAGTTGGTCACTTCAAAGTTGCTGCCAAGTGGTTTACAAAAGCAGCAAGAACTGGCCGAGGAGGGCTCACTGCAGAAACTGTTCAGCTTAGCTGGCAAACCATCCAGCAGCAAAAAGCTGTTCGGTCTATACTTGGTTCCAAGTACCCGTAGAGCCATCTTGATACTGGTTCTGGCAATTACCGCTGCGGGGGGGATTATCAGTCCCCTCTTTATAGACTACAAGCTGTTACTCCAACGCCAGCCCAAAAATCTCGATGCCCTGGAAAATATTGATAATATGCGGTTGCGTGGGCAGTTATATCAAGCCATCTCCTTGATGGAGCAACTCGTCCTAAAGCAGCCGGATCGCCTTGATTTGCGCTTGCAGCTGGCCAAGCTCTACGAGTTCACAGGCCAAGTGTCTAAGGCGGAAACAGCCTATAACGAGGTTCTGGTTCAGCAAAAGAATAACCTCAAAGCCCTGGTCGGCCTCGCCATGCTGCGGCATGCCCAGGGTGATATTAAAACGGCTGAGGCTTTGTTTGCGCAGGCGGAGAAAGCCGCCCCCACTGAGCTCAAGGCACAGGTGCATGCGGTGGCTCAAGAGACACTCCACAAGCGGGGTAAACAGATGTCTAACGCCAAATGACATGAATGAACGCTTGATCGTATTCACTCGCTATCCAGAGTCAGGAAGGACGAAAACAAGACTAATACCGGCTTTGGGAGCACAGGGGGCGGCAAATCTTCAGCGCCAGATGACAGAACATACCCTCTCGCAGGTAAGGGAACTCCAAAGCTTGCGCCCAATCTCTGTAGAAGTCCGCTTTGACGGTGGCAATCTGACTCTGATGCAAGACTGGCTGGGGTATGATATTGTCTATCAGCCTCAGGGCAGCGGCGATCTCGGTTTTCGGATGGCGCGATCGCATCAGACTGCTTTTGGGGCCGGTATCGACCGAGTAGTTATCATCGGCACAGATTGTCCTGGCTTGAATGTCCAGTTGATGATGCAAGGGTTTCACCAGCTGCACACGGCTTATGACTTGGTGCTTGGCCCGGCAATTGATGGTGGCTATTATCTGATTGGTCTACGTCGTTTCATCCCAGAATTATTCGTTGGAATCAATTGGGGAACCTCTGAAGTATTGCAACAGACAGTAGATATTGCTAAGAATCTTAACTTATCAGTTGCCTATCTTACCCCGCTAGCGGATGTTGACCGCCCGGAGGATCTGCCCGTTTGGGAGCAGAGACATGAAGCTGAGAAGTGAAATAATTTCTATCATTATCCCGGTTCTGAATGAGGCGAGAATCCTGAGCTCAACCCTAGCTAATACTCAATTGGGTACAGATGTAGAAGTGATTGTGGTGGATGGTGGCTCTGAGGATGGCACAGCCGAGTTAGCTCAGTCATTGGGTGTGAAAGTTCTGTCGGCAACGGGAGGTCGTGCTGGTCAAATGAACGCTGGTGCTCTGGCGGCAACCGGCGATATTGTGCTATTTCTCCATGCCGATACTCGTTTACCAATAGGGTTCGACGCCCTGGTGCGTCAAGCCCTGAAGCAGCCAAAGGCGGTAGCGGGTGCGTTTGCCTTGCAGATTGATGCGTCACTCTTGGGTTTGCGGTTGATTGAAACAGGAGTGAATTGGCGATCGCACTGGCTCCAGATGCCGTATGGCGACCAAGCCATCTTTTTAAAAACAGAGGTCTTTGATCACATCGGCGGTTTTCCCAAGCTGCCCATCATGGAAGATTTTGAACTCATGCGTCGTTTAAAACGCTTCGGACGCATTGTCATTATCCCAGTGCCAGTTCTGACCGCCGGACGTCGTTGGCAAAAGCTTGGGGTGGTGAAAACAACGCTAATTAACCAACTGGTGATTGTTGCCTATTTACTAGGTGTTCCACCTGAGCGAATTGTTGGCTGGTATCGTCGGAACTGAGGAATTTCCTAACTACATCACGAATTACAACGGTTAGATTAGTGTATTTTAGTGGTGTGTTTTAAACTAAAACTGATTAAAGCAATGAGTAATCTTCAAGTTTCACCGTTTGCTACCCCGACATTGAAGCTGGTGGGGGTGATATTAATTTTATATTTTTTGCTGGACTTTGTAGTTCTGTTGTTTCCCTTCAAACCACTAGATCAATCCTGGCAAATCAACTTTACAACCCACCTGGTTGAACCGGGACTTATTCCGCTAGTGGGTCTGGCTTTGCTTTTATTAGGGTATTGGATTGATGACACTGCTAGAGCAGCCCCAACCAACCGCAAAGCAATGCTTGGCTTGAAATTCTGGGCGCTTTTATTTTCCAGTCTCTTGGGGCTGCTCTTCCTACTGCTTTTTCCCCTCCATCTCAACAATGTTACTCAAATCAACGCTCAGAAAATGCAGGTAATTAACCAGGAGGCGAGTCAGAAAGAAGCCCAACTTCAAACCCAGCTGGATAACCCTCAAGCTAAGGCTCAACTTCAACAGCAGCAAAGCCAATTCAAAGCCCAGGTCAATTACCTGCTAAAAAATGAACAGCAGTTGAATCAATTACTCAAGAGCGATAGAGTCCCGGAGGAATTTAAAAATTTACTTAGGCAGTCTCAGGCCAATCCAAAAGCGGTTGACGCCCTTGTGCAGCAGCAAATCAGTCCTGAAGGACTTCGAAACCAGATTCAGCGTCGCAAGGCAGAAGCTGAGGAACAAGCTACACAGGAGGCGTGGAAGTCTGGTGCGCGAATTGGTATCACTAGTTTGCTGTTGGCTATCGGTTACATTGTGATCAGCTGGACAGGATTAAGAAGGATGGGCAAAGCCAGGGGCGAAGTAATTGGTAATTATTCAGGCAGGGAGTCATAGTAACGGCAACCCTGACACGGTCCCTGCGGATTGACTGCACAGCGGATATAGCCAGACCGAGCATTAAACCGGCAGCTGATGTCACCTATGAGATAGCCAACTCCTTCCAGGTAATACCGATCTGAGATGATCGAGGTGGTGCTTCGTCGCTGCCTCACAGCAGCGACGGTTCTTGAGTGTCTCAACTTGGCTCGTGTCCATGCCTGCGTCTTGCGCATCACCCACACGGAAAGCAGCGACGGCATCAGACCAACGGCAACAACAAAAAGTGTTTCTAACACCTTTATGCCTCACCCACTTACATCAAGTTTAAAAAATTAAACATGCAAAATCACAGATATTTTTAATTTTTAACTTTTAACTCCTCTAGCCACTACCCCCTAACCACTCGTTTTGTTGCTGGAGATAGACTAAAGCTTGCTCGGTTTCAACCTGAGGAAATTGGGCATAAAAACGACTGACACTGAGGAACGACTCGGGGGTTTCCAGCACAATGAGGCGATCGCCCCACTGGCGCAGCCAAGGCAGTAACAACAGCGGAGCCACTGGGGCACACAGCCATACTTCTGCAGGCTCTTGCGCTCTCAAGGCTTGAGCCGCTACCGCCAAAGTCATTCCAGTGGCAATCCCATCATCAACCAGGATGGCTAGAGCACCCTGTGGGTTAACTGTCGGGCAAGCAGGAGATAGTTGAGCCAGTTGAGACTCGGCTTTGTTGAGGGCTTCAGTCAGCGCCGCGTCCCGGCGACGGGAATGCTGTCTGCTAAATGGTGTTTGCTTACCCCAAAGGACAAGTCCTGAGGAAGTCACTGCACCAATCGCCAACTCTGGGTTTTCTGGTTGGCTAATCTTTTTCGCCACTACAATATCCAACGGGCAACCCAGTAGACGCGCTACCGGTGCCGCCACTGGCAGTCCCCCCCGTGGCAGCGCATACACAATCGGCTGAGTCGAAACCCCGGATGAAGCCATCTGGGTCACAATAGCGTGAATCGCTTCAGCCAGCTGCTCACCGGCACAGGTGCGATCGCGGAAAATTGGGGAATGTGACATGATTTCCCCCTGCACATTCGGTGGAATTGTTTCCATGATGACCGATTATTATCCAAAGCTGATACAATAATTTTTTTTGATGTCTCCATTTTAATGACCAGCGACGACCAACTCAGCCTCTTTGATGACTCAACCGTTGAGCAAGCAGCGCTACCAGCTGTGTCACAACTAGAGCTGATTCCGACAGATGCCAAAATGCCCATTGTTCCGGGCACCTATCCAACCATGACCCAGTTGGCACAGCATTGCAACCAGTGCCATCGGTGTGGACTAGGAGAGAGTCGCACCCACGCTGTCGTTGGACGCGGCAACCTCCAAGCGCCGATCATGATCGTGGGAGAAGCACCTGGTCAAAACGAAGACGAAACGGGATTGCCATTTGTCGGCAGAGCTGGGCAGCTGCTGGAAAAAATTCTGGCATCTGTCAAGCTCGATAGCGAACAGGATGTCTACATTGCCAACATAATTAAGTGCCGCCCACCAAACAACCGTATCCCCACCGCAGAAGAAATCAAGGCGTGCATTCCCTACTTGTTGGAACAGATTCGCTTGGTAGACCCGAAAATTATTCTCTTAACTGGCGCAACTGCAGTAAAAGGTTTGACCGGCGATAAGCGACCCATGACTAAAATTCGAGGGACTTGGATCGAGTGGGAAGGGCGGATCGGGATGCCGATTTTCCACCCAGCATACCTGCTACGGAACCCTTCCCATAAACAAGGCAGTCCCAAATGGTTGATGTGGCAAGATATCCAGGCGGTGCGTACCAAGTTAGACGAAATTAGCAGCAGCAGCTCCAACACTCATCCTGACGACTGACGCCTTTCTCCTGACTCCTGTCTAGGCGTACGCACTGCTCCGGCTCGACAATCGCCCAACCAGGTACGAATCGCCTGGGCAATAACGCCGTTACTACTGTCCCGTGGTGGTGTAGGGGGTATTCGTGCTGGGTAGGAACCAATTTGGGAAAACATCATTGCTAACCGCCAGCCGCTGGCAGTTTGAGTTAAAAATAGCCAGTGGTATTGCTGTAATTCAAAAGCTTTGCCAAGTGTGTACTGCCGCTCCAAGGTGGTAAAGAAAACCTGAATAGGCTCTGGTGCGACAACTGCTGCATCTGAAATATATTCACCAGGTCCAAGAGTCAGGGGGGCAAACTCCGGATGTCCTGCCACGAGTACATAACTGTAAACGTCAGCTGTTCTGCTTAACCGGCGGGCCCGTTGACTGATGCGATTGGCATAGCTGGGCAAATCCCGTAACAGCTCCGTCGTTAATATTTTGACATCAGATGGGCAAGTTGAGGACAGCGTTGTGCTAGCAGCCTGACTTGGCACCCCCGCTGCCCATCCTAAGCCGAGCCAGACAGCACCGGCAATCCACCACCCCATCAGTATCCGTGCGCTCAAAGTCATGAAACTGCTGCTAACTCCTCGCAAATCCGCTCCCAGGCTAACTCTCGGTCAGAGGCAGCAGTGATGGGACGCCCAATGACGAGGTAATCTGCCCCAGCTTTGATTGCTTGAGCTGGGGTGAGCGATCGCCTCTGATCTCCCGCTACTGCCCAGCTGGGTCGTACACCCGGACAGACAAGCAGAAAGTCATTGCCACAGGTCTGCCGCAGCTGTTCCACCTCTTGGGGAGAGCAAACTGCCCCATCCAGCCCCGTCTCTTGAGCCAGCAGTGCCATCTTTAGGGCATACTCTGGCAACTCTAGGTTAATTTTCAAATCCTCGGCCAGCTGCCTGGGTGAAAGACTGGTTAGCAGCGTAATCGCAATTAACTTAGGGGGGGAGACACCCACCTGGGCTGCCCCCTCCTTTACAGCTGCACGAGCCGAAGATAGCGCCTCTTTACCAGAGGCGGCATGGATGGTGAGCAAATCCACGCCATAACGAGCCGCCTCCCGACAAGCACCGGCGACAGTGTTGGGGATGTCGTGAAACTTTAGGTCCAAAAAAATGCGCTTTTGCCTGTTCTTGAGCGTTTCTAAAATCCTCGGCCCGCTACTGACAAATAACTCTAAACCGACCTTCCAGAAAGTCACTTGGGGCAGCTGTTCAATCAGGGCGATCGCTGCCGCTTCTGTCGGTACATCCAAGGGAACAATAATTCGTGCTACTACCATCTACTTCAAGGCACTAGCCGGACAAACTTGTTTTTCCCAACCCGCAACACCCTTTCGTACAATTGGGCTGGGTGATCGAAGGACAGGTCTAATTGGGTAATACGCTCACCATCAAGCCACACCGCTCCCCCTTGAATCTGCCGTCGGGCTTCTGCGCTACTTTTGCACAGGCCACTAGCACTGAGGATATAGAACAACTTAGCGGGAAACTGCACCTTTGAGAGCGAAAATTCTGGTACAGCAGATGTGTCGGTCGTGTCTCCCCCAACTAGTGACACAGCCGTCTGCTGAGCTAGCGCTGCTGCTTCCTGACCGTGGTACTGGGTGACAATATCCAGAGCGAGAAGTTTCTGGCGATCGCGCGGAGTTTCTGGCAGAGTATGCAACGGTAAATTAGTCAACAACTCAAAATACTGCTTTAGCAAATGGTCAGGAATCTTCTCCAGCTTCGAATACATAATTAGGGGTTCTGAGGATAGCCCCACATAATTTTCCAGCGACTTCGACATCTTCTGCGCCCCATCCGTTCCTAGCAAAATCGGCATTAGCACCCCAAACTGAGGCCTGTGATTAAAATGTCGTTGCAAATCTCTCCCTACTGCGATGTTAAACTTTTGGTCTGTCCCTCCTAATTCCACATCTGCCTCAACTGCGACGGAATCATAACCCTGCATCAACGGATAAAGGAACTCATGTAGATAAATTGGATTTTCTTTCTCGTAGCGTTCGGCGAACCCCTCCTTTGCTAGCATCTGCCCTACAGTCATAGTAGATAACAGCTCCAGAGTCTTTGCTAGAGCCAGGTTTGAGAGCCACTCCGAGTTGTACCGAACTTCTAATCGTCCCGGCGTGTCAAAATCCAAAATAGGACGGACTTGGTCTAGATAATTCTGAGCATTTTGCGCCACCATCTCTTCTGTGAGCTGACGACGCACCTCTGATTTACCTGTAGGGTCCCCAATCCGAGCAGTGAAATCACCAATAATTAAAACAGCTGTATGCCCAGCATCCTGAAATGCTCGCAGTTTCCGCACTGGGATACTATGTCCGAGGTGTATTTGGGCACCCGTGGGATCAATTCCCAATTTGACCCGCAAAGGCCGGTTCGTAGTTGCCAACCGCTTCTCGATATTTTCATCCGGATTATCAGAGTCAGCCTGAGCCGGAAAAATCTCACTTACTCCCCGACGCAGCCAAGCGAACGGGGATTTGGCAAGGGAATCTTCCCCGGCCGTTTCTCCTTGGCTTTGCGTCATACTAGGATATTGACTATAAACTATCACCCTTAGATTCTGTTCCAGCGCTTAACTTTCAAAATACTATAATTTCAAAAATTAACCGCCTTTGTTCACTATCAAATTTAAGCTAGCTCTTAAGTAGAGGAAGTGAAATACCGTGTCGTCTAGCACTATTCAAAAAAAACAACACAGAAGACCAACATCTGGTCCTCAGTTTGTCAAAGGAGTCATTCAGGTAACTGGCGGCACCCTACTAGGAATCACGATGCTGGCTAGTGCTATTGTAGCCGGAGGGATGGTTGGCTTAGCAATTAGCTTCCGCAACCTCCCGGATGTCAGACTTTTGCGCAACTACTTGCCCTCACAAACGACCTACATTTACGACATCAAGGGCAAAATGCTTGCTGCTATCCACGGCGAAGCCAATCGCGAAGTCGTACCTTTAGATCAAATCTCCCCTAACCTCAAACGAGCGGTGCTGGCAAGCGAAGATAGCTACTTTTATACGCACCCCGGCATTAACCTCAGTAGCGTCGGTCGCGCCTTGTTAGCCAACTGGAGGCGGGACTCGGTCGTGGAAGGTGGCTCGACTATCACCATGCAATTGGTGAAAAACGTTTTTCTCTCTCCCAAGCGCCAATTTAGCCGCAAAATAGCAGAGGCGGTGCTGGCAATCCGGTTGGAGCAAGTTCTAACCAAAAACCAAATTTTGGAAATGTACCTCAATCAAGTTTATTGGGGTCATAACAACTACGGTGCTGAAACGGCAGCACAAACATACTTTAAAAAATCCGCCGCGAATTTAGACCTGGCTGAGTCTGCCATGATGGCGGGTCTGATTCAGGCGCCGGAAGACTACAGTCCGTTTGTGCACATGAGGCTGGCGAAACAGCAACAGGAAATCGTTTTGGGTCGGATGCGAGAGCTGGGATGGATTACGCCTCAAGAGCAAGCCACAGCAAGCAAAGAAAACATCAAACTTGGCAGGATTAAATCGTTTCAAGCCAGTACGATGCCTTACGTCACAGACTCAGTATTTGATGAGTTGGTGAAGCGATTTGGTCGTGATGCCGTGCTAAAAGGCGGCATGCGAGTCCAAACAACTGTTGACGCCGACTTGGAACGGATTGCGGAAGAAACCGTAAATCACTGGCACAATGTAATTCGCTCGGAGGGACTCTATGCCGACCAAATGGCTTTGGTTGCCGTTGACCCACGTACCCATTTTGTTAAAGCAATTGTCGGCGGCGTTGATTACCACAAGAGCAAGTTTAACCGTGCGATTCAAGCCCACCGCCAGCCTGGATCTTCCTTTAAGCCCTTTGTCTACTACACCGCTTTTGCCTCCGGTAAGTATACGCCCAACTCTATTGTGGAAGATACCCCAGTTACCTATCGGGTTCCTGCCGGTTACTATGAGCCCAAAAACTACGATAATACATTCGAGGGAGAGATGTCAGTTCGACATGCCCTAGAGCAGTCTCGCAATGTCCCCGCAGTCAAGATGGGGCAGGCTGTAGGGCTAAATAAAGTGATTCAAACCGTCCGCACCCTTGGCATCAAGAGTCCGATTGTACCCGTGGTTTCTTTGCCGCTAGGTGCGATTGGGGTGACACCGTTGGAGATGGCCGGTGCCTTTGCCACGTTTGCCAATAATGGCTGGCAGTCTGACACGACGATGATTGCCCGCGTTACCGATAGTAATGGCAACGTGTTGCTCGACAACACTCCCAAACCCCGGTTGGTTCTTGAGCCTTGGGCAGTAGCGTCGCTGACAAATGCACTCCAAGGGGTGATTAATAACGGCACCGGTAAAGGAGCGCAACTAGACCGTCCAGCAGCTGGGAAGACGGGAACCACGTCCTCAGAACGGGATATTTGGTTTGTGGGGTATGTGCCGCAGTTAGCGACTGCTGTATGGGTGGGGAATGACGACTACAGAACCCTCGGCCATGGTGCTACTGGTGGTGGCTTTGTCGCACCAATCTGGAAGGACTTTATGCTGAAGGCTTTACAGCATGTACCGGCTCAGCAGTTTCCGTCTCCTTCCCAGTTTGACCGCCCTTAATAAAGGGAGGTGATCTTGATCTGGGGGAGAAGATTTTGCTGTGACAAAATCTCACATTCTATGGTTGTTTTTCCAACTCGGCTTTCATGCGCTGTAAAGTAAAGTTCATTTGGTCAAACATTTGCTGTGGCGTAGCGCCCATCTGACCGAGTTGGGTTTTGAGCTGCTCTACAGTCATCTGAGCCATGAAGTCTTCTGACAGCTCAAAGCGCTTCATAAAAATGCGGTAGCGATCCATCATAGCTTCCATTTGCTCGATGAACAGCTTTTTGCCCTCTCGGTCGAATTTGCCGTAGCCACTACCCAAATTGATCAGGGCTTGATAATCTTCAAACAGGTGTTTGGCTTCTTGCTGAACTATCTCAGAATCAAAAAATCCCATGGCGGTTACATTCAACTAAGTGGAAACACTCAGTAGATCTTACTGTTGCATCTACTACCATTCTAGTATCAGCTCCCAAGGTTTCTATTTAATGGCAGTATGCTTGAGATTTCAGCATCATAGAATAAAAGGAGTCAAAGCGAAAAGCGCGCGGGTGTAGGGTGAGCTCCCCCGGCTCTTGAGCCGCTCCTCCTGAGTACTTCTTGAGTAAATATGTTGAGTAAGCCTAAAAGTCGAAATCTTGGCGCGATTCTGGCTTTGACTGGAACGGTAATACCGATCGCCGGATTACATAAGTTTTATCTCGGACAGCCGCTGTGGGGGCTTTTGTATTTGCTGCTGTCTTGGACGCCCATTCCCCATGTTGCTAGCGCTATCGAGGGGGTTTGGTACTTAGCCCAAGACCCAGAGGAATTTGACCGCAAGTTTAATCTTGGCTTGGAACCAGCAAAAAAGTCACCGATAGAACCAATTCAGGTAGGTGCGATCGCGGATGCCTTGCGCCAGCTCGATAGCCTGCGTCAGGATGGGCTGATTTCGGAGTATGAATTTGAGCAAAAGCGCCGAAAGCTGTTAGACCGGATTGTTTGAACCAGAGCTTGTGATTTGGCGCGTCGATAAGATTAGATATATTTTAACAGACAATGGCATGGCAAAATTGGCTACCATCGGTTACTCGCTCCCAACTGAACCCTCAGTTTCAGGCACTCAGGATGCGGCTGCAAAACGACCCGTACTACCGGCTGCAATCTACTGAAGAAATTGCAGCAGCGGCAGCGCTGGGCATCCATATTGATGTGAATCAGGCTAGTGTAGACGATTGGCTAAGGCTACCAGGGTTGTCAATTCACCAAGCGCGATCGCTAGTTGAACTCTGCCGAGCTGGGGTTCAGTTTTACTGTCTGGAGGACATAGCTGCAGCCCTGAGTTTGCCACTGCAGCGACTAAAGCCCCTCGAGCCGGTGCTCAAGTTTTGTTACTACGACGAAATTTGTACTGCCCAGTTGGTCAACCCTAATACCGCAACGGTTGAGATGCTGGTGCAAATTCCCGCTGTTGAGCCGTCTTTAGCCCAAGCTGTAGTGCAAAATCGCCTGCTGTATGGGCAGTACCGGCATCTGGCTGATTTCCAACGGCGGCTGTTGCTATCCGGTGATCTCACTGCCCAGCTGATGCACTATCTGCGCTTTTAAACAGTTTTGACGGCAAATTATCAATGAAACCGATCCGGTTGAGGGGCCAAAAGCGAAACCGGGCGCGACCAATGATATTCTGTTTTGGCAAAAAGCCCCAGATGTGGGAATCGTTGCTGTCATTTCGGTTGTCCCCCATCACGAATAATTCTTGTTCAGGAACCCTCTCTGGCCCCCATTGATAGGCAGGTTGTTCTGCGATGTAGTCTTCCTGGAGGGGTTGACTGTTCAGATAGACTTTGCCATTGGCAATGGTAACGATTTGATTAGGCTCACCAATGACGCGCTTGATGAACGCTTGATTTTTGGCATATCCCAGAATTTGCAGTTGCTGGGGCGCTTCAAAGACAATAATATCCCCGGTGGCTGGGGGTCGAAATCGGTAAGAGATTTTTTCCACCACCAGGCGATCGCCCAGATGTAAGGTCGGTACCATCGAATCGGAGGGAATGTAGCGCGGTTCTGCGACAAAGGTTCGGATCAAAAGTGCCAAACATAATGCAATAACGATGAGCTGAAAATTTTCCTGCTGGCTGCGCCATACTCGCAACCACACAGGAGCCTCTGTCACATCTTTTTCCTTAGAAGTCATAGAATTTGTCAGACTGCTGCAAAAAATTAACACCAATACCTTGATCATGGCGCTACCAACCCAGGTGAGTAAAGCTGGCTCCTGTTAAACAGGAGTCGAGACTTAGCAGGAGCGGCGGAGGATGAAGAAGCTTTCCAGGAAGTTTTGTAACCGGGTGTTGCTGGTGAGGCGTTGCTGATTCCAGGCAGCAGCTGTTTGTTCGAGAATTTCCGACATTGTGGGATAGATGGGAGCCAACTGGGCTAGTGTACCCACCTTCAGTCTTTGACCGATTGCTAGGGCAATTACATGAATTAACTCCCCAGCTTGCGGGCCGACCAGAGTTGCTCCCAAAATTTCCCCATTGCGTAGCACAATCAATTTACAGACACCCGTGGTTTCGTCTCTGAGCTGGGCTGCTGCTAAGGTCTTGAAGTACTGCCGCAAGACTAAAACATCATCATCGCTATACCGGCGTCTTGCTTGCGCCTCCGTCAAGCCCACCCGTGCCAGCACAGGGTCAGAAAAGATCGCCCAAGGAATGCTACGGTAATCGACTTTGAACACTGGGAAAAAGAGAGCGTTTTTCAGGGCAATTCTGGCTTCATAATTGGCGATGTTGGCAAACTGGTAGCCGCCAATCACATCACCACAGGCGTAGATGCGGGGGTTAGTGGTTTGCAGTTTTTGATTCAGCTTCAGGCCAAGCCGGTTCGATTTCACCCCTACCACTTCCAAGTTTAAAGATTCAACATTGGATACCTGTCCAGCTGCTAGCAAGATTTCATCGGTTTCAATCGCCGTGTCGCCCGCCTGAACCCACTTTTTGTCCTGAATCCGCTTCACTTGGATGACTGGCGTTTCGGTAAGTATACGCACACCTTCCGCCTCCAGAATCGCCTGAACCAGCTGGGCTACCTCTGGGTCTTCTTTGGGTAAGATGTGGGAACGCCTCACTACCAAGGTGACATTTAAGCCAAGCCGCCTCAGGGTTTGGGCCAGTTGGCACCCAGATGGATCACTGCCAATTATCACCCAGTTGGTTGGTGGCTTTTGGGAATTCAGCTGCTGCCAAACCTCTGCGGCAGTGAGGTAGCCGGTGGCTTGCAGTCCTTCTATGTTTGGAATCGCAGGACGGGAGCTGGTGGCAATCAGATAAGCGCGTGCGCGTAGGAAGCGTCTGTTGACCGCAAAAGCGAGGTGTGGTGAGGATTGAAATTGACCGTTACCAACAATGACGTCTACTCCCAGAGAGGCTAAGACAGCTGGAGAATGCTGTTCTTCTAGATTTGAGAAGACGCCCTTAGCCCACCGCATAGCCTCTGCCCACTGCACCGAGCCAAGGCAGTTTTCTATGCCACCTGCGTTTAAAGAGTGAATACCGAATTGACCAGCATCACTCAGAGAAAGGAAGTGTTGCCCTATTTGGCTCAGAGCGTGAGGCGACGCTATTGCTGCCCCTTGCCCCAAGCCCTGTTCCACGAGGGCGACTGTGGCTCCAAGTTGGGTGGCAGCGATCGCAGCATAGCGTCCAGCTGAACTGCCACCAATAATCACAACATCGTAATCAACTGCCATGATTCCTGTTATTACCAAGCATTGAGGATTGCACTCAATGCTTGCACTAAGCGCTCGTTTTCAGTTTTGGAGCGCACCGCTACACGAAAGTAGCGATCGCCCAGTTCTGGAAAGCTGAGGCAGTCGCGGATTAAAATCTGGTGACTTTTGAGTAATTGTTGCTGCACTTGAGAACTCGGTTGTTGTGACTGAACCAGTAAAAAGTTAGCAGCGCTGGGGTAGGGTTGCAGGTACGGTAATTGCGCTAAACCCTGAAACAGCTCTAACCGCGCTGGTGGTAACCATGCCCAGGTTTGCTGTTGAAACTCTGTATCCTGAACAACGGCTGCTGCTGCCGCTGCTGCCAGAGTGTTCACTGGCCAGGGATCGCGCCACTGCTGCCAGCGTCGGAGCCGGTCGGGGTGAGCTATAGCGTATCCCAGTCGCAGTCCCGGTAAGCTGTAGAATTTGGTGAGCGATCGCAGAATCACTAAATTTGGATATTCCTGCACTACTGGTATCAGGCTTTGTTCCTGGTTTGGGGGCAGAAAATCCATAAAGGCTTCATCTACCACAACCAGGGCAAATTGCTCCAGGTAGGGCAGAATACTTTCCCGCGAGAACAGCTGCCCAGTAGGGTTGTGGGGGTTATTCAGCAGTAAACCGCACTCTGAGTAGGAGAGGGGCTCCAGGGGAGAGGGGGGGAGGGGGAGAGTAGGGGCAATGCCTTGTGCCTGACCCAGAAAGGATAAGTCTGTTTCCTCTTGCCTCTCGCCTAAAAAAATAGGACACGACTGCACCAGAGCATCGATTGCTTTGAGTGCCCGCCAGTAGTCCCCAAAGGCTGGGGTGACTAGACAAGTCATGGCTAATTTTGCTAAGTCCCAGCCAGCCCAGGTAAGTAACTCTGCCGAGCCGTTACCCGGCAGAATCCATTCAGGCGGCAATTGATGCCCTTGACCCAGAGCGGCTCTCAGTTCCCGATAATCGGGGTCTGGATAGTAGCTCAGGTTGCCGAGGTGAGCTTGAATGGCAGCGAGTGCGCTTTTGGGAGGCCCCAACGGGCTAATACTGGCAGAAAAATCCAGAATAGCCTCAGGGGGACAGCCAGCTAGTGCTGCTGCCCAATCTAAATTCCCCCCGTGTACAGGACGCCTCAAGATGGGTTCCGCTCAGAACAACTATTCGTCGCCTCAAGGATGGGTTCCGCTCAGAACAACTATTCGTCGTCTGGAGAGGGCGCAACCTTTTCTCTAAATAGCTTCCCAGCAGAGAAGGCAGGAACCTTCGTCGCCGGGATATCCATTTTCTCGTTGGTTTTGGGATTGCGGCCTTCACGGGCTTTGCGCTCCCGCGACTCAAAAGAGCCGAAGCCCACCAGTGTTACTTTATCACCAGAAGAGACAGCTTCGATAATTGTTTCCAAAGCCGCTGTCAGAACCGCATCGGCTTGTTTCTTTGTCACGCTGGCCTTTTCAGCTACAGCATCAACCAGTTCACCTTTGTTCATACTTAATCTCCTTGAGGTTTGCCAAACACCTTCTACAGGGGGCTTTCGGTATCATTAAACACGAATCGAAACGCACTCAATCGGGAGGTCTCAACTCCAAATCGCTGAAACTCCCGTAGGCTCTACGTTTCAATGCCCTATTCTAAGGTGTGCTTGCCTAATATGGATAGGTGGAACCTTAAGATATATGGATTTCAGGATTTTTAATGGCGATTTTCCTGCCCAGACGCTGGTGCGATCGCTCTGTTTGAGCCTAAGAGGCAGATTATTTCTTGGGAACGCTTGAACCCCGGCGCTCAAGCAGTTGGCGCACCTCTGGACTTGGCATGTAGTTATAGCCAATCGAGGAGTGCACCGAGTCATCAATAATCTGGGGCGTCAACAACACAATTACCTCTTGGCGCTGATTCGTTTTTCTTGTGCTTCTAAACAGCGCACCCAGTATAGGAATATCGCCCAAAATCGGCACCTTGACTACCGTGGATTGGTCTGTGTCTTGAATGATGCCTGACAGAATTAGAGTTTGATTGTCTCGAAGGCGAAGCACGCCAGAATTCAGCGATCGCTCAGACACCAAAGTAATTTGTTGCTGGCTGCTTGTTCCCACACCTATGTTAGTTGTACCTGCCGGTGCGCGGACAATCGGCGCGACTGATAGAGCCACAAAACCATTATCGTCAATCCGCTCAATTCGGATACTCAGAGATAAACCTACGTTTTCTTTAGTAGCTGTTACCGTTTGGATGGCAGCACCGGAAGTGATATTGGTTTGGTTGGTGGTGTTTCCAATCACTTCAGAAGTCAGGTTGACATTAGCCTGCTGACCTTCTTGGACAATTAATGTTGGATCAGTCAAAATCTTGGAATCGCCATTCGTTATTGAAGCCTGTAAGACAGATAGAAACCTATTGGAGTGTACCTGCAACCCTTGAAAACCCCCAAAATTGCTTTGGGCAGTCTTGCCAAAATTTAACGTGGCAGTGCCTTGAGAACTTTGAAAGAAGTTGTTGCCAATCCCAAACGAGAAGCTGGCGTTAGCCTCGTCCATTGCCGTGAGGTTGACATCGACAATCTTGACGTTTACGGCAACTTGACGACGACGGGAATCGAGCTGAGTTAGTTGAGTCGTGGCAACATCAACTTGCTTGGGAGAACCAACCAATGTTACCGAATTGGTGCGCTCGTCTCCTATTGCCTGTAAACCTCTGAGTATCGGTACAGAGTCTTGGAAATTAACGCGCTGAGTTTCAATTCTCGTTTCTGTGCTGGTCTGGGTTTGTGTGGTTGGCTGTTGTGGAGCACCGGAAGTACCTCCGGCAGCCAAAGGCACAGCAGTCACGCTGGTAATGACTCGTTCGCGGCTGACGGCACTTTCTGCACCGAAGCCAACCAAAAAGTTGAGCGCGACTCCCACTGTGACCTGATTAAGTCGGAAGCTACGCACTATCACATTACGAGCCTGATTGGGCAGTGTAGTGCCGACTAAAATAGTTTTCCCATTCCGGTTAGCTTGCAGACCGCTAATGCGGAGGACGTAGTTGAAGACGTCTTGAACCGACTCATTTTCGATATCCAGAGAAATCGTCGGCCCCTCGGTGTTGCCCGCACCACTTGCAGCATTAATAGCTGGTTGACCTGGCTCGCCCGCTGCCGTATTTGTTGGCGTAAAGACAAGATTAAGACCGGCAGCACGCGCAAGCAGGGCTAGAACTTCTCGCGCTGGAGCATCTCGCAACACCAGGCGGGGAACACGTTCTGTGGTGCCCAGATCAATCAGCGCCGGGGAGGCATCGCTATTCGAGACGGCAATATCTCCCACAGGTGGTGCGATCGCTCTAGGTAAGAAAGGTTGAGCCGGACTTGCTGCTTGAGCCGTCCCCGCGCCCGACTGAGCTGGTTTCCCATCAATCGTGAGCTGAGGATTTGGAACCATAACGCTCGGCACAGGTGTACTCTGGCTTTGGGCTATTTGAGGTCTTGCTGAGGAGTTGGGAGGTGCAGTTAGAGTGGAGGGGGTTGCTGGGGCACTAGCCGCCGCCGTTCCTGATCCTGGGCTAAAGCTGAGGGTAATTCCTTGGGCGGATCTTTGGGCAATTTTACCACTGGGGGCGAGTAAGGTCCCGATCACAAAGATCCGGATGGTATTGGCATCGAGCTGCGTGATTTCGACCGAGTTAATCCCTGGGGCTGGGTTTAGAGAGCGGAAACTGTTTCCTTGAGGTAAGCGCAGCTGAGTATTGACAATATCTTCTACTAAGACCTTGCCCCGAGTGCCCGTGAAAATTTGCGGACGAGCGCCCGTAGAAGTTTCCATAACTAGATTCAGGCCACCAGCTGTTGGATTCAGGCGCACCCCGATTACCTGAGTGACTGCCGCCCATACGGGCTGAGCCCCTAGTATAGCGATTGCTGCGCTGACGAATAGTACACCACTACAATGACGCTGTTTCACCTTACCCTACTTACCTGACGTTTATGGTTTTACTTTTTCTGTTGATTAGCAGCGGCAGTCGCTTGGGCTGCTTCCTCCGGGCTGACTGGCATTATTGCCTGCAACTGTAAAGATGTTTTAATGATCGCAGGGCCGCCGCGAACCACCTTGCCTTTCGCGTCAGCAGGCGGTGTGGGTGCCAACGTCGATTGATAGTCTTTGATCGTCAACAGAGGCTGCAGACGCTCGATATTTCTAAAAATAGATTCGGTTTGTTCAAAGGTTCCGGAAAATGCGACATTGAACACCCGGCGTTTGAGCTTGCCGTTGACAAGAGATCCTAGCGTTCCATCCGTGATCACCTCAGCCGACTGGTTCACTGGCACAAATCGCTCGAGTTTTGCTCCTACGCTGTTACGGCTCAATTTGTCATTGGCAGACTCAATCAGCCGGTTGAGATCCAGCAGCAACGTATCTAAGGTCTTCTGATTAGCAAACATGGTTAAGACCTGTTTTTGTTGCTGCTTTGCCTGTGCTTGCTCAGTTTTTATTTTCTGACTCTGTTGCAGTCCCACTTGCTTTTGTTGAACTTGCGTCTGCTTCTGTGCTAGATCTGCTTCCAGTTTCTGATGGTTTTCCCAAGCCGGTATTAATTGGCCCAAGAGCAGGTATATGCCTGCCCCCAACCCTACAACCGCAAATAGTAAACTACCAACCACTGGTGTCAGTGTCATGCCAAAGGCACTGGGGTAGGTGGGCGCTGGTGTCTGAAGCTCCCCGCTTTCCTCAACGGCAGAAATAAAGTCTTCAGTGACCTTCATCGTTGAATTACTCCTTCTTTTTGCAGTGTGCGAATCCGAGTCACCAGTCCCGACGTACCCTTACGCTCCAACTCTGGGATTAACTCAGATGCCGGAACATCGCTCAGACTCGATTGAATTGTGTATCGGACAACTGGCGGCGGTTTGACCGGCACAGCTTTAGGAGAGCGGGACACATTACCTGCCACGGATATAGGATCGATTAACTCTGCTGTAATTATTTTGGTGTCTGTGGGCTTGAAGAAAACAGATTGTTGCAGAATGAGTAAGAAATCGTTCACGTCGCTAAACGAGCTAGCCATACCGGAAATTTCTATTCCACCCGGATTTGGGCCTGGCTGACCTTGCTGGGGAGCAGACGTTGTCCCACCCGGATTTGGAGCTGGCTGACCTTGCTGGGGGGCAGATGTTGCAATTTGCTTGATGGTTTCAATTTGCACCGTACGGGGAATGCGATCGCGCAAATCTTGCAACGTTGCTGACCAAGGGCGGATCTGATTAAAGACTGTTGCTAACGCTTGGGTATCACCCTTAATTTTGTTCGTCTCTTCCTGAACTTTTTTTAGTTGCTGTTCTTGAATGCCTAAGGCGTTCAACTGCGCATCTATTTCCGCATTTTTATTTTCTAAATGGGAATTTTGGTTTTGCAGCAACAACCACCCAGATCCTACCAAAAATGGCAAAAACAGGCCAACTGCCAACCCTAAATATAAGTAATTCGACGTTTTACCGACAGGTAGACGCTTTGTTGATGGCCCAATGTTTCGAGCTACCTTCTTGTTTTCTTGGCGATCCTTAAGAAAATTAACATCTAGACTATACATCGCTTCAAACCTCCCGCAGTCCTAAACCGAGTACTATCCCCAGTCCCGGTCGTTGCGAGCGGGTAATTTTCTCCTCGTCAATCTCCAGAGATAAAGCCGCTACTGGATCAACCTGAGTGGTTGGCAAGCTCAAACGTTGTTTAAAAAACTCATCAAGTTGTTCAATCCCTCCCCCTGGTCCTGCTAGTAAAATTTGGGCTACCTCCAAATTTTCGCTCTGATTCAGATAAAAATCGAGCGAGCGCCGGACTTCATCAATTAGCTCTCCCAGAATTCTCAGCATTGCTGCCATGCCTGGATTAGTTGCTATGACCCCATTTCGGCCCCCACCATCTCCGGTCGCGGCTGGGATGGAAATTTCCTGTAGCAGTTGTGTATCCCTAGATGCGGGTAAGTTCATTGCTCGTGACATAGCACTCTGAAGTTGATACGTGCCGATGGGAACTGTACGAGAAAATTGCGGTATCCCGTCTACGATAATAGAAATCTCTGTGCTATCAAACTCAATATCTACTAGCACTGCCGCTTCTTGGGGAGCAAATTGGCGCAATTGTTCACGAAGTGTGCGGATCAGGGAAAAACTGTTAATTTCTAAGACATCGAGTTTTAGATTAGCCTGTTGGAATGTAGTTATATAGGTATTGGTGACTTCCTTGGGAGTGGCAACCAGCAGCACCTGTACCTTCTCAATCCCATCCTCATCAACAAAGTACCCTAGCTTCTGATAATCCACATCAGCGTCTTCGCGTGGATAGGGTAAGTACAGACCCGCTTCATGGTTTAGCACCATTTCCCGTAGCTCTTGGTCATCTAGCTCGGCTGGCACGGGAATCAAACGCACCAGCGATTCTCGCCCAGGTACGGCAGTGGCGACGCGCTGCGCTTTGATTTTGCTCTCTCGTAGCGCCGACTGGATTAATTCCGCTAAGGCTGGGGGGTCAGCAATTTTACCCTCTTGAAAGATGCCTTGCGGAACCGGGAGCGAGGACAGGGCTGCCAGTTTGAATCCTTGGCGATGCTTGCTTAGCTTAGCCACGTTGATCCTTTCTGGGGTCAGTTCTATCCCGACTCCGCTAGTGCGTTTTGCCAACAGACCCTTGAATCGATTAAGCACGGTTAGTTTTGCTAGTTCACATTTTAGAGATCAAACTTTCTTACTCAATGTCATATGTTTATAGGACTTAATCATACTGACTTTACGTCCTATTTACAATGTTGATTGAATAAGAAGATAACACTTATGAAAATATTAATAATACAAGGACTATGAGCAGAATCAAAACCTGGAAAAATTTGGGAATTTTTGTCCTGTTGGGGTTGCTGACAAGCTGGGTTGTTAGTTGCAGCAGTGGTAATGTCGGTACTGGAGCACGGCAGTCCTCTTCAGGCACTAGAGGTATTGAGTTCTGGACGATGCAACTCCAGCCGGAATTTACAGATTATTTTAAAAACCTGATTGCGACTTTCGAAGCGGCAAATCCTGGTATTAAGGTAACTTGGCTAGATGTGCCTTGGTCAGCGATGCCAAGCAAGATCTTAACTGCTGTTTCAGCCAAAACCGCACCAGATGTAGTAAATCTCAACCCTGATTTTGCTTCCCGGCTCGCAGGACGCAATGCATGGCTTGATCTGGATGCTAAGGTGCCACCTGATGTGCGCTCGAGCTATTTAACCAATATCTGGAAGGCTAGCACGCTCAATGGCAAGAGTTTTGGCATTCCCTGGTATCTCAATACACAGCTGACGATTTACAACACGGAGTTATTGAAACAGGCGGGTATCAGTAAACCTCCGGCAACTTATGCCGAATTGGCTCAGATGGCTAGGCAAATTAAGGATAAAACCGGCAAGTACGCCCTTTTCTTAACCCTAGTGCCGGAAGATTCAGCTGAGGTGCTAGAATCTTTTGTGCAAATGGGGGTGACTCTAGTGGACGCACAAGGGCAGGCAGCTTTTAACACTCCTGTTGGGAAAGCGGCGTTTCACTATTGGGTAGACCTCTACAAAAAAGGACTCTTGCCAAGGGAAAGTTTGACACAAGGACATAGACATGGTATAGAGCTATATCAGGCTGGGGAGACAGCGTTGCTGTCTGCTGGCGCCGAGTTTCTCAGTACTATTACGAAAAATGCACCGGCGATCGCTCAAGTCTCTGCCATTGCCCCCCAGCTGACTGGCGAGACGGGCAAGAAGAATGTTGCCGTGATGGATTTGGTTATCCCCCGTGATACTGCTCAACCGGATGCCGCTCTTAAGTTTGCCCTATTTGTTACTAATAACAAAAATCAGCTAGCTTTTGCTAAAGCCGCTAATGTGTTACCGTCTACAATCCAAGCACTTTCTGATAGCTACTTTAAAAATCTCTCGGACGATGCTTCGTCGCAAGCTAAGGCTCGCTTGGTTAGTGCCAGTCAACTGAAGCAGGCAGAGGTGTTAATCCCGGCGATGAAGGATATTAATTTGCTGCAAAAGGCTATTTATGAGAATCTTCAAGCGGCGATGTTGGGTGAGAAGACTCTCGATCAGGCGGTTGTTGACGCCGCTCAACAGTGGAACCAGAGGTAAGGAGGAGGGGTTATAAGCTCTGTGTCTGTGCGGTTTGTAAAAAATGACCCACTAGATAAAGCGAACCACATAGAATGATTAAGTTTTTGGAAACGCTGATGGACGTAGATGGACGCAGATGATTTTGGTTGTCTGATAAATTCTGTGGATATGCAATAGCTGCTTTTAGTGCTGTGAAGAGGTTGGAGTAGGTGTGGCAGTCTTCTAAGTTTGGGCAGATGTTATGAGCTAGTGTTGCTAACTCAATTGGCTCGGCTGAACTGTGGTCGGGTACTGGTACTATGTACAACCGCTCTGCTGGTCGGAGTAAGGCTCTAAAAATATCGGCATGATCTTTGGTGGAAAGCATTCCTATTACCCAGGTTATGGATTGAATGTCGAGTGTATCGATATACTGACGCAGGGCGAGCGCGGCAGCTGGGTTATGAGCGCCGTCAATTAATAATTGGTGGTTTTGCCAGGTTGTCCACTCGAGACGTCCATGCCAGCTGGTTTTTGCCATGCCGGTGGCGATCGCCTCTGTTGAAATATCCCACCTAAGCTGTTGGAGGATTTGCAGGGTGGCGATCGCTAATGCCGAATTGGTTAACTGCATCGCTCCCTGTAAGGGCAATGGGTACTCAATGCCTTGGTATGATGCCCATCTCCATCCTGCGTCCGCTTGAGGGGTTCGTAAATCTAATGCCGGTTCAGGCCAAAAATCTGGACAGTTTAGGGCCTTAATCCGCTCTCGCACGACGGCTTCAGCTGCTGGTGGCAATGGCCCTACAACAGCTGGACACCCTGGTTTGAGGATACCAGCTTTTTCTCTGGCAATATCTGCTAAGGTTGGACCCAGATGTTGCCAGTGTTCTCGACTGATGGAAGTAATGATGCTCACTTCGGGGCGCTCACAGACGTTAGTCGCATCCAAGCGACCTCCCAATCCCACTTCCACTACCGCTATATCCACCCTACTTTGGGCAAAATATAACCAAGCCGCTGCCGTGATCACTTCAAATTGGGTAGGCAACTCTTGTTCAGGGCGGATAGCATCCTGGACTTGTAGCAGCAGTTGTTGCAGCTGTTCAGGTGAAATCGGTTGTTCATTGAGGCAAATGCGTTCGGTCCAATCTACTAAATGGGGGGAGGTATAGCGTCCTACACGATAGCCCGCCTGAGTCAACACTGAAGATAGGTAGGCACAAACAGAGCCTTTACCGTTTGTCCCGGCTACATGAATTACAGGAACCGAGATGTGCGGATTGCCCAGATTAGCCAACAACTGTTGAATCCGCTCGAGACCGAGATGGACACCAAAGCGTTGAAAGGGTTTCAGGATAGAGTCAATCATATTAGAAAAAGTAGCCATCCCGCTTTTGACATATCTATTTCATCCCCTTTTGGGCAGATGAATAGCGCTCCTAGGGTGAGTTTAATTTGATTAGCAATCCTAGTTGAGGTTAAATTTATGTCCGCTAAAGTCAATTCACCGATCAGCGACCTAGAGTACGATTTGCTCACAGTGTTGCACAACTTAGGGGAAGCGCTTAAGGCCTATGAAACTTATATCCAAGATGCCGAGTCAATTGGCTCTGGGCCCTGTGTAGAACTGTTCAAGAAGTTGCAGGATGCTGATGTTCAGCATGCACAGGAGGTTCGTCACCACCTGCAGGAAGTGATGCTCAAAGGCAAGATGTAGCTCGACTCTATCCAAATTCCACACAATTGGTGAACAGCCCCTTCGTCGCGAAATGTTGCGATCGCGAGCATTGCAAATTTTAACACCTGCGGCGGCTGCAAGTAATCTACAGGAGGCGAAGCTTCTCCATACCCTGTCTTAGATCTGTTAGGGCGGGGTAGTTCATTTTCTCCCTGGAAGGTATAGCTTCCTCATGTCTTTCTATTTCTTCAGGGAGAGTCAAGAGGATACTAGGTTTCTAGCTACAGGTTGATACTAGTTTTGTTAAAAGTCGGTATTTTTTTAGAGGCGGATGTTTTTATTGAGCGAATAGTAGACTTTCAGAGTACTTACCTGTTTGCAAATACAGATAGTTAACCAAGAAAAGGAAGTTTTAATTATGAAACGTTTTGAGCTATCCAAAGCGGTTGGGCTTGTTGCTGTCACTTTGAGTCTGGCAATGCTGCCCTTAACTTTGCCCGTTTCTGCCCAAGGGGGTGGTGGTGGTGCTGGTGGTGGTGCTAGTGGTGGTGCTGGTAGTGCCGGTGGCGGAGCGGGTACTGCCGGTAGTAGTAGCGGTGCGGGTAGTTCAACTTCTGGGACGGGCACAGGTGTTGGCGGCTCCACTTCTGGGACGGGCACAGGTGCTGGGGGTGCGATGTCTGGGACGGGCACAGGTGCTGGGGGTGCGATGTCTGGGACGGGCACAGGTGTTGGCGGCTCCACTTCTGGGACGGGCACAGGTGCTGGGGGTGCGATGTCTGGGACGGGCACAGGTGCTGGCGACTCAACTTCCGGTAATGGCACAGGTGCTGGTAGTTCGACTTCCGGTAATGGCACAGGTGCTGGGGGTGCGATGTCTGGGACGGGCACAGGTGTTGGCGGTTCCACTTCTGGGACGGGCACAGGTGCTGGTAGTTCAACTTCCGGTAATGGCACAGGTGCTGGTAGTTCGACTTCCGGTAATGGCACAGGTGCTGGAGGTGCGATGTCTGGGACGGGCACAGGTACTGGGGATTCGACGTCTGGCAGTGGCGCCGGTGCTGCGGGTGCAGGTGCCGGGGCTGGGGCTGGCGCCGGTGCTGCGGGTGCAGCTGGCGGGACGGGCACAAGTGGTGGTAGTTCGACGGACGGTAGTGGCACTGCTCCGAGTAGCTCGACTTCTGGCGCTACGTCTGACCAAGCAACTACATCTACAAGAGGCGATCGCCATTCCAGTTGGGGTTGGCTAGGCTTGTTTGGTCTAATTGGTTTGGCTAATCTATTCCGCAATCCCGGAGCACCTGTGCGTGAAAGCGAAGATGTGGTAGGTGGCTCTAGTTCTAGGTATTGAATGTTTGCTCACTGCCACAAGCGATCGCAACCTGTGGCAGTGGAACCACTCAAGACAAACACGCTAAATTTTTCCCCTCACCCAATGGGAGGGGTTGCCCAGAAGAGCAATTTGACCCGAAGTGGGTTACTGAAGCTCAGGCGTTGTCCTTCGCGTCTGAATTAATAGGCGTCCTGCAACTCGTAGAAATCAGGTGAGACGTAATCCTTCCGCAAAGGCCAGCCTACCCAATCTTCCGGCATCAAAATCCGTTTCAGATGCGGGTGTCCTTCGTAGATAATGCCGAACATATCAAAGGACTCGCGCTCCTGCCAATCTGCTGTCTTCCAGATCCAGTACACTGAAGGCACTTTAGGGTCTTCCCGTGGTAGGAACACCTTTACCCGCACCTCTAAAGGCCGATCAGCATTATCATTCAGTTGTGTCAGGTGATAAACGCTAACTAAGTCCTGTCCTGGTCCCGAATCATAGGCACATTGATACTGGAGATAGTTAAAGCCGTAGGCATAAAGCGCCGTCGCGATCGGGAGCAGGTAGTCGCGGTCAACCTTGATGATCTCGACTCCCCGATGATCTGCCTCTAACGACTCATGTTCAAAGTCATTTTCGCTCAGCCACCGGGAAACCTGACCCGCTTCTACCAGCTGCTGGGATGCCTCCGCGTTGCCCGCTGCCTCAGGCGCTGCTGGAATCGATTCTTCAGGCACGGTCAATCTCCTCCTTCTCTGCCGCTTGGAGGGCGGGTGATACCGGCACTCCCATCGCTGATGTCAATTCCTTTGGCGCTGCTTGGCGAGTCGGTGACTGCAAATACTTTCCAGTCAAGATCTGATCCACAACCATCATGTTGTGAGTAGTGCTGTAGTAGCGATGTATTTGCTTAATCTGACCCCGCTCCTGCATCGAATCATTCGCGATCTTCTTGCGCAGCTTGATGATAGCGTCCATTATTGCTTCTGGGCGGGGTGGACAACCGGGCAAGTAGACATCTACTGGAATCAGCTTATCTACTCCTCGCACCGCCGTTGGGGAGTCAACGCTGAACATGCCGCCTGTAATCGTGCAAGCACCCATGGCGATGACGTACTTTGGATCAGGCATCTGCTCATAAAGACGTACCAGCGCCGGTGCCATTTTCATGGTGATCGTCCCAGCCGTAATGATTAAGTCGGCTTGCCGGGGGCTAGAACGGGGAATTAGACCAAATCGGTCAAAGTCAAACCGGGAACCAATCAAAGCCGCAAACTCAATAAAGCAGCAAGCAGTTCCAAACAGCAACGGCCACAGACTGGAAAGCCGGGACCAGTTGTAAAGATCATCAACTGTAGTCAGGATAACGTTCTCAGAGAGGTCGTGCGTGACTGAGGGCCGCCCAATTGGGTTAATGATTCGCTCTTTTTGCTGCTCCAAGGCAGTGTCTTCGGTGGTCGTGTTAGGATTCATGACCATTCTAGGGCTCCTTTGCGCCATGCGTAGACAAGGGCAATGACAAGAATTGCAATAAAAACGAGGGCTTCAACAAATGCCAACAGTCCGAGGCGGTGAAAGGCAACTGCCCAGGGATACAAGAACACGGTCTCCACATCAAAGACGACGAAGACCAGCGCAAACATGTAGTAGCGGATGTTGAACTGAATCCAGGCTCCCCCGATGGGTTCCATGCCAGATTCATAGGTGGTGAGCCGCTCCGGGCTGCGACCACTAGGCCGCAACAGCTTGGAGGCCGAGAGAGCAAGGGCAGGAACTAGGCTGCAAACTAGTAGGAAGCCTAAGAGGTACTCGTAGCCGCTGAGGACAAACACTATGGTTAAGTACTGCGATGTAAATAATTTTGTGACTTATTTTTACATGATATCTCCTTAAAAGAAGCATTAACTCTTTATCCCCCAGCTCAAGAACAGCTCTGTTCTCCCTAGCCCTGAGTTTGGTCAAACACTTATGTCATAATTTTTAATGGCTCTTTAAGATTCGCCTGTCAATCTTCAAAGCAGACTGGCACCGTCGAGTCGTGTTTCCTCCCTGGGCTGAAGCCGCTTTATTTTCCACACGAGCGTCATTTTTTATGAGCGAACCAGTTGTTGAGACCCAAGTGCTAGACCGCTATGAATGCCGTGCCTGTGGCTATGTTTATGAACCTGATAAGGGAGACAGTAAGCACCCAGTTGCCCCAGGAACGCCTTTTGCCGAACTGCCGCCGGATTGGCGCTGTCCAGTTTGTGGTGTCAAGACTTCTCAGTTCCAGAACATCGGCCCTCTGGGAAACCCATCTGGCTTTAAAGAAAATCTCACCTTTGGTGTCGGTGTTAACAATTTAACCCCCGCACAGAAAAATATCCTGATTTTTGGTGGTTTGGGCCTCGCCTTCTTGTTGTTTATGAGTCTTTACGGTTTAAGATAAAAGCCCCTTATAGGCTATAATTAATGTTTTTGTCTGCCAAAGTAGGTTAAACGGTCATCCCAGCTGGGAAAGCTCCCGGTCAGAAAAGCGAAAAGCTTTTTCCTAAAGTAAAAATTACAGATACTAATGCATTTACCTATCAAACTTTGGCAACGAGTTGTCGTCCTGTTAGCGGTTGTCCTGCTGTCTATCGGTTGTAGTAAAGTACCCTCCCTCAGCTACAACCCCTGGCAAACTCTTTCTGTGCCAACAGAGGCTAACCTGGAGGACATCGCCTTCACTGATAACCAGCAGCACGGCTGGTTAGTGGGCAGCAAATCAACGATTTTGGAAACAACAGACGGAGGTCAGACTTGGCAACCCAAAAGCCTAGAACTGGGAGATCAGAATTACCGCTTTTCTTCTGTAAGTTTTGCCGGTTCTGAAGGGTGGATTGCGGGAGAGCTTTCTATCCTTCTGCACACCGACGATGACGGTAGCTCGTGGTCGCGCATTCCGCTAAGTGACAAGCTACCCGGCAATCCCAAAACCATCGTGGCACTCGGACCGCAGTCGGCGGAGATGACTACCGATGTGGGAGCCATCTACCGGACTACAGACGGGGGCAAGACCTGGAAGGCTATGGTACAAGAAGCGGTCGGTGTGCTTCGCAACGTCGCTCGTTCCCCTGATGGTAAATATATAGCAGTTTCCGCCAAGGGCAACTTCTACTCTACTTGGGAACCGGGGCAGAATGCTTGGGAACCGCATAACCGCAATAGCTCCCGGCGTGTCCAAAATATGGGTTTTAGTCCAGATGGAAGGCTGTGGATGCTGGCGCGGGGCGGTCAGATCCAGTTCACTAACCCTGAGAAACCCGATGAATGGGAAGATGCTCAATATCCAGAGGTTTCCACCAGCTGGGGCTTAATCGATTTGGCTTACCGGACGCCGAATGAGATTTGGGTAAGTGGCGGTAGCGGTAATTTGCTGTGCAGTTTGGATGGTGGCAAAACCTGGGAAAAAGACCGTGAGGTTGAAGGAGTTCCCTCCAACTTTTACAAGATTGTCTTTCTCACTCCTGAGAAGGGATTTATCATCGGTCAACGCGGCGTTTTGCTCAAATATCAAGCGCCGGTTGAAGCGGCTTGAAAGCTAAAGGGTTACAACCCCACACCCTTAACTCGATCACTGAACGTGTATAGGTATTGATGCCTAGGCTTTAAAACAGAACCCCATTTTGACTCTTTGTAGGGTTTCGTAGGATAATGATTTTATAGGATAATGATTTCAATAGCAATGTTTGTTAAAGGAGGAATCTGAATGGCGACGGGAACAACCGGAGAACGTCCGTTTTCGGACATTATTACCAGCGTTCGTTACTGGGTGATTCACAGTATCACCATCCCAGCATTGTTTATTGCAGGCTGGCTCTTTGTAAGCACAGGTCTAGCCTATGATGTGTTTGGGACACCTCGGCCCAATGAGTATTACACGCAAACACGGCAAGAATTGCCGATCGTAAAAGACCGCTTTGAAGCGAAACAACAAATTGACCAATTTATCAATAAGTAGTTTGAAATCATGACCAGCAATAGTAACCTCAATCAGCCGGTTCAATACCCTATTTTTACAGTGAGATGGCTTGCGGTTCACGGCTTGGCTGTGCCAACAGTCTTCTTTTTGGGCGCGATCGCTTCCATGCAGTTTATCCAACGCTAGGAGAAACCAATGCCAACAAGATCTCCCAATCCCAATCAACAACCGGTCGAATTAAACCGGACTTCACTTTACCTAGGACTGCTGCTGGTTTTTGTCCTGGGTATACTGTTTTCCAGTTATTTCTTTAACTAACTGGAACGGTTGATGTTAATTTCGATTGACATCATCTCCCCCAACGTTGGGGGAACTAAATTGAATCGAAACAACAACGAGGAGAAATCTATGTCTGGAACTGGAAGGATTCCTTTGTGGATTGTCGCCACGATCGCTGGATTAGGAGTGATCACTGTGGTAGGTATTTTCTTCTACGGTGCCTACGCCGGTCTAGGTTCCTCTTTGTAGTCGTGGGGACTACTGGGGGCATTAGTCATCTACCATAAGTATGATTTTTCTGGCATGTGTTTAGCCACTTAGATTAGAAAGACCGCCGTTCTGAATCAGAACGGCGGTCTTTTATTATGACCAAACTACTTCGGGGCAGGTGTAGTTAGTTCCCGGTTGGGGCATCTTCGCGTTCAATGTACAGGAACAATAAAGCCATACCCACAGCTGGAAAAACCAGGCAACTCAGGGGAACCAGTAACGAGGGTAAATATGAAGCTGAAAACAACATGGTCAAGTTTCCTATTGAAATGACAAGATGATCAAAAACGAGTTTACTCCAAATTGAGAGAGCACTATGGTGATGCTCTACAAGAATTAACCTTGTGGCGGAGTTCATCCGTCATTGCCAGCAGGTCAGCTTGAGCGATCGCCTGTTGTTCAGAAGATGCCATCCACTTGAGCTTGACAGTTTTATTTTCTGCCTCCTCATCTCCCACAATCAAGCAAGCAACGGCGCCGCTACGGTCTGCCCGTGTAAATTGTTTTTTAAAGGCACTGCCACTTAGGTCTAATTCAACACTAAACCCAGCCTGACGCAGCCTTTGAGCCAGCACAAGTGCTTGGGCTTGTGCGGTGTAGCCTCTCGAAATCAGGTAGAAATCAACTCCTGGCTTTGGGGGAGCGACGAGCTGTTGCAGCAGCAGAATCAGGCGTTCTAGACCAATTGCCCAGCCCACAGCTGGCGTATCTGGTCCACCCAGCTGAGCTACTAGCCCATCGTAGCGACCGCCACCACAGACCGTTGCCTGGGCTCCCAAATCATCAGACTGAATTTCAAAAGCAGTGTGGGTGTAGTAATCTAAACCCCGCACCAATCGGGGGTTGAGCTGGTAGTCAATTCCCAAATCACTCAACAACTGCTGCACTTGATCGAAGTGCCGTTGAGAGTCTGAGCCGAGATAATCTAGGATGCTGGGAGCATTTTTGGCAATACTTAGTGTCCCAGCATCCTTACTATCTAAAATCCGTAAGGGATTGCGGCTCAAACGCTCCTGCGAGTCCGGGTCTAACTCATCTTTATATGGCGTCAAGTAGTCCACCAGTGCTTGCCGGTAACGCTGCCGGTCTTCTAGATTCCCCACGGAGTTGAGGTAGAGTTGCAGATTCTTCAGCCCTAGCGTTTGGAGTATTTCCGTCGCGATCGCAATCACCTCAACATCCGCTCGGGGATCATTGCTCCCTAACACCTCCACGCCCAACTGGTGAAATTGCCGCTGCCGCCCTGCCTGTGGACGTTCGTAGCGGAACATCGGTCCGATGTACCACAGGCGCTGAACTCCACCTTGGGTATACAGACTGTGTTCAACCAACGCTCGTACCACTCCAGCTGTTCCTTCCGGTCGCAGAGTATTAGAGCGATCGCCCCGATCCTGGAAGGTATACATTTCCTTCCCTACCACATCCGTCGCTTCCCCAATCCCCCGCTCAAACAGCGCTGTTGCCTCAAAAATCGGAGTGCGAATTTCTTGATAAGCCGCTCTAGTTAGAATTTCTCGAGCGGCGGCTTCCACCCGTTGCCAGTACCCCACTTCTTCTGGCAGAATGTCCCGTGTGCCACGTAAAGCTTGAATTCCACCCATTTTTTTTCACTCTCAGGCACCGTAACGATTCTGATAGTACGCTAAAATCTGAGCCACTCGTGCCCGACTCTGTTGGTCAGCTGTTTGGGCGTACTGAATCCATAAGCCCCCAACTTGGCTTTGGTTGTAATCAAACTGCTCAGATGGCGTCGAATACAGACCTGTTTCCACTCCTTCCACCTGACGCAGATGGGCGGCTATTTCCCTATACACCGCTAAAGGCAGATTAGGAAATTGAATTTCATCCTTCAATCGGTTGTCTTGTGTCTGCATCGTCATCACTCTCACTCTGAAGGCGCGCCTGGTAGCTACGGTGAGCCTGGGATAGCAGTTGTAGGTTTACCTGTTTGTGAGGGTTTGACCCCTGCTTCCCCTATGGGTCTTTTAACTTCAATCCCGTTTTGCTCCAAAACCACCAGCGGATCAGAGCCTTCATTCATTTGAATCCGTTTGACCCGCACTTGCCCGTTCGAGATCAACTGTCCCTCCCGAACGTACCGGCTCGTCACCTCATTAGGTACTTTGACTATTGCCTGGGCTTCGTTACCGACTTGAACCACACCTGTTACAGCAACTGCTTGCGCCAAATCTGTTTGTGGTGGCGGTGGCAAGAACGATGGTGCTAAGGCAGGACTGGGAACAGATGGAGGCGGCAAGAGCTTGCCAATATTGATGTTCCTCGGTTTTGCTGCGATTTTACTTGGGGCGCGGGGAGGCTTTGGGGTGCTGGGCAAACGGGAAACAATGCTTTTGGTCGTAGGGGCGGTATCTACGGTCGCCACCTCCTGCCCGGGAAGCGGGGCAAACGGGTCAAGCCGCCCTTTTGCCACCTGTTTTGCCCGCCCTTGGGGATTTGTCGATTGAATTAAGCCAGGAACTGAGTAAGTTGCAGCAGCCTGTTGCCAAGCCCCCACTACTGGCTTAGCCAACGTACCAGCAGGCTGTTTTTTAACCATTTCTGGGGCAGACGGCGTCGGAACAATATTTACTTCACTTTTAGATCCACATCCAGCGATCGCCACCAGCATTACCACAAACGCCACCGTTGAAACTCGGCGCATTGCCGTTTCCCCAAAACTTTAATCAGTGCTATGGGGGTATCCATCCCCGTGAACATAAGTATATATCAGTATATGTACGTCTTCAATCCGATTCATCACAACTTCATACTTGACGGCGCTTAAAAGCAGCTGCAAACTCTAATCATCAGCCCCAACCATTAACTGCTTCAACAACTCCAGCCCCTTTTTGACTCGACGAGCAACCGTCACCACACTAATGCCTAAGCGTTCTGCCGCTTCTTTCTGCGTCAAGTCAGATAAAAACACAAATTCTAAGACTTGGTGGGTTCGCTGTTCTAACTGAACCAAAGCTTGTTGCAGGCGAATCTGGTCTTCTTGCACCAGCTCAAAGCTGCTATATCGGTGATCAGGAACCATTTCTCCAAGGGAAGTCGTGCCCTCTGCTGCATCCTGCACCGGCATGTCTAAGCTCAAGGGGGCGCGATTAGCCCACGCCAGTTTAATTTCCTGCCATTGAGCTGGGGAAATTAACAGCGCTGCTGCTATTTCAGCATCGGTCGGTTGACGGTTGTACTTCTGGCGTAAATCTCGCGCAATTCCCACTCCCTGCTGGTGTAGAACCAGCCAGCGCCGGGGAATTCGCACCGCGACACCTTTATCGCGGAGATAGTGTTGAATTTCACCACGGATATATGGAATCGCAAATGAACTGAAGGCATGTCCCTTAGACAGGTCAAACCGTTCTATCGCCTGAATTAAGCCGATACAGCCCACCTGCACCAGGTCCTCATAGCTTTCAGTGCATTGATTGCTCCAGTAGTGCGCTTCTTTTCTTACCAGTCCGAAATTGAGTTTGACTAGCTGGTTGCGGATAGTCCGAGAGCGAGATTGCTGATAGTCTCGTAGCAGAGTTGCGCTCTCACGCTTGAGTTCTTTATTTACTAGCGTACCCGATAGCACCATGGTTATTGGTCCAGCAAGTAATGGTAGCGTTACTACTATAGCGGTTTGCGTTCGGATGAAGTACAGCATCAGCAGGACAATGTCATATAGGGCTTGACTTGCGGTGTATCGCACTCAAATGCAAACCGCTATAAGTCTCACAACGCTGTCAACCAATAATAGTATTAACTTTTCTACAACTACCACTACCGAAATTCCACTGAAATTTGTCCTGGGTTTGCGATCGCTCTAGCTATAAACCCGGAGGGCGCGATCTCTCTATACCCACAAGATCAAAAAAACAGGGGCATCTCGCCCCTGTTTTTGACCAGCCATAGCTAGACTAGCCAGCCGTCCACGCAGCAAGCATTACAGATTTATGCCTCTGCCGCCGGTCTAATCCGAGCGTAAAACAAGCCACGAATCCTGACCTCCTTGGGTTCAGCGTTCCCCAAATCAGTATCAGAGGGCTGTTCACTTTCGAAAGTCCCGGCAACTTCACCCGTGGTGTTATCCACCTTGGCAACTTGGAGAGAAATCCGACCCTTGAGGACTTCAGCCTGCTTGACATTGGCACGGGTGAGTTCTTCTTTGTCCGATTGGGCAGGAAGTGCTACCGCATTGTCATAGCCAGCGGTGACGCCGCGACCTTTGGGATCGAGGAAGGCAGATCCACGGTAGGAGGGGACTTTAAATTCGCCTTCAAAGTCCGTAGATGTGTTAAGACTGGTCAAGCCCGGTTGAGATTGAGCAACCAGATCTTTAACCGTGAACAAAAAAGGCACTCGCTCACCACCAGGCAGTTGAACGGTGATCGCTTGGAAGTCTAGGCCATCTGCTTCACTGAAGGTCAGGCTACCATCCTTGTTTACTTTCAGGCTGCCTTGCACTTGCTCAATGGAGGAAGTATTGCGCGTCAACAATTTCCCAGCAATAAATTCTGCTTTTTGGCGTTTGTTGGTGGGTTCTTCTTTAATAAAGAAAGTGGTCGGCTCCAAGCACACGTCTGTCATCACATAGGACTGACTGGCATCAATCGGAATGGAACCGCGACTCGTTTCTGCCAGGAGCGGACATTTGTTAGCAAGGCCAGTACCTTTGATCTGGTCATAGGTAAGTAAATCCCTACTCTCAGATGTCGGACCCTCACTACAAGCAGTTAGTACCCCGAGGCACAAAGCCAGGAGTGCAACAATTAAAGTGCGATACCTCATGGTCAACCTCAATGTCTAAATCCAATATCTAACTTGTAAAAATCCCCGCCAGCGCCGTTTAAAATGTGGCTCGGATTGGGCTTGATTTAATAAGCGCGAGAGAGACACTGCCTGGAATCACCGTGAGGCGAGGGGGGTCACGCAACACGCAATCATCAGGCTTTCAAGAGCTCTGGGGAGCGATCGCCACCAGCCATTGAACCGCCAGGAACCAACTAAATTATTATGGTTTCTATTATGGTTCGACGAAAAGCCCAATACAGCATTTTACACAAGTTGGGAGCCTTTTCCTTGAACAAAGCTGGCAAATACCTTTCAAGAGCTCAGGATGTTGAAAATCTCCGGTAAATTTATGTTGACCGAATTTAGCAGAAAAAGTGGCATGAAAAGCGGCAGCGGTTTTGAGTCAGGACAATTGGAGTATGAGCTGCAAGCCATTGGCACTGCTGTCCGTGGTTTGGCCGAGGGTTATCAGGGAGATAGTCTGGCTCTTTTGGCTTTGCTGCGGCGCTTAGAGGAGCTACATCGAGAGCTTCGGGATGGGATTTTTCAAGCGTCTCTACCAGATAACCGTCAGGCGCTCTACAAGCTGCTAAAAGATATTGAGGCCAAGGGTGGCTGGCCTTACATTGAGCGCATGAAGCTGCAATCCTTCTTAGCCAACTTGCCAGCAGATGCTACTGGGGAAGCCAGCGTGTCACTGGCGATGGGGGTGGGGGATCTCGGTGCCAATGTAGAATCACAAACCGATTGAATCTTTGAGGTGAGCATTTTTACGTGTAAAGTAAGTCTGAGCAAGCAAATCACTTCATATTCCCGCCATTGAAGGGTTAGGATGACCAGCATCGAAAGAGCAAAATTGACTCAGCCACCTCAAATGTTGCCTCGTCACAAAGGCGGCATCAAACTGTTTCAGTATATTTGGCAAACTTTAGCCACCGGCAGTCTCTTGGGCGGTTTGGTCTGGGGGATGGCCCAACCAGTTTGGGTACTACGCCAATCCAACCAAGTTGTGATTTCGGGCAATCACCTTCTCTCTGCTGAGGCAATTCGGTCACTCGTACCGCTGTCTTATTCTCAATGGTTGCTGCGAATCGAACCGGAAGCGATCGCGCGCGCCCTGGAGTCCCAGCCTGCCATTGCTGAAGCCACCGTCACCCGTCAACTCTTTCCGACTGGAATAACCGTACTCGTTAGGGAACGAGTACCCGTGGCGTTAGCCAAAGATACTTCCACCCCAACTCCAAAACCATCAGTGGGGTTACTGGATGAAAATGGCGTGTGGATGTCGATACAAAGTTACACCTCCCTGTCTAAAACCCGGAATTTGCCTAGACTCCAAGTCATTGGTCGGCCAGAATTGTATCGCCCCTACTGGCCTCAACTTTATCAAGCCGTGAGTCACTCTCCGATTAAAATTACTGAGATTGATTGCCAAGATCCAGCTAATTTAATTCTGAAAACTGAGCTAGGAATTGTCCATCTTGGTTCCTACAGTTCCCTGTTGGCTGCTCAAATCAAAGTACTCGCTCAAATGCGGCAACTATCTACACACTTAAATCCTAGTCAACTTGCCTATATTGAACTCAAAAATCCCGAATTTCCTTTAGTACAAATGAACCACTCCAACGAAACGAGCAAATCCGAGCCGCCATAGGCTCGGCTGGAGGCTCATAACCTAAACAAATTTTTGTTATAAAGATTATTATATTTTATAAAGTGTGATGATATCCGTTGGAAAATCAATAAAGCTCTAGTTCCCATCAGATCTAGCAATGAACTGCAATATGTTGGAAAATTTTTAGATTGGACAATTTTGATGATGCATAGCACAACCCTAAGGCTAAAATAAGCCTTTTTTCCAAAAAATTAGGCGAATTGAGGTTTTTTTCGGTTTTTTCTTCAAGTACATACTCAAAAAGCCAACTCTTTCTCCCTATACGTAAATCAGGCCACAAATAAGCTGAAAAGCAAAAGGAGAAGGAGTGTATTAACTTATACTAAAGATCTAGTCGCATCTTGGTTTAAAACAAGTCGTTTATATAACAGTCCTGATTCCAATGACGCTTGATATTAACCTTGGGTTTGCTCCTCAAAGCTCCCAATCTCTAGGTCAGCCAGAGCTGTCAGTAGCAATGAACACCAATACCTTTAATAGCCCTAGGCTTAACTTCGGTCAAAATCAAGACAGCAAGGGGTATCCGGGTGAAAACGCCTGGAATGATGATATTGTGCCCGGTAGGGTCGCCAACATCAAAGTGATTGGTGTCGGCGGCGGTGGCGGTAATGCCGTCAACCGCATGGTCGCTAGTAATGTGGGTGGGGTTGAGTTTTGGACAGTCAACACCGATGCCCAAGCTCTGACCCAAGCAGCAGCCCCCAGACGCTTACAAATTGGACAAAAGCTGACGCGGGGTTTGGGAGCAGGCGGCAATCCTGCCATTGGTCAAAAGGCAGCTGAGGAATCGCGCGACGAGATTGCTACCGCTTTAGAGAATTCCGACCTGGTTTTTATCACCGCTGGCATGGGAGGTGGCACCGGCACAGGTGCAGCACCAATTGTGGCGGAAGTAGCGAAAGAAATCGGCGCTCTCACCGTTGGCGTGGTGACGCGTCCATTTATGTTCGAGGGACGACGTCGCACTGGCCAAGCCGAACAAGGAATTGAGGCACTGCAAAGCCGAGTAGATACGCTGATCGTGATCCCGAACGATAAGTTGCTGGCAGTGATTTCTGAACAAACGCCAGTGCAAGAAGCTTTTCGCTTTGCCGATGACATTCTACGTCAAGGGGTGCAAGGAATATCAGATATCATCACGATCCCAGGTCTGGTTAATGTTGACTTTGCTGATGTTCGAGCGATTATGGCGGATGCTGGGTCGGCTTTGATGGGAATTGGAGTTGGCTCTGGCAAATCACGGGCAAGAGAAGCCGCTAATGCCGCTATTTCCTCTCCCTTACTGGAGTCATCAATTGAAGGAGCCAAGGGCGTTGTATTTAATATTACCGGCGGTAGTGATCTCACCCTGCATGAGGTGAATACAGCTGCGGAAACCATTTATGAAGTGGTTGATCCCAACGCCAATATAATTTTTGGTGCAGTGATTGATGACAGACTCCAGGGTGAAATCAGAATTACGGTCATCGCCACAGGATTTAGCGGTGAAACTCAAGCCCTCCCAGCGAGTTCGGTGCGGGTGCTGCCCAAGGGGCAACCGACGGCACAACCATCTGCTCCCCCTCCACCGCCTATTGAACCCAAAGAAAAACCCGGATTGGACATTCCTGAATTTCTCCAACGGCGGCGTAACCCACGCTCCTAAGCGATCAGATTTCAGCTTTGGGGTGCTTCTAGTGCTACCCATTGAATCACCTGTTCACCCAGGCGGGTACCCTCTAGCCGGTCTATTTCCCGAATCCCAGTCGGACTGGTAACGTTGATTTCGGTGAGGTAGCCGCCGATGACGTCAATACCGACAAAAAATAAGCCATCCTTTCGCAGCGTTTGGGCTATCTGAGTGCAAATTATCTGCTCTTGCTGGGTAATTTCGGTCTTGGCCACCGTACCGCCAGCTGCCATGTTGTTGCGAAATTCGCTGCCCGTAGAAATTCGATTGAGCGCACCAATCGGTTCGCCATTTAGCAGGATAATCCGCTTGTCTCCCTCCTTGGCAGCTGGTAAGTAGTTTTGAACCATAACCGGCACCCGACCTTGGAGCGTACTGAGTTCGACTATAGAGTTGAAGTTGCGATCGCCTGGTGACAAAAACAAAATTCCTTCCCCAGCCTTATTCCCCAGCGGCTTCAGAATTGCTGCTCCTTTCGACTCAACAAATTGCCGAATGAACTGCTTATCCGCGCTAACAATGGTTTCTGGAATCACCTGTGTAAATTGGAGGGCATACATTTTTTCGTTTGCCGCCCTCAACCCTTGAGGATTGTTGACAACCAGGGTTTTAGCTTGGTTGATGTAATCCAAAATGTAGGTGGCATAGAGGTAAGGAACCGTTACTGGCGGATCTGTCCGCATGAATACGGCGTCCATAGTTTCCAGAGGACTAAACGTGCGATCGCTCAACTCGTACCAAGGAGCTGACGCCACCCAGCGCCCCTCTACCAGCTGCACCGGCTTCAGCTGTAGCCGCTCTAACACAGCCCAAGCCTTACCTGCCTCCACACTTAACCAGTGAGCCTGAGTCACCCAAACTTCATGTCCCAGACCTTGCGCCGCTTCCATAAGGGCCACACTGGTATCGTGACCAGGATCAAGCTGATGGATGGGATCAATAATAAAAGCAAGTTTCACCGCAGTATCTCTTGGGCTTTTGTTTTCAACCTTTTATATTAAAGCGCTAAATCTGACTTAAGTTGAGATCACCCGTGAGTGGCGCGATCCGCTTGTTAACGGTCTATACTGCTTTGGCAGATGCTAGGAGTTGATCGAGCTTGCCTTGTGCCTCCAAATCATAGATATCATCGCAACCACCAAGGTGTTTGTCGTTGACGAAAATCTGAGGCACAGAGCGTCGCCCATTTGCCCGCCCTTGCATCTTTGATCTTGCTGCCTCGTCCCCATCGATGCTGTATTCGATAAAATCAACGCCCTTCTTTTTTAGCAAGTCCTTGGCATGGATGCAAAATGGGCAGGTTCTCCAAGTGTAGATTTCAACTTTGGGAGCCATAATGTCCTCAACTCGAGAGTAATATTTCTTAAGTTTAGAACTTCACAGCTGGAAAAGGGGTTAAGATTCTTCGGTGTCCTGATACAAATCCTGAAGTGCCTGCTGTTGACCGCGACGGGAAAGCCGACGATATTTTTTAGATTCCAGCTTAGGTTCGTACTGGCTCTGACCTTTGCTCTTTGTTTTCACCTTCAGGCTGGATTCTGGATCGGCTTGTTGGTTCAGATGCTCTTGGCGCGCTTGAGCCGATTCCAGAAATTCCAAGTAATGTTCGTAACGTTCCCAGTCGCCCCGGACGACACAGTTCGGCTCGTCTCGATGCAAACAATCACTGAACTGACACTTAGCAACAGTTAAGCGCTGCCGTGCCTCGGGGAAATAATCCGCCAAATCCTCAGGCGCAAAGTCGAGATCTGGCTGATTGAAGCCAGGGGTATCCGCCAATATTCCACCAGATGGTAGCTCAAATAGTTCCACATGGCGAGTGGTGTGGCGGCCTCGACTGAGTTTGCCAGAGACTTGCCCTACCCGTAGATTGATGCCTGGAATCAACTGGTTGATCAGACTGGACTTGCCGACACCCGAAAGACCAGCAAGGACAGTAATCTTGTGCTTGAGCTCGACACCCAGTTCCGCTAAACCCATGCCGGTTTTGACGCTGATAAATACTGGTTGATAGCCCCAGGATGCTAGTTTCGAGCGCTCTTGTTGCAGCCCAACCGCTGTGACTAAATCACTTTTATTGAGGCACAGGCACACTTCCAAGCTAGTTGACTCAGCCTTAACCAGAAACCGACTCAGTTGGTAGGCGTCTAGGGGGGGGTCTGCCAAGGCAAAGACGAGCAGGATTTGGTTAGCATTGGCGACTGGGGGGCGGCTGAGTGAGGTTTGGCGGGGTAGGACTTGCGCGATCGCGCCTCTGCCATCAACCCAGTCCGGTTCTTCAATTTCCACGCGATCGCCCACCATCACCTGTTGCCCAATTTTTTTCAGGCGTGAGCGGCGAGTGCATAGGAGAATGGGAGGGGGGGTGAAACCACTGGTTATGGAGGATTGAGTTACTGGGTCTAAGCGCACTCGGTAGTAATTCGCTTGCACCGCCAGCACCGTACCCACTAACGGTGTTGGCTGCCCCAACTGCTGGTCTACATCAGGTGTCCGACTCATGCAGTCGCAATCGGACGCCGCACTTTGAGTGCAAAATAGCCAGCGCAGTCTTCAATTTGCTCAACCTTGTAACCTGCCATTGTGAGACCATCAGGAACCTGCTCGATTGGCTCTCCTGGATCGAGCCACACTTCTAGCAAGGCTCCTGGTGCCATTTGTTCCAACCGGAGTTTAGTCCGCACAAAATTAATCGGGCAAGGGGTGCCGCGCAAATCCATCTGAGCATTGGGAGTTGATCGGGAGGCGTCACTCATCGCTGGAACAGATTTCCCAAGAATCCTTCTAGACCACCTTTACCAGTGCGATCCCCCTTAATTTTAGCCAGCTTCTCCAGCAGTTCCCGTTCCTCGGGGGTAATCCGGTTGGGAATATCAATTAAAATTGTGAGCATGTGATCGCCCCGGCTTACCGGGTTGCCCAGGCGTGGTACGCCACGATTTTCCAACGTCATCACCGTATTGGGCTGCGTTCCGGCTGGAATCAGGTGCTCCACTGGCCCATCTACCGTATTCACCTCCAAGCGACAACCTAAAATCGCCTGTAGGTAACTGATTTTGATTTCCGACTGGATGTTAATGCCATCTCGATGGAATTCGGGGTCTTCATTGACGAGTAAATACACGTACAAATCCCCAGGCGGACCACTCCGTTGACCTGCATCACCTTCTGAAGAAATCCGCAAACGCGTGCCGGTGTCTACCCCAGCTGGAATGGTAATTTTGAGCTTCTTCGTCACTTGATGCGCGCCCTTGCCATCGCAAGTATCGCACTTTTCCTCAATCATCTGTCCTGTACCATTACAGGTGGGACAAACAGATACTTGGGTGAAGCTGCCAAAGGGCGTTCGGGTGACGCGACGAACTTGACCCGAGCCAGTACAGGTCGAGCAGGTGCGGGGCCGAGTCCCCGGCTTGGCACCTGAGCCGCTACAGACTTCACAGGTTTCTAGATGAGAAATGCGAATTTCCTTTTCCCCGCCAAAAACCGCCTCCCGAAAGTCTAATCTCAGGTCTAGCCGCAGGTCATCACCTCGGATAGGACCGCTGCGCCGCCTTTGGGTTTGACCTGACATTCCGCCAGCAAAGCCGCTGAAGAAGCTCTCAAAGATATCGGCAAAGCCACCCATGTCACCCATGTCGCTGAAGCCTGCCCCAGCCCCAGCTGCCACACCGGCTTCACCAAAGCGGTTGTAGCGTTCGCGCAGCTCTGGCTCTGAGAGCACCTCATAAGCCCGGTTAATTTCCTTAAAGCGCTCCTCGGCACCGGGTTCTTTGTTCACATCAGGGTGATACTTCCGGGCTAAGCGGCGGTAGGAGCGCTTAAGTTCTTCTTTGTCAGCATCACGAGAGACACCCAGAGTTTCGTAGTAATCGCGGGCCATAAAGCGCTGCTTTTTTGAGGTTTAGGGGTTAGAAATAGCTTTGTTCAGGAGTTGTTCCTATCATTTAATCTAGACAAAGAACTGCGATTACAGCAAGGCTGAAAAAAGCTTTTAGCTTAAATCGTGAAGAAGCTTTTGTCAATGGCCTCGTACTCAGCTGTTAAAAACGTTCTTCCTCTGGCTTCGATTTTGGCACATTGTCAAGCTCTCTCGCTAGGAGCACTATCTGACGAGGCTGCGTCATCGCGCCTGTCGAGGTTAGCTCGCTTGTACACATCGGCACCCATGGCAAACAGCGTTTGTTGAAAGTTATCCAAATTTTGCTTTACCGCTTTTACGGTGAGGGCGGGATCAGCGATCGCCGCTTGTAGCGCCTCCATTTTCTGACTTGCCTCAGCCTTGAGGTCGTCGCTGATCAAGTAATCATTCTCCTTCAATGTCAATTTGTAACTTAAGACCAAACTCTCTGCTTGGTTTCTCAGTTCAATCATTTTTAAGCGTTTCTTGTCTGACTCCGCATACATTTCGGCTTCTTGCCGCATGCGTTCCACTTCCTTGCCACTCAAGCCCCCGGTATTCGTAATCCGAATACTCTGCTCTCGACCTGTGCCTTTGTCTTGGGCTGAAACGTTGAGAATCCCGTTAACGTCGATTTCAAAAGCAACTTCAATTTGTGGCACACCACGGGGAGCCGGGGGAATCCCGGTTAGCAGAAAGCTGCCTAGGCTCTTGTTATCCCTAGCCATTGCTCGTTCGCCCTGTATAACCTGGATTTCCACCGAATTTTGCCCATCAGTTGCCGTGGAAAACTCCTGGGACTTACTGGTAGGAATCGTCGTATTGCGTTCAATGATTTTAGTGAACACTTCTCCCAATGTCTCGATTCCCAGCGACAGGGGCGTTACATCTAACAGCAACACATCCTCGACTTCACCACCCAGCACCCCGCCTTGAATAGCGGCTCCCAGCGCCACTGCTTCGTCTGGATTCACAGAGCGCTCGGTTGTCCTGCGGTCAAAAAACTTCTGCACCGCCTTAGCGACAGCGGGACTTCGGGTCGAACCCCCTACCAAAATAATCCGGTCAATGTCTGCCGGTTTCAGTTCGCCGTCTTTCAGAGCTTGGGCCATGGTTTCGATGGTACTTTCAACCAAATGACTCACCATCTCTTCAAATCTAGCGCGGGTGAGTTCCATCTCCAGATGCTTTGGTCCCGTCTCATCAGCCGTGATAAAGGGCAAATTTATCCAGGTGGTGCCCATGCTGGAGAGTTCTATCTTGGCTTTTTCGGCTGCTTCGCGCAGACGCTGCAGAGCCATTTTGTCAAGGGAAAGTTCGATTTTCTCTTGTTCTTGGAAGCGGGAAAGCATCCAGCGCACGATCAAGTTGTCAAAGTCGTCTCCACCGAGGTGGTTTTTCCCAGCAGTCGCCTTGACTTCAAACACTCGGTCTCCAAGCTGCAGAATCGAGACATCGAAAGTCCCGCCTCCGAGGTCAAACACCAGGATCTGCTGCTCAATTTCAAGCTTATCTAACCCGTAGGCGAGGGCAGCAGCGGTGGGCTCGTTGATGATGCGCAGCACTTCTAGTCCCGCTATCGTGCCAGCATCTTTAGTCGCCTGCCGTTGGGCATCGGTGAAGTAAGCTGGCACTGTGATCACTGCCTGCTTGACGGTTTCACCCAAAAAGCTTTCCGCATCTTGCTTGAGCTTTTGCAGGATCATAGCGGAGATTTCTTGAGGGGTGTAGGTACTTCCACCAATTTCGACATCAACTGTATCGTCTCGACCTTTGACACATTTGTAGGGAACCCGAGCGCGTTCCGCTTCGGTATCATCCCAGCGACGGCCAATAAATCGCTTGATACTGTAGACTGTATTTTCGGCATTGGTCACAGACTGCCGCTTCGCTAGTTGACCTACCAGGCGGTAGCCCGAGTCGTGGGGTCCCCCAGCGCCACCCTTGCCAAATCCCACCATACTCGGAGTCGTTCGTCCACCTTCTGAATTGGCGATGACGATCGGTTGACCACCCTCTAAAATTGCAACACAACTATTGGTCGTGCCTAAGTCGATGCCAATGACTTTTCCCATAGTTAACGGTAGTATTGCGTTTTTTAAAGGTCGGAGTCGTTACGAATGCGATTTTTGCCAGTTACAGCACCGACTTCCTGGGGGAATCGGTGCTGCGTCCAAGAGAACGCTACTTAACTGTCTGCCGGACTTGGAGGATTTTCTGCTGAATCTACCCCGGACTCTGGAGCGGCAGCAACCTTGACCATGGCGTGACGCAGTACGCGTTGTTGTTCGCCCTCGCCCAGGAAGTATCCTCGTACTAATTCTTCTAATACCGTCCCTTCGGGATGTTCATCCGTGGGCTGGCGGATTAAGGCTTCATGCAAATTCGGGTCAAACTCCTTGCCTTCAGGTCGCATTGGCGAGACGCCCAGGCGCTTGAGGCTGTCTACCAATTGCTTGTAAACACTTTGGTAGCTTTTGTGAATACTGACTTCTGCGTCGGTTTGTGGTTTGAGCTGCGATCGCGCCCGCTCAAAATTATCAAGCACCGGCAGTAATTCAGTAATTGTGGTGCTCTTTACCTGCTGATCTAAGTCTTCCTTTTCTTTGATTGTGCGCTTGCGGAAATTCTCAAAATCTGCTGCGATCCGCATGTATTGACTACTGCGCTCTTCCAGAGCAGTTTTGAGCGACTCTACCTGCTGGGCTAATTCTGACAATGCTGCTTGGTAGTCAGCCTCTGGCGTGACTGCCGTTGCCACGGTATTTTCATCGACCTTGTCAGTATTAGCCGAGGACTCATTAGTTTGGGCTGTCACTTGAGCGTTTGCCTCAGAATCGTCGTTCAAGTTGATTTGAGCTGATGTGTCGCTCGCCATTGCGCGCTTTACCTCTGAACTGTGCGCCTGTCGGTGCGCTGTATTGTCTATCTGCTTTTCCTCGTCCATTATGCACCAATCCCAGATGCTCAAAACTGCGTTTCAAGGCTTACCTATTTCACCCTGCTTCTTCTAGGATGCACCAAACCCTCGGCCCAAAGCGGATGGAGCCAGGAAATTTCAGGCTCTAATTTTGTTCTATATAGCAATTGTGCCCCAGACTTTTGGGAATACTGTGAACAGAGATTTTCACTCTGACTCAGCTTTTATGACTAACTCCTCATCACAGCGACGCGCCCTAATCGTCAAGAATGACTTTTCTCCCTTCGGCAACAAGCTGATCGAGTCGGGGTATGTCGACAATCAGCAAATGAAGCAGGCTCTCTCGCAAACCCGCAAATCCGGGCTCACTCTGCCGGAGGTTCTAGGATCGCTGACTGGGCGACAACTCTCACCCGATTTGCTCAGGCTGTACAAGAAACAGCAGCTGTTTGAACTCAAAATTCTCTACGGCGTTGAATTCATCGATCCTGAGATCAGCCGAATTTCCACCACTCAGGTGCGAAACCTGATTGATAGCCTGATCCCGATTGATATTTGTCGTCGTCATCGCCTGGTGCCAGTATCAAAAAACAACACTCAGCCACCCTCGGTGTTAGTGGCGATGGTAGAGCCGGATAATCTGGCAGCTCAGGATGAGTTAAAGCGGATTCTGCGCCCCAGTGGTCTGCGGTTGCAACGTATGGTAATTACGCTGGAAGACTACCAGCAGCTGTTTTCCAAATATTTAGATCAACAGATTGAACTTCAAAAGCAACTCGATTTGCAAAAGGCTGTAGATGTCAAGTCGGATGTAGATGATATAGAACATCTATCCCCAGAAGGTACACCCGATCAGATAGATGCTGACTTGAGTGGAGCCATGAATGGAGAAGAAGAAGCTCCAGTGATCAACCTCGTCAACAAAATTATCGTTAAAGCGCTGCAAGAGGGAGTTTCTGACATTCACGTTGAGCCGCAGGAAGAAAGCTTACGCATTCGGTTTCGCAAGGATGGGGTGCTACGTCAGGCTTTCGAGCCGCTGCCCAAGAAGATCATCCCAGCCGTCACAGCTCGCTTCAAAATTATTGCCAGTATGGATATTGCAGAACGGCGTTTACCCCAAGACGGTCGCATCCGCCGCCTGTTTGAGGGGCGCAAAATTGACTTCCGCGTCAATACCTTGCCCAGTCGTTATGGGGAAAAGGTGGTGCTGCGAATCTTGGATAACTCGGTAACACAACTCGGATTAGACAAGTTGATTACTGATCAGGAGAGTCTGCACGTTGTGCAAGACATGGTCAGCCGTCCCTTTGGTCTGATTCTAGTGACGGGGCCAACTGGTTCTGGTAAGACGACCACGCTGTATTCCGCCCTGGCAGAAAGGAACAGTCCTGGGGTTAATATCAGTACGGTTGAAGACCCAATTGAGTATACCCTACCAGGCCTGACCCAGGTGCAGGTGATTCGGGAAAAGGGGCTGGATTTTGCCCAGGTACTGCGGGCTTTCTTGCGGCAGGACCCGGATGTGATTCTGGTAGGTGAGACGCGGGACAAAGAAACGGCAAAAACGGCGATAGAGGCGGCCTTAACGGGTCACTTAGTGCTGACAACGCTGCATACAAACGATGCCGCTGGTGCGATCACGCGCCTTAGCGAAATGGGCATTGACCCTTTCATGGTGTCCAGTTCCTTGATTGGCGTCTTGGCACAGCGCCTAGTGCGGCGCGTTTGTTCCGCCTGTCGCCTTTCCTATACGCCCAGCCCCACGGAACTCGCCCGCTACGGGCTTCAAACTTCCCAAGAAGTCTCAGTAACATTCTACAAAGCCAACAGCCTGCAACCGGAGGAAATTCAGGAAGCCAGAGTCAGAGACCAACTCTGCTCAAAATGTAATGGGGTTGGCTACAAGGGGCGTTGCGGAGTTTATGAAGTGATGAGAGTGAGTGAACGCCTGCAACGCTTAATCACCGACGGGGCAGCGACGGAGCGCATCAAGGAAGTGGCTGTCGAAGAGGGCATGAGGACGTTGCTGGCTTACAGCATCGACTTGGTGCGCCAAGGCTATACGACTCTGGAAGAAGTGGAACGCGTCACATTCACTGATTCTGGCCTTGAGGCAGAGCTGAAAGCAAAACGTAAGATCTCTCTCGAGTGCCGGACTTGTAACGCCGAATTAAAACCAGAGTGGCTAGAGTGTCCGTACTGTATGATGCCACGTTTTCAAGACTGAGGGAGATGGGGAGCGTTTTTTCTCCTGACTCCTGCCTTTTACACTATTACTTCAAAGGAGATAAAAACATGGAATTGATGATTGAAGACCTAATGGAGCAAGTGGTCACAAGAGGTGGATCAGACCTACACATCTCGGCGGGTCTACCGCCATACATCCGCATCAGCGGGAAATTAACTCCTACGGAATACGAACCGCTGACTTCGGAGGAGTGCCAGCGACTGATCTTTAGTATGCTGAACAACACACAGCGCAAAAACCTGGAGCAGAATTGGGAACTCGATTGCTCCTATGGAGTCAAGGGCTTGGCTCGCTTCCGCGTCAATGTTTACAAGGACCGTGGTACTTATGCTGCTTGCTTAAGGGCGCTGTCTACCAAAATTCCCCAGATGAGTAGCCTAAACCTACCAGACATTGTCCGGGAAATCTCCGAAAAGCCGAGAGGACTAGTGCTGGTGACGGGACCAACTGGTTCTGGCAAGTCAACGACCCTGGCTTCCATGATCAACAATATCAATATGACGCGGGCCGAGCATATTCTCACTGTTGAAGACCCGATTGAATTTGTTTACGAATCGATCAAGAGCCTAATCCACCAGCGTCAAGTGGGGGAAGACACTAAGAGCTTTGCCAATGCCCTCAGAGCCGCCCTCCGGGAAGATCCGGATGTTATCCTCGTTGGCGAGATGCGGGACTTGGAGACGATTTCTTTGGCAATTTCCGCAGCGGAAACCGGCCACTTGGTGTTTGGCACCCTGCATACCAGTTCAGCGGCTCAGACTGTTGACCGGATGGTAGATGTGTTTTCACCCGAGCAGCAGCAACAGATCCGCGTCCAGCTGTCTAACTCTCTGGTGGCGGTTTTCAGTCAGACTCTCGTGTCTAAGAAAAATCCCAAACCCGGTGAGTTTGGTCGGGTAATGGCTCAAGAAATTATGATTGTTACCCCCGCGATCGGTAACTTGATTCGGGAAGGAAAAACCGCTCAAATCTACTCAGCAATTCAGACGGGGGGAAAATTGGGTATGCAAACTCTGGAGAAGGTTTTATCAGATTTGTATAAAGCAGGAACCGTCTCATTTGAAGCGGTAATGTCTAAAACTTCTAAGCCGGATGAACTACAGCGTCTCATTGGTGGTGTTACCCCGGCTTTCTCGGATGCAAAGTCTGGGCTCAAGGCTGGCGCTGCTGGCAAATAATGTGAATTAGACAAGAGAGCAAATGTGCCTGAGGCTCTCTTATTTAGGAAAGGGTAAAGGAAAATTGAATCCCTATCCCTTTCCCCACCTTCCCTCCCCCTTCCTCGACTTCTGCAAGAAGTATAATATGCGTTATGCCCACCTACGTTGCCCGTGTTCGAGACTCGAAAGGAAACGCCAAAAAAGAAAGAATTGTTGCCCAATCGCCGGGTGAAGCTCGTTCGGCTCTAAGACAGCAGGGTCTTTTTATTCAAGACCTGAAACCCGCTCAAAGTTTCAACTTCAAGACCAACTTTGACTTCAGTCAACTCCAGACAGCCCTGACGAGTGTCTCCGTCAAGGATAAAGCCGTTTTTTCGCGTCAATTCGCCGCCCTGGTCAATGCGGGGGTGGCGATCGTCAGAGGTCTCGGCGTGCTGGCTGAGCAGTGCAGCAATCCGAAACTGAAAAAAGCCCTGCTGGAAATTAGCGCCGATGTCCAACAGGGTGTAACTTTATCGGAGGCGATGCGCAAGCACCCTCAGTGCTTTGATAATCTATACGTCAGCATGGTACAGGCCGGTGAAGTCGGGGGTGTCTTAGACGAAGTTCTAAACCGGCTCTCCAAGTTGCTAGAAGATATTGCTCGACTGCAAAACCAAATTAAGTCAGCGTTGGCTTACCCTGTCGTGGTTGGATTCTTGGCGGTTGCCATCTTTATTGGGATGACTGTTTTTCTGCTACCGATCTTCGCTGGCATTTTCAAACAGTTGGGAACCGAATTGCCTGCTCTGACGCTGTTCATGCTGTGGGTGAGCGAAATGCTAAGAAGTTGGAGGGTTTTCATTGTAATTGGTATTATCGTTGCGGCTGTCATTGCCTATAAGCAGTACTACAAAACCAAAGTCGGTCGAGAAACTATAGACCGCCTTTCTCTCAAGATTCCTTTGTTTGGTGACTTGATTCAGAAATCAGCGGTAGCCCGCTTTAGCCGCACATTCGGTTCTTTGACTCGTTCAGGCGTGCCGATTCTAACTGCCTTGGAAATTGTTAGAGATACAGCCGGAAACCAAGTGATTGCGAACGCAGTTGATGCCTCGCGGCGAGACATTCAACAAGGCGGAATGATCAGCGTTGCCTTACAAAAAGAGCAAGTTTTCCCGATCATGGCAATACAAATGATTAGTATTGGTGAGGAGACTGGTGAATTAGACAAAATGCTGATGAAAGTTGCCGATTTCTACGAGGATGAAGTGGAGCAGACAGTGAAAGCGCTCACCAGCATCATAGAACCCATTATGATCGTGGTTTTGGGGGGGATGGTTGGTACGATTTTGCTCTCGATGTATCTTCCCCTGTTTAAGGTCTTTGACAAGCTGGGCTAGTAGACACAAAAGGAGTCTCCGAGTCACCTGAAGCGATGGGCGCTATTCTCCGCTGCTGGCGTTAACAGAGAAAGGGGTGGGTGGTCCCGCCGCTTTCTCTGTTCCACAGCTCTGGCTCCTTCTGTTGGGGTGGTAGAACTTCTGACTTGCTCTGCACTTATCCCCTGATTACTCAGAAAACTGATTGAACTTTAATTATCCTGAATTATCGTGGTTCTTCCTCGGAAATATCCGTCAGACGCTGAAAGACAGCGTAATGGTGCCCTTGACGGCTGCGGTAAGTTAAGCGAAACTAAAAAATGACTGACGTGCATGTTCTCATAAATGAGAAGTTATGTTAAGTTTTGACTATATGTAATTCGATAGATGGAACAGTATTGAGCAACTGGCAACGTAGTGAGTAAGCTGCGAGGGTTCCCAGGATGGCTTGAGCTGCAGCAGTCGAGACCCAATAGTTAAGTCCAAGCAGAATATCGTAAGTTAGCTAAGAGCATGGAAACACTAGAGTTTGTGATTTATCCCGATGGTCGGGTGCAGGAAAAAGTAACTGGCATTGTGGGTGCATCCTGCGCTGAGGTCACGGCGGCGCTCGAAGCCGAGCTGGGACAGGTACTAACAACTGAGCAGACATCAGAATTCTTTGCATCAGTGCTGCAGGAGTCTAACGTGGCGACGACACAAGCAACCCGCAGTGAGTGGTAACTTTTAATTTAGTTCAGTTTAATTTAATTCTTCACTTTTCACCCATGTCACACTTTAGCCAAATCAAAACTCAAATACGTAATCTTTCCTCCTTGGAAGCTGCCCTCACAGAGTTGGGTATTGACTGGAAACAAGGTCCGCGAATGGTACGAGGCTATCGCGGTCAGACTCGTAATGCCGAGATTACGATTGAGCAGGATAACGGTTACGACATCGGCTTTAGCTGGAATGGCAACGAGTACGAACTGGTTGCTGACCTACAATACTGGCAGCAAAACTGGTCTGTTGACGGCTTCTTAAGCCGGGTAACACAGCGTTATGCATATCATACAGTTTTAAAGGAAACCGCTCGGCAGGGATTTCAAATTGCTGAGCAACAACAGAATCAAGATGGTTCAATTCGGCTGTTAGTGCAGCGCTGGAGTGCGTAATGTCTGATTTTGCTTCGCCGCTGGAGGAGCCGAATACCGAGCGATCGCATCTTGAGCCTGAATTAGGTGGCATTTTGCGGGACGCACCAGAACGTTCTGGTCTAGAGCCAGAATTAGGGGGTGCCTGGCGGCAAAAGGGTGTATATGTTGATGAAGTCACCTGTATTGGCTGTAAGCACTGTGCCCATGTTGCTCGCAACACGTTCTACATTGAACCAGACTACGGTCGTTCCCGTGTGGTACGTCAGGATGGTGATTCCCAAGAGCTGATTCAAGAAGCGATCGATACTTGTCCAGTAGATTGTATCCACTGGCTTGATTACACGGAACTGAAAAAACTTGAGGAGGAGCGGCAGTATCAGGTTATCCCGATTGTGGGATATCCTGTTGAGGCTGCTGTCGTTGCCGCCCACCGGCGTCGCAAAAAGCAAAAATTACAGCGCCAGAACGCTCACTCTTGACAGGGCAGCTGTTGCGGTTGTTAAAGAGAAGGGCTGCTACCCAGCAGACCCTTTTTTTTAGGAGTCACGAGGAGCACATTGTCACGACTCCTGACTCCTAGTTAGAAGATTCCGCAAACGTCTGCACCTTGCCATCAGGGCTTAGAACTAGTCGAATGATGGCAGTTTGTCCGCTCGCGATCGGGGAAACAAAGCGTTCACCGATCAGCGGTATGCCGGTGCGATCAACGTAGTTTCTTGCTTCCTGTCCGATCGGTTCAATCCGTTGAATGGTGCCATCAATATCCAGTACCAGGTTGTACTCTAAGGGTTGCTTCAAGCTTTGGGGGGGCTCCCAGTGCTGCTTGAAGTAGTCTCTTGCCTCTGCTACTTGGGGGAGGTTCAATGCTGTTGCTGTGCTTTTGGCTCGATTAGGGGTGGTTGGGGTGCTAGGCGCTGGCGTCTGCGTACCCGGAAGTAAAACCCCTTCAAGGAAGGGGTTCCTGTTCCTTAAAGAAGTTTTCGGAGGGTATGGTAGGGTAGCCCCATGGCGGGAAGAAGCAGCATTACGCTTATTGCTTGACGTTTCAGTTGCCGGGGCAGTAGCAAGAGTTGCGACAGACGGGGGTGACTCCAGGTCAGGATTAGCAGGAGTGAGTTGAGGAGGGGTGCTGGGTAGGGTGGCAGCCTGGTGCGGGAATTTGGTTGGCGATAGCGCACTGCTCGTCCCAGGAACAGCGGTTTCCCCAGGAATAAATCCAGAGTGATTCTGTCTTGGAGAAGGGTTAATGACAATTGGCGGCGGGGGTGCAATTAACGGTGGCTCATTCGGAAGGACTGGAGCCGTCCGGGGTAAAGTTACCCCTGGTGCGCTTTTAAGGGCGGTCGTTGTCGGGGGTACAGTCACTGATGGGAGACTGGCGCCATGAGATGGCACAGTGGAATCTAACGTCGGCAGCGACGGCAATTTTTCCGGCGAAGACTGTGGCTGTGTTGGCGGCGAGAGCTTCGGTAGCGGCGAGGGTTGAAGGGCAATTTGAGAAATGTTTTTACTGCTTGACCCTTGAGGCGCAGTCGTTGTAGCTGTTTGCTTCTGCGGATTCCACTTAAGAACTTGCATCACCGCTATCGTTAAACCCACACCTAGCAGAAGTATCGCCGCAATGTTAGCCCAAGCAGGCTGGGAAAACGCCCGTTTAGGCTGAGACACACCTTGTAATGATACCATATCAGCCGAATTTTCATCAAGCGCGGTTGCCAAGTCAAACAGTTGCAGCACACTCAACTGAATGACTGGTCCAGACTCGTTAGTCGCCAATGGCCCCAGGAAGAAGTTGTGGGCTAGACCGCTACCCGGTTGTAAGCATATTTTCCTAGATGGTGCTGCGGCAGGATCTTTGAGGCCGTCTAGGTTGAGATGGGCAGAGGATGGAGGTTCCCCTGCATAGACTGTTGCTTTGAAACGGTCAAGGGATTGGTTAAGCAAATCCTGCACGTAGGTTGAGACCGCTGCATGCAGGGCTTCGAGTTGGTCGCGATCGCCCGCAATTGTAACTCTTTCTTGATCTGGCAGTCGTGGGTCATTGAAGCGAAGCTGAAAGCTCAACAGCGTAGTCCCTGGTTGCTCCACCCCGTGGGACAGGGGTGATGAGGTAGGAGCCACGATTTCCAGGGTGCAAGTGGGCGGAGTGTACCGGCGTAGAACTGAATTGGACAGAGCCATGGCAGCTGTATTTGAGGTAGTAGGATAGCCTGGGTTTTCAACCCTAGGGGGGAGTTTTTAACTAACTTTAGCCCCTAGTCCATTTTCTGAGCGAGCAAGCAGTGCTAACCAGAGGCGGCGGTGACCAGCAGGACCACTGTAGAACAGCAGCTCGATCAGGAGTTTCAGAGCAAGCTGAGTCAGTACATCCTTTGAAACGATCTTGTCGTCCGACCTGCGTTCAGTGTAGATTTTGTCGAAGGCATCCAGATAATCTCCCAGTAAAGAGGCTTTTTCCGGTTCTTGGTTCTCTGCAGCCAGTTGTTCCATCAGGGCGATGGCGCGGCGAATCAGTTCCTGGTGCTGTTTTGCTAGGTAGCAGCTGATTAAAACTAGCGATCGCGCTTCTTCCACATCCAGCTTTTTGGGCCCTCCCTCACCCAAGGTGGGGGGATTCGACTGGCGCAGTCTCAACCAGGTTACGATGCGCTCTGGCACCCTCGACTCCAGATTCAGGTGGGTTGCCGCTTGGAGCATAGCATCATGATCAATCCCGGCCAAAGCTTCTAGCGCCAACAGCACCAAATCCAGCTCGGCCTTGATGTTGTCCAACTGGGCTGGATCGGGCATAGTATGGGTAATATCCTCCCACTGGGGAGTTAGACTGGGCGATTGTGGGGTAGAGTGCATAATTTTAAGCATAGGTGACATGCACTAGTATCTCCATTTTGAAACCAGAGTTTCTACGATTGGGGAAATCGTCACAAGTATTGATTGAGTATATCCAGGAGGAAAATATTACCATTGGCTAAAGTCATGCGACTTTTCTCTAACTTTTTGCTGATTTTCTGCTGATATTTACCGATTGTCAAAGTTGTTATGGGCTAGGTAAGCTTTAGAAAAGCTAGGTTACAGCTATTTCTTAACTCGTCAAATCCTTGCCCGCCTCTGCAAGGATTTTTTTTGGCTTGATTGCTGCTTCATAAATTCAATCAGCGCGATCGCACCTCGCTCGAACCGGCTCAGGCAGAATCAAGGGTGCGATCGCTCGCCTTCAATGTATAATCCACGCTTTAACTCAAGCCAACCTCGGACAATCTGACATCCGCAGACGGGTTGATCGCAGAGCTCGCTGATTGGATTATCATCACTAGAGCGAGGACTCCAGCCAACCTTTTTGGGCCTGCATTCACATTATCTTCATCATCTTTGTTGATAGATTCACAGATAACTGCCTTTTCTCTAAGTTATTACTAAAGAGGCAGATGCGAAAATAGTATTATTATGCATGTTTCTTTAGAAACCTAGTTTGAACCAAGCTTTTGGGAAAACAACACTCCTAGAATTTAAAAATATCCACGTTCTATTTAGGCAACTAAAGTTGTTGCCCCTACAAATAGCAAAGAATCTTTTTTTTGCCTTAGGGCAAAAAAAGGGAATCAGATCTGCAATCCGCATGGTATCTTGGGATGGTAGTGCTCCCAGACACGGTTCCAAAATGGAACGCAGCTCCCAAGGCGTCCCCCTGGCATAAATACTGAAATATGGGTAAATTTTAGGTGATTTTTTGATGATTTTTACCAATTGTCAAAATTGTTATGAGTAGGCAAGATTTTATAAATGCATTTGCCGGGTGGGACGTACTTTTGCTTATGTAATCTAACCAGGAAATAAGTACGTGTCTAATACTGTGATTCGGGTTGAGAATCTGAGCAAGAAATATGTTGTCGGTGCTCAAAAGCAGGGAAAATATACAACCTTGCGAGAGCGGCTCACTGGTGGAGCAAAATATCTAAGCCGCATCCTGCTCCCACGTCCACAGCTGATCCCCAACTCCAACCGGCAAGAGTTTTGGGCTCTGAAGGATGTGTCTTTTGAAGTTAAGCAAGGAGATAGGGTCGGAATCATTGGTCGTAATGGGGCAGGGAAATCGACGCTATTAAAGATTTTGAGCCGGATTACTGAACCTACCACTGGTCGCATTGCTATCCAAGGGCGATTAGCCAGTCTATTAGAAGTGGGAACAGGCTTTCACCCAGAGTTAACGGGACGTGAGAACATCTACCTCAATGGTGCTATTCTAAACATGAGGAAGGTCGAGATCAAACAGAAGTTTGATGAAATTGTGGCTTTTGCTGAAGTAGAAAAGTTTTTAGATACTCCGGTAAAGCGTTATTCTTCTGGAATGTATGTGCGCTTAGCCTTTGCGGTAGCTGCCCACCTAGAACCGGAGATTTTGATCGTGGATGAGGTGCTAGCAGTAGGTGATGTGCAGTTCCAGCAGAAGTGTCTTGGCAAGATGCAGGAAGTATCGAAGACTCAAGGCCGGACAGTTCTGTTCGTAAGTCATAATATGGATGCAATCCAACGGTTATGCCACAAGTGTGTAATGCTTGAGCATGGGCAATTAACCGCCTACGGTGACACTGCTAGCAGTATAGAGCGGTATCTATCCAGTAATTCCTACAAATCATCACCTACTCACTGGATTGATGTCTCCTATGTAAGCCGGAAAGGAACGGGAGAGGCTAGATTCGTGGCGGTTCAGTACAGTAGCCTTAATCAATCCACTGCGTTCCGACCCTATCCGATGGGAACGCTCGAATTTTTGTTAGCTATTGTGTCAGACTCACCCAGGGCTGTTGGGAGTCTTGCAGTTACTCTATATGACCAGTTTGGAAATAAGTTGGTCAACGCCGACACTATTTCGCTTGGTCGGGTTATAAGGCTTCAAAAGGGTCGCAATGTAGTAGGGCTAAAGGTGGAAAAATTGTACCTTAATCCTGGCATTTATGTGCTTGGTTTATGGCTGGCAAACCCTTTAGGTGAAATATTCGATGAGGCTGAGTCTGTTTTTGAAGTGGAGGTGGTTGATATTGAATCTGAAGGATTTGGAAGGAGGCCGGACTGTGATGGTGTCGTGAAATGTGACTTCGATATTTTTGATATTGATCACTAACTGTTTTTTGATGACTTATATCTAAACTTTTGATGATTTTAAGATGATTTTTACCGATTGTCAAAGTTGTTATGGGCTAGGTAAGCTGTTATAAGCAAATTCCTAAAACACGTTTCTCAAATCCTTGTCAGTCTCAGGCAAGGATTTTTTTAGCTATTATGATGCATACGGTTAAGCAGCCTTATGGTACAAATCAGTATCACTGCATTCTATCTATAGTGCGGTACTGGATCGCTTCCGCAACATGGTGGGTGAGGAGGTCTTCATCACCAGCTAAATCAGCGATGGTACGCCCCACTTTCAAAATGCGATCGCTTGCCCGTGCAGAAAGACCGAGTTGGCGAATTGCTCCTTCTAGCAACCTCACAGCAGCGTCATCTAATTGGCACCACTGCCGTAGATGACGACTTTGCATGGCGGCATTGCAACGCACAGTTGATTCGGCTGTGAGTCGGTGAAGGGCGCGAACGTTTGCTGCTTGTACACGATCGCGTACCGGCGCTGATTCCTCCCCGGCTAGTTGTGTGGTGATCTCCTCTGGCTTTAAGCGGTTAACTGCTACTTGGAGGTCAATGCGATCCATCAAGGGGCCAGAAAGCTTAGCCCAGTATTGTTCCCGCTGCCGAGGAGAACAGGTACATGCTTGAATCGAATCGCCATAGTAGCCACAGGGACAGGGGTTGGTACTCGCCACCAAAGTAAACTGAGCTGGAAACATCACAGATTGGCGAGAGCGGGAGATTGTCACATACCCATCTTCCAAAGGTTGACGTAAAAACTCCAACACATCGCGCTTAAATTCTGTAAGTTCGTCCAAAAAAAGGACGCCTCTGTGAGCTAAGGAGATTTCCCCCGGTCGGGGAAAGTTGCCGCCACCCACAAGGGAGGGACCAGAGGCGGAGTGGTGCGGGCTACGGAAGGGGCGATCGCTAACCAACTCACCGCGCTCCTTGAGTAGACCAGCGACGGAGTGAATTTGCGTTACTTCCAGAGCTTCGGCAAAACTTATTGGGGGCAAGATTCCCGGTAGGCGTCGAGCCAGCATGGTCTTTCCAGTACCAGGCGGCCCCACAAAGATTAAATTGTGTCCTCCAGCTGCGGCAATTTCTAAAGCGCGACGGGCGTGAGCCTGACCTTTGACATCCTTCAAGTCTAGCCCAGTAAAGACAGAGCGTTTCAACTCCTGCCGGGCATCGAGTTGCAGAGGCTGATAACGCTCTGGCTGGTTGAGGAAATCAGTCACTGCCGATAGATGCTTGAATCCGTATACCGCCAATCCTTCCACTACCGCCGCTTCCCGCGCATTGCTGTCTGGGACAACCAGACCGGCAATGCCCAAATCTTTGGCAGCAGCGGCAATGGGCAGCACACCAGCAACCGGACGCAGGCTACCATCGAGCGAGACTTCCCCTAAAAACAGATGATCTCCCAACAACTGAGCGCTTACCTGCTCAGATGCAGCCAATATTCCTACACTGATTGGCAAATCAAAGCTTGGGCCTTCCTTGCGTAAATCAGCTGGCGTCAGGTTGATCACAATCTTCCGCACCGGGAAGGCATACCCAGCATTCTTCAACGCCGCCTTTACCCGTTCACGGGATTCCTGGACTGCTGTATCTGGCAAACCCACCACCACAATTCCCGGCAGTCCACCAGATACATCGATTTCAACACCCACCTTGACGGCGTTGATGCCCACAATTGATGCACTCCAAACTCTAGCCAACATTTATCACCTCAAATCCTTGCTCAGCTTTGTATTTCAGCAGGCTTCGTATTCCTTTGCTGTAACTTACCTATTCTGATTTACCCTACTCCGAACAGTTATTCGGTTATTACTAGTATTGTAAGTGTTTTTTTTAACTCTGACTCTACTTAAAAGGAAGGCTGAGTTTTAATTGACAGACACAGCCCCACTCTGTCAGACGGGATATCGACAATGGAGGAAAACCATTTTGCCGACAATAGACCAAGCTCTGGCTTGTGTGTGGGTATGCTAGTGGGTATCCTTGCTTTACTCCAAGTGCAAGGCGCATACATCTTTACGAGAAGCAAGCAGAGAAATACCTGGCGATGTTGAGCATTGCGGCGATATTCTTATGGCTGTAGTTTGCAAAACCTAGCGCTGATAACAAGGATCTCCAGCCAGGAAGACAGATGAGTGAAACCACCGAGACGGTGGTCGGTGCTCCACATTTATTAGCTGTAAAGAGTACCTGGCACGGGCCACTGAGAAGCGCAAGCAAGAGGCCGAGAACTACACAGCTTACCAAGAAAACGATAGCCCCTCCAACTGGCGCGTGTATCCCAAGGGCAACCCGGTGAAGGGTCAGGAACAAACCCACAGTGTTTCTACGCGGTTTAATTCAATTTGCCGCGCTCGTTAAACCAATCCTCGCTGCTGCGGTCATATAGACCTCTAGTCAGGTCACTCATCTTCAATATTGCTGTTTTCTAATTGTCGGTATTGAGCCTTTTGTTGCTTTCCTCGGCCAATAACGAATACAGATACCAATCCAGCCACCCCTGATAAACCTATCACCCCACCAGCAGCAGACGTAGCAGTAGATGAACTTGAAATTGCTGTATATGAACCAGCTACAATTGAAACAACACCAATTAAAAAACCAAGAATTTGCCCTACCCTTATTTCAGTTCTTTCTTGCCTTTGGTCAAGGACTTGCGAATCTACTAGTTTTTCCTGCATTTTGTGTCTATGCTCTTGCTCCTTCTCTGCCATTGAAAGGATTCGATCAGCCGCGTTCGGAAGGAACTTGTTGTATTGCTCAAGAAGACCTGGAGGGGGAATCGGTCCGGTGAACTCGAAACTGGAGATCTGCTGACTGATGGGTGAGCCTCCTGGCTGAGCAGCTCCGTTGCTTTCCGCCTCAGCGCTCACTCCTTCGTCTGCTTCTTCAGAGTCCGGTTCGTTTTGAGGCGGTTTGTTCATACTCAGTTGAAGATTTTTCTTGTACTACATCCATCACGCCCTGGATATAACCACCAACTTTTTCCCAGTCAGAAGATATGGATTCAAAGTCAGACAGCGAAGTTGCAAAATCGTTAGGGACGTAAGACGAATGATGAGAGGATACTGGATAAATATCTAAAACAGAACCGATGCCAATCAAGATGTTGTTTATTGAATGCCTTTTGTGGGTTTCTTTTTTCTTTTGCAAAGCTACAAAACTTATTTTAGGTGGTAACTCGCTTTCTACAAATTGAAGGTAGTAACTCCTCATGTCTCGAATAGATATCTTTTTGTTTGATGGCTGGTCTACACGAAGTCCTGCACGTGTCTTAATCCAGGGGTATTCAGAGTGAGTCAGTTCTTCTAAAGACTTAGCACTCTTTTTCCCGTAACTCATCCAAACCATGTTTAAGATATCAATCTCATCAACTTTCAATTCACTGAATAAATTTTCTTGGTTAAGAGTGCTATAGCCATACTGTTTATAACGGCGATAAACAGGCGGAATAGCAGGTCCATGAATCCAGGCTTCAATATCCTCATAAAACAAGATTTTGCCTCTAAATACCAAACTCCAAGCTTGAGCGTAGTACAGAAGTTTTTGTAACTTAAGTGGAGTAATCAGACTTTTTGGATTTTTTTCGGATTGTCTTAAAAAGTAAGGTACTATCTCGAAAGCGCTTCTCATAGTCTTTTGGTGTTCATTGCTACTCGTGACACACTGTGTAGATAGAAGGTTGGTGCTTCATCTCAATTATTTTATTAGGAACTGGCTTCAGGAAGTTAAAAATTTAATATTAAATTTTAAAAGTTTACCTGAGTTTCTCGCAAGAAAAGAAAACACGGTTCACACTAGCTGCCTTGGAAGACTGACTACCTAGTATGCCGTGCTTCCAAACGGGGGCGCGCTGCAATCGCTTTTAATCCCTCTGGTGAATTTCGAACACACACTTAACGAGGGTACTCCTCACAAATCATCCCCAAAGCCTGCTCTGCCAGCGGTGTAGACTGTTGCTCCCAATAGCCAACTAGCCGACTGAGCCAAAGTTGCCAGTATTCTCTAAGGGCGAATTGGAACACCTGCGCGTCACATCTGGGAAAGGCTACCACCATTACCTCGGTCTTAATGCAGGTGCCATACATCCGGCTGATTGCACCACAGTAGGCCGCCAGTTGCAATAGATGAAAGTCTGACAGCGGGCTTGGTGAGTCTTGATGATGCTGAAATTATAGACGTACAGGATATAGGTGAAGAGCCTAATACTATTCTAGTGAATCCTGATGGTGGGGCTCCTGACCAAGATGTTGACGATTCCACTGAAGATGAACAAGCAACACCTATAGACAGTAAAGAATTTTTGCGCCGGTATAACGAAAAAGAACGGAATTTTACAAAGCTCAACCTATCTGGAATTAATTTGAGTGGAAAATCCTTTCAACCTGATGCCTATCTACTCAAGTTTAATGAAGCTAACTTGAGTGAGACAAACTTAAGTAAGACGTAAGGATTCAGGTGGGGGTATTGACAAAGGGGGTAAGGATTCAGGTCATGAGTAAATGACTGAAAAGCTTCTCCAGTAAAGGTTCGAAGGAAAATCTAGCTTTTTCGGATTTTCAATAAGAATCGTTGGAATGGCCATTTCTCGTTGCTTGTTGAGAATATCCAATCATGTAGTCTGGAAGTCCGGAGCTGAAATGCTTTCCAGGCAAAGGTTTCAAGTACCTGAATCCTTACGCTCCAGAGATGTTGATCTTCATGGCAATTTGGCCTGACATTTAAATTGACTGGTCTTAAACTGTCTTATAAAGTCACATGAATCAGCTAGAGATTAGTGTTGGTAACGCTAAAAGCAGTATCCCTCTCTGGTCTTATAGATCAGAAGATTTTCGGCCTTTTCTATAGCAATCCTAAATGAATTGTGAAATATTGCGTGGAGTTACTAGTCAGTAATCACTTTTGTACTGGCTACTCTTGCCTCTGACTAGTTTACAAATCAAATAGGATTTCTATACCGCCCAAATTACTTTTTGAGCAACAAATTCTATGACAACCTCAACGCTCAGCAAAACATTATTTATAGCAATTGTTGGAGTAGTATTCCTGAAGGGGTTACAAGGAGGTCTGTAATGCAGACAGGATAAGCTCCTTGGCCCTCAGACCTCGTTGATAATACTTCCACTTATTGCGAGTTAGTCTCATTAATTCAGCAACTGCGTCTGCGCAT